>OLGB01000510.1_pt1 | contig 55790 bp, 49 predicted proteins | sample 1605691 | NCBI WGS metagenome assembly OLGB01 (sample SAMEA3888925, study PRJEB22519) | human gut metagenome | biome: human gut; feature: human-associated habitat; material: faeces | place: Denmark | collected 2010
TCACGGACCGCAACGCCCGGAACCTTTTGCGGACGAAATGGAAGAGGAAGAAAATACAGAAGAAGAAACAACAGCAGCAGAAGAAGAAGAAACGATACACAATGGCTGCGATAACAGCTCCAACCATAGGAGCCACTATAAAGACCCAGACCTGCTGAAGCGGTACGATGTTTCCGCGGAATGCGCACATGAGCGCAGGGCCGAAGCTTCGGGCGGGGTTGACGGATGTTCCGGTGTAGGGGAGTCCCATCAGGTGAACCAGCGTCAGGCTGAGACCGATGACAAAGCTCGATATTTTTCCGTTCTCTGCTTTCTTTGTGACGGCAAGGACAACAAGAACAAATACAAAGGATAAGATTATTTCAATTACAATTGCACCGAGCATATGGATACCAGTCGCATCGGAGTTTGCAAAAACAAATGCGTTACTGCCAAGCAGGCTGTCAGGATTATTCCTCTGTATCAATGCAAGCACGCCTCCGCCGGCAATACCACCGAGGAACTGCGCGGCAATATAATAGAAGAATTCTCCAAGCTTCATTCTGCCGTCAAGCAGCATGCCAAGCGATACGGCAGGATTAATGTGGCATCCGGAAATATCGCCTATAAAGGCTGCAATGGCGACAATGGAAAGACCAAATGCAAGAGCAACAGCGACATATGTCAAACGATTTACGCCCATGGTCATAGCAACGCCGCATCCAAAGAACACAAGCAGCATCGTGCCAAGGAACTCAGCACAGAATTTCTTACAGTTAAACATACAGCACCTCCGCTAATAAAGTGCCTATATCATATCAGATGCGACAGCAGATGTCAATATTTTGCCATAAAAACTCAAACTATAATTTTTGAGTATAGCATAGATGATTGAAAGAGATGATTGAAATAATTCAGACCCATAGTATAATTAGACTGACAACCATTAATTGGCTCAATTACCCTATAAAATCATTTGAGGAGATAGGATGAACAATAATTATACAGACGCTAGGGACGCCGCATGGAAGGTACTGTTAGAATGCAAGGTGGATAAATTGCCCGTAAAGATGAGCAGCATTTGCTTGAAGAAATCAATTAGAATGATTAGCTACAGACGAGCTGCGTCGTTCCTCCCTGATACTCTTAAAGAATGTTTTGAGGTTACTGACGGATTCACTGTTAATGATGCAATTTTTTATGATGATGAAAACTGCACCATTGAGCGTCAAAGGTTTACAATTGCACATGAAATTGGACACATTATTCTTGGACATTGTCGGGCTAAAGAATATCCAGAGTCAGAAAACAACAATATTGCCGAGGAAAAAGCTGCGAATATATTTGCGTCACGATTACTGGCTCCATCATGCGTACTTTGGGGTTGCAATGTGCGAACAGCAGAAAACGTGATGGAGCTTTGTGATATTAGTCGCACCGCAGCCGAATACAGAATCGACCGCATGAAACAACTCTACGCAAGAGAGAAAGAATTCAGACAGAGAGACAATACTTCTTGTTTTCTTATGCACCCACTTGAACGTCAGGTATACAAGCAGTTCTAAGAATTCATAAACGGTCATCGCTATTGCTAGGCTCAATAGCATCGATCATCTTTGTAAGAAGGCTCATTTGCTCAGGCGAAAGATGCTTTACAATTCGCTCTCCGTTTCTTGCATAGATAATAACGTTTTCCGGAACAGCATTTAAATCCCTTTTTATAGAAGGGTCATCAGTTTCCCAATTTAGGTATTCGGGAGTCGTTCCCAAATCTTTCGCAAAAATCTCAATGAAATGCTTTGGCATTTCGTATCCTGCACGCCGTGCATCTCGAAGATAGCCTCTGCTTTTTCCGACCAAAGCGCACAGATGAGTTGCCGTTTTCCCTTGAGACTTCAGCATAGCTTCAATACGAGAAGTATCCATAGCAACCTCAAGCCAATATATTATGACATTTGTGTGAAAAAACAATTGACATTCACACAAATGTGCGATAGAATTAAGCCAGCCCAATAATTTTGGGTGCAAAAACAGTACCGAACAGCCGAAAAAATCGGCTCGGTATCGGGGATAATTAGACTTAGCACTCCTATTATACCCGATACCGACGGTTCTGTCAATATCGAAGAGCATTAGCGAATTGAATTTGCATTGGTTACGGAATGCTTTGATATGTCTATTTTTGTCATTGTATCGTTCAAAGATGAAGTATGGCTGATATATCGCTGCTGCCTAAAAGTTAAACTAACCGTGATATCTGGTGCATTTAGTTTTCGCTGATAATTCGATATCTAATTATCTGTACGCACAAGCAGCTTGTATTGCGAACTATTTCATGGTTGTTGGAGCATTATAGACAATGCAGGGGTATTTTTTGTTTGAAACACATTTACGTTTTAGGTAGCGGCAGCGGATGTATGCTGTGACGGCATCTATTGTATCCACAACGTTTTACGGCACATTGTGCGGTGACGCATTACATAATCACGGGTGCATTGCATTAGCCGTACTTTATGCATATTCCAAATCTTTATAGGAGGATAAAATGAAACAAATAAAGAAGTTTGCGGCAGCTTTGCTCGCAATCGTCATGTTTGCTACGATATGTCCGTTTGGCGCACTTGCTGACACGGACAGGCAGCGTGATGAAACCAACGCTATTCCCGAAGCCGTTGCTGACGTAATAGCTGCAATCAATGCCTTGTCGCCTGTTGAGAACTTAGCGTATGATCTGGATGACCTAGAGCTTGCAACTTCTGCAGTCAACAATGCTGAAGCGTTGTATGATGAGCTATCCGATGAAGAAAAAGCCATGGTTTCCAACTATGTAATTCTTCTTGAGGCAAAAGATGTAATTGCGGCTCGTCAATTTGAGAAGCTTGTCTATGATAGGCTTGGAGAGCTTGAAGAGATTACTCTTTCGAGCATTCCAATTGTTGAAGAGGTGCATGACGCATACGATCTGCTCAGTACAAGACAGAGGTCTTATGTAAGAGAGTACTATATTACACTTTTCACAGATGCGATAAATGCGATTAACCATGAGTGGGATGAAGTTCATGCAGTGGAAGCGCTCATCTCCGCTCTTCCGCAGGTAATTGAAGCCACTGATGCAGAAATCGAATCTGCTCAAGCAGTAATCCTTCAAGCCAGAGGTGCATATGAAGCGCTTGACGACGTTCAGAAGAACGAAGTTCGCAATTATTCATTCTTGGTTAGCGCTGAAGCAGCGCTCGAGAATGCAAGCACCATACTCAATGTTATTGATTTAATCTCACAGATACCGGAAGTAATAATTCCTGCGCATCAGCAGATCATTGAAGCAGCTCGCGAGGCATATGATGCTTTATCTGAAGAGAATATGCTTCTTGTAACTAATTATGATTATCTTGTTGAGTCTGAGATGGTACTTGATGTTGTGCTGGCAATAGAAGCTATTCCTGAGATAATCAATGTTGAAAATGGTACGAGCATTCGAAAAGTTCGCACAGCACTGTCGAACCTTGATGAAGAAGGAATCGACTATCGCGTGGGCAATATTATCGATCTATCAAATGCCGAGGTAGTAATTGAGGTAGTTGAACTGATCGCATCGATACCGTTTGTGATTTCGCCAGAGGATGCAGATGCAATTGCGGATGCAGGTGATGAATACAGCCTGCTTAGTGAAGAGCTTCAGGATAGGGTTGGCAATACTGATTACCTTCGTGATTCGGAGGCTGTAATAACGGTTGTTAGTCTTATCGATGAGGTATTGGACCTTGAGCCCACTATTGCAAACAAGCCTTCCTTTGTTGCCGCTGATGTACAGTACTACGAACTCACAGAAGAGCAACGCCCAAGAGTAGGTAATTATAGGAATTTGGCAACAGTACTTGCTATTATCACTAATCTTGAAATCGAAATCGCGGATTGCAAGAGTCTGATTGCAGCGATACCTTTCGTACTTGTTCCCGAAGACATGGAAACAGTCGCAGCTGCCCGTAGTGCTTATAATGCGTTGAATGCTGAGCAGAAGACGTATGTGGATAATTACGGTTATCTTGTAGAATCTGAAGCGGTAATTAGCGCAGTATTATCCATTGATGAAATTCCAATGCCTATTATGCCGGAAGATGCAGAGACCATCGCAGTCGCCCGTGAAGACTATGATGAACTCGATGGCGTTGCTAGCTTGGAACGAGTAGGAAATGCAGATCATCTCTTCTACGCCGAGGAAGCACTTCCTGTGGTTCTTCTCATTGACGAAATACCCACGGAGGACTTGCTTCTTGCAGATACCGATTTCGTTTCGAATGTTGAAGCAGAGTACGAAGATCTTTCTGATGAAGCTAAGGAATATGTTGGTAACAGACAGACCTTGTTTAATGCGATAGACATTCTGAACGATCTGTGGGCACAGGTCAATAATGCCATTCAGGCTCTTGAGTTGGTCTACTCTTTGAGCAACAGGTCACTTTATGTTGAGGACAATGGTGTCATCACCGCAGCCCGTGATGCGTATGATGCACTCAATGCCGATCAGCAGAATTATATTATCACAAACTATGCATATCTTATTCCTGCACTTGAGGAAGCGGAGCGTGTCATAGCGGTTGTTAATGCTGTTGCTGCAATACCCAAGCCTCTTGGAGCTATGGATGAGAATGGCGAAAGACATATAGAGGCGGATCGCAGGGCAGTGGATGCAGCTAACAGCGCTTACCTCGAATTGTCAGAATCAGAACGAGAACGCGTTGGCAACGACGAGATCCTTGATGCGGCATATGCAGCAATCGATGTAGTGGTAATGATCGATGCACTGGAACTCGATCCGGTAATGATTGCATACACAGAGCAGATAGAAGCAGCTCGTGAAGCATACGAGTCACTTTACGATCTTGCTAAAGAATACGTTGGCAACATTGATGAGCTTATGTTTGCTGAAAGCGAGCTTGAGAGGCTGTGGAATGAGATAAACAATGTAATTGATCTCATTGACAGGATCACATTCCCTGTCTGCTTGAGCGATGCTCCATATATCAATATGGTTCGTGGTGCATATGACGCTCTTTCAGATGAACAGAAGACTTTCGTCACCAATTATAATATGCTTCTCTATGCTGAACGCGAACTCTGCACCCTTTATGGACAGGTTGCAATCGTAATGTCATGCATAACAGCATTGCCCTATCAGGTAACTCTTGATGATGCAGATACTATCAATGCTATCTGGAGAGCATATTATGCTTTGACCGCAGAGCAACAGGCTGAAGTAACAAACCTCGCTAAGCTTCAGAATGCGACGGAACAGCTCGCTCAGCTGCGCGCTCAGGTTGATGAAGTAATCAGGCTCATCGATGCTATTCCGGAGCTTAACGATAATAACTTCGATTCCTTCGAAGCGGCAGTTATAGCTGCTCGTGAGGGATATGACGCAATTGCAAATCCTGTTGATGCAGCATATGTTGTCAACTATGATGTGCTCATTGCGGCTGAAGGGGATATGCTCGTTCATATCGTCATTGATATGATTGACTCCATGAATTCCGGAGAACTCAACGATATTGATCTGGTCGATATCAGAGCTAATTATGAAGCAGCGCTTGCCGTGTACAATGAATTGAGTGAAGAGCTTAAATCGAGAGTTGTAAATAGCGGCATCCTGACTGGGCTTCAAGAACTCTATGCACAAGCAGAAGTCGGTATTAGCACAATTTCGACGCTGTTTGATTATGTGCTTGGTCTTGGAGGACTTCCGGATCCAGAGGATAATCCTGATGAGTTCACCGCACTCTATAGCAATAGCGACTACACTGATTTAGTTATGGATGCATTTGATTTGTTCTATGGACCGGACAATAATCTTTCTGAGCAGCAGAAGCGCTATATCGCTCACATGCTTGAGACTGATATAATTGCTCTGAGTTACTACGATGGAGTACTCTACTTGTATAACAATGGTCACGAACCATATAATCAAGACGATTATGATGAAGATGGATGGCTGGTTCTGAGCGATTATGTATATTCACTGTATGCACCTATGCAGGCAGATGTTAACGGTGATGGTGCTATAGACCTTAGCGATGCAGTTCTGCTTATGCGTGCAGCAATGGGCACTTATGAACTCACGTCAGTTGGTTCCTTAGCTCATGATATCAATGGAGACGGCGTGATTAATATCACCGATGCTATGATAATAATGAGACAAGTTTTGGCTTCATAAGTGGAGAAGCCGGATATTGCAGGATGAGTTTTCTTTACTGCAATATTCGGTAGGTCGGGGCACGAAAATGTGCCCCGACCTATAAAGCCTTTATGAATAAAGTGCAATTATTGTATTGATATGCTTAGGGCACAGGAACTTTGTTCCCGGAATGGGTTCGATTCCTGTAAGTATGTATATGAATTGAAGGATAAACGCAATCATCTTGCAGTGAAACTGAAAGTTTATTGCGTTTGGATCTATTATGTGCCGGCAGTATGCAATGCATAGAATATCTTACTTGAACAAATTCAAAGATATTTTCACTATATCACGCGATTGGTTTTGGAGATAAAAAAGATGAGACTTTGTTTGGATTGTATGAATATCATTAATCATGATGAAGAGAGTGTCTGCCCATTTTGCGGCAGTAAGCTAAGTGACTCCGCACCGAAGGAGGCATACCACCTGACGCCCGGAATCACGTTGAAAAGTGGACGCTATATCGTTGGGCGTGCAGTAGGTTACGGCGGATTCGGAGTGACCTATGCAGGATTTGATACTGTCCTTGAAAAGCGCGTGGCGATAAAGGAATACCTGCCAAGCGAGCTGGCAACGCGTTATCCGGGAACAAGGAGTCTCAGCGTGTTCAATGACGGTGACTCCACGACGCAGTTTGAAAAAGGTCTTAGTGGCTTTGTGAGCGAAGCGCAAAGACTAGCAAAGTTCAGCAGCGTACCGGGGATAGTCAGCATATATGACACCTTTCGTGAAAATGATACTGCATATCTCGTCATGGAACTATTGGATGGCGAGACGCTTAAAGCGTATCTTGCGAAGAAGGGAAAGCTATCATACGATGAGACCATGAAGATAATTCTCCCTGTACTCGGAGCATTACAGCAGGTGCATAAGGAAGGAATAATCCATCGCGACATATCCCCCGACAACATATTTCTGACTACGGATGGACAGGTAAAACTGTTGGACTTTGGCGCGGCAAGATATGCTAATGTGAATGCCAGCAAGAGTCTGTCGGTAATATTGAAACCGGGATATGCACCGCCGGAGCAGTATCGCAGCAAGGGCGCGCAGGGCTCCTGGTCAGATGTATATGCAGTTGGAGCAACGATATACAGAATGCTGACAGGGATAGTCCCCGAGGAATCGATGGAAAGGGCGGCAAAGGATAATCTAAAGCTACCGAGCCGACTTGGGGTAAAGCTTCCCAAAAATGGAGAGACAGCAATAATGAATGCGCTCAACATCAATGCCCAGAATAGAGTGCAGACGGCGGCAGAGCTGGAGTCGATGCTGCTTGGCACAACAAAGGCCATAAGGATAGAGGAAAAACAAAACGAGAAGGCATGGATGCTGCCCAAATGGTTAAAATGGACGGCATGTGGAATAGTGGCGGCAGGAATGCTGTTTGTTATTCTGTTGCTTACGGGAGCGATAAAGCTTGGGAAGAACGCATGGGTGAGCAACGAGGTATCAAACAGCATAGCGGCGCCTAATCTTGTGGGAGATGAAATAGAGTCAGCAAGGAAAAAGCTGGATGAATATAATGCCGGCTTAGAGATCAGTATCATTTCTGCAGAATATGACGATCTGATTCCAGCCGGAACGATACAGTCACAGATTCCGGAATATGGAACAATAATTAATAAGAATACAAGCATAGAAGTGATTTTGAGCCGTGGTAAGGAAGAAGACATAGCCAGCGGAGCTGTTCCGTTTTTGCTTGGAATCAGTATCGATGAGGCGGAGAGGCAGCTGAGAGAGCTGGGGTACGAAGTCACCATAACAGAGCGGCATGATCAGATCTATGCAAAAGGAACCGTCTGCGAAACGAACCCGGAGGCAAATACAGCCCTTGAGCAAGGAGAAACGGTAGAACTGGTGATAAGCCTTGGAGCGATCGTCACCGGGGTACAGATAGAACCAACAAGCACAGAGATAGAAACAGGAAGCACAATGCAGCTTAGCGTGATAATAGAGCCTGCGAATGCCGAGAATAAGACAGTAACGTGGACGAGCTCAGATCCTAGCATCGTTACGGTCGATGAAAGCGGTAAGATAACAGCGGGAAGCAGTGAAGGCAGGGCAAAGATAACCGTAACGACAGAAGACGGTGGTCATACAGCTGTGTGCAAGGTTACCGTGATCAAGGAGAACGTATCGCCGACTTCAAAGCCGAAGCAGACTCCAATTCCGACGCAGGGTCCAGTGCCAACGCAGAGCCCAACGCCGGCGTCGACTTCAACTCCGAAGCCAACGCCCCCATCAACGCCGCGCCCTTCACCAGATTCAGGGGTTCAATTTAACAATCAGACTTTTGAGAATGCATTTAGGCAAAAGTATGGTTTGACGGGTACAATAACCAATGCTCAGATACTGAGCTTCACCGAGCTTGAGCTTGTAGATTGTGGACTTACTGACATCAGTGATGTTGCAATGTTTAAAAACTTGGAAAAACTGAACCTGAAGAATAACAATATTTCAAACATTAGCTCACTCTCGGGACTTACAAAGCTTAGCGTACTTAAACTTACTAAGAATAATATCTCAGACATAAGCGTGTTGTCAAGGCTTACTAGGTTGACAAATCTCTATTTGGAAAGAAACAATATTTCAAATGTTGCACCGCTTATGGAAATGAGTTCATTGTTGCTGTTGCACCTTTACTATAATCCGATACCCCAAGAGCAGATCGATTTACTGAGAGAGGCTCTGCCGAACTGTGTTATTGGCTTTAGTAATTAATAAGAATTCGTTTGCAACGGGTGAAGCATGGTTGGCGAAATTGTCGCTGCATATGGAGATGTAAAGTGTAGTCATAAGCTATTCTGTTACTTAGTTGTACCGGCTCCGCTTTTAATAACGGAGCCGGTACAGAAAATCAATGCTATGTTCGTTTAGGATATTCTTCGATTATATCGCGTTTTTTGTACACACAGCTGTTTGATATTTGCTCAACTCCAACACCAGAAACACTGTTATAGTCAAAAAGGGAAAACTGCCAATCGCTGCAGGTGTCAAGATGAGCAAATATTCTATCCATGACGTCATCATGCATTTTATCCTCTATGCCATCTTCGAATTTAATTATGAAAGCACTTGTGAAGAAATCATCCGATATAGTCTTTCGTACAAGGTAGATGCTTTCAATCGTTCCATTATCGATCGATTGGATATATGTTAGGATTTCGTTTAGCATATCACCGGGTAGATGTTCCTCTGAAAGCTTATCGGTTTTTCTCAACTCACCAATCTTGCTGTATTTATCTATCGTGAACTGTGCAAGCTCCTGAGCCTTTCGCCTGTATTCTTCAATCGCGTCTGCATTACCGGTAAGGAAACAGAAGGAACCGATCTGTGACAGCCCCTCATCGATATTATTTGGATTTACATCTATTGCCCTATAAATGTAATCGATTCCGCTCGGGTCAAGCTTATGCAGCAGATAGCATCCCTTAATGAGGAGAGCGTTTCCGATTGCAGCCGGCTGAAGAGCGACAATTACCCTGTCACAAAGCTCGAGAGCTTCATCCAGCCTTCCGAGTAGTCTAAGTGCAGCAATTACGTCGGCATACGTTTCTGCTATGAGCGGTTTACCGGCAGATTCCCATTCGTCAACCGTCTTTCTTGGCTCAATATAATAGTTACTGCGTATGTAGTCGTAATTCTTCACAAGGTTTTCGTAAAGCAGACTGTCAGCATAGTTAAGAGCCTTTTCACATTCTGCCGTGTACGCAGTGGAGTCATCCCTATTGATGATCTCAGGTTCTTCAATGCCAAAAGCTTGAATACGCATTCGGAAAATCGGATGTGATGCGTTGCGAGGCATTATTTCGACCTTGAATAGGTCATACCAATCGTTTGTGCGAAGCTCCATAGCTTTTTTGAAATCACAAAGCTCATCGGCAAGGATATGCTGTGCAAGTTCATCGCCTGTGAATAACTGGGCTTTAGGCATGGCGTCACGTTCCCAGTCAAACAAGAGATTATACTTTATCTTAAGTAATGCCGACGCAGCTATTCTTGCATCTCCGCAGCGAAGCATTGCGCGATCTGCTGCGTATTCTATGGCTGGAGAAGCGGCGTATAGGAATAACGCATACTCCATGCTATACCACATATCGAAAGCGCGGTAGAATGCTTCGGTCACCCCAGATAAAGCGTGATGATTCTTTCCTCCGTGAAGCCAGGCATTATATTGTTTCTCTGTTTCGTAACGTTTGCTTTCACGCGAGACATGAGCAAATTCGTGCAAAAGAACACTATATACTTCGGCTTGCGAGAGTGAACCAAGCATAATTACCCCAAGCTGCACGGAATAGCTATGTCCGACTTTTGCAATTCCGGCATTGAAATCAGGAAGCAGCGCAATCCTTATCCTTTTGTTATCGCAACCGAGTTCTTTTGCGGCTTTTTCGGCAAGTGCATAAAGCTCCGGATATTCATTCTTGCTTATATATGTCTTATCATCTGCGAAGCATAGATGCTCATCGGAGAATCTGATACGTGAAAAGACAGCAAGGATGGCATACTCCATCGCTACAAATACCATAATCAATGCAAACATTTCTGTCGAGTTCCACAGTACCCCGGCCAAAAAGGCAATTGCAAGTGCCGCAATAGCAAGCAGAACGGAATACATCGAAGTGAAGAACCGTATTACACGCAGGGCGAAAAGCTTCTTGCGTGCAACCGTTTCTGCATTATTCCTATGAGATAACAGGTACTGCTGCAACTCATTAATATTTTGCGTTTTCTTCGTAAACCTGCGCTCTATGATTGTTGAAAGCACAGCATTGGCTGCAAAGCAAAACAGGATAAAAAGCACCAAAGCTAACAGCACTTTGTTTATTAGGGTAAATTGATCAAGGTTATACCGACTGTTAATTGCTGCGCCGAGTAGTTGTACACTAAAGTTTACAAATAACGATATTACAATAAGCAGTATTCCTCGCGTTCGAACCTGCTTGGCCGCTTGTTCGAAGTTGGGATCGCTGTTGTCTTGAACGCCAGCAATCTGCTGCTTCGTGCGCTTTACATGATGAATACAGGCGGCAATCGCAATGATAGCTATTCCTGCAATCAAAACACTTGCTATTACATTCCTTGTTACTAACTCAACCGGACGCGATTCGTTGAAAAAGCCTTGGCTGACCATGGAACTTGAAGTGACTGCAAAGCTGGGAAGCACAGCAGCCAATTGTAATTTTTTATTATTAGTTGACATATTCATTCGTCTATTGAGCGAAGCCCAACATAAAAACTGCAAATAGGTTTTAATTGTTAATGCATATGCGTTTCGGGAAAGATGATGCGTGACCAAATCATGATGATGCCTATGCATTTTGATGGATCAACGCCAGTCACCGAGAACAAATCGTTTTTTTGCATACAATAGGTAAAACCATTGGGGCGTTACCCCTTGACCGACGGCACTGCTATTTCGTTAATATCACGAATAGCTTTTTCAACATCCAGAGTGTACCATATGCCATCCCGATAAAGCACCTTGCCCTGCACCATTGTCATGCAAACATCGGAGCCTGAAGCCGAATAAACGACAGTTGAAACAGGCTCATATATTGGATGGAGCTTTGGATGATGCTCGTTCAGCATGATAAGATCTGCATCAAAGCCTGCCTTAAGCATCCCGATTTCATGTTCGCGTCCCTGAGCTTTTGCGCCGTTTACGGTTGCGAGCTTTAGTGCTTCGTACGCAGGCAAAGAGGTCGGATCGAGTGTTGCACCCTTTGCCAGAAGGGATGCCAGCTTTACTTCCTTTAGCAGATCAAGATTATTGTTGGACGCGCAGCCGTCGGTTCCAAGGCATACATTAATGCCGTGAGCTATCAGCTTGGGAATATTTGCAATTCCGCTTGCAAGCTTGAGGTTGGAGGTTGGGTTATGGGAAGCGCTTCCTCCTGCCTTGGCAAGGATATCCATATCCTCGTCAGAAAGCCAAACACAATGGGCAGCAATGATACGGTTATCCAATACCCCGTGCTTTGCAAGGACCTGTATAGGGCTCATGCCGTAGCGTTTTATGCATTCGTTGTGTTCGTTTTCAGTCTCGGAGACATGGACTTGTATGATCAAGTCATTCTCCTTTGCGAGCGCTGCAACCTTTTCCCACACATCGGGCCGGGATGTGTATTCGCCATGTATTGAGGCGTCCGCTCGTATCCTTCCGCCGCCCTTGCCGTGATAGCTGTGAAGCAGCTCCATTGTCTCGCGAACGGCGCGATCGTTTTCAAAGCAAAAATCGTCACCAAATGCGGTTATTCCGTTGCTCAGCGAAGCTCGTATGCCGCTATTAAGAACTACCTCGGCGGTATCGGGCTCATAAAAATACATGTCCGAAAAAGAGGTGGTTCCGCTTGCGAGCATCTCGGCAATTGCGAGCTGTGCACCGGCAAGGACGGCTTGCCTTGTCAGCCTGCCTTCTGCCGGGAAGATCTTATCAAAAAGCCAAGTTTGGAGCGCATAGTCATCCGCATATCCGCGGAGGGAACACATCGCAGCATGACAATGCGTGTTGATGAGTCCGGGCATTACTATATTTCCGCATGCATCAATGATCTCTCTTGCCTGAACGTTCTCCGGTTCACAGGGGGAGACGAAGGAAATCTTTCCGTCGGCAATCCCTATGCACCCGGAGTCAAAGACAGGAGAAGCGTCATCCATAGTAATGATTCTGGCGTTCGTGATAAGGGTATCGAGCATCAATCCACCCTCCGAAGGAATTCGATGACATATTTGCAGAACCTTGCGCCTGCCGCTTTTCCGGCAGCTATGACCTCGTTGCCGTCCAAAGGCTTGTCCAGAATACCTGCAGCCATGTTAGTCACCAGCGTGATGCCCAGGATCCTCATGCCGCAATGCCTTGCCGCAATGCACTCGGGAACTGTGCTCATGCCCACAGCGTCTGCTCCAAGCATACGCATGGCGCGGATCTCAGCCGGGGTTTCGTACTGAGGACCGGTGCAGTAAAAGTACACACCCTCGCGTACGGTTTCGCCGTTTTCTTTGGCGATATCGCGGAAGATCTGCATGTATTCTCGATCGAATACCTTGCTCATATCGGGAAAACGCACACCGAATTCGTCGATGTTAGGTCCGATAAGCGGATTCATGCCGTTAAGCTTTATGAAATCGTTAATCAGCATCAAGTCTCCGCAGTTGAAGGCGGTATTAATTCCGCCGGCAGCATTTGTAACTATCAACTTCTCTATGCCGATGAGCCTTGCAAGCCTAACGGGGAACACGACCTGCTCCGCGCTCCATCCCTCGTAGAAGTGCAGCCTGCCCTGCATAAGCAGCACGTTCTTTTCGCCAAGCTGTCCGGCGATGAAGCGCCCTTTGTGTCCGATCGCAGTACTGACGCCCATGTTCGGGATCTCACTATACTCTATAATAACAGGATTTTCGACATACTCGCCGAGGTCGCCCAATCCGGAGCCCAGAATAATGAGAATTTCGGGCATAACGGAACCGAGCTTGTCCTCAAGCACCTTTGCGGAAGCACGGTATTCTTCGATTGTAAACATTATAACCTCCTATATTATCAGATGGATGATAAACAGAATAATTACGCCGGGAACGCCAAGAACACCTGTGACAAGTGCGGTAAGCCAGTTGATGGGTATTTCGAATATGGCAAGGTTGAAAAGCCCGGCGAATACATAGTTAAAGATAAAGAGAATCACTGCGCCGATCACGGCATTCAGCAGCAGCTTAAAAAAGAGTTTAAGGCTAAGCTTAAAAATTTTGAATATCAAGAAGATAACAAACAGTACGATAATAAATGTTATTATACCGGTCCCCGGCATACTCAATTCCTCCTTTGGCAGCAATAATTAAGATTATTCTGCGCTTTTGGCTTCATAAGCCGTACGGCGCTTGTTCAATAGGTATAAATACCTGTTCTTTGCGGCTTCAACCTCGAAGGCGACGAACTGCACCTCCTCACCGCATGCAGTATCAAAACGCCTCATAGCGTTATGCCAGGTTGCCAGAGCAACACTCAGTTCATCGGGTCTTTTCTTGCTTTTTTTGCTAAGCACAGCATATTCCTCCGTCGGCTAAATTTATATGTAGTTTATGTATGCCTTGGGAAAATATGCCTGATCGCCGCTACTTTCCGGAAAGGTAAGCCTTTTGCCCCGGGGTCAGTTCGTCAAGCCCGAGATTCATTGCGCGGAGCTTCATGTTGATAACTTCGTCGTCAATCTGTTTGGGAACATTATAGAGCCCAGGGGCAAGCTCCTTTCCGTGCAGCGCAAGGTACCTTGCGGACAGAGCTTGTATAGCAAAGCTGAGATCCATGATCTCGGCCGGATGTCCGTTTCCTGCGACAATGTTGACGAGCCTGCCGTCAGCAAGAAGGTTGAGCCTGCGTCCGTCCTTCATCGTGTAGCCAGTGATAAAGGGCTTGCGCTCATCAATGCTCACAGCCATGGAGGCGAGATCGTTTTTGTTTATTTCAACATCGAAATGGCCTGCATTGGCAAGAAGAACATTGTTTTTCATCCGCTCAAAATGGCGTCCGATTATGACGTCGCGGCAGCCCGTGGCGGTCACAAAGATGTCGCCAAGAGGCGCCGCATCGTCCATCTTCATTACTCTGAAGCCGTCCATTGCTGCCTCGAGAGCGCGGAAGGGATTGACCTCGGTAACTATGACATTCGCCCCAAGCCCTTTGGCGCGCATGGCTATGCCGCTCGAACAGAAGCCGTAGCCTGCGACAACGACAGTCCTTCCGGCAACCATGTTATTGGTGGAATTCATGATGCCGTCCCATACGCTCTGGCCGGTGCCGTGGCGGTTATCGAACAGATGCTTGCAGTCCGCATCGTTAACGGCCAGCATGGGGAATGGCAGGGTCCCGTCGCTCGCCCTTGCGCGGAGCTTATGAATGCCTGTGGTAGTTTCCTCGCAGCCGCCGATGAGATCGGTCGCATATTCAGGATGCGATTCGGTGAGCATGGTTACGAATTCTCCGCCATCATCGATGATGATATGGGGCTTAAACTCCAGAACTCTTCGGATGTGTTCATAATACTCCTCTTCGGTTGCGCCAAAAAAGGCATGAACATCCATTCCTTCTTCGGCAAGCGCTGCGCAGATATCGTCCTTGGTAGAAAGTGGGTTGCTTCCGGTTATTGAAACCTCCGCTCCGCCGTCGCGAAGCACAAGCCCCAGGTATGCGGTTTTGGCCTCGAGGTGAACGCAAACGGAGATCCTCATGCCCTTAAAGGGCTGCTCAACGATAAATCTTTCGCGCAGCTCGCTCAACACCGGCATAAAATCTTTGACCCATTCGATTCGCTTCCTTCCGAGGGGGGCAAGCGAAATGTCTCTGATAGTGCTCATAATCATTTTCTCCGTATTCGGGATTCCCATAGTGAAGTAGGGTGTATAAAATTATAGCATTATTTGGCTTGTTTAGCAATGCGGCATGAAACGGTTTTATTTCCGTAATAGAGCCGAAAGCAATTTTACGACTAATTATGTACTTTGTGTGAATTTGGAGAATAATGGATAAAAAAGGCTTGTAACCGATGCTGCATGTTTGCTATAATATGTCTGAATCCGCAATCGGATTTTCTTAATTATGGAATGTCACTCGGGAGGAAAAGGTAATGAAGTGCAGAGCTTGCGGAACAGAAAACGGTTCCAATGTCACTTATTGCAAAAACTGCGGAGCACGGCTTACCGGCGTGGGTTCAGTCAACGATTTTGACATGTTCGATGAAGACTCTGATATTATTGACGATACCGGAGTGTTTGACGATGCCAGCATATCCGACTTGGAAAAAAGATTTATGAACGGTGTTGAAAGCTGGGAGGCAACGACAGATGTAGGAAAGAAGCCCGGAGCTGCGCAGCCAAGAGCTTCTTCGCGCGGCGGCGAACGCAGTTCTGCCAATGAAAACTACGAGCCCCGTACGCAGCAGGCGCAAAGTCCGAGAGGCGAACAGCGTGCCAATAACACTCAGAAGCAAACCGCCGGGCAGCGAACACAGAATTCTCAGGGCGCACAGCGGCAGGCGGGGTCAGGCAGCCGTGCGAGAGCCAACTATGAAACTCGCAGAGCTCAGCCAATAAAGGCCGGAAGCAGACCGCAGAAACCCGATCGGGAAGAGGGCGTGTCCGAAGCCGACGGAAAGGCGGAAGCCAAGCGTAAACGCAGCATCATCTCCATTTTTCTCGCAGTCATTGCACTGCTTGTCGTTGTGCTTGTCTTTGCTATCGTCTTTCCAAGCAGCAAACAGTCCGGAAGCAAGTATGCGGCAACCATTGTCCCGAGTTCCGACAAGGAAGGCTTCTACTGCTTGACGGTCAATGCGGATGTCGGTGACAAGGTCGTATTCCGCTCAAGCGCTGACGTGACCAGTGAGCTGGAGGTGTCCTCCAAGAAATCGGTGACTTTTGATATTCCGGTCAGCGATCTGCTTCCCGTTGCTCCGATAAGTACGCCGACATATGATGTTGTTCCGACCGTCGGCATCATCAAAAAGGGCGAGACCGAAGCCTTCAAGGTGGATGTGCCGTCTGTGACCATAACCGTTCCGCAGTTCGCAATAGTTTTCGATCATGAATTGGAGCTTGAGGAGATGCTTAACTCAACTCCGGATCCGGACGATACGACGCCGAAGCAGCATGTCATTGATGTTGATACCATTGAATGTGTCGAGGGCAGAATAACGATTTCAGGCAAAGTCCCGATTTCTGACATAACCGTTAAGTTCGATGGCGAAGAGACTGAGCTGATTGGTATGAGCTTTTCATACAGCACAAAATTTGAAACCAAAGGCAATCATTCCATTGAATTTGAAGCGACCCTTCCTGGTTATCTTACCGTTAGGAGGACGTTTACCGCAATAGTGGCTGAGGATCTTACTGCGCAGCAGGTAGTCTATATTTCAGACAGCTTTTATACGCGCGTTTCCAACGAGAAAGAAGAGATAACAGTCATCGGTACAGTGCCGGTAGGCGCAAAGCTAAGCATTACCTCCAATGACCCTGAATTCAGCCTAAAGGAGGAGCCGACAGTCGATGACAAGGGCAATTTCAGCTTCACTCTAAATCTGCCGATTGCCGGGAAGAATTATGAGATGAATATTGAAGCCACACTCAAGAGCGGTAATGTTATCGTTCGTCCGTTTGCCGTTCAGCGTCCGCCCATATTCAACGATTATGTGCCGACGGTTTGGGCATGCAATTACAGCGATATGAGCAAGCCGATCTATTTCGGGACCAAAGGATTTGTTATATCAGGCTATATTACCGAAATGATGGACAGCAGCGACTATCAGTACGCAAAGCTGCAGCTTTCCGATAATCACATAATTCATCTTAAGTATTATAACCACTATGCCGGGTCAAGTACACTGGAGGCCGGAAAGAACTATACCATGTACGGCTATCCAATCGGCTTCGACAGCGATGGCGTGCTCGAGGTGTTCATCTGGTTTGTGAGGGCATAGAAGCTGTATGAAGGTTTGGGGCAGAGTCCGAAAGGATAACAAAACGATAGCCGAAAGCGTTGTGGAAATTGAGGCAAAAACCGTTGAACAGGTCGAGGACTGGTCGGAGCCGATAGGCGAGATATGCCATGAACTCGACCTCGGCAGGCCTATAATTCTGCAAAAGCATATCAATGATTTTAACAGATTTTCCCATACTTTTTTTAAGCCAAGGGACTTTCTGGAACCGGTGAATCTTGACAGGCTTGAGATAGAGCTGTTTTGACAGGTTATGCATAGTTTCGAAACGACGGAGTCATAATAAAACCGATAAACCTCGCAAGAGGTCAAAAAAGGAGTTGAAATTATGGATACACTGTCGTTGATCTTGATCATTATCGGTGCACTCAACTGGGGACTGGTGGGCATATTCCAGTTCGATCTCGTTGCCGCAATATTTGGCGGAATGAGCGGGGTCGTGTCAAGAATAATCTATACCATCGTGGGTCTCGCTGGTCTTTGGGGCATCACCCTCCTGTTCAGGCGTAAGAACAGAGCGGCTTTTATGACCGAACACAGAAACCATGAAGATGATGTGTAACGGCAAGACAGTCTTTGCTACTTGACAAAACAAAGTCTTTAGCGGCAAGAAATATGATTTGCCGCTTAGCGAACAAAACCAAAACAACCGCTGACATAGACAGAATTGTCTTACAGCGGTTTTGTTATTTTTTTGGTTTTCGTATTGACAAAGCAATTGCTATTATGATATAGTTAATTAACAGAATAAACTGATGGAAACTTGTTAATGTAATACTGGTAGATTTTTTATTTCAGAAGCAGATAATTGCTTTTGTTGAAAGGAGAAATATATGCTATTTCGTGTATTTTGTAAGTTACTATGTTGAATGCCATCTGTTATAAGGAGAGTATTAATGGCAAAAGATATATTACAAAACTTTAGTAATGTTTTCGTTTTAGGATAATCAATATTGTATTTATTTAGGAGGAAATGCAGAATGGCGACTATAATAAATGGATGTGATACAATGATTCAGATCAACACAGCTGCAAAACTTCAAACATTGCAAAATAATGGTTATTGTTCCATAGGATTTCTGGGATGATATTTGCAAAATGCACAAAACGGGAAGGAGAAAAAGCTTTCTATGTATCACCGTCATACGAAGGAGAAGATATTAATGTCTGATTTCAACAAAAGAAGAATTAACGCTGGATTGGCCAGTATCAGTCTTGTACTGCTTTTTTGTATATGCCTTGCATTTTTAGCCTGTATTCCGTCTGAAAACACGACTATCCAGTGCGAACTGTCCGAGCAGCCGAAACAGCAGAATGAGGCACCAGCTACTTCGAGTGCGTATGTCAGCCAGTATTGCGAATACATGGCGGCTGCGCAGGCTTTACTCGCCGGAGAGTTGGACGACGTGCCGGATTTTTCATACACCTCCGGTTATGTTTACTTCGGCTTTGAGGGTGAAAGCCTCGTAGCGTATGAAAAGGCTCTGCTTATAACAAATGAGCATGGCGAACAGGAATATGAGCTTTCAGGACCGATAGGGCGATATCCGAGGATTATCGGCGATCAGGCACAGGAAAAGCTATCAGGATACATGCGCAAATATCTGAACCTGGGCGTTGATGGTGAAACAGGGTTGCAGCTTATGGGCTTTATCGGCCGAGATTTCATCGTTTTCACGACTGAGAGCGTTGCGGATACACAAATCTGCTGCATTTTCCGAACGGATGACGGATCGAATTGGTATGAGTTCGGGCATAATAATACATACCCTCGCAGGGCGACCGGCGCATGCATCCTTTCGGATAAGGTCGGATTCATCTGTTATTCGGACAGATATGTTCAAGTGGCAGGCGACTATTCTCCACGGAAGCTCATCGTCTATAGGACTGAGGACGGAGGAGAGAGCTGGGAGGATATAGGCATCTTGCTTCCGGAGGATTATGAAAGCTCTGCACAAAACTTTGCACTGTCCCCGGTATTTGATGGCGAATGCGGAGTTATGTTTGTTACCGGCAGTGCATATAACACTGAAACGGAACAGACCGAAAGCTATACTGTCTGGTTCGAAAGCACCGATGGCGGCATGACATGGATATTTGCAGGGAAATAAAGGCATTTACGGCGAGGCTCATGTGATTTGGCGCATGGGCCTCATATTATTGCTTAGAGCGTTTGCACATCGGAACGGGCAGAAAATCCCTCATAAGTGCCGGAAAAGGCTTTGAAAGCAGCAAACATAGTATAATTTGCAAATCCTATTGCAATTACGGCAAAATTGGACTACAATACAGGCTTGGTAATACTTTGTTTGGAGTTATATTAAATATGAACGACAAAATCCGCAATATCGCAATAATTGCTCATGTTGACCATGGCAAGACCACCCTTGTTGACCAGCTTCTCAGGCAAAGCGGAGTCTTCCGTGCCAACGAGCAGGTTCAGGACAGGGTAATGGATTCCAACGACATCGAGCGTGAGCGTGGAATAACTATTCTTTCAAAGAATACATCCGTTAATTATAACGGTTATCGAATTAATATCGTTGACACTCCCGGCCATGCCGATTTCGGCGGTGAGGTTGAGCGCATTCTCAAGATGGTAGACGGCGTTTTGCTTCTCGTAGATGCGTTTGAAGGCTGTATGCCGCAGACGAGGTTCGTTCTCAGGAAAGCTCTTGAACTTGATAAGATTCCGGTAGTCGTTATCAACAAGATTGATCGTCCGGGCGCACGTCCTTATGAGGTCGTGGATGAGGTTCTGGGTCTGTTTATTGAGCTTGGTGCAAGCGATGAACAGCTTGAATTTCCCATAGTTTATGCCTCTGCGCGTGACGGTGTTTCGGGTTACGAACCGGATCAGATGGAGCCAAACATGAAGGCCGTTTTTGATACCATCATCGACCATGTACCGGCTCCGGGAGGCGAAGAGGAGGGACCTCTGCAGGTTCTGATATCTACCATAGACTACGATGACTATGTTGGCAGGATCGGTATAGGCAGGATAGAACGCGGCACTGCCGTCCGAAATCGTCTTATCACCGTGTGCTGCGCAGATCACGAGGAACATAGGGATGCAAAGCTTTCGCGCCTTTACCGTTTCGAAGGTCTCAAGCGCGTCGAAGCCGAATCGGTAGGCGCAGGGGATATTGTTGCACTGGCAGGCATCCCCGGAATCGCGATCGGCGAGACCGTCTGTGATCCCGGCGCCGTTGAGCCGCTGCCCTTCGTACATATTGATGAACCGACTGTAAGCATGGACTTTATAGTAAATACCAGCCCATTTGCAGGAAGGGAGGGCAAGTATGTAACATCAAGAAACCTCCGCGACCGCTTATTCAAAGAGGTTGAAACAAATGTTTCCATGCGTGTCGAACCGACTGCCTCCACCGATGCATTCAAGGTCAGCGGCAGGGGAGAATTGCATCTTTCCATCCTCATTGAAACGATGCGCCGACAGGATTATGAGTTTGCGGTGTCGCGCCCCAAGGTGATCATGAAGCGTGATGAACAGGGGCATCTGCTTGAGCCTATCGAAGAACTGACGATAGATGTTCCGCAGGAATACATGGGCACCGTTATGGAAAAGCTCGGTACCCGCCGCGCAGTTTTGGTGAACATGATAAACGAGAATGAAGGCAGCGTAAGACTGGTGTTTGATATCCCGGCAAGGGGACTCATGGGCTACCGCAGCGAACTATTGACCGATACCAGGGGCAATGGTGTAATGAGTCATGTATTCAAGGATTATGAACCCTATACCGGCGAAATCGAGGAACGCACCAGGGGTTCCCTCATCGCTTCCGAATCCGGAGAGGCCAATTCCTATGGACTTTTCAACACGCAGGAGCGCGGAAGGCTGTTCGTAAGCCCGGGGGATCCCATTTACGAAGGCCAGATAGTGGGCGAATGCTCTCGTAACGAGGATATAACAGTCAATGTCTGCAAGAAAAAGCATGTTACCAACATGAGAGCCTCGGGTTCGGATGAAGCGCTGAGGCTGACGCCTCCGCTTGAGCTGAGCCTTGAACAGTGCCTTGAGTTTATTCGTGATGACGAACTTGTTGAGATAACGCCAAAGAGCATCAGAATGCGCAAGCGCTTCCTCACTAAGGATCAGCGAATCAAGGATTATAATCGCAGGCAGGCTCAAAATGCCGCAGATGCTGAAGAATAATTATATTTACGGGAGACGGCATGGAAGGCATACTTAATTCATTAACAAATTGGATCGGAACAAATCCTTGGCTTGCACCTCTTGCAGCGCTGCTTGCGGGTCTGTTCACCTCGCTTATGCCATGCTCGCTCTCCACGATACCTCTGATAATCGGATATGTTGGAGGAAACGATGCCATAAGCGAGAACGGTAAGGGAACCAGGAAAGCGTTCTTCCTCAGCCTGATGTTTGCCCTGGGTTCTACGGTCGTATTCTGTGTCCTGGGAATGCTAGCATCCGCTATAGGCAGCTTGCTGGAGGGCGCTGAGTTTTGGCTGCACCTCCTGATGTTCGTACTGTTGACGCTTATGGCGCTTCAAGTCTGGAATGTGATAAACATTATCCCTTCAGACACATCTATTCTAACGAAGAATAGGATAAAGGGCGGGCTTGGCGCGCTTTTATCAGGACTTATCGCAGGGCTTTTCGCTTCCCATTGCGCACTTCCAGTTGTTATTGCTTTGATGGCGGTGGCAGCCGAAACTACTACTGCAGGGAAGGGCCTGACTTATGGGCCGCTGCTTTTGCTGCTGTTCTCGCTTGGCCATTCCGTACTTTCGGTCGTGGCAGGTACCAGCGTAGGGTTTGTACAGAAGCTGATGTCAAGCCCCAAATATGAAAAAGCCAGTAAGATAATTCGAGTGATCCTGGGAATAATCATTATGCTGGTTGCAGTGTATCTTCTCATCGAAGCCATACACGAAGGCCTTGGAGCACATCAGCATTGATCGCTTTTGAAATAAGCTTGTCAACAGGAGTATGGAGGAGAAATGAACATTATCGACTGTATTGACGACAGGGCCCGAACATGGGCAGAGATCGATTTAAGCGCACTCAAGCATAATCTGGACTATGCCAAGGAGAAGATGGGCAGGAAGGTGATCTGTGTTCTCAAAGCCAATGCCTATGGGCATGGCGCGGTGGAATGCGGAAGATATCTTGAAAAATGCGGAGCATATATGTTCGCCGTAGCCACGATAGGCGAAGCGTTAGAGCTGCGTGAAGCAGGGATCAAGATCCCTGTGATGATTCTCGGATACACATCGCCGGAGTACGCTGAAATTATCAGCAAATACGATATTGAGCAGACCGTTGTAGATGAAGCCCATGCCAATGCCATGAATGAAAAGGCAGCGGAGCTTGGCGTAAAGATTAAGGTTCATGTCGCACTGGATACCGGTATGTCGCGAATCGGGGTATTTGCGCAGTCCGATCATGAGGCAGCAGTCGAGGCCGTTGAACGCATTTACAATCTTCCAAATCTTTCTGTAGTTGGTATGTTTACTCATTTTGCGGCAGCTGACGATCCGAACGAGACCGAATACACCAGATTTCAATATCAGAATTATTCAGCGGTTTACAGCGGACTTGCGGAGCGCGGGATAAGGATACAGAACTGCCATGTCAGCAATTCTGCCGCTATTCTTAACAGCCCGATACATTTTGACTCCGTGCGCTTTGGAATATGCCTGTATGGCATGTATCCCGACAGCAAGCCTGTACAGAACGGACCGCTCAAGCCTGTAATGACGCTAAAATCACGGGTAACGCAGGTTAGAACACTGCCGATGGGAACTACGGTAAGCTACGGAAGAACCTATACTACAACAAAAGAAACAAAGTCGGCGATAATTCCTGCTGGGTATGCCGACGGCTATTCAAGAAGGCTTTCGAATCAGGCATTGATTGCGATAAAGGGCAGAATGTATCGCCAGATAGGAAGGATATGCATGGATGTCTGCATGGCGGATGTGACCGATGGCTATGATTCGGCGGACGGCGTTCGAGAGGGCGATGAGGCTGTACTGTTCGGCGTAGGCGGTATGAGCATCGAAGAGGTCTCCGAGATAGTCGGAACGATTAATTATGAGCTGACATGCCTTGTCACCAACAGAGCAAAGAGGATATATATCAACGCCGAACAATGAGGAAAAGATGGCATTGATAATAATATAATTTTAAAATCTCCCTGTGTGTATTGACAAAATTCTGAATGAATGCTAAAATAACAAACTGAGCCGCACCGAAACGGTTTAAAGTGATGCCCGGATTTCGGGCATACACCATTAGGGCGAGACTGGTAAGAGGAGGAATTCTTTATGTACGCAATCATCGTAACCGGCGGTAAGCAGTACAAGGTTGAGGTTGGCAGCGAGATCATGGTCGAGAAGCTCGACAACGAGATCGGCACCAATGTTCAGTTTGATGTGCTTATGATAGCTGATGGCGAGAATGTCCGGATCGGTACCCCCGTTCTTGATGTCAAGGCACAGGCAGAAGTGCTTGAGCATGGCAAGGGCAAGAAGGTTATTGTCTTCAAGTATAAGCCCAAGAAGGACTATCGTAAAAAGCAGGGACATCGTCAGCCCTACACCAAGGTCAAGATCCTTTCAATCGGCTGAGGGATAATTGTATGACCGTGATAACCGTCTACAAAAAAGGTGGCAGGCTTGTAGGCTTTGAAGCCAAAGGGCATTCTGATTATGCTGAGGCAGGCGAGGACATTGTGTGTTCTGCGATATCTGCCGTAACTCAGACAGCAGTTCTCGGTATTACCGAGCTGGTCAAGTGTCCGGCCGCTTTCGAAATGCAGGACGGAGAGCTCTGCTTGATATTGGATGCATCCATTAACGAATGCAAATGGCAGCAGGCAGAGTTGATACTGGGAACGATGCTCTTGGGGCTGAGTTCCATACAGGAAGAATATAGTGATTATCTCAAACTGATAGAGAGGGAGGTTTAATATGTTCAGGATTAATCTGCAGCTTTTCGCACATAAGAAGGGCGTAGGTAGCTCCCGTAACGGTCGTGACAGCGAATCCAAGCGTCTGGGACCGAAGCGTGCGGACGGTCAGTTCGTTCTTGCGGGCAACATCCTCGTCAGGCAGCGCGGTACTCACTTCCATCCCGGCAACAATGTCGGTATTGGCAAGGACGATACCCTGTTTGCAAAGGTTGACGGCATCCTTCGCTTTGAAACAAAGCACGGCGGCCGCAAGTGTGTCAGCGTTTACCCCGAGGAAATCGCAGGCTAAGTAGAATATTCATGCACTATAAAGGAGTTCGAGCTTTCGTACTCCTTTTTCTGTTTGTGGGGCTTTTAAAAAGTCGATTTTTGCGGTAGAATCAATGCTATGGAAATAAGATTGGAGAACAACACGCTGATAATCAGCGGAATAGACGGCTTTGATCTCGCTAAATCCTGCGCCTGCGGTCAGGCGTTCAGGTGGAAGGAGAACCCGGACGGAAGCTGGCAGTCAGTTCTGCACTCTCGTCCGGTAAAGGTTAAGCAGAACGGCAGCATTCTTTCGGTTTACCCATGCAGCGAGGGAGATGAACAGCTGTTCATCGATTACTTCGACTTGGAAAGGAACTATGCGCCCATTGTTGATTTCGTAACGTGCGACAGCACATTATGCGTCTGTATGCCTTGCGCATCGGGGATAAGGGTGTTCAATCAGGAACCGTTTGAAGCGCTTATCTCGTTCATCATCTCAGCCAACAACAATATCAAGCGTATTTCTGGCATCGTTGAGCGTCTGTGCCGTCTTGCCGGCGAAGAGTTGGAGCTTGACGGTGAAACCCTCTATGCGTTCCCGAAGCCGGAACGAATTGCTTCGCTCACGGTTGAGGAGCTGAAGGATATTGGCGCCGGATACCGTGCGCCATATATTAAAGCTTCCGCTCAGCGAATAGTCGACGGATATGACCTCGAGCCGCTAAGAAATATGAGCCTTGATGAAGCGCGCAAAGAGCTTTTGACTTTCTTGGGCGTTGGCCCAAAGGTGGCAGACTGTATATTGCTGTTTTCGCTTGGACATACAGATGCTTTCCCTGTTGATGTTTGGATAGGCAGGGCAATGAAAGAACTCTACTTCGATAGCGAGCCTCCAACGAAAGCGGCACTTAACAAGGTTATTGAGAACATAGGGCATTATTCAGGCATTGTGCAGCAGTACATCTTCTATTATGTCCGTTCGATAGGGCTGGGGAAGTAATGCTTAACTCAATATCACCACGATCTCACCGAATATGCTCTTGATAGAATCGACAAAGCCTCCGAGGGCTCCGCGGCTCAAATCGTATAGCGTAATCTTGCTGGGCGACATAGAGATTATTAACTCCAGCATTTCATCCTCGCAGCCCGGCGAGCTTTCAATGCGCAGCTCCTGACTGTCCGTCAATGTACAGCTGCCATCGGGCTGAAGTATCAGACTGACATTACCCACGTCATCGCAGGATATGTCAATAAATGCCTTGAGTAGTCTGACCAACTCCAGATACTCATCCCTTAGAAGAATGTCGTCTATTGCGGAATCAACGCAGCTTTGCCAGATCTTTATTTCCTCCTTCATCATAAAGTGAAGGTATCCTTCAAGTACCAAGGTGTTTTCCCTGGCGAAATAGTCACCAAGCCTTTCGGTAACGGCTTCCGGGTCCGCATGCCTGAATGCCCTTGAGCAGGCAGAATGTATCACGGTGCTTTTTGATTCTGCTTCAATGTTGTATGCCTGAACCATGGAGGCTATTTCTATCCTGCTAAGGTCAAGCAGGATCACCTCGGCTAATATCCTGCATACTTCGGCAAGCTGATCTTCGTTGTACTTTATCTCCACGCAGCGTCCGCCTTGAACGGACTCGAGCACAATATTGCTTTTCACTCGCTGCAGGATCCTCGTCGAGAATACTTTTAATAGATCGATATCATATTCATATGTACAAACTCTTATGTTTGCCATAAATTCTCCTCACAACGATAATCTGACAATTCACATTGTATTATGTGCATTTGGAGAAAAAAGGTGCTTGACAATATCTTCAAGTTGAATTATAATTCAATCGTTCTATGAACATTGGTGTTCTTGGATACTTGAGGACAGTAGCCGGAGTGTTTCTGCTTTAGAGAGGTGTTGCCGTGGCTGCAAGCAGCATCGCAGATAGCTTGTATGGTGAAAACCACCTCATGATATACGACTAATCATCGTGGCAGGAGTGCCTTATAACTCTTTGAGTGGCCGATTATTTCGGCAACCGAGGTGGAACCGCGGTATTACCGTCCTTGGACTTTTGTTCAGGGGCGTTTTATTTTTAAATATAACTTTAGGAGAAAGAAAATGATAAACATTACCTTCCCGGACGGCTCTGTCCGTCAGTATGAAGACGGCGTGAACGCACACGCTATTGCAGAAAGCATCAGTCCGCGGCTGCGCAAGGCAACCCTTGCTGCGGAGCTTGACGGCAAGCTTTATGATGCGGAACTGGGTATCCACGGCGACCATGCTATCAAACTGCTCACTTTCGCTGATGAAGGCGGCAGGTGGACCTATCGTCATACAGGTTCACATGTGCTGGCCCAGGCAGTTAAACGCCTTTGGCCGGAGGTTAAGCTTGCTATCGGCCCTGCGATTGATAACGGCTTTTACTATGACTTTGATACCGATATTCCTTTCAGCCCCGAAGATTTCCCGAAGATTGAGGCTGAGATCGCCAAGATAGTTTCAGAGAATCTACCCCTTGAGAGGTTTGAACTTCCCCGTGAGGAGGCTATCAGGTTCATGGAGGAGCGTGAAGAACCCTATAAGGTCGAGCTTATTCGCGACCTTCCCGAGGATGCCGTCATCAGCTTCTATCGTCAGGGTGAATTCGTCGACCTGTGCGCAGGCCCGCATCTTGAAAGCACCGGAAAGTGCAAGAATATCAAGCTTATGAGCGTTGCAGGTGCATATTGGCGCGGCAGCGAAAAGAATAAAATGCTCAAGCGTATCTATGCGACAGCATTTGAAAAGAAATCCGACCTTGACGATTATCTGCATATGCTTGAGGAAGCTAAAAAGCGTGACCATAGAAAGATAGGTAAGGAGCTTGGCCTGTTCACGATCATGGATGAGGGTCCCGGATTCCCATTCTTCCTGCCCAAGGGAATGGTGCTCAGGAATAATTTAATCGAGTATTGGCGCGAGGTTCACAAGCGTTACGGCTATGTCGAGATATCCACTCCCATAATGCTCAATAGGGATCTTTGGGAGCGTTCCGGTCATTGGGATCACTATAAGAACAATATGTATACCACCGTGATCGACGAGACCGATTTTGCCATTAAGCCCATGAACTGCCCGGGAGGAATGCTCGTCTATCAGACAGAGATGCGTTCCTATCGCGATCTGCCACTCAGAATGGGAGAACTGGGTCTTGTACATCGTCATGAGCTCTCCGGAGCTCTGCATGGCCTTTTCCGTGTGCGCTGCTTCACTCAGGACGACGCCCATATCTTCATGACGTGGGATCAGATGAAGGATGAGATAAAGAATGTTGCTCGTCTATTTGATGAGGTATACTCAACCTTCGGTCTTGCTTACACCATCGAACTGTCGACCATGCCGGAGGATCATATCGGTGAAGTTGAGACTTGGGAGCGTGCAACGGACACCCTTAAGGAAGCTATTACCGAGCTTGGCAAGGACTTTGTGATTAACGAAGGCGATGGCGCTTTCTATGGTCCCAAGCTTGACTTCCATATTGCGGACTGCCTTGGCAGAACCTGGCAGTGCGGAACGATACAGCTCGACATGCAGCTGCCTGAAAGGTTTGCTCTTGAATACACCGGCGCTGACGGCGCAAAGCATCGCCCTGTAATGATTCATCGCGTTGTGTTCGGCTCGATTGAACGCTTCATCGGCGTTATCACTGAGCAGTTTGCAGGCGCATTCCCGACATGGATAGCTCCTGTACAGGTCAAGGTTATGGATATGACCGACCGCACCCGTGATGCTGCAGAGGATATTGCTACAAAGCTTGATGCAATGGGCATTCGTGTTGAAACCGATCTGAGAAATGAGAAGATCGGCTTCAAGATTCGTGAGGCACAGCTTCAGAAGATACCGTACATGCTGATCATCGGCGACAAGGAGGTCGAGAACGGCGTTGTTGCAGTGCGATCAAGGAAGTCCGGAGACTTAGGAACCATGACGCTTGAAGCCTTTGCCGAAAAGGTTCTTGACGAGATAAAGACCCACAGCATCGACTGAACATAACTACAACTGTATTGTTGCATGCCCCATTATTCCCTGATGGGGCATTTGCTTTATATTCACAAATTAATTGAGTATTATTTGACTTGCAGTTAACATTTTTTGGTATAATAGACCAAAAACGAATGGAGGCAAAGCAAATTGCTGCAAATTAAAAACGTTAAAAAGGAATATACGACCGGCACGCTGGTTCAGCGAGCACTGGGCGGCGTGAGCCTTAGCTTCCGCAAGAGCGAGCTTGTAGCCATACTTGGTCACAGCGGTTCGGGCAAGACGACGCTTCTCAATATTATCGGAGGGTTGGATAAATGCGACAGCGGTGACCTGATAATCAACGGAGTGTCCACAAAGAAGTATAAGGATAGGGACTGGGATACATACAGGAATCACACCATAGGCTTTATATTCCAAAGCTACAACCTGATACCGCATCAGAGCGTCCTTGCAAACGTCGAACTTGCATTGACGCTATCCGGCGTATCAAAGCAAGAACGCAGGCGCAGAGCAAAGGAAGTGCTGGAAAAGGTCGGCTTGGGCGACCAGACGCATAAGCGTCCTAATCAACTGTCGGGAGGACAGATGCAGCGTGTCGCGATCGCTCGCGCGCTTGTAAATGATCCTGAAATCCTGCTTGCTGATGAGCCTACGGGTGCACTGGACTCGGATACAGGTTTACAGGTAATGGAACTGCTAAAGGAGATAGCAAAGGATCGCCTTGTGATAATGGTCACCCATAACGCTGAGATCGCCGATGCGTATGCGAGTCGCATTGTCAGGCTTAAGGACGGAATGGTGATTGATGATTCCGACCCCTATGAACCGGATGCCGAAGAAATAGCAGCCGCCGAAGCCCTGGCGCATAATTCGAAGCGTGAGGGCAAGAAAAAGAAGACATCGATGTCATTTTTTACCGCTCTTGGGCTGAGTATAAATAATCTTTCCACCAAGAAGGGCAGAACTGTACTTACATCCTTTGCAGGGTCCATTGGCATCATTGGTATTGCACTGATCCTTGCGCTGTCAACTGGCATTCAAAACTATGTCAACGCAATTCAGCGGGACACATTGACGGCATATCCGGTGTCCGTAACGCGTTCACAGTCCGATATCTTCAGCATTATGATGACGTCAAGGGATATCATGTTAGGCGAAAATGAGCGAGAGGAGGATGGTAAGGTACATCTTAATCCAAAGCTGTACGATATGTTCAATGCTGCTGTCGGCAGCAATGAAAATGAGAACGACTTGCAGGCATTAAAAGCTTTCCTGGATGAAAAGCTTTCAGATACGGATAAAGATAAACCTCTGTCGGAACTCATCACTGCGCTGCAGTATCAGTACGACATAAAGCTCAACACCTATGTTAGGGATGAGGCAGAGGAGTTCCGCAGCACCGATTTTTCAAAGCTGTTTGCCGGTACTATGGGAAATGATGAATCCTCGAGCCTGTATTCTATGATGTCAAACAGAATGACCAGAGCAAATGTCTGGACGGAGCTTCTTTCGGGTACGAATGGGGAGCTTGTTTCGCCAATGCTTCAGGAGCAGTACGATATCGTTTGCGGAACATGGCCAACCAAAGCAAATGAGATCGTAATGATTATTGATGAACACAATGAGATCCCCGATACCGGATTCTATGCGCTGGGACTGCTTTCGGAAAATGAAGTGATGGACATTTTCAGTTCGGTGATGAAGGGAGAGAGCATTGAGACAAAAGAGCAGAGCATATCGTATGAGGACATACTCGATATTAGCATGAAGCTTGTGCTTGAGAGCGATTGCTATAACAAGATAGATGATAGACACTTCGAGTATGTTGGGGATGATGCGGATGCGATGAGCATTATCATTGAAAATGGGTATGATCTCCATATTTGCGGAATAGTCAAGCCAAATCCTGATGCCTCCGCAAACGCAATATCTGGAGTATTCGGCTACACATCCGAGCTGGTCAATTATATTATCGACGAGACAAATAAAAGCGAAGTTGTGATCGCTCAGCGCAGTCCTGAAAATGAGAACTTCGATGTAATTAAGGGACTTCCGTTTGTAACCGATGAATCCGATGAACTCGATGAGCAGCAGAAGGCACTGGCGATAAATGAATACTTTGCTTCGCTCAGTGATGCGGAAAAAACTGATATTTATACACAGATCCTTTCAGTTCCTCCGGAAGGCTATGTTGAGCAGGCCGTCGCCCCGTTTATGGAACAGCTTGAAACAAGGGAACAGATGATTGGGGTCATTGCAGAATCATACGGGCTGAGCGAGGAGAAGATAACAGAGTACCTATCTAAGAACACGGATGAAGAAATCCGAGGTATGCTTCGTGACGGACTGGCGCAGATAGTTGAGACGCGGTATGCTGAGCAAGCAGAGTATCAGATTCGGACTATGATGAATGATGCCACACAGCCGAATGACCTGTTTGGCATGGGTGGGTACGCTGCCGTTGCGGCACAGTTTGATCTGTACTTATCCGCAATACAGGATGATGCAGAGTTTGCAAGCCTTTACGACAGCTATATGCCTTCAGGCGTATCGGGATCGACGCTTGCGGATAATCTGGCTTTGCTGAGCGCAGTCGATATCGATGATCCTTCTTCGATAAATATTTACGCTGATTCCTTTGAGGACAAGAGCGAGATAGAGAGTGTTATCAAGGAATACAACAACTCCGTAGGGGAGGATAAGGTAATCAAATACACGGATTATGTTGCAGTTATGCTTTCGGGTGTCAACACCATGATCGATGCAGTGTCCTACGGCCTTATCGCATTTGTTTCGATCTCATTGGTAGTATCTTCCATTATGATTGGGATAATCACCTATATTTCGGTGCTTGAGCGAATTAAGGAAATTGGTGTTTTACGCGCGATCGGCGCATCGAAGAGGGATGTTTCTTCGGTATTCACTGCTGAGACGCTGATCATCGGCTTCTGTGCAGGAATAATCGGCGTGGGCGTCTCGCTCCTGCTCTGCATTCCGATAAGCGCAATCATTCGTTCGCTTTCGGGTATCAATGAGATTCGAGCGGTATTGACTCCGACTGCCGCACTGATACTCGTTGGAATAAGCATGCTTCTGACATTCATTGCGGGACTCATCCCTGCCAAGATGGCGGCAAAGAAGGACCCGGTTTTGGCACTCAGAGCTGAATGATGCAGAGACCTTGATTGTTTCAAAAGGTGAAGTAAATTAGCGTAAGCAAGAGTGTATAATTACAGCGGGGGAGGGCAATATTGCCTCCTCCGCTGTTTGAAGTTGCCGGTAAACTAATCGATGAATCCGAGCGCTATTCTGAGCACACTTGTTGCATCGGACATTTGAATGATACCATTTCCGTCAATGTCGCAAAGACTGCATGTTGCTTCATCAAGTTCGATCAAATCCATAACGTGCCTTGCGACCAGTACAGCGTCCGCAGCTTCAACTATTCCGTTTCCGTCCGCATCGCCAATAACACCTGTCGTAGGGCCATTTGTCCATTTGGCTGTCAGAGTCACATCCATATTAGAGATGGTGGCAAACCATGATTCGTCAAAGGAAAAACCAAGCGCAGAATCTGAAACGAGCGTTCCATTGGCATCAAACCATCCTGAGAACTCACTGTCAGCATATGCGGGGTAACAGACCGGGTTTAGCACTTCTGTGTCACCAAAATAATAGAGTCCCATAGTCATTCCAACGCTGCAGTTTTCGGACAAGATGGTAAGCACATGGCCATGCGCGTTCACGCGTATTTCTCTCAGGTTAGGCATTTCTGCCGCCATAAGGAAATAGAAAGCATCGGAAGCTGTTAAATCCAAAATCGTAATTGCAAGACCGGTGCAATCAAGAACCTCAAAGCCGGTACATTCGCTAAAATCCAATTCTGTGATATTGGTGCCGGGAATGTACAGCGCATATATATTGGGACATTCACTGAGATCCAGCTCAGAAAGAGGGCAGTTTGCAACCGAAAGTTCAAAGGAAGAATTGTTATTATGCACATCAATGCTTGATATCGGCGAGTCGTCTGCATGAACCATCATAAGACTGTTCATGTCGCTTATGTCAAGCGAAGTGACCCCGGAGTAGCAACATGAAAGGCACTCAAGAGTTTCTTTGCATTCATCGAGTGTGATTGAGGTGAGATTTGGCGTAGTATCCATGAAGATTTCCATTATGCTTGTACAACCGGCAATATCTATGCTGCTCTGAATGCCGTCGGGTGCTCCAATGTAGGTAAGGCTCGGGCAGTTACGGGCCGACACTTCCGAGACAGTTGCATTATCAAGAGTGCTTCCGACATAGAAACCGCTCTCGCCGCAGTAGTACATCTGTAAACGAGGACAATCATCAGCAATAACGCCATCAATAAGGTTGAATGGTATGTTGACGTCAATAATCTCCCGCATGCCGCTGATATCAAGCGTTCCAACGAGCAAATCATCAGGATTTATAGGTACCTCAAGGCCAAAGTAGGGATCAACTACATATTCTGTAAAATTATATGACCAGTATTGAATCACCCAGACATGACCGGGTTCAGTTCCGTTACCGGCTTCCTCGGAAGTCCAAATGATGTTCGCCCAAGTTGCCGGATCGTCCGGATCATAAGGGATATCGCTGAAACCGTTGATCTTATCGCCGTTCTTCACGCCATTTGCATCCTCGATCTCAAGGAAAGAGCGGAGTTTTGCAACATCGTATTCGTCGAAATGGTCGGGCAGAGGATAATCGCCACGGTAATCGATGAGTTTATATTGCGCTTCAGCATCACTGTTCTTGGTTTGAATTACGGATCTGCTTCCGATTTCACCGCCCCAAACAAGGGTTTTTGATTCGGCAGGTTTTGCAATTTTTGATACTGAATGGTCTGATGTTCTGTCAAGCATACTTATCTCATTCGATATTCCGCCTGTATAATAATCAGCATCATATTCGATTGACGGGTACACTATTCCATCGTCGGCTTTCGTTGCAGTTGGGAAAATGCAGACGAACGCCAACAACGCAGAAATAATAATGGATAAAAAATGTTTCATTGTTTACCTCCTAACATGCACAATGAATATTGTGCATATAGAATAACATATCGGCATCTATATGTCAATAGCTAATTTGCTTGACACGAGGAAGCAAAAATACTATAATGCTTTCAACATAAAGTTTTGAGGTGAACTATGATAAAATATGTTGGCGAAATCTCTGCGCTGTTTGAAGCAGTGATCTATCTGGACAGTCGTTTCTGTGGAAAGAGGGTTACAGATAAGCTGGAAGAGATGAATAATCGCACAGGTGAAACGCACAAATATGATTTGGCATCATTTGAGTGTATTGCAAGGTTGGAAAGCGAGTTGGATAAAGAATTTGTTGAGGATGAATTAATGCGGCAGTATTTTTCGCCCCTATCTTTCAAAGATGACGAGAATATAGATCCGATATCTATAGGTGCAATGCTTCTATCTTTTCCGGCTGACATGGACGGAGCAGAAAGCGTCGATGAGCTGATTGAACATTACGCCAAGTCATCTTTAAACAATAATTTGACCGAATTCCTTGCAGTATTGCAATCATCATCCAGTGAAATTGTCAACCTGCAGGAAGTCGATATGCAGACTTTTGTATCGAAGGTGGATTGCCTCCTTACATTTCCTTCCGAAAAATGGACATTGATTAATGCTGCAAGCGATCCATGCACACACCTTAGGAAGCTGAAACCATTGATCACCGAAATTCAACATGCCATCGAGTCCAGAATGGATATGTTCAAGCATCTGCTTGCAGATAGCGAAAGAAGCTTCCTTGCGTTTGGAGATTTCAATGCAAGACTTATTGAGATGAATATTATAATTGAGAATGATCATGATACGATTGTTAAGCCGAGTCTGTTCCTTTTCAACGGAATAAGACTGCATCTTGGTGCAGAAGGCGCAAACAGCCTATTTATGGGAGTTTTCATAGACAGTATTTTTGAGATGCGCTCAAGGTTAGTTGACGCTGAATCGTATCTTTCGATGCTAAAGACCCTTTCTGATGGGACTCGGCTCAGAGTTCTGAAATCACTTTATAATCGCTATTCATATGGGCAGGAGCTTGCCGACGAGCTTGGCGGTACTCGCAATGCAATGTATTATCATATTGAAAAGCTGATGAGCATCGGTCTTGTCGATTGTAAAGTAACCGAATATAAGATGCTGTACACCATGAACAAGCTTAATGTTTATAATCAGCTTACCGCTTTTCGTGACGCCCTCCTGCAAGGATGGAAGCCGGACGATGAAGAGCGGGGGTAATCCTATGCAAGGGGTTGCATGAATTATATTAAATTGGAAGAATAAAGAACAGCTGCGGAAATTAATCCACAGCTGCTTTCTCTAAGAATTGAAGATTAGTTGTTGAAATACCTGTCGAGAAGACCCTTCAGAGCCTTGCCGTGACGGGCTTCGTCCCTTGCCATCTCGTGAACGGTGTCGTGGATCGCATCGAGGTTGAGAGCCTTGGCACGCTTTGCAAGGTCGGTCTTGCCTGCGGTTGCGCCATTCTCGGCTTCAACACGCATTTCGAGGTTCTTCTTGGTGCTGTCGGTTACGACTTCGCCGAGGAGCTCAGCAAACTTGGCTGCATGCTCTGCTTCTTCAAAAGCTGCCTTCTCCCAATAAAGTCCGATCTCGGGATAGCCTTCCCTGTGTGCGACCCTTGCCATCGCAAGATACATACCGACTTCACAGCACTCGCCGTTGAAGTTTGCACGAAGGTCCGCCATGATATCTTCGGGTGCGCCCTGAGCAACGCCGACAACATGCTCGGATGCCCAAGTCATCTCAGACTTCTGCTCGATGAACTTGGAAGCGGGAGCCTTGCACTGGGGGCAGAATTCGGGAGCGGTCTCACCGGTGTGTACATAACCACATACTGAACATACAAACTTTTTCATTTTATTATCCTCCAAATAATGGTGTATTTGTGCAGGAGTTCATGACCTTTCTTTTGTCATGCATTCGGTGCAGCGCACCTGCATACTGACATCATATGAAAGCACATCGACTCCGGTGCATTCTTTAATATTGCGTTCAAAGTCTTCGGTAGGAAAATCGAAGACTTTTCCGCAGTCAACGCAGACCATATGTCCGTGCGGGCTAATGGTCTTATCGAATCTGTCGGGTTCTCCGGGAATAGATATCCTGCGAATCTCACCGGCATCAACCATAAGGTTGAGGTTCCTGTACACCGTTCCGAGCGCGATCGAGGGCATTATTGCCTTCGCTTGTTCATAAACCGCCTCGGCGGTGGGATGGCTGCATGATCCGCACACGATTCTGTGTATCAATAATCTTTGCTGTGTCATGCGGCCTCCTAAGAATGATTCTTAATCTTATTATAGCATCAAATTTCTCCGTGTCAAGAAAATTTTGTTCGACAAGCCAATATATTTATTTTAGATCAAACCACCTGACAGCGAATGAGCTTGTCTTTCTGAAACCGCATTTCATTGCTGTCTTGATAGACGGCAAATTATCCTCAACACACTCCCAAATCAGATCGAAACCATTGGCTTGGGCATATCTGACTGCGGTCAACAGCAATGAAGAAGCTATGCCCTGCTTCCTGTATTCCTCATAGGTGTCTGCGCCAAGCACAAAGGTTTTTGAAAAAACGGCATTGGCGATAAGGTTGGCAATTATCTTATCCCCATCTACCGCTGCATATCCAAGGCCATTATTTACGAAGGAATTAAGGCTTGAATATGATTCCAGTATTTCACCTTCAAGGCCAAGTTGAAAGTCAGGACAGCCGCTTATAAGTTCGTCGTCAATTCGCCGAATAGGGTAAGCGCAAGGCTCAAAACTTGGCGTGGGATCCAAATGGGAATAATGAAAGCATAGCTTATTCTGCTCAAAGGTTTCCTTATCAAAGAAGGCAATGCGCATCACTTCAAGCAATGCTTCGGTGTCACATGAATACGAAACCTCGTTAACATCGTTTTGAATGAGCAGATCGGGAATTATTTCCCTTTCAAACAGTAGCCTTAAGGCTGCGTATTCCTCGGGTTTGGTTATCGGAGTGCCCATTATCTGAAAGCCGCCCAGAAGGTAGCTGTATACGATAAGCATGGATGAATGTCCTGCGCTTGAGCCGGAAGCATAGATCCTGCCGATAGTATTCCCTTCCAGAATGCTCAAATAATGATAGCTGCTGCTTGGACATTGAAAATGCCGGGCGAGCTTGTTGCCGCGCATTTTTAGTTCGGAAAATCCCTGTGTACGGTTCATAGGCTAAAGCATATCCCCGGGGTTGATCTCAACCCCTCTGAAACTGTCGTCTGAAAACTCATCTGCATAAGTATAGATCGTGTTGATTGCCGCTGCGGTATGCGCGGAACGCACGAGCTTAATTATTACGGCATATCTATATTCATTGTTGCGCCTCTTGATGGGAGCAGCACCGGGCGTAACAAAGATAAGTTCTTTTTCCGCATGAAATGATCTTAGTACGCTTAAAAGCAGCTTTGCGATATCTTCAGCAAACCTATCGCAGGCCTTGCCGGCCGAGGCTTCATCGGGCGATACGAACATTGCGCGGACGAATACTGCGAATGGGGGAAATAGCGTTCGCATACGATCCCGAATTTCAAGCCTGTAGAATCCCTTATAATCGTGCTTTTTACAAAGCTTTATTGCGCGGTGTTCCGGAGCGTTCGTCTGTATTACAACACACCCGTTCTTTTCGGCTCTGCCTGCGCGTCCGGCGACCTGAGTGAGCAGCTGGAAAGTGCGCTCGCTGCTTCTATAATCCGAATGAAACAGAGTTGAGTCGGCGAAAATAACGCCAACAAGGGTCACATTCGGAATATCAAGCCCCTTGGCTACCATCTGTGTGCCGATAAGCACATTTGCCTGACCCTTTGCAAAGGCATCGAGTATTTCGCGGTGTGCGTTCTTTCCGGTGGTGGTGTCGGTATCCATACGCAGGCAGGTAATGCCCGGGAAGGCTTTATTTAGCTGCTCTTCAACCTGCTGGGTGCCGATGCCCGTGTACTTAATGTACTCTTTTCCGCATGAGGGGCATATCTTCGGCATCTCATAACATGCGCCGCAATAATGGCAGCGAATCGTCTCATCGTGCTTATGATAGGTGAGTGCCACATCGCAGTTCGGGCATGTAAACACAAAGCCACAGGCTCGGCACTCTGCGTGCGAGGAATAGCCTCTCCGATTGAGGAAGAGTATTGCCTGTTCGCCGTTTTCAAAACATTGCTTCAGCTTCTCCCGGAGCAGCGCTGAGAAGATGCTGTCGTTGCCGCTTAGGAATTCTGTACGCATATCCACGATATCAACGCTTGGAAGCGGTATCCCATTTATGCGCTCGGGCATTTCAACAAGAGTAAAGATACCCTTTCTTGCCCTAAAGTAATCGTTAAGTGATGGGGTGGCACTTCCAAGAATCAGCTTTGCTCCGGTCAGCTTTGCGCGTCTCAATGCCACCTCGATGGCTGAATACTTTGGAGTAAGCTCCGATTGATAGCTGGGTTCGTGCTCCTCATCGATTATGATAAGCTGAAGACCCTCAACAGGCGCATAAACTGCCGATCGTGCGCCGATTACGACACGAGCCTTTCCGAATCGAATCCTTCGCCACTCATCATAGCGTTCACCATCGCTAAGGTGGCTGTGAAGAACAGCGATACTGCTGCCGAAACGACTGCGGAATCTATCGGTAGTTTGCGGCGTAAGCGATATTTCGGGAACAAGAACTATCGCGCCTCCGCCTGCTTCAAGCACATCGGCAATTGCCTGCATGTATACCTCTGTCTTACCGCTGCCGGTCACTCCATGCAGGAGAATGCAGCGGCCTTTTTCGGCAGACCGGATCATGTCAAGTGCATTGTGCTGGTCAACTGTAAGCGACAGAGGCTCGCTCTTTGCTACTCTGTTTCCGGCAAAAGGATCTCTGAACGTTACCCTGCCGGATTCTGTTAGAATTCCTTTATTCACGAGCGCAGCGATTGCAGAAGAAGCATTAGGAACATAAGCATTGATATCCGCCGCTGTTATCTCAAGACCCGATCCGGCTAACAGCTCAAAAACTTCAAGCTGCTTGGGGGAGCGCGGTGAGCCGTCCTTTTTCTGCAAGGAGCTGCGAACTGCTGCGATGTCAACGCCATCGGCAAGCCTGAGCGTCCGCACCGTTTTTTCCTTTACCCTTGAACCCCTTAATTTCGCCGGAATCATTATTCTTAGCGCGTCCGCTTTTGTGCAGTGATAGGCCTTGGTGATCCAGTCTGCGAGCTGAAGCTGTTCGGGAAGAAGCACGGTATACGGCTCCATTCGTTTGATTATGCTCTTAACATCAGCGGAGGTCTGAGCGTCATCAGTCAGTTCGATCACAAAGCCCTCTATGGGCTTATTGCCCCTTCCAAAGGGTACGAGTACACGCTGCCCGGATACGATCTGCATACCGTCGGGTATTGAATAGGTGAACAGCCTGTCCACGTTTGCATTAGATATGTCCACGATTACCCTGGCAAACATCGCGCACCTCCAAAATCAAAAAGGTGTTCACACATAATGCGCAAACACCCCACTGTTCGGTTACTTTTCTGAGGTCTGATAGTATTCGGGGGGATACTTGATAACAAGATTGCCTTCTTCCAGCTCTTCAACCGCCTGTGCAACAGGCTTTTTGGTGCTGCAGCCGGAGTTCTGTATCTGGCGGGCACGCTTGGCAACTACAGATACGAGCATATAACGGCATCCGGCTTTATTCTCGAGTTCTACCACCGGGGGTTGATTCATTTGATAGTTCATAAATCGATCCTTTCAAAAATATTCAATTTAAGTCGTTTAAATTTTATCTTCGAGCAGTGCTTCCGCAAGATCATCGTTATACATTGGTCTGCATTTCACGCTCGTAATAATACTTTCAACGGTGCTTACGGCAGCAGCAAGATCGTCATTAACAACAACATAGTCATATCTTGGTATGTAGCCGATCTCGACCTTGCATTCCGCGAGCCTGCGCTCAATGGCTTCCTCCGTCTCGGTCCCACGGCCGACAAGCCTGTTCTTCAAAATCTCAAGCGATGGGGGAGCAATAAACACGGTTACGGCTTCGGGCATGTTTGCCTTGACCTTCATTGCGCCCTGTACGTCGATATCGAGAAGAACGCTGGTGCCTTGCGCAAGCTTGTTCTCAACATATGCTCTGGGGGTTCCGTAGCGATGCTTGCCAAAGACACACATGTATTCAAGAAACTCGTTATTGGCGATCATTTCATTGAATTCCTCTTCGGTCTTATAGAAGTAGTTGACGCCCTCGACCTCGCCGCCCCGAATGGCTCTGGTCGTAGCTGAAACGGAGAAGCAGAGATCATCGTGATTCTTGAGAAGCTCTGCACCGATCGTTCCCTTACCAACACCCGAGGGGCCGGAAAGCACGAGTAGTATTCCTCTTTTATTCATAATAATACTCCTATTCAATGTTCTGTATCTGCTCGCGGATCTTCTCAAGCTCTGCCTTGCCTTCTATAACGAGCGCGGCGATGGTTTCGTCGTTAGCCTTTGAACCAATGGTATTAAACTCCCTGTTCATCTCCTGTACGACAAAATCGAGCTTGCGCCCTGTGGGCTCATTGGCGGTCAACAGTTCCTTTGCAGCAACGGAGTGGCTGGCAAGCCTGACCAGCTCCTCGTCTATATTGGCCTTATCAGCAAACAGCGCAACCTCAGTTGCAAGCCTTGCGCGGTCTATTTCGACATCGGACAGCACCGCTTCGATGCGTGCGTTAAGCTCGCGTCTGTACTCTTCTGCAACGAACGGAGCGCGTTCAGCTATCTTTGCTCGGATGCCAAGTATGGTGTCGAGCCTTGCCAACAGATCGCAGCACAGCCGATCGCCTTCGCGCCGACGCATTGCAGAAAGCTCGTCGCTTGCGGCGTTGACGGCAGCAACCATCAGTTCGGTCAGTGCTTCTCTGTCCTCATCAGCTTCAATGATACAGGTGACATCAGGCAGCCTTAACAGGCTCGAAAGGGTGAGATCGTCGATCGCACCGCATTCTCCGGCAGCCTGTCTTGAAGCAGTAAGATATGCATTCATCAGCGCAGTATCAACGACCACTGTTTTAGCATCATTGCGCTGGTTGCGATAAGTGCCCAGTACATCAATATGACCACGGGAAAAACGCTTACTCAAAACGCCTCTCGCCGTATCCTCAAGGAAACCGAGCGAACGCGGCATACGGAATGCGATATCGAGATAACGATGGTTGACGGATTTGAGTTCAATAGTAAGCTCCCTTCCGTCAATGCTTATAGAGGAACGGCCAAAGCCGGTCATGCTGTTTGCCAAGCGGATTACCTCCAACCAAATATGTCCGGTTCAATTCCAAACGGAGGACTCTCCGCATGGGATATTTCTTATAATTATAGCACGATTCGAAGACGAATGAAAGAGTAAATCGCCAAATTCGTTGAATATAAATGTTTGACGGCCCGGAAGGATAAAAAGAATTAAACCAAAAATTATTTTGTGCCAAAATGTGTAAAAAATGGGTTGCTCATAACGTCAACGTATGATATAATGGTTATGCACATGGGAGTGGACCGTTTTTTGTGTGGTTTTTAGCGACTCCTATGAGCAAATTGATAAAGTAAACTGAAAAGGAGAAAAGCACAATGAAGAGAATACGCGTTATTAGTGCGTGCATCCTTATAGCTGCTTTGGTCGGAACTGCCATTTTTGCAGCCGCATTCGCGCATCGTCCGATCGAGGCCGATGCCTCAGGTGCACCGGAATGGCATGTGATGACCGAAGCGGAAGCCGAATGCTATTCGCCTTGGTACTATGAGTGGTGCGCAGAGGAGATGGGACTTTACGCCGAATTGACGGATATCATCGTCCGCGGCAGATTTGTGGACTTTGATTTCTATTCCGAACCTGACAGTGAGAGGGAATCGTCTTCAAACGCAATATGTATCGCCAGCTTTGAAGTCGAAGAAGTGATCGGTACTGTCTGCACGAAGTCCGAATCAAAAGAAATTTCTGTTCCTTCGATCATTAGCATCGACACATGTTTTTTTGACTGCCGCTATGACAGCGAGCTTGGGAAGGTCGTTCCTGAGAACGATGACACATATAGCTTCCTAAACGATGAAAACGAGTGTGTCCTGATGCTTTCTGCTCCAAAGGCTGATGCCTATGCAGGATTTGATCTGCCATGCAGCATCGATTATGTCCTTGGCTATCCTTTTGGGGTATGGACTGTAAATGACGGAGAGGTTTCTATGTCTGATTTCTGGAGAGAGCAGCTTCCGAATGAGAGCGCTGATGTATCAGAATTGGCAGAAAGTGCTCTTGCTCTTATTATCAAAGCAAAGGCAGATATTTATAAGTAAATTACTGCATAGCATGACAACGGAGCCGAATAGGCGCTGTGCTGCTCTTGCAAAACTAAGCTATGGGTTTTACTGACAATTCAATAGACCACATTATTCTGCGCCGCTTCAGTTTATGGAAGCGGCGCGGTTTATTTGTCAGAAAACGGTTTCCAACGCACATATGAGAGATCAATAGCAGAGAAAGAAAATGAAATATTTATTATTGCGCACTTTCCCAACCGCCGGATATGTGCTATAATACATAATGGTGGCTTGTTGCCGAAATATTTGTTTGAACAGCGAGGATGAAATAATTATGGCTCTACGCAGGATTTTTACCGATGATGCAGAATGCCTCTATAAGGTTGCAAGACCTGTTGAAAAGTTTGATGCAAGGCTCCATACACTGCTAGATGATATGGCTGACACCATGTACCATGCGGAGGGAGTTGGGCTTGCCGCGCCGCAGATAGGCATATTAAGAAGAGTTGTTGTTATAGACTGTGGCGATGGGTTGATAGAAGCGATCAACCCGGAAATAATCGAGACCTCGGGCGAGCAGGGAGATTTCGAAGGCTGTCTGTCGTTCCCGGGAAAGCATGGCTACGTTATTCGTCCGAATCATGTAGTCATGCGTGCCTATAATCGCTTTGGAGAGCTGATGGAGTATCGCGGCGAGGGACTTCTTGCCAGAGCAATGCTTCACGAATGCGATCATCTCGACGGACATGTGTATCTTGAAAAGGTAACAGAAGCTCCGGAGGGGATGGAAGAAGAATACATGAGAGAATATGAGGATTAAATAACCGGCAGAGGACGAGACGGAATGAAAATTGCTTTTTTAGGTACTCCGGAGTTTGCCGTTCCTTCGCTTAAAATGCTGATCGAAGAAGGGCATGAGATAGAGGTGTTTACTCAGCCTGACCGTCCAAAGGACAGAGGTCATGGCTTTGCAATGCCTCCTGTCAAGCAGATTGCCCTTGAAAACGGTCTGCCGGTGCATCAGTTTGCGAGGATCAAATCACCGGAGGGAGTTGAAGCACTGAGAGGGTTCGCTCCGGATCTTATGGTCACCGCTGCATTTGGTCAGCTCCTATCGCAGGAAAATCTGGATGTTCCAAGGCTTGGATGTATCAATGTCCATGGCAGCATTCTCCCCAAATACCGAGGGGCTGCTCCCATCCAATGGGCTATCATAAACGGAGAGACCGTCACGGGAGTAACGACTATGATGACCAATATTGGCATGGATACAGGCGACATCCTTCTCACAAGAGAAACAGCGATCGGCGAAGACGAGACTTATGGCGAGCTATACGGACGCCTTGCGGTGCTTGGGGCCGACCTGCTGAATGAGACTATCGCGCGATTGATTGGCGGAAGCCTGGAACGCATTCCGCAGAATGAAGAGTATGCAACAAGATGCGGAATGATAAAAAGAGAACATACCTTTGTGGATTTTTCTGCATCTGCGGAATCTATCAGGAATCTGATAAGAGGGCTTAACCCTGCGCCGGCGGCATATACGACCCTTGATGGACAACGGATAAAGCTTTACAGAGCCGTGAGCCATGAGGATATGCCGGAATATTCTCATGCCGGAATTGGAGAATGCGTTATCGCATCCGCAAGAAAGGGACTGTATGTTAAAACGGCGAACGGTTTGCTGGAAATAACCGAGCTGCAGTTTGAAAATTCAAAGCGTATGAGTGCAAAAGTCGCATTGAACGGGAAAAAGCTTGAAGGAAGGATCTTGGGTCATTGACGAGCAGACGCATTGCATTTAACATACTGAACAGCGTCATTAATGAAGGAGCTTATCTTCATCTTGCACTCAAAGAAGGCTTGAGGTGCTGTGACAGCAATTCCGCTGCGTTCATTACTGCGCTCACGCATGCTGCTATAGAGAATCTGAAGTATTCGGATTACCTGCTGGCACACTTTGTGAAAGGCCGTATGCACGGCAGCATCAGACTCCTTCTTCGGATGGGGATCGCAGAGCTTTTGATGATGAATACCGCTCCATATGCCGTTATAAACGAAAGCGTGAAGCTTACAAAGGAAATTGGAAAGTCCGGCCTTGCAGGCTTTGTGAATGGGGTACTGCGCAGGATAGACAGAGAGAGAGACTCGCTGCCCGCGCTTCCGGATGACGACAGCGAATATTTGCAGGTCAAGTTCGGCATTCCGAGGTTCCTTGCCGATGAATACCTTTCTCAATATGGCAGGGGATTTACGGAAAAAATGCTTGCATCCGCAAACACACATATGTCCTTCAGAGCGCAGTATCCGTATACGAGCGATGAAGTGATTGCAAGGTTAAACGCTGTGAGCGAGTACAGTGACATCACCTTTGAATTCGGAAAGCTTGATCCGAATGCGATAATACCGAGCAGGGGATTTGATGCCACTGCAACAAGCTTGTTTAACGATGGCATGCTCACCGTGCAAAGCGAAAGCGCGATGCTGGTATGCAGGGCTTGCAAAGCCAGACCCGGCATGAAGGTGCTTGATGCTTGTGCCGCTCCGGGCGGAAAGACGGCATATCTTGCGTCACTTATGCGGAATACCGGCTTCATTCAAGCGTGGGAGCTTCATGAGAATCGTGTTAAGCTGACGAATGCGACGCTTTCAAGGCTTGGCGCAAATGCAGCCTGCATTCGGCACGACGCAACAGAACCAATGCCTGGGCGTTATGAGAGCTTTGACATCGTACTCATTGACGCTCCATGTTCGGGCTTCGGCGTAAGTTCAAAGCCTGATACCTATCTGAACAGGACAGAGAGCACTGTGCATGAGATTTGCTGCACTCAGAAAAAAATACTCGATGAATGCTGCAAATATGTTAAGTCGGGCGGTGCTCTCGTGTATGCAACATGTACGATATCAAGGCCTGAGAATGAGGATAATGTATTAGGCTTTTTAGCTGAACATAAGGAGTTTGAGCTTGAAGGCTTTTCCGATATGCTTCCTGAGGTATACGCAGATAGGGCATCGGGCGGAATGCTGCAGCTGTTCCCTCATTTGGACGGCAGCGATGGATTTTTTATCGCCAGAATGATAAAAAAGGATTGATTTTATGGAAAACACTGCAACAAACAAGAGCATTGAACTTGCCTCTGCAACGCCGGATGAAGTTAAGCTGCTTCTTTCGGAGATGAATGAGCCATCGTTCAGAGCAAAGCAGATTGTTGATTGGCTAAGCCGCGGAGCAAGACCAGACGAGATGCTGAACATCCCGAAGGCCCTTAGAGAAAAGCTGAATGGGATACCATTTGGCTTTGCAGACATCATTGAGGTAAGGCATTCCAAGAAGGATGATACTTCAAAAATGCTCTATGAGCTTGAAGACGGCAACATCGTTGAAGGTGTGCTCATGCGCTATTCATATGGCAATACGCTCTGCATTTCAACACAGGCAGGCTGTCGCATGGGCTGCGCATTCTGTGCATCAACTTTGAATGGAAGGGTAAGAAACCTGACCGCAGGCGAGATGCTGTCCGAGGTGACTTCGGTTGAAAGGTATTTTCCATGTGATAACAGCAAAAAAAGAACGGTAACCAATATTGTATTGATGGGCTGCGGCGAGCCGCTGGATAACTATGATAATACCATTCGCTTTTTGCAACGCGCAACCGCAGAAGATGGCCTGAGAATAAGCCCGAGAAATATTTCACTCTCGACCTGCGGATTGGTTCCGAGGATCTATCAGCTTATCGAGGACGCTCCGCATGTCACGCTGTGCATCTCGCTTCATGCGCCAAATGACGAGATTCGTGATAAACTTATGCCGATAAATCATAGCTATAGAATGGGCGAACTGATACCGGCGGCAAAGCACTATGCAGATGTCACCGGAAGAAGGGTTATTTTCGAGTATGCGCTGGTGGACGGCGTTAACTCGTCGCAGGAATGCGCAAGAGAACTCGCATCAAGACTCCGAGGCATTAACTGCCATGTTAATTTAATCCCGCTTAATTCCGTAGAGGAAAGGAACCTGAACGGAGTTTCAAGAAAGTACGCTTACCAATTCCAAGGCTGGCTTGAGAGCTTACATATATCAGCGACGGTGCGCAGGGAATTGGGAACCGATATTGATGGCGCATGCGGACAGCTGCGAAATAAATTCAGCGAGCAGAGGGCAGGTGAGAACGAATGATTTATGCGTACAGGACTGATGTCGGAAAGAGGGCATCGAATCAGGATAGTTTGTATATACCGAGTGATGGAGCAAAGCCTGTTGTAATGGTTGCAGACGGCATGGGAGGACATCGAGCCGGTGATGTAGCAAGCGTTTTGGCTCTTGAATCGGCTATTGGATATATTGAAAGATGCAGTCCAAGGGTCAGGATACAGACCATGATGCAGCACGCAGTCGGCCATGCGAACGATAAGGTGCTTGAGGCTGGGCGAAGCGAGGAATTTGAAGGCATGGGCACAACGATGGTGCTGGCGTATCTTGAACCCGATGCGTTTTGCTGCGCTAATATTGGTGACAGCAGGTTATATCATTATGATGGTAAAACGCTGACTCAGGTCACAAAGGATCATTCACTTGTTGCAGAGCTTGTAAAGGAAGGCGTTATTACCGAAGCGCAGGCCGCTGTGCATCCATATAAGAATGTTCTTACACGAGCAGTCGGCACAGATGAATTCGCTAAAGCGGATGTTACGGTCAGGGCATGGAAACAAGGAGACATTCTTATGCTCTGCACCGATGGGCTGCATGGCGTGGTTCCCGATGAGGAAATGCTTACAGTGCTCAGAGAAAACGATAATAAGGACCTGTACCACTGCTGTGATGTGCTCGTTGAACTCGCATCACAACATGATTCGAGGGATAATATTACAGTTGTGCTTGTAAAGAACGACTGTAATTACGATGATATCAGTCGGCCGAACAACCGAGATTTTTCGTACGAATGCCCGACTAAAGGAACAGGGAGAGATGATTGATGGAAATGTCAAATTCCCTGATAAATGACCGTTATCGGATAGAGGAAGAAGTCGGTTCCGGGGGTATGGCTGATGTTTATCGTGCCTTTGATGTTGTCAGCGGTCGTTTTGTTGCGATAAAAGTGATAAAAAGCGAATACTGCTTAGACCCTGATTACGTTGAAAGGTTCGAGAAGGAAGCACAGACGGCGCTCAAACTCCATTGCAGGAATATTGTATCGACTTACGACTACGGCTCTTTTGAAGATGCTAACGGAGTAACAAGAAGATACATAGCTTTTGAATATGTGAATGGCTGCACACTCAAGGAATCCATCGCTGCACAGGGTTCTGTCAGCGCGAAGGTTGCTGCAAATATTGCTTGTTCAATCCTTGACGCCCTTGAATGCGTTCATAATGCAGGCTATATACATAGGGATGTAAAGCCTCAAAATGTGCTTATTTCGACCGATAAGACCATTAAGCTCACCGACTTCGGTATCGCTCAAGCCGTTTGCGCAGATCCGATGACCTGCGGCAGCGATGATCTGGTTGGCTCTGTTCATTATATTTCTCCTGAGCAGACGAATGGCGAGCCGGCTACCGTATCGAGCGACATATACTCGGTCGGAATATTGCTTTACGAAATGCTGATAGGCAAGCCTCCGTTCGACGGTGACGATCCTATGCAGATCGCTGTTCAACATGTGATTGGCAGTATCGTTCCACCAATGGAGATAAACCCCCAGATTCCTCCGTCCATCAGCGATGTTGTCATTAAGGCGACAGCCAAGAAGCCTTCAGACAGGTTTCGTTCCGCGCAGGAGATGCGAATCGCGATAAAACGAGCGCTTCTTCATCCAAACAGGAGGATTGCCCTTACAAATGAAGAAAACGGCAATGAAAAACGGAAGAGCAAGCTTCGTCATGTAATTATTCCGGTCGTTGCGGCGGTCGCGTTGACAGTTGCTGCATTCTTTATTTGGTACTTCGCCGTGGCGCAGAATGATCCCTCTCATAATTATTCAAAGGTGCCGTCCCTTTTGGGAAAAACGCAAAGCGAAGCGGAACAGTCGTTGGCCGGCAGGGAGCTGGAGCTGATCATCATCGGTTCGGCTTACTCCGACTATCCGGAAGGTACTATCTGCATTCAGGAGCCCGAACCGGGGGCTTCACTGGAGAAGAATAGCAAGATAGGCGTTACAATAAGCCTGGGAAGCGATTCGGTGCCCATGATCAATATCTGCGGAATGACTCTTTCGGAAGCGGAAGAAGCGTTGAATAAGATAGGCTTGAAGCTTGGCAGTGTCAGTTATGTGGAGGACAGCGAATCGTTGCCCAATACGGTGATCTCGCAGTCGGTAAATACTGATGTAGAATTGGTGCTTGGCGATGAAATTGATGTTGAGGTCAGCAGAAGCTCAAAAGGCGACTGAATTCTAAGGGGTAGACTTTGGAGAAAACAAATAAAACGGGAATAATCCTTAAGGGTATCGGTGGATTTTACACCGTCATGGCAGATGGTGTTTCATATACCTGCAAGGCCAGAGGCCTTTTCCGCAAGCAGCATATCACTCCCACTGTTGGCGACAAGGTCGAATTTGGGATAAATGCAGACGGAGAAAACGGTTATCTGTTGAGCATTTGCGAAAGGAAAAATCTTCTTGTCCGTCCTGCTGTTGCAAATATAGATAAGCTGTTTATAGTTGTTGCGGCAAGCAGGCCAGAGCCCGATCTGCTGCTTGTTGATAAGCTTCTCATTTGCTGCGAAAAGCTTTCGATAGAGCCTGTGATAATCATAAATAAATGCGATGATGCGCTAAAAGAGGAAGCGGACAATATTATCGATGAGTACCTGCTGACCGGGTATAAGATCTATAGAACTTCTGCAAAATACGGCGAAGGAATCGAAGAACTCAGGCTTGAGCTCGACTCGTCGATAGTATGTTTTGCCGGACAATCCGCCGTTGGCAAATCATCGCTGCTAAACGCCCTGATACCCGGCGCTCAGCTTGAGGTCGGGGAGATCTCACGGAAAACCGAGCGAGGAAGACATACGACAAGGCATGCTGAGCTTATTCCTATCAATGGAGGCGGCGCAGTGCTGGACACTCCCGGTTTTAGTCTTCTTGAAAGCATTGACTGCGAACCAGAAGAGATTAAAAACCTTTATCCGGAGCTTAGAAGACATCTGTTCGAATGCCGGTTCAGCGGATGTCTGCATATGACGGAGCCGGGATGCGTGGTTAAGTCAGAGCTTATTGGCAACGGGATAAACCCCAAACGTTATGATAGATATGTCCGCCTTGTTAACGAGGCGATTGAAAACAGAAAGCACAAGTACGAGTGAAGGAGGAATAACCGTATGATAAAAATAGCACCTTCAATTCTTTCTGCAGATTATGCCGCTCTCGGCGCAGCCGTTGAGAAGCTTTCCGAGTGGGGCGCAGATTATGTTCATTTGGACATCATGGACGGCTGCTTTGTGCCTAATATTACCTTTGGCGCACCAATGTGCAAGGCACTTAGAAAGCATACAGGGCTTGTTTTTGATGCACACCTTATGGTGGACAACCCATCACAGTGGGTTCCTGCATTTAAGGACGCGGGCGCAGATATCGTGACGATACATATCGAAGCGGACCGCCATGCCCATAGAACGCTGAATTATATTCGTTCACTTGGAATGAAGGCGGGAATTGCGCTCAATCCATCAACGCCGCCATCCGCTGTTGAATACCTGCTTGACAGCTGCGATTTGGTGCTTGTCATGACCGTTAACCCCGGCTTTGGCGGTCAGAAGTTCATTCGCGGCGCTGCAGAGAAAATTTCGGTAATCAGAAAGATGCTCGATGATAGGGGCATACACGATGTTGAGATTGAGGTAGATGGCGGAGTAAACGTTGAAACAGCCGCAATCTGCAGAGCAAACGGAGCTGATGTCCTTGTTGCAGGCAATGCGATCTTTTCGTCTGATGATCCAAAGAAAACCATAGAACTGCTGAGAGGCTGAAATGGCAAAAAAGAACACACCGATCGAGGCTAAACACGAGAATACAATATTTGTCAGGAGTATGGATGATGTCATGCACCAGTCCATGCTTCCGTATGCGGAGCATGTTATTCTGGAGCGCGCATTGCCGAGAGTTGAGGATGGACTCAAGCCCGTACAGCGCAGGATCCTTTATACTATGCTTGAACTCTCGCTTTCTCCGGACAAACCCCACAGAAAATCGGCGCGCATCGTTGGCGACTGCTTGGGCAAATATCATCCGCACGGCGACAGCTCCGTGTACGATGCCCTTGTGCGTATGGCGCAGGACTTCAATATGCGCGTGCCTCTGGTTGATGGTCATGGTAATTTCGGAAGCATGGACGGTGACTGCGCCGCTGCAATGCGTTATACCGAAGCGAGGATGACCAACGCTGCGATGCAGCTTCTCAGGGACATTGATAAGGATACCGTCAGGTTCAGCTTAAACTTTGATGATACCCTTAAAGAACCGGATCTGCTTCCCGGACGCTTTCCAAATTTGCTTATTAACGGCGCTAACGGCATTGCTGTTGGCCTGACTACAAGTATTCCGCCCCATAATCCGGGCGAAGCAATAGATGCTGTTATCGCAAGGCTGAATGATCCGCAGATAAGCGTCGATGAACTGATGAAGATAATGCCTTGTCCTGATTTCCCGACGGGCGGATATCTGTTGCGTTCTGATGAGATCAAGACTGCATATGAGACGGGCAGGGGTAAGCTTATCAATAGGGCTAAGACCCATTTTGAAACGCTCAAAAACGGGAAGACCAACATTGTCATCACTGAATTTCCTTATCAGGTCAACAAGGCCGCAGCGCTTGAAAAGATTCTGCAGCTCGTTCAAAGCAAAAAGATTGCTTTTTCGGGAATTTCGGATATCAGGGATGAGTCCGACCGAACGGGAATCAGAGCCGTTATCGAGCTTAAAAAGGATGTTAATCCCGATAAGGTGCTGAACGCGCTGTTCAAATACTCCGACCTTCAGAAGACGGTCAGCGTGATAATGGTGGCCGTTGCAGATGGCAAACCGAAGATGCTGAGCCTGCCTGAAATGCTCGATTATTATATCAGGCATCAAGAGGATGTGGTCACCAGAAGATGCAAATCTGAGCTTGAGCAGGCCGAACGCAGGGCCCATATACTTCAGGGTCTGATGATTGCACTTCTGAATATTGACGAAGTAATTGCACTTATCAGGGCGTCAAAATCGCCAAAGGAAGCTAAAAAGGGCCTGATAACAAGGTTTGACCTGACACCAGTACAGGCGGATGCTATCCTGGATCTCAGGCTACAAAGACTTACTAACCTTGAACAGCTCGAGATCGAGAGGGAATGCAGGGACACAGAAAAGCGTATCAAGCAGCTGAAAGCGATCCTTGGATCAAAAGCAAAGCTTGATAAATTGATCATTGATGAGCTTACTGAGATCCGCAGCATAATCGATTCCGAACGCAGGACTCAGCTTATTGATGTTGATGAGATTGCTGCTGATGATGAGGAAGCTGTAACGATAGCGGAACCTATGTGTCTTATGCTTCTTGCCGACAACAAGCTCAGACGTTTGCAGCCCAAGTATGCAACAGAGGAATTCATCGCGCAGGAAAAACCCATCCGCATTTTTAATACATATACGGATAAGGTTCTTAGATTGTTTACCTCAAAGGGTGCGCTTCTCAGCATTCCTATGGGAGATATCCCGGAGAGCAAGGTTGGGCAGAAGCCAACGAACCTTTCCGCAATAATCGAGCTGGAAAAGGATGAAACCATGCTTGCGGCGTTCGAGGAGGATTTTAGCTCGGGAAAGCTGTTCTTCTATACCCAAAATGGACTCGTTAAATGCACCGAGGCAAGCGAATATGTGACCAGAGTCAAGCGTATTGCCGCAACAAACATCAAGGATGGCGATACACTAATTGCCGTTGAACTTTGCCGGGATGATTCCGATGCAATTATGCTCATGACGGCTATGGGCATGAGCATCAGGTTTAATTCATCGGAAGTTCCTGTCACCGGCAGGAACAGTGCAGGCGTCAAGGGAATCAAGCTCGATACAGGCGATACTGTAATATTTGCCGGTCATATTCCCGAGGAGGGCGAGATACTTACCGTCACCGACAGGGGCTACATGAAGCGCAGTTTTGTCTTTGACCATGAGATACAGGGCAGAAACGGCAAGGGTCTGCAATGCTTCGGATTTAAGAAAAACGGCTCAAACGGAACAAGAGTCGTTGCTGCCGTACACATTACAGTTCCGGAAAACCTTGTTGCCGTACAGCTTCATGGTGATGAATCAAGGTTCAACACCGAGGAGGTACATATTGAGCCTCGCACCGGTAAGGGGCAGCCGATGGTAATGGTGCTGATGGATAATGTGCTCGTAAAGCTTGTTAGAGAATAGCTTATTTGATCACTTCCAGGATTTGATCGAGCTTTTCAGCCTGAGCTGGCGATAACATTGGCATGATAAAGTTTGCCATCATCATTAACTCTGTTTCGTTGAATGTTCCGTTTGCTTTCTGTTCGGCGATGACTTGTATCAGCTCCTGCATAAGCTCGCCATCGTCCTTACCGCTGTATTGATTGAACAGCTCATCAATTTCCGGTGGCTTATTCGATAATTCGTCCATGAACGCAACCTTCTTTCTTAGTGGATAATACTTAATATGCACATAAGCATAAAAAGTTGAATACTATGCTAATAAGAAGAATCATGGAGGAAATAATGATGCCGAGAGTATCCGTAAGACAGCAGAATTCACAACAGGGCTCAAGACCGATGCAGCAGCAGAGACCGAGCAGCAGCTCGCCAACCCTTATGATGGCAAAAAGAGTATATCAGGAACAGGGAATGGAGCAGCTTAAAGCGTTCGTTGTTGCCATTGAACCATTTGTTGCACCAAATGAACTGCGCACGATATGCAGCAGCTTTGGGCTGAATTTTGAAAGCCTTCCAAGGAATGCAAAACAGCAACAGGCCCAGACAGTTCCCGGAGGTCATGCGCAGGGCAGCGGAAGCAGGAACCAGATGCAGATGCTTCAAATGCTGATGAGCATGCAGAATATGTCCAAGGGCGGTATGGATATTAGCCAGCTCATGAAGATGATGGGCGGAGGCAGCCGCTGACAAATAAAGCGAAAGAGGCTAAGATGAACAATAAAAAAATGAGCAGAGAAGAATGGGACAGAGAGGTACTGAGGATTCTTTCCGAAACCTATCCGGACGCAAAGCCTGAATTGGACTTTTCCAATCCGTTTGAGCTTCTGATTGCGACCATTCTCTCCGCGCAATGCACGGACAAGCAGGTCAATAAATGCACCCCGGCATTGTTCCGTGATCATCCCAATGCGGCAAGCATGGCGGAAATGACGCCGGATGAGCTGTCCGTTTACATCAAACCCTGCGGATTCTTCAATACTAAAGCGAAGAATATTATTGCAGCATGCAAAGAACTTGCAGAGAAATACGGCGGCGAAGTGCCTGCCGACAGAGATGCGCTTGAAGCGCTTCCGGGAGTTGGTAGGAAGACGGCAAACGTAGTCCTGTCCAATGCTTTCGGTGTGCCTGCGATCGCCGTGGATACCCATGTGTTCAGAGTGAGCAACAGGCTTGGGCTTGCCGAAGCAAAGACGGTTGAGCAAACCGAAATTCAGCTGATGCAGCATATTCCGATGGATAGCTGGTCAATAGCGCATCACTATCTGATTTTTCACGGAAGGCGGATCTGCTCGGCAAAAAAGCCTAACTGTGAATGCTGTACGCTTAGGGAGCTTTGCAAAACCTATAATGAGAGAGCGTAAGCGCTTCTTAGATACGATTATTCTACTATGGAGGTAACCTTCGTTTTAGGAAGGATGGAAAACAAATATGCAATTCGTTGACAAGGCAAGGATAATAATTAAGGCAGGCAATGGCGGAGATGGATGCTCCAGCTTCCACCGTGAAAAATATGTTTCACACGGAGGACCGGACGGCGGTGACGGAGGAAGGGGAGGAAATGTTATCTTTTTAGCCGATGAGAATATGAGCACTCTTCTTGACTTTAAGTTTGCGCGTCATTTCAGGGCCCAAAACGGAGAAAACGGCAGGGGAAAGATGCAATTCGGCAAAAAAGGAGAGGATATCATCATCAAAGTTCCTGTTGGAACCCGTGTGCGGGATCTGGAGTCGGGAAAGATAATTGCCGATATGAACAAAGCCGGAAGGGAAAAAATAGTGCTTCATGGCGGAAGAGGAGGGAAGGGCAATGCAAAATTTGCAACTCCTACCAGACAGTCGCCTCGTTATGCACAGAATGGGCAAAGAACAAAGGAGTATGAGGTCGAGCTTGAACTGATGACCATTGCGGATGTTGGCCTGATAGGTCTTCCGAATGTTGGCAAGTCCACGATACTGTCCGTCGTTACAAGCGCAAAACCCAAGATTGCAAACTATCATTTTACTACGCTTACGCCGAATCTGGGAGTAGTAAAGCGTTATGATAAATCCTTCGTCGTCGCAGACATTCCGGGGCTTATCGAGGGCGCAGCCGAGGGGGCCGGGCTTGGGCATGATTTTCTCAGGCATATCGAACGCACAAGGTTATTGGTGCATGTTCTCGACATTTCGGGTTCAGAGGGACGAGATCCGATCGAGGATTATAAGCAGATCAGAAAGGAGCTTGCGGATTACAGTCTGAAGCTCACGGAGCTTCCGGAGCTTATCGCAGCGAACAAGATGGACATAACCGGTGCAGAGGACTATCTTGAATTTCTGAGAGAAGAACTTGAAGGAGCAAACGTCGAGATATTCCCTGTCTCCGCAGCAACAGCCAAAGGTTTTGAACCGCTGTTGGACAGGATACTGGCACTTCTTGAGACGCTTCCTTCAACAAGGGAGTTTGCCGAAGACGATATTATAGAAGCTCCGCAATATGATTGGAAGTTTGAAATCACACAGGAAGATGGAGTGTTTGTTGTTACCGGCGGAATAGTGGACTATATTCTCGATACAACCAATGCTGATGATGAGGAATCGATGCGTCGCTTCCAGAAGTTTCTGGATTCGGAAGGCATCATTAATGCGCTTCGCGAAAAAGGAGCAAACGAAGAAAGTGTTATTCGACTTGGTGAGTGGGAATTTGATTTCATTGAATAAAGCCACCGCCATGCGGCATAATATAAATTCACGCAACCGATAGATATATGAAAAAAGTCTGAAAATGGTGTTGACAAACAGTTCCAAAGTGTGTATAATAGCTTGCGTTGCAAGAAGTTGAAACAGCTTTCGGGGTGTAGCGCAGTTCGGTAGCGTACGTGCTTTGGGAGCATGGGGCCAAGGGTTCAAATCCCTTCACCCCGACCATCATTTTGTGGCCCCTTGGTCAAGCGGTCTAAGACACCGCCCTTTCACGGCGGTAACAGGAGTTCGAGTCTCCTAGGGGTCACCACCTTTTTTTAAAGGGCCTTTAGCTCAGTTGGTTAGAGCGGTCGGCTCATAACCGATTGGTCCGGGGTTCGAGTCCCTGAAGGCCCACCAA
>OLGB01000518.1_pt1 | contig 55447 bp, 55 predicted proteins | sample 1605691 | NCBI WGS metagenome assembly OLGB01 (sample SAMEA3888925, study PRJEB22519) | human gut metagenome | biome: human gut; feature: human-associated habitat; material: faeces | place: Denmark | collected 2010
CTTTGCCCGGACCACGGCGGCCTGCTTTGCCGCCCAGCTGGACCCCACTCTGGACGAGATCGGCGACATCAAGACCGCCGTCAGCGAGGCTGTCACCAACGCCATCGTCCACGCCTACCCCGCCGACCTGGGCGTCGTCACCCTGCGCCTTCGTATCCTGGAAGGTCGGCTCTTTGAGGTCACCGTTCGGGACAAGGGGGTGGGCATCGCCGACGTACACCAGGCCCGGGAGCCCCTCTACACAACCGGCGACGACTCCCGCTCGGGCATGGGCTTTACCATCATGGAGAGCTTTATGGACTATCTGCGGGTACGCTCCGCCCCCGGCAAGGGCACCACCGTCACCATGCGCAAGCGCATCGCGCCCCGGATGGGCGCGGGGAAATGAGCTCTGCCCAGGCCCCCGCCCCCGATCTGCTGGCCCAGGCCAAGGCCGGAGACCAGGACGCCTGTCAGCAGGCCATCATCCAAAATGCCGGACTCATCTGGTCCATCGTCCGGCGCTACTATGGCCGGGGCGTGGAGGCCGACGACCTCTACCAGCTGGGCTGCCTGGGCTTTTTGAAGGCCATCCAGGGCTTTGACAGCGCCTACGGCACCCAGTTTTCCACCTACGCCGTGCCCAAGATCGCCGGGGAGATCCGGCGGTTCTTGCGTGACGACGGCACGGTGAAGGTCAGCCGATCGCTGAAGGAGCGCCACGCCACCGTCCGCGCCGCCGCGGCGCTGCTAGGGGCCAACCTGGGCCGGGAGCCCACCCTCTCTGAGCTTTCCGCTCAGACCGGTCTTGCTCCAGAGGACATCGCTAGCGCCCAGATGGCCACCCAGAGCGTCGCCTCCCTCCAAGGCGAGACCGCCGACGGCCTCACCTTGGAGTCCATGCTGGGCACGCCGGGGCCTGAGGAGGAACTGGTGGAACGAGTAGCGCTGCAGGGGGCCATCCAGGCCCTGGAGACCCGGGAGCGCAAGGTGATCCTGCTCCGATATTACCGATCCATGACCCAGAGCCAGTGCGCCCAGCTCCTGGGCGTCAGCCAGGTCCAGGTCAGCCGCATCGAAAAGCGCGCCCTGGAGCATCTGCGGCAGCTGCTGGCGTAGACACTTGCCTTTTTTTATCATGTGTGCTATGATGCAAAATAGCATTTTGGCGTCCACAGCCTTGTGCTGTGGACGTTTTATATCGAAGCGCGAGGGTAGGCGGCCCGGACCCGATGGAGCCCCGACAGGCCCGAAGCAGGTGAAGGGCGAAGCCCTGAGCGGTGTTTGGGCCGCGCAGGGGCGAAGCGGGGCCGAGAAGGCCGCCCAACCCGAGCGTGACACCAGTAAAGGAGAGAAACGCACTATGGTCGTCGTGATGAAGCCGGGCACGAAAAAGGAAGAAGTGGAGGCCCTGGCCCGATCCTTTGAGCAGCAGGGCTTGAATGTTGGCATTACAAACGGCGTGGGCTGCACCATTCTGGGCCTGGTAGGGGACACCACCGCCGTGGATATCGACAAGCTCTCGATCCTGCCCAACGTAGAGCGCATCATGCGCGTCAGCGAGCCCTACAAAAAGGCCAACCGCAAGTTCCATCCCCAGGACAGCGTCATCCAGGTGGGGAATGCCAAGATCGGCGGCGGCAGCTTCGGCGTCATCGCCGGCCCTTGCTCGGTGGAGAGCGAGAGCCAGATGATCGAGGTAGCCCGGGACGTGCAGCTCTCCGGGGCCTCCATGCTCCGGGGCGGGGCCTTCAAGCCCCGCACCTCGCCCTATTCCTTCCAGGGCATGGGCGTGCCCGGCCTGGAGCTTTTGCTGGAGGCCAAGGCAGAGACCGGTCTTCCCATTGTCACCGAGATCATGTCCCCGCGCTACTGCGAACTGTTTGAGGAAAAGGTGGATGTGGTCCAGATCGGCGCCCGGAATATGCAGAACTTCGACCTTCTGAAGGAAGTGGGCAAGATGAGCAAGCCCGTCCTTTTGAAGCGGGGCCTCTCCAACTCCTATGAGGAGTGGATCATGTCGGCGGAGTACATCATGAGCGAGGGCAACGAGAACGTCATCCTCTGCGAGCGGGGCGTGCGCACCTTTGAGACCTACACCCGCAACACCCTGGACGTCTCCGCCATCCCCGCCATCCACAAGATGAGCCACCTGCCCATTATCGTAGACCCCTCCCACTCCGCGGGCATGAGCTGGATGGTAGAGCCCCTGGCCCTGGCCGCCGTGGCCGCGGGGGCGGACGGGCTCATCATCGAGGTCCACAACGATCCCCCCCACGCCAAGTGCGACGGCCAGCAGTCCCTGACCCCGGAGGACTTCCAGAACCTCATGTCCAAGGTCCGCGCTCTGGCGCCTATGATGGGGAAGGTATTGGTATGAAGACCCTCACCGTAGACCTGCCGGGCAGGGAGTATGACATTGTCATTGACCCCGGTGTTCTGGACCGGGCCGGGGAGCACATCAAGGCCCTCTGCCCCAGGGCAAGGCTGTGCGCCGTGGTCACAGACGACACCGTAGGCGCACTCTACGGCCACCGGCTGACGGAGTCTCTGAAGAAGGCGGGCTTTGCCGTCCAGGGCCTTACCATAGCCCCCGGCGAGCCCAGCAAGTGCCCGGACAACCTGGTGGGGCTTTGGCTGGAGCTGGCCGGGATGGGCCTGACCCGCACCGACGTAGTAGTGGCCCTGGGCGGCGGCGTGGTAGGCGACCTGGCGGGCTTTGCCGCCGCCACCATGCTCCGGGGCGTGGACTTTATCCAAATTCCCACCACCCTGCTGGCCCAGGTGGACAGCAGCGTGGGCGGCAAGGTGGCCATCGACCTGCCCAGCGGCAAGAACCTGGCCGGATGCTTCTATCAGCCCAAAGGCGTTCTGATGGACCCGGAGACCCTGTCCACCCTGCCCGACGAGACCTTTGCCGACGGCATGGCCGAGGTCATCAAATATGGCGCCATCTTCGACGCGAACTTTTTCCGCTTCCTGGCCCAGCGGCCCAGCCGGGACGCCGTCATGGCGGACATTGAGAAGGTCCTCTACACCTGCTGCGACCACAAGCGCCGGGTGGTGCTGGCCGACGAGCGGGACACCGGGGAGCGGATGCTGCTGAACTTCGGCCACACTCTGGGCCACGCCTATGAAAAGGCGGGCAACTATGAACGCTGGACCCACGGCCAGGCCGTGGCCGCGGGCATGGTGGCCGCCGCCGGACTGGGTGTGCGTCTGGGCATGACCCCCGCTGAGGTCCCCGACCAGATCGCCGGGCTCTGCGCCGCCTTTGGCCTGCCCACGGCCATCGACTGCACCATGGACGACTATTCCGCCGCCATCGGCCTGGACAAAAAGTCCGCCGGCGGCGACATCCACCTGATCGTGCTGGAGTCCCTGGGCCGCGCCGTGGCGCGAAAAATGCCCAAGGCAGAGCTCATGGGGCTTTTGGAGGTCTTTACCGGCGCGTCCTAAACCGCGGCGCTCTTGTAGGGGCCGCTGTCCCCAGCGGCCCGACCTTGCGAGAAAGGAGGCCCCTATGACCCTTACCATCACACCCAGGGCTCTGGCCGGGACCGTGCAGGCCCCGCCCTCCAAATCCCAGGCCCACCGCCTGCTCATTGCCGCCGCCCTGGCCCACGGCTCCAGTCTGATCCGGGGCCTGACAAGCTCCAAGGATATGGAGGCCACCCGGCGGTGCCTGGGCGAGTTGGGGGCGGAGTTCGAGGAGACTGCCGACGGCCTGGTGGTCCACGGCATGGCCGCCAATTCCATGTCCCCCCTGCGCCGCATGGCCCTTCCCCGGCTGGACTGCGGCGAATCCGGCTCCACCCTCCGCTTTCTCATCCCCGTGGCCCTGGCCGTTCGGGGCGGCGGCGTCTTCACCGGGCAAGGCCGGCTCATGGAGCGGCCCTTGGAGCCATACTTCGACCTTTTTCGACAAAAAAATATTTTTTTTGAGCAAACCGATGGCGTTCTGACCGTCCAGGGCCTGTTGGAGCCGGGGGAGTACCCCCTACCTGGCAACGTGTCCAGCCAGTTCTTTACCGGGCTCCTCTTTGCCCTGCCATTGCAGGACGGCCCCTCGGCCATCCTGCCCACCACTGATCTGGAGAGCATGGACTATATCGCCATGACCTGCCAGGCATTGGACCGCTTCGGCGTCCAGACCGCCGCTACCCTGTCTTTGCCGCCTCAGTACCATGTCCCCGGAGGCCAGACCTATACCGCCCAGGACGTGACGGTGGAGGGAGACTGGTCCCAGGCCGGATTCTGGTACGCCGCCCGGGCCCTGGGCTGCGATGTGGACTTGACCGGGCTGGACCCCGCCTCCCTGCAAGGGGACAAGGTCATCGCCCAGCAGTTTGAGACGCTGACAGCGCCGGGGGCTGTGGAGCTGGACGTGAGCCAGTGCCCCGACCTGGTCCCACCCCTGGCGGCCATGGCGGCCCTGCGGCGGGGCCGGACAGTCCTGTCCAATGCCGCTCGACTTCGCATGAAGGAGTCCGACCGTCTCCGAGCCGTGGCCCAGACCCTGAACGCCCTGGGCGCCCATGTCACCGAGGGGCCGGACTTTTTGGCCTTTGACGGCGTGGACGCCCTCTCCGGCGGCACGGTGGACAGCTTTAACGACCACCGCATCGCTATGATGGCCGCCATCGCCGCCGTCAGGAGCCGTGGCGCGGTGACCATCACCAACGCCCAGGCGGTGGAGAAATCCTACCCCACCTTTTGGCAGGAATACCAACGGTTAGGAGGTCAGCTCACATGGAATACGTGATCTTTGGCGAGAGCCACGGCCCGGCCATCGGCGTGACCCTCACCGGCGTGCCCGCGGGCCTTACGCTGGACCTGGAGGCCATCCAGCGCCAGCTGGACCGCCGCGCCCCGGGTAAGGACCCCACCGCCACCGCCCGGAAGGAGAGCGACGTCGCCCATATCCTCTCCGGCGTTTTTGAGGGCAAGACCACCGGCGCGCCCCTGGCCATCGTCATCCAGAATTCCGACCAGCACTCCACCGATTACGACGCCCTTCGGTACACGCCCCGGCCTAGTCACGGCGACTACCCCGGCTTCATCGCCAGCCAGGGCTGCCAGGACCACCGGGGCGGCGGGCACTTCTCCGGGAGGCTCACCGCGCCGCTGGTGGCCGCGGGAGCGGTGGCCCGGCAGGTCTTGGCCCAGCGTGGGATCACCGTTGCCGCCCACATCGCCGTCATCGACGGGGAGTACGACGGCCACTTTGACACCCAGGCCCAGCTGGAAGCTGCCGCCGCCAAGCCCTTCCCCGTGATAGACGATGCCGCCGGAGAGAAGATGCGAACGTTGATCCTGGACGCCAAGCAGGACGGCGACAGCGTAGGCGGGGCCGTCGAGTGCGCCGTCTTTGGCCTGCCCGCCGGACTGGGCGCGCCGGACTTTGGAAAAAACGTGGAGGGGATCTTTGCCCAGCACCTCTTTGCCATCCCTGCGGTCAAGGCGGTGGAGTTCGGCGCGGGCACAGCCTTTTCCTATATGCGCGGCAGCGAGGCCAACGACCCGCTGAGCGTGGTGGACGGCAAGGTCACCGCCGCCACCAACAACGCCGGCGGCATCAACGGCGGCATCACCAACGGCATGAGCGTGGTCTTCACCGCCACCTTCCGCCCCACCCCGTCCATCGCCCTGCCCCAGCAGACCATCGACTTACGTACCGGAGCAGAAGTGGAACTTCGTATAAATGGGCGGCACGACCCCTGCATCGTCCCCCGGGCCGTCCCTGTGGTAGAAGCCGCCGCGGCCTTGGCCGCCTGCCAGGTGCTGGGTATTTAAGGAGGAATGGATATGAAATTCAAGCCTGTTGTCCCGCCCGCATCCACCCTGGTCTTCCCCGGCGCGGTGGTGGTGGGCGATGTAAAGCTGGGCGAGGACTGCTCGGTGTGGTATAACGCCGTCATCCGGGCCGACGAGGACGCCATTGTCATCGGCGACGGCACCAACATCCAGGATAACGCCGTGCTGCACGTCACCACCGGCCTGCCCCTCACCATTGGCCGGGGCGTCACTGTGGGCCACGGCGCCATTTTACATAGCTGTACCGTGGGCGACGACAGCCTGATCGGCATGGGCGCCACGGTGCTGGACGGTGCGGTCATCGGCAAGGGCTGCCTGATTGCCGCCGGGGCGGTGGTCACCCCCCGGAGCGTCATCCCCGACGGCTCTATGGTCATGGGCGCGCCGGGCAAGGTGAAGCGGGCGCTGACCGAGGACGAGATCGCCGACATCCGCCGCAACGCCCAGGTGTATGTGGACTTGAAAGAGGACTACCGCTGATGGACGAGCTAAAGTCTCTGCGCGATCAGATCGACGGCGTGGACCGCCAGCTGGTCTCCCTCTTTGCCCAGCGCATGGACCTGACAAGGCAGGTGGGCGAATACAAGGTCCGCAGCGGGATGCAGGTGCTGGACGCCAAGCGGGAACAGGAGGTACTGGACTCCAAGGCCGAGCTGGCCCCCCAGGCCATCCAGAGCGAGTGCCGCACTCTCTTTGAGACCATCATGGCCCTCTCCCGCCGCCAGCAGCGGCGGCTGGTCTCTGCCGACCAGCCGGATTACCAGGCCTATCTGGCCCAAAAATCCCAGGCCGCTCAGCCTGTGGCCGAGCCCCGTGTCCTCTATCAGGGCGTACCCGGCGCCTATGCCGAGGAGGCCGCCGTGGCCTACTTTGGCGAGGCGTGTCAGCGTAAAAACCTGGGCAGCTGGGAGGACGTGTTCGCCGCGCTCCAGCAGGGCGAGGGCGACTACGGCGTGGTCCCCATCGAAAACTCCTCCACCGGCTCCATCAACCAGGTCTACGACCTTTTGGCCAAGTACGAACACTTCATCGTCGGCGAGGTCAAGCTCCGAGTTGACCACTGCCTGATGGCCCCCCACGGTGTGACGCTGGAGGATATCCAGGCCGTCTATTCCCATGAGCAGGGTCTTTTCCAGTGCGCGCCCTATTTGAAGGCGCACCCGGCATGGAAGCAAAGCGCCCTCTCCAACACCGCCGCCGCGGCCAAATTCGTCTCTGAGAGCGGCCAGCCTTGCGCCGCCATCGGCTCAGAGCGCTGCGCCCGGCTCTACGGCCTCCATGTCCTGGCCCGAAACATCGCCCAGGCCCAGGCCAACTACACCCGCTTTGTGGTGGTGGCCCCCCGGCTGGAACTCAGCCCCGACCGGGATAAGATCAGCGCCCTCTTTACCCTGCCCCACCAGGTGGGGACCCTCCACCAGATCCTGGCCGTCTTTGCCGTCAGCGGGCTAAACATGATGAAGCTGGAGAGCCGCCCCATTCTGGAGAAGAGCTGGGAATACCGCTTTTTCGTGGACTTTTCCGGCAATCTGCTCTCGCCGGAGATGGACCTGGTGCTACGGGAGATGATCGAGTGCTCCACCGCCTTCCGGGTGCTGGGCAACTACCGCTCCGGGGAGGATGACTCATGAAAAACCTCGTCTTGATCGGGATGCCCGGCTCGGGCAAGACCAAGATGGGTCAGCTGCTCTCCGCCCGCTTCGGCCTTCCCTTGCTGGACACCGACGCCATGGTAGTAGAAGCGGCGGGCATGACCATCCCGGAGCTCTTTGACCGCTTTGGCGAAGTCCACTTCCGGGACCTGGAGAGCCAGGCCGCGGTGAAGGCCGCCCAGGCCACTGGCGCGGTCATCGCCACCGGCGGCGGCATGGTGCTGCGGGAGGAAAACATGGCCGCCCTGGCCAAGACCGGGATCATCTTCTTCCGGGACCGTCCGCCCCAGGCCATCGTAGGCGAGGATCACAAGGGCCGGCCCCTGCTGGCCGGGGACGCCCAGCGGGTCTACCGGCTCTACCAGGAGCGCATCGGGCTTTACAAGCGCTACGCCCACCATACCATCGCCCCCACCGACACCTATCAGGAAGCGGCGGAGCAGATCGCCGCCATCTTTGAAAAGGAGGCCAACACCCCATGAAATTTCTTATCTTAAACGGCCCCAACCTGAACCTGCTGGGCCAGCGGGAGCCCGGCGTCTACGGCAGCGAGAGCTACGAGGCCCTGTGCCAGCGGCTCCAGGCCTTTGCCCAGGCCCACGGCTCCAGCGTGGCGTGCGTCCAGTCCAACCATGAGGGCGCGCTCATCGACGCCATCCACGCCGCCCAGGGGGTCTACGACGCCATCATCATCAACCCCGGGGCCTTCACCCACTACTCCTACGCCATCCTGGACGCCCTGAAGGCCGTCAGCGTCCCCGCCGTGGAGGTCCACATCTCCAACGTCCACCAGCGCGAGGAGTTTCGCCACAAGAGCGTCACCGCGCCTGCCTGCGTGGGCCAGATCTGCGGCCTGGGCCTCTATGGCTACGAAGCGGCCATCCGGTATTTTTTGGAGCGTGAAACATGATCATCGAGTTGACCAACACGGCCAAAAAGCTCTGTATCATCGGCGACCCGGTGACCCACTCCAAGTCGCCCCTGCTGCAAAACGCCATGTGCCAGGCCCTGGGCCTGGACTACGTCTACCTCTGCCAGCCGGTGAAGCCTGAGGGCCTGGAGGATTTTCTCCGCGCCGCCAAGACCCTGGGCTACGCCGGCTTCAATGCCACCATGCCCTTTAAGGAGCTGCTCGTCCCCTATCTGGACGAGCTGGACCCGCTGGCAAAAAAGCTAGGCGCTGTGAATACTGTCTGTATAAGAGACGATAAATTATACGGATATAACACGGACTGTCCCGGCTTTGTCCAGGCCCTTTTGGACCGTGGTTTTCACGCGAAGGGCAAAAAAGTCCTATTACTTGGCGCCGGAGGGGCGGCCAAGGCGGTGGCGGTGGGTCTGGCCGACGCGGGGGCGGAGCGGATCACCGTGGCCAACCGCACCCGCTCCAAGGCGGAGACTGTGGCCGCGCTCATCCCCGGCCAGGGCGCTGTGGCCGATTGGACGCCCTCCGCTCTGGCCCGGGCCGCGGCGGAGTGCGATCTGCTGGTCAACGCCACCAGCCTGGGCATGGTGGGGCAGGGGGAGTTTGACGATCTCTCCTTCCTCCAAGCCCTGCCCCGGTCGGCCATGGCGGCGGACCTTATTTACCACCCCATCGAGACCACGCTGCTCAAAGAGGCCAAGACCCTGGGCCACAAGACCATGCCCGGCGGACCCCTGCTCATCCACCAGGCCATCTTCGCTCTGGAGCACTTTACCGGGGCCCACATCTCCCCCAAGTCCGTGATCCCCACCCTGATCCATCTCTTCCAGCAGACTATATAAAGCAAGGAGGCCCATTCCATGAAGTTTACCTACACACCCCGCGGCGTCTGCTCCCGGAGGATCGACATCGACCTGGAGGACGGCGTGGTGCGCTCCATCTCCTTCCTGGGCGGCTGCAACGGCAATCTGCAGGGCGTTTCTGCCCTGTGCCGGGGCCACCGGGTGGAGGAGCTGATCCCCCTGCTCCGGGGCATCAACTGCGGCGGCAAGGGCACCTCCTGCCCCGACCAGCTCTCCCTGGCCCTGGAGGAGGCCCAAAAGGCCGAGCAAGAGCGCTGACTTTAGAAGCCTTCCCCCTTGCAGGGGGAAGGCTAAGGACTGATACCGTTGAATATAGCAAAAAGCGAGGCGGCTTGTCAGCCGCCTCGCTTTTTGTACTTGTTCAGCAGGTCCTCAATGGCCTCGTCCAAAAGACGGGATTTGGGGACCCTGGTCCTTTTTGACAATTCACTGAAGGGCTCAACCAAAGCGTTATCAAGAGATGATATAAACTTCTTGCGGTTTACCAACTGCGCGTCAGCCATAAGACACCTCCTAATATGCACTAGGTATGTACCATGTTATGCTATTAGTATAGCAGAGCAAAAAGCCGAAAGCAACTAGTTACCATTAAGTAATTAGGTATTGACCACATAGTTACCATGTGGTATATTGTGTAAGGAGGTGATAGCCATGGACGAACCAGCAAAAATGACCTGCGAGACCTGTCGGCATTTCTACCGCCACTATGTCCGCGTGGGCAACCACAAGTATCGGGCCCTGGACTGCGGCCATTGCAGCAACCCACGGTGCCGGGACAAAACGGTGGACACGCCCGCCTGCCAACGCTTTTCCCGCAGACCCGAAACAAAGCAGGCAACGTCATAAAGAAGCAGGGGCCCCGGCCCCTGCTTCTTTCTCTTTCCCAAGCGTCCAAAAAAACCGTCATGCTCTTCCCCCCTGGGACATACCTTTATAGCGGGTGGGTCAAGCCCGCCGGAAAAGGAAAGGAAGTGTGCTTCTATGGAAGATTGGGACGTCCGCTTTGGAGGACGGAAATTCATCTCGGATCTGGGAGAGGCGGCGGAGGGCATCGACCAATGGCCGGGCCGGTACGCCCTGTGGCTCCCCCAGGGCAAAGGCCATCAGATCGTGGAGGTCTCTGACGACCTGGAGGAGCTGCGCCGCCGCCACCAGGTGCCCGTGGAAAATGTGTGTCATCTGGTGAGGGGGTGAGAGAATGGATCTGGAGCATCTGATCGCCGGGGTCGGCCGCTCGGTCCAGCAGGCTCAGGCCAGCCTGGACCAGGCCTGCGCCGACCAGTATCTGAGTTATTTTTTGCCCCCCTCCGACGCGCCGGACGCCCCGGGAGCGCTCACCCCCCGAACTCTGTCTCTCGCCCTGCCCGGCACGCAAAGTTCCCGGGTGGTCGAGCTGCCTCTTTTGGCGCTATGCAGCCACAACGCCATGAGCTTCGATCAGGTGACGGTCAAGCTCAACGTGGCGCTGGATACCGAGCAGTCCAAGGGCTCGCTGGAGGCCGTCCCCGTGGCCGCCGGTCAGGGCGGCCATCAAATCGAGCTGGTTTTTCGCCGCCAGGAGCCTGCCGAGGCTGTCTCCCGGCTGAATGAGGCGGCGGGCCAAATTTTGTGACCGATCAAAAAGGAGGAAAACGTATGCCGGAAAACACCAACATCGCGAAGGACGTCGTAGGTCTACCCCTTGGGCTATTGATCTCTCAGCCCATCATCGAGGTAGCCAAGGGCCAGGCGGAGCTGTGCCACGTCTATTTGGACACCCTCTTCCAGCTGGCCTTTACCCAGGACAAGGATCAGGCCATGACGGCCAAGGTCATCTCCTTCACCCTCGAGCGGCCCATGGTGGGCGAGAACGGCGAGACCAAGCTGGTCTCCTGCCAGGTCCAGGCTCCCCTGCTGGCCCTGGTGCCCCTGCCCGCCTTTACCATGGACGAGGCCACCGTACGCTTCTCTATGGAGATCAAGAACCAGGAGGTGGAAAAGGCCTCCTCCTCTTCCGAGGTCAGCGGCAGCTCCAGCTTCTCCGCCTGGGGCTTCAAGGCGCAGATCAGCGGAAAGGTCAGCACCGACCGGGAGCACACCCGCTCCACCGATAAGTCGGCCAAGTACGAGATCTATGCCCGGGCCACCCAGCAGCAGCCCGCCGAGGGCATGGCCAAGCTCAGCTCCATTTTTGCCTCGGTCATTGAGCCCATCGCCCCGTCCGGCTCCGGCGGAGGCGGCAAGTAATGTGCCGCCTGTGCGGCGACCCGGACTGTAAGCAGGGACAGTTGTGCAACTTGCGCTGGTTTCTGGACCAATCTGCCGTCCAAAACGCTATCCGGCGGGTCCAGAGCTACGATCCCAGCTTTACCGCCATCAGTCTGGGCTCGCTTCCATATTACCTTCGCGCCAGAGGCGGCGCCCGTCCCGCTCCAGTGACTGGCGTCTGGCGGCACTTCCAGGGCCTGGGCAACGCCGGGTATACCTGTCCATACTGCCGCAGGGCTCTGCGGGGCGGCTACCATGTGGATCACATCACCCCCTGGCAGGCCTATATCCGCACTACACTGGGTCTGAACGCCGACGCGGAGGGGAATCTGCCCAGTTTTATCGCCCGGGTGCTGGCCAGTGACCCGGCAAACCTTCATCTGGTCTGCGCCAGCTGCAACGAGAGCAAAGGGGATATGGAGGCGAACGATCCGAATTTCCCCGCCTGGCTGGCCCGTCGGCGGGCTTGGGGCGCCCAGCAGATGGCGCTGGCCGCCCAGCCGCCACCCCTTCCCCAGCCGCCGCTTGTCCGGCCCCCATTGCCTCCGCTCCCTCAATGGCAGCAGGACCGGCTCCAGCGGCATCTGGATCGGGTCCACCGGATCTGGGGCGACGACGACTAACAGCGCAAAAAAGAGCGCGTGACCTCACGGTCACGCGCTCCTTTTGTCTCGGTCTAACCGTCGGTGCGGTAGCGCTTCTGGGGAATGTAGGTGCAGTGGAGGATGTCGTGGGCCTTGTGGCCGCCGACATCGCCCAGGTAGTCCTTGTAGGCGGCAATAAGCTCGGGGTTTTGGTGGCTCTTGCGGAAGGTCTTGGCCTGGTCGTCGGCATAGAGGGCGGCAGAGCGAAGGGCCACAAGGTCTGTGAAGTTGCGGACCTCGGCGGGCTGCTGGGGCTGGCCGCCGCCGTTGACGCAGCCGCCGGGGCAGGCCATGAACTCGATGAAGTCGTACTTCTTCTCGCCGGACTTGACCATGTCAAGTACCTTCTTGGCATTGGCAAGGCCGGAGGCCACGCAGACCTTCACCGTCTTGCCCGCCACATCGTAGCTGGCCTCCTTGATGCCCTCCAGGCCCCGGACCTCCTGGAACTCCACGGGAGCGGAGTCCTTGCCGGTGAGGGTCTCGACGACAGTACGCAGAGCAGCCTCCATCACGCCGCCGGTGGCGCCGAAGATGACGGACGCGCCGGTGGACTGGCCCAGCATGGGATCAAAGTCGCTCTCGGGCAGATGGTCGAAAAGGAGGCCGGCGTGCTTGATCATCCGGCCCAACTCCCGGGTGGTCAGGGAGATGTCCACGGGCATGCAGCCGTTCTTCAGCCGCTGCTCCTCCCGCTGGACCTCGTATTTCTTAGCGGTGCAGGGCATGATGGAGACCACCACGATGTCCTTGGGGTCGATGCCGGCCTTCTCGGCGTAGTAGGTCTTCACCAGAGAGCCGAACATTTGCTGGGGGGACTTGCAGGAGGAGAGGTTGGGCAGCATATCGGGGTGGTGCTGCTCGCAGTAACGGATCCAGCCGGGAGAGCAGGAGGTGATCATGGGCAGCGCGCCGCCGTTTTTCAGCCGGCCCAGGAACTCGGTGCCCTCCTCCATGATGGTGAAGTCGGCGGCGGTGTCCACGTCAAAGACCTTGTCAAAGCCCAGACGCTTCAGGGCGGTGACCATCTTGCCCTCCACATTGGTGCCAATGGGCTCGTTGAAGCACTCGCCCAGGGTCACACGGACCGAGGGAGCGGGGCCGACGACCACGTGCTTGTTGGGATCATGGATGGCGTCCCACACCTTCTGGGTGTCGTCCTTTTCATACAAAGCGCCGGTGGGGCAGGCCACGATGCACTGACCGCAGGAGACGCAGTCCACCTCGGCCAGGTCCCGGTCAAAGGCGCAGCCGATGTGGGTGGCAAAACCCCGGTCGTTGGCGCCGATGACGCCTACCTCCTGCATCTTGCGGCACACGGCGGTGCAGCGGCGGCATAGGATACACTTGGAGTTATCCCGCACCAGGTGCAAAGCGCTGTCCTCGATGCGGGGCAGCAGCTCGTCGTTGGCGTAGCGCACCGCGTCGATATTGAACTCCGCGGCCAGCTCCCGCAGCTCACAGTGGGCGTTGCGGGCGCAGGTGAGGCAGTCCATGCGGTGGTTGGACAAAATGAGTTCCAGGGTCAGCTTGCGGGATTTGCGCACCTTCGCGGTGTTGGTCTGGACCTCCATACCCTCGCTGACGGGGTAGACGCAGGAGGCCACCAGGCTGCGGGCGCCCTTGACCTCCACCACGCAGATGCGGCATGCGCCGATCTCGTTGATGCCCTTGAGGAAACACAGCGAGGGGATGCGAATACCCACCGTCCGGGCCGCTTCCAGAATGGTAGTGCCCTCGGGGACGGTGACGGGAATGTTGTTGATGGTGAGATTGACCATTTTCTTCTCCATTGTCTCGTCCCTCCTTTAAGACCGGCTGATGGCGCCGAACTTACAATTTTCGATACAGGCGCCGCACTTGACGCACTTGGTGGCGTCGATGACGTGGGGAGCCCGCAGCTGGCCGGAGATGGCCTGCACCGGGCAATTGCGAGCGCACAGCGTACAGCCCCGGCACTTCTCCGGGTCGATGGTGAACTTCAAGAGGTTCTTACACACCCCGGCGGGGCAGCGCTTCTCCACCACGTGGGCGATGTACTCATCCCGGAAGTGGTGCAGGGTGGAGATCACCGGGTTGGGAGCCGACTGGCCCAGAGCGCACAGCGCCGAGGACTTCAGGTGCTCGCACAGCTCCTCGATGGTGTCGATGTCGGCCAGGGTGCCGTTTCCCTCGGTGATCTTGCAAAGCAGGTCATACAGCCGCTTGGTGCCGATGCGGCAGGGGGTACACTTGCCGCAGGACTCGTCGATGATGAACTCCAGGAAGAACTTGGCGATGTCCACCATGCAGTTGGTGTCGTCCATGACGATCAAGCCGCCCGAACCCATCATGGAGCCGATGGCCATGAGGGAGTCGTAGTCGATGGGGGTGTCGATCAAGCTGGCGGGGATACAGCCGCCGGAGGGGCCGCCGGTCTGGGCGGCTTTAAACTTGTGGCCGCCGGGCACGCCGCCGCCGATGTCCTCTACGATGGTGCGCAGGGTGGTGCCCATAGGCACCTCCACAAGACCGGTATTGGTGATCTTGCCGCCCAGGGCGAAGACCTTGGTGCCCTTGCTCTTGGCGGTGCCGATGGCGGCGAACTTCTCCCAGCCGTTATTCAGGATCCAGGTGATGTTGGCGTAGGTCTCCACGTTGTTGAGCAGCGTGGGCCGCTGCCAGAGGCCCTTGACCGCGGGGAAGGGCGGGCGGGGCCGGGGCTCACCCCGGTGGCCCTCGATAGAGGTCATCAGCGCGGTCTCCTCGCCGCAGACGAAAGCGCCCGCGCCCAGCCGAAGCTCGATGTCGAAGTCAAAGCCGGAGCCGAAGATGTCCTTGCCCAAAAAGCCCATCTGGCGGGACTGGGCGATGGCGGTGTTCAGCCGGTCTACGGCGATGGGGTACTCGGCTCGGATGTAGATGTAGCCCTGGTGCGCGCCTACGGCGTAGCCGGCGATGGTCATGGCCTCCAGCACGCTGTGGGGGTCGCCCTCCAGCACCGAGCGGTCCATGAACGCGCCGGGGTCGCCTTCGTCGGCGTTACAGGCCACGTACTTCACCCCGTCTTCACTCTGGGCGTCGGCGGTGAATTGCCACTTCATGCCCGTGGAGAAGCCCGCGCCGCCCCGGCCACGAAGGCCGGAGTTCTTCACCGCGTCGATGATGTCCTGGGGCGGGGTCTTCTCGGAGAGAATGCGGGTGAGGGCGGTGTAGCCGCCCACGCCGATGTACTCGTTGATGTCGTCGGGGTTGATGACGCCGCAGTGGCGCAGGCCGATGCGCATCTGGTTCTTATAGAACCGGCTCTCGGGCAGGGTATGGACGGTGTTGCCGTCCTCCTTGTGCAGCAGCCGCTCCACCAGCTCGCCCTTGCCGATGTGGCTCTCCACGATCTCGGGCACATCGTCCACGGTGACGTGGGAGTAAAAAGCACCCTCGGGGTAGATGACCATGATGGGGCCCAGCGCGCACAAGCCGAAGCAGCCGGTGTGGACCACCTTGGCGGCCTTGTCCAGTCCCTTTGCCTTCAGCTCCTTATTGAGGGCCTCAATGATGGCCGGGGAGTTGGAGGAGGTACAGCCGGTGCCGGCGCAGACCAGGATATGGCGCTGGTACTCCTCAGTGTTCTCCGCTTCGATGGGGAAGTCAGAGGTGTGGCGGAGGGCCATGCGGCCCTGCATCTCTTCGCGCAGAGCGGTCAGCTCAGAAATCGTCTTCATCTCGTTTCGCCCTCCTTCTTATTGATACTTGGCCAGGATGGGGCCGATCTGGTCGGGGGTCAGGCGACCGTACACCTGGTCGTTGATCATCATCACCGGGGCCAGGCCGCAGGCGCCGATACACCGGCAGGCGTCCAAAGAGAACTTTCCGTCCAGGGTAATGCCCCCGGCCTTGATGCCCAGCTTTTTCTCGATCTCCTCCAAAATATCGCCCGCGCCCTTGACATAGCAGGCGGTGCCCAGGCACAGGCTGATCTGGTACTTGCCCTTGGGGTTCATGGAGAACTGGGCGTAGAACGACGCCACGCCGTAGACCTCCGAAAGGGGCACATCCAGCCCCTCGGCGATCATGATCTGGACCTCCTCGGGGAGATACCCGAAGATCTCCTGGGCCGCCTGGAGCACGGGCATGGTGGCCCCGGCCTGGCCCTTGTGCGCTTCGATGACCTTTTTCAGCTCGTCCTCCTGCTGGGGCGTGCCGTGGTAGGCGATCACCGTTTTGCAGTTTGGCATAGTCCTTCCTCCTGTCATTTGGGGGCCGTCACAAGGGCCCCTTTGGCTCAATCGGTTACTATTATACATAAAAAGTTTCAGTTAGTATAGGCTAATTTTGCGGAAATTTGTCGAAATTTCTCCAGAGAGCGGGCATTTTGCGGGGCAACTTGACAGATGGGGGCGGTAAGATTATAATTAACGGTAATTTCTTTGGGGGAGATTTCCCCAAATCGGGTAAGGAGGCCCATTATGATGGCAGGTCGTGTTTACAACTTTTCCGCGGGTCCGTCCATGCTGCCCCTGGAGGCGCTGGAGCGGGCCGGCCGCGAGATCACCAACTACGAAGGCTCTGGCATGAGCGTGATGGAGATGTCCCACCGCTCCAAGGTGTTCCAGAAGATCTTTGACGACACCCAGGCCAAGTTCCGCCGGCTCATGAACGTCCCCGAGGGCTACAAAGTCCTGTTTTTGCAGACCGGCGCTTCGGGCCAGTTCTCCATGGTGCCGCTGAATCTCATCGGCAAGACCGGCAAGGCCGACTACGCCGTCACTGGCAACTTCTCCAACATCGCCTACAAGGAGGCCAAGAAGTACGGCGAGATCCATCTGGCCGCCTCTAGCGAGGATAAAAACCACACCTACATCCCCGCCCAGTCCCAGCTGCAGCTGGACCCTGAGGCCAGCTACTTCTACTACTGCGCCAACAACACCATTTACGGCACCGAGTGGGGCTACATCCCCGATACCGGCGATGTGCCCATCGTGTGCGATATGTCCTCGGACATCCTCTCGCGCCAGGTGGACGTGTCCAAGTACGGCGTCATCTTCGCCGGGGCGCAGAAGAACATGGCCCCCGCGGGGCTGACGGTGGTCATCATTCGCGAGGACCTGGCCGGCCATGAGTTGCCCTACACCCCCTTGATGATGAACTACAAGACTATGATCGACAAGGACTCCATGTATAACACCCCGCCCTGCTGGTGCATCTATATGCTGGGTCTGGTGCTGGACTGGCTGGACGAGCAGGGCGGCGTGGCCGGTATGGAGAAGATCAAGCACCATAAGGCCCAGATGCTCTACGACGTGATCGACTCCTCCAAGCTCTTTACCTGCGCGGTGGAGCCGGGCTCCCGCTCGGATATGAACGTCACCTTCCGTACCGGCGACGACGAGCTGGACGCCAAGTTCGTTAAAGAGAGCGTGGCCGCAGGCTTTACCAACCTCAAGGGCCACCGGGTCGTAGGCGGCATGCGGGCCAGTATCTATAACGCCATGCCCACCGAGGGCGTAGAGGCCCTGTGCGACTTTATCAAGAAGTTCGACAAGGAGAACTGATGCTGGGCCGATGAGGGCGATGCGTGCCAGTGGCACGCGTCCTATCGCACGACCGAGCCGACAGGCGAGACCATCGGCCCCTACGATCCAAACCCCGTAGGGCGCGGCTTCCCAGACGCGCCGTAAAGAAGGAGAGCTTTACTTATGTATAACATCAAGACCCTGAACAAGATCGCCCAGGTGGGCCTGGACGAGCTGGACAAGAGCAAGTACGCCGTCAGCGGCGAGTGCGCAGACCCCGCCGGCATCCTGGTCCGCTCCGCCGACATGCTGGAAGCCGAGCTGCCCGAGAGCCTTTTGGCCATCGCCCGGGCCGGCGCGGGCACCAACAACATCCCCATCGACCGCTGCTCCGAGGCGGGCATCGTGGTCTTCAATACCCCCGGCGCCAACGCCAACGCCGTCAAGGAGCTGGTGCTGTGCGCGCTGCTGCTGACCTCCCGGGACGTGCTGGGCGGCGCGGCGTGGGTCCGTGACCAGGCCGCCACGCCGGGCGTGGAGGTCTCCACCGTGGTGGAGAAGGGCAAGTCCGCCTTTGCCGGGCCCGAGCTCTACCGCAAGACTCTGGGCGTGGTGGGCCTGGGCGCCATCGGCGCTCTGGTGGCCAACATCGGGCTCAATATGGGCATGGATGTGTATGGCTACGACCCCTATCTGTCGGTGGACGCCGCCCTGCGTCTGGACCGCCACGTCCATGTGGTGAAGGATATCGACCTGCTCTACCAAAACTGTGACTACATCACCCTTCACGTCCCCGCCGTGGACGCCACCAAGGGTATGATCGACGCCGCCGCCATCGCGAAAATGAAGGACGGCGTGCGCATCGTCAACCTGGCCCGGGGCACGCTGGTGAAGGACGACGATCTCATCGCCGCTCTGGAAAGCGGCAAGGTAGCCGCCTACGCCACCGACTTCCCCAACAACAAGCTGGTGGCCGCTCCCCATGTGGCCGCCCTGCCCCACCTGGGTGCCTCCACCCCTGAGAGCGAGGATAACTGCGCGGTCATGGCCGCCCGGGAGCTGCGGGACTATCTGGAAAACGGCAACATCGTCAACTCGGTGAATCTGCCCCAGTGCACCATGCCCTGGACCGGCACCGCCCGGCTTTGCATCCACCACCGCAACAGCCCCGGTATTCTGGCCGGTGTCACCTCCGCCCTCAGCGCCGAGGGGATCAACGTGGAGAACATGACCAACAAGTCCAAGGGCGACTATGCCTACACCATGGTGGAGCTCAACAGCGTGCCCGCCCCCGCGGTGGTGGACCACCTGCGCGGCGTGGAGGGCGTCCAGCGCGTCCGGGTGCTGGAGCGCTGAAGCGCGAAAAAGAAAGAGTCCGACAGCGCGGTATCTGATCAGTATACCGCGCTTTTTTATACAAAAGACAGGAGAATGGAGGAGCTTTGGAATGAAGGAGACGACCCCAGGCGCCAGGAGCAGCTTTTCCGGGCGCGTCGGCTATGTGCTGGCGGTGGCGGGCTCGGCGGTTGGCCTGGGCAACATCTGGCGTTTTCCCTACCTGGCGGCCAAGTATGGCGGCGGGATGTTTTTGCTGACCTATCTGGTCTTGACCCTTACCTTTGGCTACGTGCTCATCGTGTCCGAGACCGCCCTGGGCCGCATGACCCGAAAGAGCCCTGTCGGGGCCTACCACGCCTTTGGCAGGACCCTCCCGTTCCACCTGGGCGGCTGGGTCAATGCCCTGGCCCCCATGCTCATCGTCCCCTATTACTGCGTCATCGGCGGCTGGGTGCTCAAATACCTGTTTGAGTACCTTCGGGGAAGCGCCCAGGCTCTGGCTGGAGACGGCTTCTTTGACGGCTTTATCGCCGCGTCGCCCAGCGTGGAACTCTGGTTCGTTCTGTTCACCGTTCTGGTCTTCGCGGTCATTTTACTGGGAGTCAAGAGCGGGGTGGAACGGGTCAGCAAGGTGATGATGCCCATTTTGGTGCTGCTGGCGGTGGCGGTGACGGTCTACTCGATCACCCGGCCCGGGGCCTGGGAGGGCGTCAAGTACTTCCTGATCCCCCGCTGGGAGGACTTCTCCTTTATGACGGTGATCGCCGCCATGGGGCAGATGTTCTACTCTCTGTCCATCGCCATGGGCATTTTGGTCACCTACGGCTCTTACATCGGCAAGGAGGTAGACATTGAAAGGAGCACCGCCCAGGTGGAGCTTTTCGACACCGGCATCGCCGTGCTGAGCGGGCTGATGATCATTCCCGCCGTCTTCTCCTTCTCCGGCGGCGACCCGGAAGCGCTCCAGGCCGGGCCCTCTCTCACCTTTATCACCCTGCCTAAGATCTTTGCCAGCATGGGGGTGGGCGGTCTGGTGGGGGTGGCCTTCTTCCTCATGTTTTTCTTTGCCGCCCTGACCAGCGCTATCTCCCTCATGGAGACCAGCGTCTCCACCTGGCAGGACGAGCTCCATCTCAGCCGGCCCAAGAGCTGCCTTCTGATGGCGGCAGTCACTCTGATCCTGGGCACCTGCTCGGCCCTTGGCTATGGAGCGTGGGGCGGGGTGGAGCTGCTGGGGAAACAGTTTTTAGACTTCTTCGACTTTATCGCCAACTCCGTCATGCTGCCTCTGGCCGCCCTGGCCACCTGCTTTTTGGTGGTCCGTGTGGTGGGCTTTGATAAGCTGGAGGCGGAGGTGGAGCTGTCGTCACGCTTTCGCCGCAAGCGGATGTACCGCTGGTGCATGAAGTACCTAGTCCCCATCTGCCTTGTGGTGATCCTGGTCAGCTCCATTGCCGACGCGCTGGGGTGGATCTCGCTGTAAAACGGAGGTGACGCGCTTTGAATATCCTGCATCTGAAATACGCTGCGGAGGTCGCCCGGACCGGCTCCCTTCGCAAGGCTTCGGAAAACCTCTTTATCGGCCAGCCCAACCTGAGCCGGGCGGTGAAGGAGCTGGAGCAGTCCCTGGGCATCACCATCTTCAAGCGGGTACCCCGGGGCATGGTGCCCACCCCGGAGGGCGAGGAGTTTTTGCGCTATGCCAACCGCATTCTGGCCCAGATCGACGAGGTGGAGCGCCTATACCAAAAAAGCGCCCCCGCCCGCCAGCGCTTTTCCATCTCCGTCCCCCGAGCCAGCTATATCTCCGACGCCTTTGTCCGCTTCTCCCAGTCCATCGACCCCGACGTCCCCGCAGAGCTTTTCTACAAAGAGACCAATGCCATGCGGGCCATCAAAAACATTGTGGAGGCCGACTACCGTCTGGGCATCATCCGCTACGCGGAGAACTTCGAGCGGTATTTTCGGGACCTACTGGAGGAAAAGGGCCTGACCCACGACCTGGTGACTCAGTTCCGCTATGTGCTGCTTCTGTCTAAGGACCATCCCCTGGCTGATCGGGACGATCTCTGCTACGACGATCTCAAGCCCTACACCGAGATCGCCCACGCCGACCCCTTCGTCCCCTTTCTATCTTTATCCACCGTTCGGCAGCAGGAATTGCCGGGAGATATCGACAAGCGCATCTACGTCTTTGAGCGCTCCAGCCAGTTCGAGCTTTTGTCGGAAAACACCAGCACCTTTATGTGGGTCTCCGCCGTGCCGGAGCGGCTGCTGGAGCGCTACGGCCTGGTGCAAAAGACCTGCATCGACACCGCTCGGGTCTACTGCGACGTACTCATCCACAGCCAGGACTACCGCCTCACCGACCTGGACCAGCGCTTCGTCCGGGAGCTTTTCCGCTCCAAGGAGCGGATCCTGGACCCCTTTTCTCCCTCCCCCGAGGCCCGAACTCCGCGAGGCTTTTGATCGAGACCGCAAGCCCCGGCCTTTGGCTGGGGCTTGTTTCTTTGTTGGCATAGGTGCCATATCAAATCACGCAAGACGGATTTGATAAAAAAGGAATTTTACATCCGGCGGGAAGTATGGTAAAACGGGTCCGACAACAAAAAAGGAGGAATGTATCATGGCACGTTTTACTCTGCCCCGCGACCTCTACCACGGCAAGGGTGCTCTGGAGGCCCTGAAGACCTTTGAGGGCAAGAAGGCCATCATCTGCGTAGGCGGCGGCTCTATGAAGCGCTTTGGCTTTCTGGACAAGGCCATCGGCTACCTGAAGGAAGCCGGCATGGAGGTAGACCTCATTGAGAACATCGAGCCCGATCCCTCCGTAGAGACCGTTATGAAGGGCGCGGAGAAGATGCTGGCCTTCCAGCCCGACTGGATCATCGCCATGGGCGGCGGCTCTCCCATCGACGCGGCCAAGGCCATGTGGATCAAATACGAGTATCCCGAGGTCACTTTCGAGGATATGTGCAAGGTCTTCGGATTGCCCAAGCTCCGCAAAAAGGCCCACTTCTGCGCCATCTCCTCCACCTCCGGCACCGCCACTGAGGTGACCGCCTTCTCCATCATCACCGACTATCAAAAGGGCATCAAGTACCCCATCGCCGACTTTGAGATCACCCCTGATGCGGCCATCGTGGATCCCGACCTGGCCGAGACCATGCCCCAGAAACTGGTGGCCCACACCGGTATGGACGCCATGACCCACGCCATCGAGGCCTATGTCTCCACCGCCAACTGCGACTACACCGATCCTCTGGCCATCTTCGCCATCCGCATGATCCAGAAGGACCTGGTGGACAGCTACAACGGCGACATGGCCAAGCGTGACAGCATGCACAACGCCCAGTGCCTGGCCGGCATGGCTTTCTCCAACGCCCTGCTGGGCATCGTCCACTCTATGGCCCACAAGACCGGCGCGGCCTTTGCCGATTACGGCGCCCACATCATCCACGGCGCGGCCAACGCCATGTACCTGCCCAAAGTCATCGCCTTCAACGCCAAGGATCCCACCGCCAAGCGCCGCTACGGCGTCATCGCCGACGAGATGGGCCTGGGCGGCTCCAACGACGACGAGAAGGTCCGCCTGCTCATCGACTACCTCCGGGGCATGAACGACGATCTGAAGATCCCCCACTGCATCAAGAACTACGGCGCGGACAGCTATCCCGTGGACCAGGGCTTTGTCCCCGAAGACGTGTTCCTCGCCCGGCTCCACGACATCGCCGTCAACGCCATTGGCGACGCCTGCACTGGCTCCAATCCCCGCCAGCCCAGCGTGGAGGAGATGGAGAAGCTCCTCAAGTGCTGCTACTACGACACCGAAGTGGACTTCTAAAACGTTACATCACAGCAAAAAAGCGGCTGCCGGCAACGACAGCCGCTTTTTTCCAGGTTAAAAGTTTTTCCTCTTGACTTTTTTGACAGGACTAGTATACTTTTTCTTTGGTCACTACTATTTTATTATTGTATCGTAGTTCCGAAAGGAGAGTGCGGAATGTACAAGATCGTGAAAAAGGAAGCGCTGAATCCCACCGTCACCCGGATGGAGATCGAAGCCCCCTTTGTGGCCGCCAAGGCCGAGCCGGGGCAGTTCATCATCCTGCGGGTGGACGAAAAAGGCGAGCGCATTCCCCTGACCGTGGCGGGCTATGACCGGGAAAAGGGCACCGTCACCATCATCTTCCAGATCGTAGGCGCCACCACCGAGCATTTGAACCACCTGAACGCGGGCGATTCCATCCAGGACTTTGTGGGCCCCCTGGGCGTGGCCACCCACACCGAGGGCTTGAAGAAGGTCTGCGTGGTGGGCGGCGGCGTAGGCTGCGCCATTGCTCTTCCTGTGGCCCAGAAGCTCCATGAGCAGGGCTGCCAGGTGACCTCTATCATCGGCTTTCGTTCCAAGGACCTGCTGATCCTGGAGGACGAATTCAAAGCCTGCTCCGAGAAATGCCACGTGATGACCGACGACGGCTCCTATGGCCGGGAGGGCAACGTGTGCGTGCCCCTCAATGAGATGTTCGCAAACGGCGAGACCTTTGACGAGGTCATCGCCATCGGCCCCCTCATCATGATGAAGTTCGTGGTCCAGGCCACCAAGCCCACGGGCATCCCCTGCATGGTGAGCATGAACCCCATTATGATCGACGGCACCGGCATGTGCGGCGGCTGCCGGCTAACGTTACATCAAGACGGCAAGGCCGTCACCAAGTTTGCCTGCGTGGACGGTCCCGACTTCAACGGCTACGAGGTGGACTTTGACGAGGCCATGAGCCGGGGCGCTATGTACCGGGATTTTGAGCGCCACGCCTACGAAGAGACCTGCAACCTGTTCAAAAAGGAGGCGCAATAACCATGGCGAACATGAATCCCAAGAAGAACCCCATGCCCACCCAGGAAGCGGCGGTCCGGGCTCACAACTTCAGCGAGGTGGCCCTGGGCTACGACGAGGCCACCGCCATCGACGAGGCCCTGCGCTGCCTCAGTTGCAAGAATATGCCCTGCGTATCCGGCTGCCCGGTGAACATCCACATCCCCGCCTTTATCGAAAAGATCAAGGAGGGCGACTTTGAAGGGGCCTACCAGATCATTCAGCAGTCCTCCTCCCTGCCCGCCGTCTGCGGCCGGGTCTGCCCCCAGGAGACCCAGTGCGAGAGCAAGTGCGTCCGGGGTATCAAAGGTGAGCCGGTGGGCATCGGCCGGCTGGAGCGCTTCGTGGCCGACTGGCACAACGTCCACGCCACCCAGGCTCCTGAGAAGGTCCCCTCCAACGGCCACAAGGTGGCTGTCGTCGGCTCCGGCCCCAGCGGCCTGACCTGCGCGGGCGACCTGGCCAAGAAGGGCTACAAGGTCACCGTTTTTGAGGCCCTCCATACCGCCGGCGGCGTGCTGGTCTACGGCATTCCCGAGTTCCGTCTACCCAAGTCCATCGTCCAGAAGGAGGTAGACAACCTCACCGCCATGGGTGTTGACATGGAGACCAACATGGTCATCGGTAAGACCCTGACCATCGACGAGCTCTTCGGTATGGGCTATGAGGCCGTGTTTGTAGGCTCCGGCGCGGGCCTTCCCAACTTCATGGGCATCCCCGGCGAGAGCCTGAAGGGCGTCTACTCCGCCAACGAGTTCCTCACCCGCTCCAACCTGATGAAGGCCTATGAATCTGACCCCGTCACCCCCATTATGAAGGGCGGCAAGGTGGCCGTGGTGGGCGGCGGCAACGTGGCCATGGACGCGGCCCGTACCGCTCTGCGCCTGGGCGCTGAGAAGGTGTACATCGTCTACCGCCGCTCCCTGGAGGAGCTCCCCGCCCGAAAAGAGGAGGTGGAGCACGCCATGGAGGAGGGCATCGACTTCCGGCTGCTCAATAACCCCGTGGAGATCCTGGGCTACAACAATCCCGACGACAAGCGCGACCCCAAGAACGGCTTTGTCCGGGCCATGCGCTGCATCAAGATGGAGCTGGGCGAGCCCGACGAAAAGGGCCGCCGCCGTCCCATCCCCGTGGAGGGCAGCGAGTTTGAGCTGGAGGTGGACACGGTGATCATGTCCATCGGCACCTCCCCTAACCCCCTCATCAAGTCCACCACCGAGGGCCTTGAGGTCAATAAGCACGGCGGCATCATCGTGGAGGAGCAGACCGGCGCCACCACCAAGGACGGCGTCTACGCCGGCGGCGACGCCGTCACCGGCGCGGCCACCGTCATCTCCGCCATGGGCGCGGGCAAGGTGGCCGCGAAAGCGATAGACGAATACCTTCAAACGAAGTGAGCTTTGCTCACTTCGTTTGAGTAGGTTGCGGCCCCCTGCGCGCACTCGCTGCGCTCGCACACTTCGGGGGCCGAGAGGTATGTTTTCCGACGCGCGTGTCGCCGGAAAACATGATTATATGGTTTCGCGCCAGCGGGCGCGAACTCTGCGAGGCTTAAAAACCACATAATTGAAAAGGAGTGCATCGACATGGGTTTTCTGACTGGTAAGGTCGCCATCATCACCGGCGCGGGCCGGGCCGTTCTCAGCGACGGCAAGAGCTGCGGCTCCATCGGCTACGGCATCGCTACCGCCTATGCCAAGGAAGGCGCCAACATTGTCATCACCGGCCGCAACGTGAAGAAGCTGGAAGACGCCAAGGAGGAGCTGGAGCGTCTCTATGGCATCAAGGTCCTGCCCGTCCAGGCCGACGTGGCCGCCGGCAGCGACAACGAAGCCACCGTCCAGCACGTCATCGACGAGACCGTCAAGGCCTTTGGCCGTATCGACGTTTTGATCAACAACGCCCAGGCCAGCGCCTCCGGCGTGCCCCTGGCCCAGCACACCACCGAGAACTTTGACCTGGCCATGTACTCCGGGCTCTACGCCGCCTTCTACTACATGAAGGCCTGCTACCCCTACCTGAAGGAGTCCAAGGGCAGCGTCATCAACTTCGCCTCCGGCGCGGGCCTCTTCGGCAACTTTGGCCAGTGCTCCTACGCCGCCGCCAAGGAGGGCATCCGCGGTCTGACCCGTGTGGCCGCCACCGAGTGGGGCCCGGACGGCATCAACGTCAACGTGGTCTGCCCCATCGCCTGGACCGCCCAGCTGGAGGGCTTTGAGAAGGCCTATCCCGACGCCTTCAAAGCCAACGTGAAGATGCCTCCCATGGGCCACTACGGCGACCCTGAGCTGGAGATCGGCCGGGTATGCGTTCAGTTGGCTCACCCCGACTTTAAGTACCTTACCGGCGAGACCCTCACCCTGGAGGGCGGCATGGGCCTGCGGCCGTAAGCGGCTTGACAGACCGGCAAAAATGTGGTAAAGTACCTCTCGCAGACCCAGTGGGGGAGTAGCAAGCGCGCCGGGGTTTCCGGCGCGGAGTAAGTTCAACATACATGGCCGCTTGTCGGTCTGGCTTACTTGAAACTGCGAGACTCACGTACGCCATAGCGCCTACGTGAGCACACCTTTTCCAACGTGCCCAAGTATGGCCTTTGGCCGTACTTGGGCTTTTGCTATTTTAAGAAAAGAGAGGAAGTCGTGGAAATGCAGCAGATCGTAGATGTGATCCTGGGGAACGTGGAAGGTCTGGGCTTGCCCATCTGGGCCAACGCCGCCCTCTTCGTGGTGGGCTTTTTGCTGCTCATCAAGGGCGGCGACTGGTTTGTAGACGGCGCCCAGTCCATCGCCCACCGCTTCGGAATGCCGGAGCTGCTGATCGGGGCCACGGTGGTGTCCATCGGCACCACGCTGCCCGAGGTCATGGTCTCCGCCCAGGGGGCCATGGCGGGCAACGGCTCCATCGCCTTTGGCAACGCCATCGGCTCCATCATCTGCAACACCGCCCTCATCGCCGCCATCACCCTGGTGGTCAAGCCCGCCAAGGTGGACCGCAAGACCTTTGCCCTGCCTACGGCGGCCTTCTTCGTCGCCGCGGCCTACTATGTGGCTACCGCCTACCTCATGGGCGAGTTCAGCCGCCTCAGTGGCATCACGCTACTTGTCATGTTCGTCATTTATATGGTGGTCACCGTCCTCCAGATGAAGCGCCAGAGCGGCGCTTTGAAGCCCCAGGCTGCCCCCGGTCGCGCCAAAAGCCAGACCGATGGCTCAACGGGCAAGGACGTCCTGATGCTGGTGGTGGGCGCGGTGGTCATCGCCCTGGGGGCCAGGCAGCTGGTGGGCAACACCACCATTTTGGCCCGCGCCGTGGGCGTGCCCGACAGCGTCATCGCCCTGACCCTGGTGGCCCTGGGCACCTCCCTGCCCGAACTGGTCACCGCCATCACCGCCCTGGCCAAGGGCCACGGGGCCCTGAGCCTGGGCAATATCATCGGAGCCAACCTCTTCAATCTGGTGCTGGTGTCCGGTATCGCCACCGTGATCCGGCCCTTCGACCTCTCCGGCGCCAGCGCCACGGCTATGGTGGTAGACGTACCGCTGATGCTGGGAGTCATGCTGGTGCTCACCCTCCCCGCCCTGGCGCGCCAAAAGCTCTACCGCTGGCAGGGCGCGGCGCTGCTCGCCGCCTACGCCGCCTACTGCGTCTTCCTCTTTGTGGGGGCGTAACAAAAATCTGGCGGGGGCTGGAAAACCGGTCCCGGGCCGCCCAGTTTCGTCGTTATGCATAAATTTCACTATAAGTTTTTGTGCTATTTGATGATTTTCGAACTTGACGATGGGCGGAAGGACTGCTAAAATGTGGGCAACTTCAGGAAGGGTCCTGGAGTTCCCATCCACCCCGGCACGCCGCGCAAGCGTGCCACCGTCAGAAAGGCAAGGTTAGAACGACTATGATGAAAGAAATTGACATCAAGACCCCCGCTCAGGTCCAGAAACTCAGCGAACTGGCCAGCCAGGAGCCCTACGACATCTCCCTGGTCACCAGCACCGTCGTCCTGGACGCCCGCAGTCTGCTGGGTCTGTACTCTTTGATCGGTCAGAAGGTGGCCGTGTCCGCCGATGACCACGCCGACCCCAAGCGCTTCGGCAAGTTCCTGGACAAGATCGGCTAAACCCAGCACCTGAGCAAACAGGCGTCCCAACCGGGGCGTCTGTTTTTTTACGTTTTTTTGCAAATTACCTCTTTACAATTTCGCATTAGCGTGCTACTATACTAAAGTTGAAAAACCAGAAGGAGGATACATATTATGAAAAGACTCATTGCTCTGTCTCTTGCCCTGCTGATGCTCTTCGCCCTGGCCGCCTGCGGCGGCGGCGACACCCCCGCCACCCAGGCCCCCGCCAGCGATACCCCCGCTACTGACGTGCCCGCCACCGACGCGCCCGCCGCCGACTCGGACAAGCAGTACATCCTGGACAAGGGCACCCTAGTGGTGGGCATCACCGACTTTGCCCCCATGGACTACCAGGACCAGGATGGCAACTGGATCGGTTTTGACGCCGATTTGGCTAAGGCCTTCGCTGAGCGCCTGGGCGTGGAGGCCAAATTCCAGATCATCACCGACTGGGACGCCAAGGTCATGGAGCTGGAGGGCAAGACCGTGGACGTTGTGTGGAACGGCATGACCCTCACCGACGACGTGAAGGCCGCCATGGAGTGCTCCGTCCCCTACTGCGCCAACTCCCAGATCGTGGTCCTGCCCGTGGACCAGGCAGACAACTACCCCACCGCCGAGAGCATGAAGGACCTGACCTTCGCCGTGGAGAACGGCTCCGCCGGTCAGGAGGCCGTGGAAGCTCTGGGCTACGCCACCGTCCCCACCCAGGACCAGGGCACCGCCCTGCTTGAGGTGTCCGCCGGCACCGCCGACGCCGCCGTCATCGACTCCCTCATGGCCGCCGCCATGGTGGGCGAGGGCACCGACTTCGCCCAGCTCACCTACACCATCGGCCTGTGCGACGAAGAGTACGGCGTGGGCTTCCGCAAGGGCTCCGACCTGGCCGCCGAGCTCAACGACTTCTTCAAGGAAGTGGCCAACAACGGCGTCATGGCCGAGCTGGCCCACACCTACGGCGTGGACGCCGCCATCCTGCCCCAGAAGTAAGCTGGGCGCTTTTTTCAAGACCCATGTGCCTGCTCCAAACGCGGAGAGCTTGACGCTCTCCGCGTTTGACGGTATGGAAAGGTGGTAAAACGATGTTCGCAACGGTCATTGGCGCGCTGAACGAGGGTTTTTTGCAGACGTTGAAGCTGTTTGCCGTCACCCTCCTGGGGGCCCTTCCTCTGGGGCTGATGATCTCCTTCGGCTCCATGAGCCGGTTCACCCCGCTGCGGTGGCTGACGAGGACGGTGGTCTGGATCATCCGGGGCACGCCTCTGATGCTCCAGCTCTACATCATCTTCTTCATCCCCGGTATGCTGCTGGAAAGCGGCTCTCCCTGGCCCGCCGGCGGCGCGGGACGGTTCATGGCCGCCTCTATCATGTTCGTCATCAACTACGCCTGCTATTTCTCCGAAATCTACCGCGGCGGCATCCAGTCCGTCCCCGTGGGCCAGCAGGAGGCCGGGCTGGTTCTGGGCATGACCCGGAGCCAGATCTTCTTCAAGGTCACCCTTTTGCAGATGGTCAAGCGCATCGTGCCCCCCATGTCCAACGAGATCATCACTCTGGTCAAGGACACCTCCCTGGCCAACGTCATCTCCGTCCAGGAGATCATCTGGACAGGCAAGGCCTTTTTAAAGAGCTCCCACGGCTACTCGGGCCTTTTGTGGCCCCTCTTCTTCACCGGGGTCTACTACCTGCTCTTCAACGGCGGTCTCACCCTGCTCTTCGGCTGGGTGGAGAAGAAGCTGGACTACTTCAAATAAGGGGGAGAGAATATGGCACTGTTAGAGGTCTCCCACATCGAAAAGCGCTTTGAGGCCACCGAGGTCCTGAAGGACATCTCCTTCTCCCTCTCCGAGGGCCAGGCCCTGGCCATCATCGGCTCCTCCGGGAGCGGCAAGACAACGCTGCTGCGCTGTCTCAACTTTCTGGAGACCCCCGACGCGGGCAGCATTTCTGTCCGGGGCAAGGTCATTTTTGACGCCAGTGATCCCAAGACCCAATCCGACAGCGAGGTCCGGCAAAAGCGGCTCCACTTCGGCCTGGTGTTCCAGAGCTTTAATCTCTTCCCCCAGTATACCGCCCTGCAAAACGTGACCCTGGCCCGGCACCTGCGGGACGAGGGGGGCAAAAACAAAGAGGCCATCGACGCCCAGGGCATGGAGTTGCTGGGCAAGATGGGCCTTGCCGACCGCTCAGGGCACTACCCCCATCAGCTCTCCGGCGGTCAGCAGCAGCGGGTGGCCATCGCCCGGGCCCTGGCTTTGGAGCCGGATATCCTCTGCTTTGACGAGCCCACCTCCGCTCTGGACCCGGAGCTGACCGGGGAGGTCTTAAAGGTCATCCGCTCCCTGGCCGACCAGCACACCACCATGATCATCGTCACCCATGAGATGGCCTTTGCCCGGGATGTGGCCGACCAGGTCATCTTCATGGACGGCGGCGTCATTGTGGAGCAGGGTCCCGCCCGGGAGGTCATCGAGAATCCCCGGGAGGAGCGCACCCGACAGTTCCTGGCCCGGTATTCGGAAAGCTAAAAACAGAAAAAGCGCGGCGTGGATGTCCACGCCGCGCTTTTTCTATCCTTATGTCAGCTGCCAGTCGTAAGCCAGTTTTTCGCTGCCCTGGAAAATGATCACGCCCCGGCGCTGAAAGCCGCATTTCTCCAGCACATGCTGCATCCGCAGATTCTGTTCGTCGGTGTCTCCCCGGATGGCGGTAACGCCCCGGGCCAGGCACAGCTCCCGGACTAGTTCAAAGATCGTGGTAGTCAGCCCCCGACCCCGGAACTGCCCGCTCAAAGCCAGACGGTGAGCGGTGGCGTAGGGCTCCGGGGTCCCCCATCGGCCCTGGATGTTTTCATAGGCCGGCTCGCCGTCAAAGTCCACGCACAGGTATCCGGCGATCTGGCCGTCCACCTTCAAAACATACCCCTTCCCGGTCTCAATGTCCTCTCTGACCGTTTCCCGGTTTGGGTAATCGGGGGTCCACTGGACAAAACCCTGCTGGCGCTGAAAGGCCCTGCCCTCCTCCATCAGCGCGGCGCAGGCGTCCAACTCCTCCATTTTGGCCAGCTCCAGGGTATTCATGGCGCTTTCCTCCTTATCGGCACTTCAGTACATCCTTGTAGAAGGCCTTGAGCTTGTGTTCGGTGGGGAAGGTGGCGATATACATCCGGTTGGCCATAGCGTCGGCCAGGGCGTCGGGCATACGACCCTCCATGCGGATGTTAGCAGCGTACTTTTTCATAATGTCTTCGTGGCTCAGCACAAAATCCTTGCCGTCCCGAAGTCCGGCAAAGGCGCAGAAGGCGTGCTCCCCTTCGGGGATGGTGGCCTTATCAAAGGCGATCATATCCGCCCAGATCTTGTAGACACTGGTGGAGTGGGCGAAGTTCATCATGTCCGGGGTAAAGCCGCCGCAGGGGCGCATATTTACTTCCAGCGCCACGATCTGCCCCTTTTTGCCCAGGCCCTCCTGGTCGCGGGTCAGCCGGAAGAACTCAAAATGGACGAATCGGCTCTTCACGCCCCAGGCCCGTACCGCCGCCCGGCCCGCGGAGCGGGTATCCTCAGGCAGCTCTTTGAGGATATAGTAGATAGAGTTGTCCCGCTCATTAACAATATCCATAATGGACATGGGGGTAATGTTGCCCGTTTCAAAGATGGGGTTTCCCTGGGAATCGATGATGGCGTCGTAGGAGTTGACCTCGGCGTGGACGAATTCCTCCATGATGTAGGGAACGTCCCGCTTCGTCTTGAAGAACCGGTCCAGCTCGGCTTCGCTGCTGAGCTTGTGGGTATCGGACGCGCCTACGCCGTTGTCGGGCTTGACGATGACGGGCCAGCCCACCTCCTTAATAAAGGCCATAGCGTCCGGTTTGCCCTGGACCAAATGCCAGCGGGCGGCGGGGATGCCCGCCAGGGCGTAGTACTTCTTCATTTCGGACTTGAACTTCACCCGGGGCATATCGGCCAGCTGAAAGCCGCTTTCAATGTGGAAATCCGTCCGTAGCGCGGCGTCTTGCTCCAGCCAATACTCGTTGTTGCTCTCCAGCCAGTCGAGCTTACCGTACCTCCACGCGAAGTAGGCCACCGCCCGGTAGACCTGATCATAGTCCTCCAGGGTGTCCACCTTGTAATACTCCGTCAGGCTGCCCTTCAGTTCCGGCGCCAGGGTCTCATAGGGCGCGTCCCCCACGCCCAGCACGTTTATACCGTTGTCTTTCAACTCCCGGCAGAACTGCCAGTAGTTGGTGGGGAAATTGGGGGAGAGAAAGACCATGTTTTTCATTGGTATAAGACCTTCTTTCTATTGGCGGACCGTCCAGGAGGCCGGTCCCTACAAGGGCCGCGTAGGGCGCGGCTTCCCAGACGCGCCGCGGCATTCTCAATCCAGCAAAAAGGGAGCGAAATACGTCACCTGCTTGTGCCACCAAGGCCAGTCGTGGTTCACGTCGTGGCCCCAGTAGTCCACCCAGATGTTGATGCCCTTCTGGCGGCACAGCTCGTCCACCCGGCGTGTGGTCTCAGGCTGTTCCCAAGCCCCCAGGCCCACGCAGATGATGCCCCGGCCATTGTTATAGCGCTGGATATTGGGGTGGTCCGGGCTCATGCCCTGAAGGAAGTGGACGGGGGAATTGAGGTACACCAGCTCGTCCATATAGCCGTCAAAGCCGTAGGCCGCGTCATAGATACCGCTGAGGGCCAACATACCGTCAAAGAGGTCGGGGCGGCGGAAAAAGAGGTTGGCGGCGTGAGTCGCGCCCAGGGAGCAGCCAAAGGCGATGACCCCGGGGTAGCCGGTCCAGCCGTTTCGCTCGTTGACCATCTGGCGCATAAAGGGGACCATCTCGTCGGTGATGTAGGCCATCCACCGCTCATGGCGCTCCGCGCGCCAGCGGGGATCCCCCTGCTTGTTGGACCAGGTCTCCTTGTCCATGGTGTCGATGGCAAAGACCATGCACTTGCCCCCCTCGATCCAAGGGGCCCAGGTATCGGTCATGTGGAAGTTTTCAAAGTCGAAAAAGCGGCCATCCTGACAGGGGATAAACAAAATGGGCCGTCCCCCATGGCCATAGACCTTGCACTCCATATCCCGGCCCAGGGCCGGAGACCACTGCTTGAAATACTGTACCTCCATCTCTCATTCCTCCTCGTCCAGTTCATAGAGCAAGGTGTTGATAAAATAGGGTATCTGGCGCTCCCAGCTGGCTTCCGAATGGGTGCCGCCGGGGACGATGCGGCTGGTGAGGTTGATCTTCTTCTCCAGCAGCATCCCCGTGACCGCGCCGTACCAACACTCCATGCCCCGGCGGTCCATCTCCCGCTGGCCATAGTCCATGTAGAGCACCGTGTCCCGGCCCACCCGGGCGTTGCGGATCATGCGCTCGAGCCGGTCCCTGGCAAACCAGATGGTGGGCGACAGCGCCGCGCCCCGGGAGAAGACCTGATTGTAGCGAAGCACGCCGTAGAGGGTCATGAGTCCGCCCATGGAGCTGCCGGCCAGAAAGGTGTATTTACGCTGGGGCAGCGTGGGGTAGTTGTCGTCGATATAGGGCTTGAACGCCTGGGCGTACCAGTCCATCATGGCCTTACCCCGGCCCTTGACCCGTTCGTGCCCAAGCAGCTCGCCGGGGAAGGGGGAATACTCGTTCAATCGCTCCGTGCCAGTGTGGTTGCACTCGGCGGCAGCCACGATCAGCGGCGTCTCATTCTCCTCCAAAAACTCTTTGAGCCCCCAGCTCTTGCCGTAGGTGGCCACGTCGTCAAAAAAGAGGTTGTGGCCGTCGAACATATAGAGGACCGGGAAGCGAAGCGACCGCTCGTCCTTTGCAAAGTCGGGCACATAGACCCACGCCCGCCGGGGCGTTTCCCCCGTCAGGGCGGGAAGGGTCACGTCAAAACACTCGATCATGCTATCTAAGGTCCTTTCTCGTTCCATCCTGAAATCTTGTGGATAAGTTTAGCACACTGCTGTGAAAAAAGCAATCCTTCCCACCGGAAAAATCCCCACTCCGCCGCCCTTGCCAAATTTCCCGGAAGCGGGTACAATAGAATGGATCAGAAAGGAGGGGACCGCCTGTGTCCGCCACGGTTTTGCTCTATAATTTCTCCGCCGCCAAAGCCGCCGCCCTCCAGACCCTCTGCGCCCAGCAGGGCATCCGGGCACTGGAGGTGCCCGCTGTGGACCAGGGCAAGCCCATCGCCGCGCTGCTGGGTCTCCCGGTGCCCGACAAGGACGGTCCCGGCGTTGTTCCCGGCGAGCTACTGGTCCTCTCGGGCTTTACCGCCTCCGACCTGGACCGCTTTTTAGACGCCTTTCCAACCGCCTCGATCCCCCCCATTCCCTTCAAGGCCATGGTCACTCCCACCAACCTGGCCTGGACAGGGGCGGAGCTCTACCTGGAGCTGGGCAAGGAGCGTCGGGCCATGGGGCTTGCGCCATGACCGCCAACCTTTCCCAGCGGATGGTCTCCACACCGGGCGGCGGGGTCATCACCTATGAGCTGGAGCGCAAGCGGGTGAAAAACCTCAATCTGCGCATCCGGCCCGACGGCAGCGTCTACGTCTCCGCCCATCCCCGGGTGAGCCTGGGGGCCATCGACGCCTTTGTGGCCTCCAAGGCCCCTATGATCCGCGCCGCCCAGGACCGCTTTGCCCATCAGCGGCTCCAAGGCCAGGTCCTGGCCCCGGTCCCCCGGGAGCAGTGCCTGGCGCTGTTTGGCCAGGCTCTGGCCGGCCAACTGCCGCTGGTGGCGCCCTATGGGGTCAAAATGCCCCAGCTCCGGCTTCGGGATATGAAGAGCCGCTGGGGCTCCTGCGCCTGGAAAAAGGGCGTTGTCACGCTGAATACCCGGCTTTTTTACGCGCCCCGGGAATGTCTGGACTATGTGGTCCTCCATGAGCTGTGCCACTTTGTCCACCCCGACCACGGCCCCGGCTTTCACGCTCTGATGGCCACGCTGATGCCCGACTATAAGCGGCGCAAGCGCCGCCTGGAATCCTGGGCTGGCGGAGAGGAGGACGACCTATGAGCCGCGCCATGCCCCAGGAGGTCCGCTGGATCTTGTCCACACTGAACGCCGCGGGCTTTGAAGCCTACGCCGTAGGCGGCTGCGTCCGGGACGCGCTGCGCCGCGTCACGCCCCAGGATTGGGATCTGTGTACCTCCGCTCTGCCCCGGGAGATCGAAACCTGCTTCCCCGGCGTCAAGCTGCTGGAGACCGGGATCCGCCACGGCACGGTGACACTGCGGCTCCAGGAGGGCCAATATGAGGTCACCACCTACCGCGCCGACGGGCCCTACTCCGATGGCCGGCGGCCCGACCGGGTGGATTTCGTGTCCGATCTGGTACAGGACCTGGCCCGGCGGGACTTCACCGTCAACGCTATGGCCATGGACCTCCACGGCCAGGTCCAGGATCCCTTTGGCGGCCAGGAAGACCTGGCAAGCGGGATCCTGCGCTGCGTGGGCGACCCCGACCGCCGGTTTCAAGAGGACGGGTTGCGGCTCATGCGCTGCCTGCGTTTTGCCGCCACCCTGGGCTATACCATTGAGCCCCAGACCGCCGGGGCGTTAGAACGAAATCTTTCTATGCTGGACCATGTAGCCGCCGAGAGAATACAGACCGAGCTTCGCAAGCTCCTTTTGGGTCCCGGCTACGTGGACGTTTTACGCTCCCACCCAACCGTCTTCTGCCGCTTCTGGCCCCAGCTGGGCCCGCTGGTGGCGCTGGAGCAGCACAACCCCTGGCACCGCTACGGCGGCTGGGAGCACACCCTTCACGCTCTTTCCGCCGCCCGGACAGACCTGGCCGTCCGTCTGGCCGTGCTCCTCCACGATGTGGGCAAGCCCGCGTGCAAAAGCACCGACGCCGACGGGATCGACCACTTCTACGGCCACGCCAAGGTGGGCGCTCAGCTGGCGGAGGAGATGCTTCGGACGCTGAAATTCGACAACGCCACCCGGGAACGGGTGGTCCTACTGGTGGAGCGTCACGACGCGCCCATTGACGCCACCGATCGCTCCGTCCGCCGCTGGCTGGGGCGGCTGGGCCAGGATGCCTTTTTCCAGCTGTTGGAGGTAAAACGCTGCGACGCCCTGGGCCAGGGCCACAGCCAGGTGCCTCAGCGGCTGGACCACATCGCCCAGCTCAGGGACATAGCCCAGGGCGTCATCGCCCAGGGCCGATGCTTCTCTCTCAAGGACCTGGCAGTGACGGGTAGCGACGTGCTGGCCGCGGGGATAAGCGCCGGTCCCGCCGTGGGCCAGGCGCTCCAAAGACTACTGGATCAGGTCATCTCCGGCGCCCTGCCCAACGAAAAAGAGGCCCTGCTCCGGGCTCTCAGGGACTGAAAGACCCGTAAAAAAGCGTCCCGGCATTTTGAAATGCCGGGACGCTTTTTTGATATGTCCACTTTTATCGGGCGGCCAACTCCGCCGGAGCCGCCACAGCGGCCAGAGTGCCGTCGTTTTTCAAATAGAAGGCCCGGAGGGTGGCCACATCCGGGTGGTCAAACTGGGCCAGTAGGGAATAGGACCCGTAGCCGCTGAGGGTGGGAATGGCCACCTGGCTGTCCAGCAGATGGCCCTGAGCGTTATAAGCGCCCAGCATCAGCACCGCGCCGGAGGCCGTCTGGCTCTCGCCCTGCACCGGGTGATAGGCGGCCCGGGCAGTCAGGGTATCCCCGTTTCGGGTCATCGTGGCCCCGGCATAGCCCACGGCATCCAGCATCTTGCGCATATTCACGATACCCGCGCCGCCATAGTCCTGGTCGGCTGGCGCCTTAAAGCGGATCTCGTCGCAGTTGCCCTGGAGCAGCTGGGCAAAGTCGGCCTGGGTCATGGTGGGATCGGCCTCCTTCAAAAGAGCGGCGCAGGCGGCCACCAACGGCGCGGAGAAGGAGGTGCCGTTATTTTGCCGATAGAGGTCGTTGCTGCTGTTGGACAGCGACCAGACCTGGCTGCCCGGCGCGCAGACGGCCACGGAGTCGTTTCGCTGGGAATAGTCGGCCAGGTAACCGCTTTTATCCGTCGCGCCCACGCCGATGACATTGTCCCAGGCGGCGGGATACTGAACTCTGCTGTTGCCATCGTTGCCCACGGCGGCAATGAGGATACAGCCCTGGTTGGCCGCCTGGGTGATGACCCTGCGCAGCGCCGCGGAGTCGTTGGCGATACCCCAACTCATGTTGATGACGTTGGCGCCGTTATTCATGGCGTAGGTCACGCCGCTGATGAGGTTGGAGACATAGCCACCCAAATGACCGGGGGTGTTGGTAAAGCACCGCACGGGCATCAGCGTGACGCCCGGGGCCGCGCCGGCAATGCCGATACCGTTGTCCTTGTTGGCCGCGATGATACCCGAGACCATGGTGCCGTGGCCGTTGGGCAGGTCGTCCAGCACATAGTCGTTGGAGTAATAGTTATAATTCTTTGTCACACCGTTGACGGTGTACTGATACCGCCCGCCGGGTTCCTCCCGGTAGAAATAGTACCGACCCCGGGCCACCTTGGCGGGAACGTCGTTGTGATCGAGGTTAAGGCCCGAGTCGATCACCGCCACGGTGACGCCCTCGCCGGTAAGGCCCGCGTCCCATGCGGCGCGGACGCCCACGCCGTGGGCATCCGAGTCCTTCAGGTTATACTGGTGGTTCCGGTTTTGCTCGATAAAGTAGGGATCGTCGGGCTTGGTGGGGTCCAGATGGTCGGCAGGCAGATCGGACACGTCAAACAGCTCGGCTTTGTAGTCAGGCTCCGCGGAAAGGACCTGGCCTGACCAGACCAGATTCTGGATCTGGTCCAGATCGCCGGCCTTGTAGATGCCCATATCCTCCGCCAGAGGCAGCAGCTCCTCGCGCTCGTTGTAGGCAGCCATCAGCGTGGCCTCCCCACCGGAATAGAAGGATACGGCGGCCGGCTGGTCATCCAGGATGACCAAATAGCCCGCGTACTCGCCCTCGTACTCGTCCTCGGCGGCCTGGGCCACAGCGCCCAGAGGTGAGGCCCACAGCGTCAAAGCCAGGGCCAGAGTCAGGGAAAAGGCGCCCAGCGCCTTAAAACACCGTTTCATATCAGCCATCTCCTTTCGTTACACCGCGGGGACCAGGACGTTACTGATGAGCCGTTGAAGGATGGTGGACACCTCAGCCCGGGTCGCGTTACCCGCGGGGTCCAAGCGCCCGTCGGACTTGCCGTTGATGAGCCCCGTGCCCACGGCCCACTGCACCGCGTCCTGGGCCCAGGTACTCACCCTGCCCTGATCGGAGAAGGCACTCAGCGAGCCCTTCTGCCCGGTGGACAGGCCCAGCGAGCCCACATAGCGGTACAGAATGGTGGCCAGCTGCTCCCGGGTGATGGAGCCGTCCGGGGCAAAGCCCGTGCCGGTGCCCTGAACGATCCCCTTGGCGTTGGCCCAGTCCACCGCGGTGGTATACCACTGCCCCGCGGGCACGTCGGCAAAGCTGGCGGCCTCGGCGGCGGGCGTGTCCTCCAGACGGTGGAGCACGGTGACCAGCATGGAGCGGGTCATGGTGGCGTTGGGAGAGAAGGTGGTGGCAGAGGTGCCGTTAAAGAGCTCCCGGGCGGCGGTGAAGCTGATGGCGTCCTTGGCCCAGTGGCTCTGGGTGTCGGAGAAGGTGGGCTGCCGGGTCTCTAGCTCCAGCTGGGTGGTGCCGGACACATAGGCCACCACCGCGCCGTCTCTCACCACAGCCTTCTTGATCACATCCTTGCTGCCGTCGGACAGCGTCCGCACCGCAACATTGCCCGTGGTGGGCACCCTTAGGGCGATGCTGCCCGGCAGCGAGGCCGATTCATAGCCGCAGGCAAAGGTGACCTTCACCACGCCGTGGTCGGCGGCTACCGTTACCGACACATTGTTTCCTCCCTGCCCGGTCAGCGCCGTCAACGCCTGGGCGGGCAGCACCACCGTGCCAAGAGACGTCTGCACCTTCAGCGACTGGTTCCTCCCCGCCATGGTCTTGACGGTGGCGGAGGTGACATTGACGGTGGCGGAGGTCAGGTTGGTGGGCCCGGTGGGCGCCAAGGTGATCGTCCCGCCGGCGGCGGTATAATCGGTCATGGCCTTCTCCTGGGTAGCGTTCAAACTCACGCTGCCCGCCGTGCCGGTAGCGGTCATGGTAGGCACGATGGTAGGCCCGGCGACGGCGGCAGTTTGCTTGCTGGAGACGGTAATATTCACCGTGGCCGACGCGCTCAGATTCGTAGGCGCGTATTTCGCGGTGAGGATGACCTGATAGGTCCCTACCGGCACCGTAGCCGGAACGCTCAGGGTCCGGGTGGTCGTGTTGAAAGTAATGCCCGAGGCAGCTCCGGTAACGGACCATGTGACCTTGCTGACCTCGGTAGCCGGGCAGGCCGTGCCGGCGGCGTCGGTCAGGTTTGCGGTGTAAGTATAGCTGGCGGCAGTGCCCTGGGTGGCGGCAATGGAGGTATTGCCGCCGATGGTCAGTTTGGCGGGCGTGCCGCTGGAGGCGCTTACCGTCACCGTTACCGTTCGTGTCGCGGTAAGGCGTGTGCCATATTTGGCGGTGAGGGTGACTGTGTAGGTCCCTGCCTTGACCGTGTTGGGGACGGTGAGGACATGGGTGGAGCTATTGAAGGTGATGCCCGACCCGGCGGGGATGGTGGAAGACCAGGTAACACTGCTGTTGTAGGAGCTGGCGCAGGTCTTGCCCGAGGCGTCCCGCAGTGTGGCGGAATAGCTGGCTGTGGTCGCCTTGCCCTGGGTGGTGGTCACGCTGGTGTTGCCGTTGATGGCGATCCTGGCCGGGGCGCCACCGGTGTCGTCGCCCAGGCCGCCGCCACCTCCTCCGCCGCCACCGCCGCCGCTGGAGCCAATGGTGATGCGCATGGGCAGAGCGTAGCTGATGGTCTGGCGTCCGGAGGGAGCCTTTTCCTCCACGATGGTGATGGACGCGGTAAGGGTAACGGTCTTATTCACCGAATAGCCGGGGTTCGCCACGGTGATCCGGGCGTAGGGCACGCCCTCGCTATCCTTAAGGACCTGGAGGGTCACGCCGCTTCGGTCGGCGTTGGTCAAGGACCATTTGACCTCCTTGCGGAACTTCAGCGCCGCCAGGTCGTTATACTGATCCAGGAGATGGAAGGTATAGTCCTGGGTCTTCGTCTCGGTGGCGTCGGCGGCCATGGCAAAGGACGCGGAGGTCACGTTGGTGGTTTCGCCCCGCTTGCGAAGGGACATCAGCGTAGGCACCGAGGCGCTGCGGTTCAACTCCAACAGCGCGGAGGCCTCGGCAAAGACTGTGCCCTGGGCGTCCCGGAGGGTGGCGGTGACGGTGTGCTTGGAGGCGTCGGCTACGCCGGTGGGCTGAGCGGTACGCGCCACGCTCACCGTGGCCGAGGCAGTGCCCCGAGTGGCGGCAATGGACACGCCGGCGGGCGTCTTGCCACTGGGATCTGTCACCGTCCAAGTCAGGGAATAGCCCTCCATCAGATCCAGCTCGCCGCCGAAGGCGGTCTTCAAAATGGCGGTATATTCGGTGGTGTTGGCCTTGGTGTTCACCGTGGCGCTATTGTACTGGGCGTAGTACATCGGAATGATCACCCGTCCCTCGCCGGAGAGGGACATGGTCAGATCCTGGGCGGTAATGGGTCCGGTCACCGTCAGATCGATGGGCAGCACACAGGTCATATCGCCGCTCTTGGCCGTGAGGGTCAGTTCATAATGTCCCTCCGGACAGTCGGGGGCGATCCGCAGGCGGCGGATGCTGGCGTAGCTGGGATATGCCTGTTCGATCGCCTCACCCGGCTCGACAATGGAGACGCGTCCGCCGGTGGGGCTGACCACCTCGGCAGGACCGGTGAGGGACCAGGTGACCTGGCCGGAAATGGGGCTGCCATACTGGTCCAGTAGCTCCAGCGCGTAGCAGTTAGAAAGCGTGCCCGCCGCGGCGGTGGTCCCCTCTCCGGGCCTGGGCGTTCCAAAGGCAAAGGAGACGCCGGTCCCCGTGCCCCGGCGCAACATGGCCGAGGCCGCGCGGGCGGTCTCGGGCTCCAGGTAGAGGTCCATGGACTCAGAGCAGAGTGTCTCGTCGGGGAAGTAATCCAGATAAAGCTCGATAAAGCGAATATCCGAGGTGCCGTCGGTGGGCGGGGCTGTGGGATTCTGGATGGCGGCGGGATCTACGGTGAAGTTCAAGATCCCCTTCTCCCTGTCAAGCTCGGCGTAAAGGCCGGTCAGGGCCGTAAACAACTGGATATCGTAGTCGGCAAGGCCCAGGCTGGCGATGGGTACGGTCTGCTCCACACCGGAACGGACGATCTGGGCCATCACAGTGGCGGGATAGAGCCTGGAACCCTTGCTGGGCACAGCCAGGATATAGGGCGGCCGGTCCGCGCCGCCGCCAAAGTCCAGGGCAAGCCCAGTAATGTTGGGATAGAGGGTGGCTGTCACGGTCGCCGAGGCGGACTGGCCCTGGTAGACGGCGGTGACCTTGCCGGTATAGACGCCGCTCTCGGCGTTTTCATCCACTTCAAAGGCGTTGCCCGCGCCCAGCCACTTCACGTCCCCGGCGGGGACCGGGGTGGCCGAGCCGGTGGTCTGGTCTACCAGCATGGCCGTGTAGCTCACCCGCAGCGTCTGTCCCTCTTTCAGGGTAAAGGTCTCGGTGTGGTGGGCTTCCTGTTCGGCAAGGCTCTGCGTGTCCAGGGTCACGCTCTGGTAGAGGGTCAAAAATCCGGTGCTGGTGCCTGCCGGGGTCAGCTTCACGTCCGCCGAGGCGGTCACAGAGCCGTCCGCGGAGCTCACCTGGATGGTGACCTCGCCCGGCACGGCGGTGGAGCGGATCACAAGGCGGCGGGTCTGGGCCTGGACCTCCACGCCCACGGCCTCCTGGCCGGTGGCCTTGTCGGTGACTCTCCACACCAGGTCCTCCAGATTGCTCACGGCGCTGTGCAGCCTGTCATAGCCATTGACGGCCAGGGCGTGTTCCGCCGCCCCGGTCTCCGGGATGGCCAGGCTCTCCGGCGCGGTCAACTCCAGCGAAGCCAGCGCGCTTTGCACCTCCACGGTGATGGGCAAGGTCACGCTGAGGCCGCTGGTCGAGTCGGCGGCGGTGACGGCAAAGCGGTACTGCCCCGGCTGCACGGAATCGAGCAGCTCCAGCGTCGCCGCGCCGTCGCTGCCGGGAGTCAGCTCCACACCCGTCAGTTCGGGTGAGACCGACCAGTCCCACGCCTCAGGCTGGCTAGTGGAAATGTCGCCGTCGGCGTCCAGCAGCACGGCCTGGAGGGCCACAGTAAGGCCCTCTCCATCCACCGCCGTGTACGCTCCGCCGCCCTCTGCCTCCAGATGGGCGCGGATAGCGGTATAGTCCGGGGCTTGGGTCAAGGTCAGCGTGTAGCTGCCCTCCACGTCGCCCTGGACGGCGGTGATGGTGTATTCCCCGGTCTGCGCCGCGGGGGAAACCGTAACGGTAAAGCGCCCGTCCAGACCCTTGCCGGCCTCTACGCCCTGGTCCGCGGGAGTCACGGAAAAGCCGGAAATATCATCCGCCGACAGCTCCATGGGATTGCCCTGCTTGTCCAGGGCAGCCACCGTATATTCCAACTCGGTGTCCACGCTCTCCTTATCGGGGATGATGGCGCTGTCCGGGCCGGCGATGACCAGCTGTCCCAGCTGAGGCTCCACCACCAGCGTGACCAGAACGCCCTGGCTAAGTCCCAGGGCCTGGGCGTGGAGAGTAAAGCGGTAGCCGCCTGGGTTGGCGGCCAGCGTAGCGCAGTCGGCGGTGAGAATGCCGTCTTCATCCACGCTGACGCCGTCGGGATGGCCGGAGAGGGACCAGGTAATGCCCTCAGTGGCCTCCATCTCCCCACCATATTGGTCATAGACCGTGGCGGAGAAGGTCAGCTGGCCGCTCGCTCCGGCAACCACCGTCAGCGCGGCGGCGTCCCCCACAGGCTCCACCACAAGTGTGTCCGCCCTGGGCGCCTCGTTTTCCAGCGTCACCGTCAGCGGCGCGGATACCACATCGCCCCGGGCGGCAATGACGGTGATGTCACCGGGCACAGCGGCGTCAGTAACAGTGAGCAGTCCTCCGTCCACGCTGGCCCAGTCCGGGGCCTGGCCGCTTTCGTCGGCCACGGTCCACACGATCCCGGTCAGGTCGGGATATTCCGTACCGTCTTGATCCACGCCGGTGGCCGTCAGGGCCAGCACAGCGGTGTGTCCGGCGGCGGGGATGGTCAGGGTGGCGTCAACTTGGTCAATGGAAAGGCTGGTGATCACGGCGCTGTCTTGGCCGGGATAGGTCAGCTCATACTGGGTGACCACGGTGTCCTTGCCCACCACGCCGGCGGCCTGGTCCAGGGCGAAGACCCCGTCATAGAACCGGTTGGTGGAGCCGGATACAGGACGGTAGTAGAACTTAGCCAGCTCTCCCGCCGCCTTGGGCGCGGCGCAGGTCAGCGCGAAGGAGAGGGTCGCGTAACCGCCGGCGACCTGCCAGCGTACCAGCCTGGCCTCCACGCCGCTGGTGGGGACCAGACAGCTGGCAACGCCCGAGCCGTCCACCGGGGAGATCAGACCGCCCTTGGCGTTCAGCGGCTGGACCGCGTCCAGGGGGAAGGTGAGGGAAAAGGCGGCGGCGGTGACGGTGGCGGTGGTGTCCACGCCGATGGAGAGGTAGCGCTGGCTGGCGTCAGCGGCGGCGCCGGAGTCGCGCGCTGTCAGCTTGGCCCCGGTGACGTTGGTGGCCGTGCCGGTGGTGATGTCCTTGGGATCGGGCTTGGCGGCGGCGGTGAGGAGCAGATCGCTGTCCAGCTTGTCCACGGCGCCGTCGCCGTTGAGATCGGCGGTGTAATCGGCGGGTACGGCGTCGGGGCGGCCAAAGTAGAGCAGCAGCGCGGCCAGGTCGTCCATGTTCCGCGCGCCGTCGCCGGTGACGTCACCCACCCGGAACAGGCCCTTGACCCCCGAGGAGAGGTCCAGGGGGGCAAGGATGGTCTCCTTGCTGTCCGGGATCTCCACGGCAGCGCGGTCGGTGGGCAGGTAGCCAGGCTTTGTCACCCGCAGATTGTAGGTGCCCGGGGCCATCTGCTCAAAGAAATAGTCGCCGTCGCCGTCGGCCTGGGCGGCATTGGCGTAGGCATAACCGGTCTTGGCGTCCACCAGGGTGATGGTGGCGGAATGGTCGGCGGAGTCGGTGACGATAGAGCCGACGGCGCTGGTAAAGTCGTTGGTGGACTCGTAAAGGGGCGTGGGCAGGTTGGGACCGGTGACGTAATAGACCACCGCGTCCGCCGTCCGGAGGCGCACGTTACGGAAAGCCACATACCCGTCCCGCTCGGCCACAGCCGAGCCGATGTACATGGCCTGACCCGCCGCGGAGAGCAGCTCAGCGGGGGTCAGGGTAGACACATCCGCGTCCCCACCGTTCTTGGCCACGCTGACCGGCAACGCGATGAGGGTATAGGTCCCTCCCGCCTGGATGTTCTCATGGCCGGCCATGTCGGGGACGTAATCGCCCACGGTGATGGAGAAGGGCTGGGCGCTCTCCTCCGCCGCGCTCCTCTCTGTTGCCGCGGGCTCCTCAGCCCAGGCGGGGACCGCCAGCGACACGCTCAGCGCCCCGGCCAGCAGGGCGCTTGCCAGACGTTTCCAACCGTTTTTCATATCCAGATCACCCTTTATCAAATCGTTATTGGTGGAAGGTGCTTACATATCTATAAAAGTATAGCATAGCCCCCAGAGAATGTCACGAAAAATGTTGAAAAGCCACGGTGGTAATTTTTTCGCCCCGGCTCAATTGAAAATATCCGGGTTCTCGGAAAATAGCTGCCGCAGCCGGGGCCACATCATGCTGTGCTCGGGCCTGTCCAGGGCCGGATCGGCAGCCAGCAGGTCCTGGGCGGCGCGCTGTGCCTGCTGAATGAGGCGCACGTCGGCGGCCAGGCTGGCGGAGTGGAGCTGGGGCAGGCCGTGCTGCCGGGCGCCAAAGAAGTCGCCAGGACCACGGGAGTCCAGGTCAGCCTGGGCAATGGCAAAGCCGTCGGTGGTGGCGCACAGGGCTTTTAACCTGGCCCGTGTCTCCTCGTTACGGTTATTTGAAACCAGAACGCAGTAGGACTGGTGCTTGCCCCGGCCCACCCGGCCCCTGAGCTGGTGGAGCTGGGAAAGACCAAAGCGGTCGGCGTTTTCCACCACCATCAGCGCCGCGTTCGGGACATCCACCCCCACCTCGATCACGGTGGTGGACACCAGGATCTGGACCTGGCCCTGGGCAAAAGCGGCCATGACCGCCTCCTTCTCCTGGGCCTTCATTTTGCCGTGGACAAAGGCCACGTTCCGACGAGGAAAGACCGCCTTGGCCAGATGGTTGGCGTACTGTGTCACCGTCTTCAGCGTGGGGTCCCCCTCGGCGGCCTCGCTCTCCTCCACCGCGGGGCAGACGATATAGACCTGCCGGCCCTGGTCCACCAGCTTGTCGATAAATCTGTAGAGCCGGGGGTGGTAGGCCTCAGTGACCAAATAGGTCTCCACCGGCGTGCGCCCCGGCGGCAGCTCGTCCAGGATGGACACGTCCAGATCGCCGTACAAAATAAGAGCCAGCGTCCGGGGGATAGGCGTGGCCGAGAGGACCAGCAGATGGGGGTGCTGCCCCTTGGCCGCCAGGGCGGAACGCTGCTCCACGCCGAAGCGGTGCTGCTCGTCCACCACCGCCAGGGCAAGCTTTTGGAAGCTCACCCCCTGGCTCAGCAAAGCGTGGGTGCCCACCACCACCTGGATGTCGCCGTTGGCCAGCGCGGCATGGATGGCCTTTTTCTCCGCGGCAGGCTGGGAACCGGTCAGCAGGGCCACCACCACATGGGCGGGCTCCAGCAGGGCCTTAAGAGTCTCATAGTGCTGGTGGGCCAGCAGCTCGGTGGGGGCCATCAGCGCGCCCTGAGCGCCGCTTTTGGCCGCCCGCCAGAGACAAAAAGCGGCAATGGCCGTCTTGCCCGAGCCCACGTCCCCCTGTACCAGGCGGTTCATGGGCACGGCGGTAGAGAGGTCGGTGGCGCACTCGCCGATGACCCGGCGCTGGGCCCCGGTGAGGGCAAAGGGCAACAGGTCCTCGTAATCCTTGCAGTCGCCGTCGTTCAGCGGCGTGCCCCGGTCGGTCTCCCGGCGCTTACGCAAAACGCCGAGGCCAGCGGTCAGATAGAAAAACTCCTCAAAGGCCATCCGCCGCCGGGCGGCGTCCAGGGCCTCCATGTCCCTGGGGAAGTGCAGCTGTCTGGCGGCCTCCCGGACCCCGGGCAGGCCCTGGGCGGTCAGGACCTCCTCGGGCAGGGTCTCGGCCAGCTGAGCCAGACAGCCCTCCACCGCCAGCCGGGCCCAGCCGATCAGCTGGGTGTTGGAAAGCCCCGCCGTCAGCGGATAGCAGGGCACGATGGTCCCCGCCAGCTTGGGGTGGGCAGCATCCTCGACGGTGGGGTTCACCATCTGCCGCCGCCCGCCAAAGAGATCGATCTTGCCAAACAGGATGTAGCTCTGGCCGGTGCGCAGGGTCTTCTGCACAAAGGGCCGGTTGAAAAAGGTCAGCTCCAGCGCGGCGGTGTCGTCGCTGACGGTGCAACGGACGATCTGCCGCCCGCCGGGGATGCGGGACAGGCTGGCCGGCTTGGTGACGGTGACCTTCACGCAGCAGTCCACCCCCACCGGCGCCTGGGCGATGGGCCAGACGGTCCGCCGGTCCTCATAGCGGCGTGGGTAAAACCGCAGCAGGTCTTCCGCGGTGGACAGCCCCAGCTTGGCAAGGGCCTTGGCCCGGGTAGGCCCCACGCCAGGAAACACCCTCAGCGGCGTATCCAAACCGATCGCTCCCACGCGCAAGGCCCCCTTTCAGCGTTTTTTGTTGCCACTATTATACTTTATTTTAGACGAAAAGAAAAGAGGAACGGTTTCGTTCCTCTTTTACGTCAATGCCAGGGTGCGCGATCTGAGCCGGACAACGATCTACAAATACCTGGGCATAATAAAGTAGGGGCCGGGAGAGCGATCTCCCGGCCCATTGCTTTACTGTGGCACAGAGGATAAGACTACGCCGATCCTTTGGATCCGTATCTGCCAAGAGTCTGTTCTTTTCACAGTTTCGTCCTTGGCCTTGCGTATGTGCTCTTGAACACTACTTAACTCTGTGCTCAAAGCGTCGATCTGCTCTTGGAGCGCCTTGCGTTCTTTTGACTTAAACAGCCCCAATCCTTTTTGTTCCGCGTTCAATGCATTGATCTTTGATGTAAGTTCTTTGGCAACTGCGTGTTCTGGTATGGCCTGGAATTGCGCCTCAGCTTCCTTGACCAGCTGGTTCAACGAGGCCTTTTCTTGTTCCAGGTCAGCTTTTTCTTCGGCGTGCTCTGCCCAATACGCCTCAACTTTTTTCTGCTCTTTGTTCCTCTTCAAGTCCAGCAACTCAGCCATTCTATTGTTGACCACTTTCAACATTTCCCTTCCCGCTGACGTACGTGAGAGAATCTTTGCCATCATTGTACCCATGCCATAAGCTTTTTCGGCCGTATCGAAATCCTCAAAATACCGAATCAAGCCATCCCCCAACATGACGACCGTCTGCGCCAGGGGCACATGCCACTTGTTGATGCTCTCATTTATCATTTCATCAGTTGATCCCATGTGGCCAGTCATATTTGAAACAAGCATGGTAGCAAAATTTACCGTTCTGTTAAACACATCCATATAGGCGTTTTTTACTTTGACCTTACGTAGTTCCTCAACGATGACCCTGGAGTTTTCATCGTCTAAATCGGCAATGCTCTGTTCTTGGGCGATTTTTTCCGCTGAATATTGTTGAACGATCAGCGCGAATACCGAATCAAGGCAATTACCCACACGCAGCGCGGATTGTCCCATCTGTCCAAGTGTGCAGTTGAACGACGAATATAGCACAGAGTAGAAATTTGCCTCCCAATCATCTGGGTCTGCAAGCAAAATCTCCTCGAAATACTTGGCGGCAGATTTGCTGTCGCTTGATTCCTGAGCGCGGTGGGCAAGCGTTCGGAGATTTTCAAGCTGTTTGGAACTGTCGATTTTCACCTCACTGCCCGACACATCGACTGTGCCCTCGATCATTAGCTTTTTAGCCTCTTCCACAGAATACTTTGTCGCGCAGGATTGGCATACATACATTCCGTCCTGCTTGACCAAATCTGTGCTTCCGCACATTTCGCAAGTGAGCTGCTTCATTTCTTTTCCTCCTCAATTATCACGAATTTCAATGCCTCTTTCTGTGATGTAAAGGTATTCTTCGCTCATATCCTGATAATTTGGCCTAATTTCAATCAAGTGGAGTTGAATGGCCTCATTCACCAAGTCCATCCCAAACTGCCTCTCTAGCGTACTCTTCCGAAAGGGTTCACCCCGCTTAAATTGGCTTAGAGGGCCATACCCCCCCTTTTTCATAAACGAAGTTTCTCCCATGCCTCTATGCTTCATCTTGATTCCTCACAATTCTGTATGATGATCCTTCTGCCTGCTGTTAACTTTTTGAATATGATCATTTCCACCTAGGCTGAGTAAAGCAACGGCCCAAGCGGCGATCAGCAACACGCCTTGAATGAGAAGGGCTACCTTTGCGGGGATCTCCGCTGAACCAAGAGCAAAGATGATACTAATGGGGATCTGCGCGACCGCATAGATCAGGGACACCATAAAGGCCGGGATATGTAAAAATCCATCGTCAGGCGTCTGGGACTGCTTCGCCAGGTATATCTGAAATACCAGAGTGGAGAGGAACGTCACCCACACAAAGACCAGCGTGATCCAGAAGGTCGGCGTCATTCCGCGCTCCAGCACAAACAAAAGAAGGTTTGCCAGCGCTAGCCCCAGGAGCCACACTGTCACAACAATTTTCTTGCTCATTTACTGTCCCTCCCGCTTTGCCCCGCATTTGGGGCAGAATTTGCCGGGACGCTCAAACACATATCCACATTGGGGACAGGCGGCCTTTGCCGCAATGGGCGCACCGCAGTTTTCACAAAAGGCAGTTCCCGGCTGGAGGGGTGCGCCGCAGCTTTCGCAGAAATGGGCAGCTGGCCCTTGCGGCGGCTGCTGTGTTCCGGTAAAGGCCCCTTGGATCGCTCCGCTGACCACACCGCCCACGGCCCCGCCAACTCCGGCCATTGTGCCAAGGCCAACGCCCATGTTGGTAAACTGGCCCACGGCTTCATTGTCCGCCACCCGCTCGGCCACATCAAAGCCCCGCTCTTGCTGGTAGGTGTAGCCCTCCTGCGCCCGCTTTGTGGCGGCGGCTTGGGAGGCGATCACGGTTTTCTGGGCCTCGGTCTGGGCTTCGATCACCGCCGTCTTTTGATGGAGCTGGGCCTCGGCTACATCGGCGTACTGCCGGAAGTGGAGCTCCTTGAATTTCTCGTATTGTGTTTCGCCGTCTGGCTTTGCAATGGCGGTGACAAAGAAACGCTCCAGCGAGATACCGTAGTCCGCAAAGTCGGGCTGTAACTTTTCCCGCAGAGCATTTGAAAATTCAAGCAAATGCTCGTCGATCTCAAAGATGTTGATGGCGTTGGATTTCATCACCTGGGCGATATAGGTCTTGACCCGCGCCATGAGAAAGGCCCGGAAATAACTCACCAGCTTTTCCTGGGACAAGTCCCGCTCGGTGCCCACCAGGTTGACCAGCAGCTTTTTTGCGTCCTGCACCCGCAAGCTCATTTCCCCGTTGGCCCCAATGGAGAGGGGAAAACCATAGGTAGGCTCCAGGTACTGAATTTTGCTGTCCGTGCCCCAGCGGATAGCCATTTGCTCGACCTTGTTGACAAAGTAGACCTCGCAATGAAAGGGGGACACACCGCCGGTTGGGATATTTTTCAGTTTTTGCAGGATGGGAATGTTGGCCGTCTCCAGGGTATACCGTCCTGAGCCAAACAGGTCTAGCGGTTGTCCATTAAGGAAAAAGACGGCCTCTTGGCTTTCGTGGACAATCAACTGGCTCTCGGTGCTAAAATCCTCCTTCGGGTATTTCCATACAAATATGCTGTTGTCGCCTTCGTATTTGATAATGCTGACAATCTCCAATTTCCCCACCTCTCTCTTTTTGATGTTGTACTATCAAGTCTGTTGCGTGATCCGTAAACTTTCCCCCATACGCAAAACAGGAGCTATTCTTCCTACAATTATGCCATTATACCTCCTGTCTGTCAAGGAAAATAGGAACTATAATTCCCATTAAAGGGAACAAAGGAGGGGCTGCGGCATGTTACTATCCGATACCTATAAAATCGGCGGCAAAATTTTGGCGATACGCAAAAAAGCCGGATTGACGCAAATGGAGGTTGCGGAGGCTGCGGGATTATCGTCCCGCGCCTATGCTGACATCGAGCGCGGCTCAGTCAATATGCGGGTGGAAACTGTCATAAAGATTTGCGCTGCGCTCCACATTACCCCGGACGAAATTCTGACCGCAGACAATGAAACAGCGACCATGCGGCAGGACGAAATTCTGGCCCGCCTTAATTCCTGTTCTCCCAAAGATAGGGAGACAGCTTTGCAGTTGCTTACAGTTTTCCTCCAATCGTTGACGGAATAGAGAGATAACAAAAGCATAGGACTGGGGGCCACGCCATGCCGCCGCAACGCAAAAACACTCTCCGTTGACAACAGCTAAAAGTCAACGGAGAGTGTTTTGTTTTTTCAAAATTTGCTTTTATCCTTCCTTGCGCTGGAGCTGGAGGCGGTCGGCGATCATGGCGATGAACTCGCTATTGGTGGGCTTGCCCTTGGCGTTGGATACGGTGTAGCCGAAGTACTTTTGCAACGTCTCCAGGTCGCCCCGGTCCCAGGCCACCTCGATGGCGTGGCGGATGGCCCGCTCTACCCGGCTGGGGGTGGTGCCAAAGCGCTTGGCCACGGTGGGATAGAGCACCTTGGTGACGGCGTTGATGACCTCCATGTCCTCCACCGCCAGACGGATGGCCTCCCGAAGGTACTGATAGCCCTTGATATGGGCAGGGACGCCGATCTCATGGATGATGGACGTTACACGCAGCTCCAGGCTCTCCGAGCCGGGGCTCAGGGCGGCGTCCTGGGGCGCCGCTCCCATGACCAGCTGCCGCACCCGCTCCAGCACTGTCACCGCCCGGCAGGGCTTGGGCATCAGGTAGGCCGCGCCGCAGCTCTGGACCTGACTCACCAGCCCTTCGTGGAGAAAGGCGGAGGCCACCAACACCTGAGGCCGCTGGGGCATCTGCTGAAGCTGGGAAAGGACCTCCAACCCGTCCAACCCCGTCAGTACCAAGTCCATCACCACCGCGTCAGGCCGCTGGCTGCGAACCAGCTCCAAAAGCTCCTGTCCGTCTCCCGTCACCCCCGCCAGACGCATTCCCGGCTCCTGCCGGATGGCTTCACTCAAGGCCTCTTGGAAGTCCTGGGAGGCGTCGCCCAGTACGATCACCAAATCCTGTTCCATGTCGTTTTCCCTCTTTTCCGGCGGCCAGGGCCGCGCCAATTTTCCCCGGCGGAGAATACTCGGTCTGGTCCCTGTCCGGTGGAGTAAATATACCATATTTTTACAGTTCCCGCAAGATGGAAATCGCAAAAACGAGAGAAAATCGTTCGACAAAACTCGCTGTTTACATAAAAATTAGGCGATAAATGCCGAAAAACTGCACTTATCGCCTTTTGGAGGTTTACCGAAGTGCCGGGGGCTGTCACGCTCGGGTTGGGCACGCTTTCGCCGGCTCTTTTGCCGCCCTTGGCAAAATGCCGCTGGGCTACGCCCAGCCTGTTTTTGCCGTGTACCCGCAAGGGGCACGCCACATCCGTAAGGCTCCATTCTGTCGCCAACGGCTGTGCGGCTGGTCGGCTCCAAGCCCGGCGGCGCGCCTACCCTCGCGCTTCTTATGCCTCCATGTGCCGGCTTAAAAAGCCGGCGGCGGTCTGGATCATCTTTACCTCGGCGTCGCCGGCGGTCTTGCCCTCCTCCTGGACAAAGAGGACCGAGCCCAGCACGTCGCCGCCGGAGAGGATGGGGGCGCACACCATGGCCCGGTACTGCTCGCTGTCGCGGCAGATAGCCACCTGGCTCTGACCGTCCTGGACCACATAGAGCTGCCGCCCCTCCATGATCTTCTCCAGCTCCTCGCTGACAGAGCGCTCGCTGAGCTCCTTGCGGCAGGCGCCGGAGACAGAGAGCACGCTGTCGCGGTCGGTGATGACGGCGGTGAGGCCGGAGAGCTTGGACAGGGTCTCGCACATCTGCCCGGCGAAATCGCTGAGGCCGCCCATCAAGCTGTACTTCTTAAATACCACGCCGCCGTCCTTATCCGTGAAGATCTCCAGCGGGTCGCCCTCGCGGATGCGCATGGTGCGGCGGATCTCTTTGGGAATGACGATGCGGCCAAGATCGTCGATGCGTCTTACGACGCCAGTTGCTTTCATCAAGGGGATTCCTCCTGCCTTTTTTCTGTATTGACAATCCTTAGTATGGACATCCGGCTTTTGGATATGCGGCCCCTTGACTCGGTATGATTTGCCAAAACGCCGCTTGAAACAAAAAATAAAACCCCAGCCTGCTAAGCAGGCTGGGGTTTTGGTTTTACGCGCTTCGGGCTCAGACCAGCTCGACGATGGCCATCTCAGCGGCGTCGCCGCGGCGGGGGCCGGTGAGGACCACCCGGGTGTAGCCGCCGTTGCGGTCGGCGTACTTCTGGGCGATCTCGCCAAAGAGCTTGTGAGCCACATCCTCACGGGTGATGAAGCTCAGAGCCTGACGGTAGTTGGCCAGGCCGCTCTTCTTGGCCAGGGTGATCATCTCCTCAGCGATGGGAGCGACCTCCTTGGCGCGGCTGGCGGTGGTCTCGAGCTTACCGTGATCCAGCAGCTCGGTGGTCAGCTGACGCAGCATGGCCATGCGCTGGTCGGTGGGCTTGCCAAGTTTACGCATCGTTTAACACCTCCGATATTGGGGTTTCTCAGTTCTCTTCGCTGGCCAGGGACAATCCCATCATAGCCAGCTTGTTCATGACCTCTTCCAAGCTCTTGCGGCCCAGGTTGCGCACCTTCATCATCTCGTCCTCGGTCTTGGAGATCAGATCCTCCACCGTGTTGATGTTGGCCCGCTTCAGGCAGTTAAAGCTACGGACAGAGAGGTCCAGCTCTTCGATGGTCAGCTCCAGCACCTTGTCGCGCTGGGTGTCCGCCTTCTCCACCACCGTGGACTTGGAGCCCATGGTCTCGGAGAGGTCGGTGAAGAGCACAAAGTGGTCGCAGAGGATACGAGCGCCCAGGCTGACGGCGTCCCGGGCGGAGATGACGCCGTTGGTCCAGACCTCCAGGGTCAGCTTGTCAAAGTCCGTGGCGTCGCCCACGCGGGTGTTTTCCACGGTGTAGTTGACCTTCTTGACCGGTGTGTAGACGCTGTCCACGGGAATGACGCCGATGATGGACTGCTGGGGCTTGTTGCGGTCGGCGGGGACGTAGCCCCGGCCGTGGTTCAGCGTCAGCTCCATGTTCAGGTTGGCGTCGGGGCCCAGGGTGGCGATGTGGAGCTCGGGATTCAGGATCTCCACCTCGCCGTCGGCCTTGATGTCGCCGGCAGTGACCTCGCAGGGGCCGGCAGCCTCGATATAGACAGTCTTGGCGCCCTCGCTGTGCAGCTTGGCGATGATGCTCTTGACATTCAGCACGATCTCGGTCACGTCCTCGGTAACGCCGGGGATGGTGGAGAACTCATGCTGGACGCCGGCGATCTTGATCGCGGTGACCGCCACGCCGGGCAGGCTGGAGAGCAGGATACGGCGCATGGAATTGCCCAGGGTGGTGCCGTAGCCGCGCTCCAGGGGCTCGACGATATACTTGCCGTGAAACTCCTCGCTGGGGTTTTCGATACACTCAATGCGGGGCTTCTCGATTTCTACCATATCGTGTGTGACCCTCCTTCTTCAGCAGTTGATAAAAACGAATCGAGGGGAGCTTATTACTTGGAATAGAGCTCGACGATAAGGTGCTCCTCAACAGGCATATCGATGTCGTCCCGGGCGGGCATCTGGACGACGGTGCCCTTGAGGGCGTTCTTCTCACGGCTCAGCCACTTAGGAGTGGCAAAGATGGGGGCGTCCTCGCCGGTGAAGCGCTTAAAGCGGACGCTGTCCCGGCTGGACTCCTTGACCTCGATCACATCGCCGGGCTTCACCAGGTAGGAGGGGATGTTCACCTTCCGACCGTTGACGGTGAAGTGGCCGTGGTTGACGCTCTGACGAGCCTCGCGGCGGGTCATGGCAAAGCCCAGGCGGTACACCACGTTGTCCAGGCGGCGCTCGATGGTGGTCAGCAGCACCTCGCCGGTCATGCCCTCGGCGCGAGCGGCCTTCTCATAGTAAGCGCGGAACTGCTTTTCCATGATGCCGTAGACGAACTTGACCTTCTGCTTCTCGTTCATCTGCATGGCGTACTCGCTCTGCTTGCGGCGCATCTGACCCTTGGGGTTGCGGTTGGTCTGCTTCTTGGCGTATCCCATAGCGGCGGGAGAAACATTCAGAGCCTTGCAGCGCTTGGCTACAGGCTGCATATTCTTAGCCATATTAACTCAATTCCTCCTTTGCTATTACACGCGGCGGCGCTTAGGCGGACGGCAGCCGTTGTGGGGAATGGGGGTCACGTCCTTGATCAGGGTGACCTCCAGGCCCACGGCCTGGAGCGCCCGGATGGCGGCCTCACGGCCCTGGCCGGGGCCCTTGACAAAGACCTCCACGCTCTTCAGGCCATGCTCCATGGCGGCCTTGGCGGCCGTCTCAGCGGCGGTCTGCGCGGCGAAGGGGGTAGACTTCCGGGAGCCCCGGAAGCCCATCTCGCCGGAGGAAGCCCAAGAGATGGCGTTGCCTTGGGTATCGGTCACAGTGACCATGGTGTTGTTGAAGGAAGAGCGGATGTGGACCGCGCCCTTCTCGATATTCTTGCGTTCGCGACGACGACGGGTCGTCTTCTTGCCTTTCGTAGTAGCAGCCATATTCTCTCTCCCTCCTTACTTCTTCTTGTTGGCCACGGTGCGCTTGGGACCCTTGCGGGTACGGGCGTTGGTCTTGGAGCGCTGGCCCCGGACCGGAAGGCCTTTGCGGTGGCGGATGCCACGGTAGCAGCCGATCTCAGTGAGCCGCTTGATGTCCAGAGCCACGTTCCGGCGGAGGTCGCCCTCCACGGTGTAGTGGTTGCCGATCTCCTCACGGAGGGCAGCTTCCTGCTCCTCCGTCAGGTCCTTCACCCGGGTGTCGGGGTCGATGCCTGTGGCGGCCAGGATCTTGTTGGCGCTGGTGCGCCCGATGCCGAAAATATAGGTCAAGCCGATCTCAACGCGCTTGTCCTTCGGCAAGTCAATACCAGCAATACGAGCCATACTTTTCTGTCCCTCCTTTTAACCTTGTCTCTGCTTGTGCTTGGGGTTTTCGCAAATGACCATGACTTTGCCCTTGCGCTTGATGATCTTGCACTTCTCGCACATGGGCTTCAC
>OLGB01000520.1_pt1 | contig 55199 bp, 55 predicted proteins | sample 1605691 | NCBI WGS metagenome assembly OLGB01 (sample SAMEA3888925, study PRJEB22519) | human gut metagenome | biome: human gut; feature: human-associated habitat; material: faeces | place: Denmark | collected 2010
ATGATGTATCTACTGCTAATGGTGAAATGATATTTGGAATGAATTTAGTATTTGGGCAAAGAGAAAGAAAAGAAATTGGAGCAAGAACTAAACGAGCTATGGAAGAAATGGCATTATCTAAAATACACCCTAGTAAAGCACCATATGGCTATATTAGAAACAAAGAAACAGGACATTTAGAGATAGAACCTATTGAGGCACAAGTAGTTAAAGAAATATTTGAACTATGTAAAAAAGGACATTCTACAAGAAACATAGCAAGTATTATGAAAGATAATAATTCATACTTGAAACAAGGTAAATGGCGAAGTGACCGAGTCTATAAAATATTAACTAATTCTATTTATATAGGTGTATTTGAATATGGAAAATATAAAAGAAAACCACAAGACGTTTTAAGAGTTAATAACTATTGTGAACCTATTATTGATGAACAAACTTGGAATGTTACAAGAGCAAATTTAGAGAAAAATAAACACTCTAATTATGGAGAACATATTCATTTATTTACTTCAATAGTTAAGTGTCCAGATTGTGGTGTAATACTTTCTTCTACTAATTCTTTTAAAAATAGTGGAACTGAAAAAGAAAAAGTTTATTATCATTTGACTTGTAAAAATGCTAATTGTAAATCAAAAGGACTTCATTATAGTTCAGATAAAATAGAACAAAAACTAGGACGTATTTTAAATGAATTAACTAGATATATGTATGATGCAGATAATGAAATTATAGTTTGTAATTCTACTAAAACTAAAGAGATTAAAGACATAGATAATGCTATTGAAAAATTAAAACAACAAGAGAAAAAGTTAGTAGATTTATATTTAAGTTCTACCCTAAATGTTGAAGTAATTAACCACAAAAATGAAGTAATAAAAAAAGAAATAGATAAACTAAACCAAAAGAAAAACAAACTAGATCCAGATGATGACTTTAAAGATTATACAGTAGAATTACTTAAAAAATTAGATTGTGATTATCAAGATGATAACAATATTTTATTTCAAAATAAACTAGGATTTTCATTTTTATGGGATAGTTTAAATAGAAAAACTAAGAAAGAATTAATACAAAGATTAATAGCAAATTTAGAAATTACAAGAGATAAAAATTACAATATTGAAATTAAAAATATAAAATTCACAGATGAATTTATATCTAAAAGTAATAAAGAATATTTAAATTATCTTAATGAAATTTTAAATAATAATGAAATTGGAATTAAATATAAAGAACAAATCAACAAGCAAGAATTAGAAAAATTAGAACAAGATTACTTCATATTTTCTACAAAAAAATATGAAGATAATAAATATTCTGAAGCAGATTTGATTTTATATATGGAACTAATAAAACAACATTTTTTTCACGATGGAATTATAAATTGTCCATATATTGAAGATAATAACATAGTAGATAACCTACTATTAATACCAAAAACAATTATAAATATTTAATAAAAATAAGAAAGGAATGATTTTATTATGGAAATAACTTATACAAAACAAGGAGATTATTTATTGCCAGATTTAACTTTAAAAGAAACTAAAAAAGGAATTATAAACAAATATGGAAGAATGAGATTAGCCTATTTAAAAGAATATAAAAAAGCACTATATACTTCACTTTTAATGAAAGAAGAACTTACTAATCATCTTATTTCAGTAAGTAAAAGTTCAGAAGATTTATTAAATACTTTGATGGAAAGTTATAAAAAATCAGATGAAAGACTATTCGAAAAAAATAAAAAAAGAAATCATATTGAATGGGCAAAACTTATGAATAATTATAAAATTACAGCAGAAGAAATTATATTAAAAGAGTATATTTTTATATAAATAATTTAAAAAAGAGCAAAAAATTAGCAAAGTAATTTAATCCTCTTTTTATATATTAACCAATATGGGAGTAAAAGTAATGTCTAGCCAGCACTGAATTTATACTCCCGTACAAATTCTTATATGGGGAAAATCCCCAAACCCCTTAATTTTTAAAAATTGCAACTAGAAAAAAACAAGGTTAATTTATTATTTAACCTCGTCTGTATCTTTATAAAAATCCATAATGTGTTGAATGTCTTTTTTATCTTTTGAACGATTAAGTTGCTTTTTTAATTTTAATACAGATTTTATTGTTTGTACTTTATATCCGAATAATTCTATATATTCTATTTTTTCATAATAATGATTACTAAAATTTATTATATTATCAATAAACCAAACATTATAATTTTCAATTTCTTTTTCAAACGTGCAACTATATTTTTTTAATAATTGGTTATATAATTCATTAGAAACAGTTATATCTATATCAGATGTATATTCTTTTACATTTTGAAGTACTAAAGCTGCACCACTAATAACTATATAATTTTGTGAATCAAAATTATATTTATTTAGTGTTTTTAAAATATTCTCTTTGTTAAAAATCATTTTATTCTCCTTTCAATAAATTACAGCGAATAATACAATTACATTATACTATAAATTACAAAAAATTCCCATGCTTCCTTGAAAAAATATAGGAATTACTATATAATGTTTTTAGAAAGAGAGCATTGTAGTTCGTAAGCTGTAGCTTAACCGCTCCATAAGTGCGAATTTGGCAATTAGCAGTGAATAGTGAACAAAAGGACGGACTTTTTGTTCACTCCTTTGTTTAGAAACTTGACAAATATATTGCACCCGATTATGATATATAATATTTTTAATAATATTATTATGTAATAAAAAGGAGGGAATGTTTATGGATATTAAGAATATAGCATTGGTGAGGGCTACCAATGTCATTCCAGTTGATGGAGTAGTACGTCCAATAAGTGCGGTTCCGTATCTGAGAAAAGAAAAAGATACAGAGTTTTCTACCTCCATGCGTGATTTATTAAGAAGGAAAGGTTTATTAAAAGAAGTAGATTGGACTAAACCGGATGAAATCAATAAGATTAGTAAAGAAAATACTAAAACTTTAGAACAATATATACCATATAATTCTGACTATAATTCTATGGTATTATGGTCTTTAAATGGTTTAGTTCCAGATGATATGAACAATACTTTTTCAGATAAAACATGTGCCATAATTGATGGACTAGCAGAACAAATAGAACAATCTGAAATGGTCTCACTAGTTCCAACTGATACTGCAATAAAAGGAAACGTTAATTTATCTAATAAAGCTACTATTTTAATAGATAAAGATAGATATGAAACATTATCATTAGAAGAAAAAGATAAGCTAGCTAAATTAAATTTAAATGTTACCATTTTCCAAGGTAATTTAAAAGAAGCTGTAAATGAAGCACTTATAAGAGAAGGTAGATACACTGCTGAAACTTTATCGTTAGCAAGAGAAGATGATGGTTATATAAAATCTGATACAAGTGATGAAGTTAGACGAACAATACGTGATGTTGCCAATGAAAGGAATATAGCTCAAGTACTACATTGGAGTGTTATTACAGGTCAAAATGATGAATTAGATAAATTAGAAAATGTAAAAGATGATTTTGAAAACGGGTGTATAGTAAAAGATTTTTACAAGAGAGCTTTTTTCGAATATTTGTTTTCAAAAATGAATATAGATAATGGAACTAAAGAATATGCATTATATTTTCCAGACTCTTCTAAATATATGGAAGATTTATGTGACGAAATTGATAGAATTGGTATAGATAAATATAAGTCATTAGTAGATGAATATAATAAATCTTTAGAACAGTTAAGAGAAACAGGCAAATTGCCAACTCCGCAACAAATTGTAAATTCAGCTAGAGAAAATAAAAAAATAGATTTAGTATCGATGATAGAAAAACATAGCAACGAAGATATTATTTTATCCAGTGCTATAAAAACAACGGAAGAAAAAACTAGAACAGGAGTGATGGATGCACAGATGGAAAATTTCAAACTATTAATAACAAATGAAAGAGGTGGAGAACCAAAAGGAGTGGAAATTGAATAAATGGGAGTATCAATAAACACAAGACAAGCATATTCTGAAGTAGATGAATTTCTAGGATTAATAAGTAATGAACATAGAAATAAAATACCAAAAAAACTAAGAGAATTCTTTAGAGAAGAAAAGGATACAAATTATATAAAAGGAATAAATCCAAACGTGCCTATAAAAAATCAAAAATTAAAAGAAGAAACTTTAGGTATTATTGCGTTACTTAACTTACAATATTGGTGTGAAGATGAAAACGAAAAGAAAAGATTAAAAGAAGTATATGCCAAAAATGAAAAAAGATATCAAGAATATTTACAAGTTCAATTTAATCCAAATGAAATTTTTAAGAAGAAAGAACCTACACAAGAAAGTCTTTCTATTGTTGAATATAAGGAGTCAATAATAAAAAAACTTGTAAACAAAATAAAAAATATATTTTTTAGATAGTGAACAAAAGGACGGACTTTTATGAACAAAAAGTCCGTCCTTTTGTTCACACTTTTGTCAATTTTGTTGTCAAAATCTCCGTACCAATTGACAACCGTTGCCATTTTACATTAAATATGTTATACTTGTATTGTTTAAAATATTATAATAGTATTGGAGGATATATGGGATTTTTCGATAAGTTAAAACAAGGTTTAAGTAAAACTAAAAGTTCATTTGATGAGAAAATAAATAATGTTTTTAGCAATTTTAGAAAAGTTGATGAAGAACTACTAGAAGAATTAGAAGAAGCATTAATAATGTCAGATGTTGGAGTTGAAACATCTACAAAAATAATTTCTAATTTAAGAGATAGGATAAAAAAAGAAAAAATAGAAGACGAACAAGATGTAAGACAAGCTTTAAGAGAAGAAATAAAAAAAATCTTGGATGAAGTAGATAACAGTTTAAAACTGGAAACAACTCCAGCAGTTATATTAATTGTTGGTGTAAATGGTGTTGGAAAAACTACTTCAATAGGGAAAATAGCAAATAGATTAAAACAGGATGGAAAAAAAGTGGTAGTAGCAGCAGCAGATACTTTTAGAGCGGCAGCAGTAGAACAATTAGAAATTTGGGCAAATCGTGCTGGATGTGACATTGTAAAAAAAGAAGAAGGGACAGACCCTGCAGCAGTTGTTTATGATGCTATAAAAATAACAAAAGAAAAAAAAGCAGATGTACTAATATGTGATACAGCAGGAAGATTACACAATAAGAAGTACTTGATGGATGAATTAGTAAAGATAAAAAAGGTAATAGATAAAGAGTTACCAGATGCTTCAAAAGAAATTTTAATGGTTTTAGATGCTACAACAGGACAAAATGCAATATCACAAGTAGCAGCATTTAAGAAAACAGTAGATATTACAGGGTTAGTTCTTACAAAACTAGATGGAACTGCAAAAGGTGGCGTTGTTATAGGAATTGTCTCAGAAAACAAAGTACCTGTAAAATTCGTAGGTGTGGGAGAGCAGATTGATGATATGGAGATATTTAATAGTACAGATTTTGTAAATGCATTAATATAATAAGAAAGGAAGAAAAAAATGGCAAAGGAGATAACAAAAAAAAATAACAAAAGAATTGTAATTGTATTAGCCTTTATATTACTAGTATTACTAATTGGGTACATATATTTTAGAGGTCAATATTTAGAAATATTGGAAATAGGAGAAAAGTATACGGAAATATTTTGGCAAAATGTTAAATATACAGCTATAGCATTTAGCATAAATTTTATTGTATTATTTTTATTAATATATTTGACAAATTTAAAAATAAAAAAGGGATTAAAAGCTTTTTTTGAAGATGATAAAAAGCCAATGCCTAAATTAGTAAATAAATCAATTGCATTCATTAGCTCAATAATAATAAGTGCATTAACAACCAATATAATGCTAAAAAATTTCATGTTATGCTTTAATAGTGCATCATTTGAAATAGCAGATCCAATCTTTGGCTATGATATAAGTTATTTTATATTTCAAAAACCTTTTATTGAATTTATGCTAATATATATATTATTACTTGTAGTAGGATTAACAATTTATACAGTAATATATTATATAATTTCGTTTAACATATTCTTTGATGGGGTAAGTAGAGAAATACTAAGAAATAGTCATTTCACTAAACAATTAGTTTCTCATATTATTATAATAGTTATATTATTGGCAAGCTTAACATATATAGGCATTCAGGATATGGAAGTAAACAAATTTTTAACTTTGAAAGATGGAACATCATATTCGATATATGGAGCAGGATTTGCAGATGTTACAATAAGATTGTGGGGGTATAAAATATTAACAATAGTAATGGTTGTATCAATAATTTTAGCAGTTATATTTTTCAAAAAAGGAAAAACTAAAAATGTAATAAAAAGTCTGTTAGTAGTTCCTACATATTTAATAGGCATGTTATTAGTGTTACTAATAACTCAAACTGTTTTTGTAAATCCAAACGAGCTTGACAAAGAAAAAAGCTACATAACTAAAAATATAGAATATACTAAAAAAGCATATGGAATAGAGATAGACGAAATAACAATATCAAATAATGTAACACTAGATAATAAAATAAAAAACAAAAACCAAGAAGTAATAGATAATATAGCTATAACCAGTAAAGAAAATATTGTTAAAAGCCTAAATTTATCACAAACGGCAAAAGGCTATTATTCTTACAGAGATAGTAGTATAGCAAAAATAGATTTGAATGGTAAGTTGTCATTGGTTTATATAACTCCTAGAGAAATATCAGAAAATGTAGGAACATATAATGATAAAATGCACGAATATACACATGGATATGGTGTAATTGTTACATCAGCAAAAGAAGTAAATGAAGATGGAGAAATAATAAATCTACAAAAAAGTTTTGAAAATAATGAAGTAATAAATATATCAGAACCAAGAATATACTATGGATTACAAACTAATGAACCTGTAATAACAAATAGTAAAAATAAAAATGAATTTGATTATCCTAAATTAAATTCAAATAGTGCAGAAAATGTAGAGAATTCATATAATGGAAAAGCTGGTTTGAAACTTAATTTTTTAGATAGGTTTATATTAGGAATTAAAGAAGGAAATTTAGAGCTAGCATTTTCAACTAATATTACTAAAGAAAGCAAAGTTTTAACCAATAGAAATATTATAAAAAGAGCAAAAACCTTAATACCATATTTAATATATGATGAAAATCCATATTTAGTGATTGATAAAGATGGGAAAATGATATGGGTAATTGATGCCTATACAACTTCAAGCGAATATCCATATTCACAAATAAGTACAATACAAATGGATGCATTAACTAAAAAAGATATAAATTATATAAGAAATTCTGTTAAAGTTCTTATAGACGCATATGATGGAACAACGAAATTTTATATTACAGATAGGACAGACCCAATAATAATGTCTTATAGGAATATATATCCAAATTTATTTGTCGATAAAGATGAGCAAATCCCAGAGGACATAAGCAGTCAGTTTATATATCCAGAGTTTTTATATAATATACAAGCAGAAATAATTAAAAGATATCACAATATACAGCCAGATGTTCTGTATAGAGGGGACGATATATGGAATATAGCTACAAGCATCGACGGAAAAACAACTACAAAAACGGGAGTAGAAATAGAACCATATTATACAATGGTAAAACCAGTAGATTCAGAAACTACCAAATTAGGACTAGTAATACCATATACACCATATAAAAAACAAAATATAATTTCATATGCAATAGGAACTTATGAAAATGGTATTCCAAAATTAACTATATATAAATATACATCAGACAGTAATGTTATAGGAACAATGCAATTAAATAATTTGACAGAACAAGACACAAATATATCTAAAGAAATAGATAAACTAAAAGTAACGGGAACAAAGATAACAAAGAGGACAATAGTGGTTCCAATAGAAGATACTTTATTATATGTTCAATCTATTTACCAACAATATACAAATGAAGACAATTCATTGCCATTACTAAAAAAAGTAGTTGTGGCTTCAGGAAATAAATTTGCAATTGGAGATAATATTGAAGAAGCAATAAACAACTTACTGTCACAATCAGCTTTTAATATAGAAATAGAAAGTACAGAGACCATAAATGAAACAATAGAAGCAATCATTAAAGCAAATGAAAATTTAGAAAAATCTAATAATAGTAATGATTGGGAAATGATAGGGAAGGACATGAAAAAATTGCAAGAATTAATAAAAACATTAGAAGAACTAGTAAAGCAAGAAGAAAAAAATAATAAAACTAAACAAACATTAAATACTATAAATGAATAAAAAAACAAAAAAAATCCACTCTAATAATGGGTGGATTTTATGTTTAAAAAGAAAAGAGAAAAAGAACTAATAAATAAAATAGACAAAATAAATTACATTTTATCTAAAAATGAAATTCTAGACTTAATGGAGCTTTTAGGAAACAGTAAAAAATTTCTATTTAGAAATTTTTTGTCAGGAATAATTAAAGGAATTGGAACAGGAATAGGGTTTACAATTTTAACTGCTATAATTATTATAATTTTACAAAGAATAGTAACCCTTAATATTCCTGTTATAGGGAAATATATTTCTGACATAGTAGAAATAGTAAAATCAAAAACATAATATTCTTATTCTACACTTTTTAAAGAATCTATCATATTAATATTTTTTAATTTTTTCTTCATTATCCAATTTGTTATTAATGTAAATAAAAGTGTCATCAATGATGCAATTCCTAAATTTATTATACTAATATCTTTACTTAAAAATATGGTTTCTACTTCTGCACTTTGAATTATGTGTCCCAAAATTCCAATACCTAATCCTAATCCTAAAACAGTACCCAATATAGTTAAAATGATATTTTCTCTAAAAACATAGCTTTCTAGTTCTTTTTTATAAAATCCTAGCAATTTGATTGTTGACAATTCTCTTGTTCTTTCTTCAATGTTTATATTATTTAAGTTTATTAATACTGTGAATGATAGTAAACTAGCACAACCTACAAATAATATTACAATACTCATTAAACTTGTTAAACTTGTTTGAAATTCTTTATTTAGATTTTTCTCTATGATAATGGCTGATATATTTTCATTTTCTTTCAATTTATTAGCTAATTTAACTTCTTCATCATCTGATAATTCTTTATCAACATTTGCAAAAAATGCATTGTATTGTATATTATTACCATATACTCTTTCATACATTTTAGGAGTCATATAAACATAATTATATAAATAATTTTCTGTAATTCCAATGACCTTAACAGTAGATTCAATTCCATCAGCTACTATTATTTTTATTTTCTCTCCAACTTTTATTTCAAGTATATTGGCTAATTTCTCTGTTAAAATTACTCCATCATCATTTAATTCTATCTCTTCTTGGCTATTTCTTGTTTGCAAACCTATGTATTTATGAATTTCATTTGCATCAGCAACTATATAGAAGACATCTTTTTTATTTTCATTAGCTCCTACAGTAAAAGTTTTTTGCATTATAGGAGTTAAATCCTTTATATATTCTTGTTCTTTTATAAAATCTTTTATTTCATTGACTTTTTCTTCTTCTAATTCTTTTTGTAAATATACTTCTAATGAAAGTTTCCTTATATCTTTAAATTGTTTATCTGATATTTCATTTATAGAAGATTGTAGACCTAACCCTGAATAAATAAGTGCTGTACATCCGGCAATTCCTATTATAGTCATTAATAATCTTTGTTTATATCTAAAAATATTTCTAAAACAAATTTTAAATAAAAAGCTTAAGTTTTTCCAAATAAAAGGTATTTTTTCTAAGAATATTCCTTTTACTTTCTTTACAGTTTTAGGTCTCATTAGCTCAGCAGCGTTTTCCTTTAATGCTTTTAAAGTTAAAATTACAGTAACTAAGACTGTTGATATTAAAGCTATTATTAAAGAAACACTAGTATACAAAATATTTATGTTGGTTTCTAAATCGGGTAAATCATATAAGCTTCCATATGAAACAAATAATATTTGTACTATTAAAATACTTCCGATAAGCGCTCCTATTAAAGTACCTAATATTGCAGCACTTAAGGAATATATTATATATCTTGTCATTATTGTACTTTTTTTATATCCTAATGCTTTTAGAGTTCCTAAACTACTTCTATCTTTTTCTATCATTCTTGATATTGTTGTAATAGTAACTAAAGCAGCCACCACAAAAAACATTACTGGAAATATTTTACCCATTATTGCAATTTTAGATAAATCTTCTTTTAAGGACTTAAAGCCTGTATTTTCATATAGGGGAGTAATGGTCTCCACAATTTTAAATTGATTTAATTCTTCACTCGCTTTAGCAAGTTCTTCTTTGGCATTTTGAATTTTAGGCTTAACATCTTTACTATCTAGTTGCTCTATTTTATCATTAAGCTTTTCTTGAGATGTTTTTATGATTTGAACTGATTTTACTAATTCTGGATTATTTATTCCACCTATTAAATCTTCTAATGCAGTAAAGGAGTTATATAATTTTAGTTGTTCTTCTTTTATTTGACTTTCAATATTTGCAACATTTTCTTTTGTATTTTCATACTGTTGCAATTTATTTTCATATTGTGTATTTAAATTTTTATATTCATTGTTTTTAGAATTATATTCATAATACATTTCATTTAGTTCTTTATTTATTTCCACAAACCTTGTTTCTTCATCATTTAACGAATATAGTTCATATAAGTTTTTTTCAATTTTATAATTTAAAGATTCTAATTCATTTCTTAAGTTTATGACTTTAGGCTTTAATGTATTTATATCTTTTTCTAAATTGCTTTTTTGAATTTTACTTGTATCTAAATCAGAATATAAATTAAATAGCGTATTTTTTCTCTCTAGCATTTTTATATATATTTTTTCCGAATGATAATATTGAGATACAGCTTTTGATACATTAACAATATTATCATCTATTTCTTTTTGTGATGCATTTATTTTAGAATATAATTTTTCTATATATTGTTCAGTTTTTTCAATTTGAGATGCGTAATCTAAAACTTCCTTTTCTTTTTCTTTATATAATTTATCAAACTTATTTTGCGCTATCTCTTTATCAATAGATTTTATTTTGTCTAGCTTGTCTTCTAATTCTTTTTTATATTCGTCAGAAAATTTATTGATATTTTCATCTATATCTAATTTAATATATACTGTTGTATAATCTTTCATATTAAATACTTGCTTATCAACTATAATATATGAATTTAATTCTCCAGTTAGTAGAGTAGTATTTCCATAAAACTTTGATATATATGCAGGATTTTGAGCAACACCGACAATTTCATATTCTGTATATTTTATATAATCGTCTAAATTAGTATCATCTGTTCTGTATACTTTAATTTTATCTCCAATATTATAACCATACATATCTTTTAATCTTGAACAAATTAAACATTCATTATCTTTTTCAATATTTCTTCCATCTAATATTTTACTCTTATTTATATCTGATTCTTTATCAGATGAAAACAATCTTAATGTAACATCTTTTTTGTCATATAAAGTTAAAACATCGTAAAGAAAAACACCCTGAATTTCTTTTACATCTGCATCTTCTTTGAATTTTTCAATATCTTCTTCTTTATATCCTAAATTTGAGGATAATGATATATCAAAGATATTATTTTCTTTCATATATTTTTCCGCATCATCTTCCATAGCAGGTGCTACAGCATTCATTCCCACAAAAAAGGCTGTTCCTAGAATAATAATAAGAACTATTGATATGAATCTAGTAAAATTATTTTTAAACATTTTTCTACAATCTTTTAAATATGCTTTTTTCTTCATCTTACCATTCTACCTCTTCTATTGCTACTGGTTTTTCATTTATAATGTTTTCTTCTATTTTTCCACTTTTCATCTTTATAACTCTATTAGCCATTGGCGCTATAGCTTGATTATGAGTAATAATTATTACTGTCATATTATTTTTCCTTGCAGTATCTTGCAATAATTTAAGAACTTCTTTACCTGTTTTGTAATCTAAAGCACCAGTTGGCTCATCACATAACAATATTTTAGGATTTTTAGCAATTGCTCTTGCAATAGCTACTCTTTGTTGTTCTCCTCCAGATAATTGAGATGGAAAATTCTTAATTCTATTTGAAAGACCTACTTGTTCTAAAACCATTTCTGGGTTTAAAGTATTTGTACATATTTGAGTAGCTAATTCTACATTTTCAATAGCGTTTAAATTTTGTATTAAATTATAAAATTGAAAAACAAATCCAATATCGTTTCTTCTATATTCAGTTAATTGAGAATCATTATAATTAGAAATATCTTTTCCGTCTATTATCACTTGCCCATATGTTAAATTATCCATTCCACCTAATATATTTAAAAGTGTTGTTTTACCAGCTCCACTGGCTCCAACAATTACAACAATTTCTCCTTTTTTTATTTCAAAAGATATATCATCTACAGCTGTAACTTCTATATTGCCAGAAACATATTTTTTTGTTAAATTTTTTACTTCAATAAATTCCATTGTATTACTTCCTTATCTATTTAATAAAAAGTAATAAGATGACCTTTTATCTATCTTATTACTTTTCTTTAGTATATTTCAAATTATAACATGATAATATCTAATTATCAATATTTTTTTATAGAAAATGGTAGAAAATGGAACATTATTTTTTACTTATATCATGAGGAGATAGAGCTACTTATTTTAAAAATAGTAAAAAAAGATAAAATACTATTTATTTTTTTAAAAAGTTTATATATAATATAGGAAAATTATTTACACATATAATGGACTTGTATGTTAGTGCAAATTTAAAAGAAAAGAGGGAGTTCAAGTGAATTTAGCAAATAAGTTAACAATTTTTAGAATTATTTTAGTGTTTATTATATTAATAATACCATTTTTTAATATACAAGGAGATATATTAGGAATACCTATAACATTTTTTATAATTGATGTAATCTTTATCATAGCTTCCATTACAGATAAATTAGATGGATACATAGCACGCTCAAGAAATCAAATAACCACATTTGGAAAGTTTTTAGATCCTATTGCTGACAAAATATTAGTTATTATTTCAATGATGCTGTTGATAGAATTTGGAAAAATTCCGTCATGGATACCAGCAATAATAATAATGAGAGAATTTATTGTTTCTGGATATAGATTAATAGCTGTAGAAAAAAAAGGAAAGGTAATAGCAGCAAGTGTTTGGGGAAAATTAAAAACTGTTACACAAATGATTGCAATTATGCTAGCATTTATTGATAAAAATCCATTTGGAGCAATATTTACAATGCAATTAACAGGAATGGAGTTCGTAATAAATTTGATAGTTACATTGATGATGATTATATGTGTAATTGCAACGGTATTCTCAGGTTGGGATTATATAAAAAGTGGAAAAGATCTTTTAAAGGATTAGAAAAAGAAGAAAGGATGCCATATTTATGACATTAGAACAAGCAAAAGATAGAATTAATGAGCTAAAACCAAAAATAGAATATTATACAAGGAAATATTATGAAGATGAACAGGTTATAAGTGACTTTGAATTTGATATGTTAATGAAAGAATTAAAACAGCTTGAAGCAGATTATCCAGAACTTATAACACCAGATTCTCCGACACAAAAAGTAGGCACAAGCCCAATAAAAAAGGGCTTTAAAAAAGTGACTCACAGAGTACCTTTACAAAGTTTACAAGATGTATTTTCATTTGAAGAAGTTAGAGAATTTGATACAAGAATGCAAAAATTAGCAAGTGAATATAATTTGCCACTAGACTATGTTGTAGAAACAAAAATAGATGGACTATCTACAGCATTAGAATATAAAGATGGTATTTTTATAAGAGGAGCAACAAGAGGCAATGGGACTGTAGGAGAAGATGTTACAGAAAACTTAAAAACAGTAAGAACAATTCCACATAAATTAAAAGAGCCTATAAATATAACTGTTCGTGGAGAAATATTTATAGGTAAAAAAGAGTTTGATGCATTAAATGAAAGCAGATTAGCAGATGAAGAAGAAAGATTTGCCAATGCAAGGAATGCTGCAGCAGGTTCGCTGAGACAGCTAGATAGTAAAATTACAGCTGGAAGACCTTTGGATATATATATATTTAATATTCAAGAAATAGAAAATAAAGAAATAATGACTCATTATGAAGGACTTAAATATCTTCAAGAATTAGGTTTTAATGTTAATCCAGTAAGAATATTATGCAAAAATATAGACGAAGTACTTGAAGCAATAAAAAAAATAGGAGAGGACAGAGAAAACCTAAGTTTTGGAATAGATGGAGCTGTTGTAAAGGTAAATAATTTAGAATTAAGAGAAAAAATAGGTACAACCTTTAAGACTCCTAAATGGGCAGTTGCATATAAATATCCACCAGAAAAAAAAGAAACAAAAGTTATAGATATAGTATGCCAAGTAGGGCGAACTGGTGCAATAACTCCAATGGCAATATTGAATACAGTAAATGTTGCTGGCTCTAATATATCTAAAACAACATTACACAACGAAGATTTTATAAAAGAAAAAGATATAAGAATAGGAGATACTGTTGTCATTCAAAAAGCGGGAGATGTTATACCAGAAATTGTAGAGGTAGTAAAAAGCAAAAGGACTGGTGAAGAAAAAATTTTTAAAATGCCACGAACTTGCCCGGTATGTGGTGCACAAGCGGTAAGAGAAGAGGGAGAAGCGGTTGTTCGTTGCATAGGAATAGAATGCCCTGCAAAATTATATAGAAGTATAATACATTTCGCATCTAAAGAGGCAATGGATATAAAAGGTTTAGGAGATGCTATTATAGAAGAACTGATAGAGAGAAAATTAATATCTAATATCTCAGATTTATATAATTTAACTTTAGAAGATATAGCAACATTAAAAAAGAATGGCAAAAAATTTGCCCAAAACTTAATAAACTCAATAGAGGAAAGCAAGAATAGAGAATTGCATAGAGTTATAACATCTTTAGGAATAAGACATGTAGGTGTAAAATTAGCTAAAAGTTTAGCAAAAGAATACAAATCTATGGATAATTTAATAGAGGCAAGTTTAGAAGAACTAGAATCAAAGCAAGATGTAGGAGAGATAACAGCAGAAAGTATATACAACTTTTTTAAACAAGAACAAAGTATAGACTTAATAAATAAGTTAAAACAAGCAGGAGTAAATATGACATTAAAACAGGAGCTTGGAACTGACAATAGGTTCGAAGGAAAAGTATTTGTTTTAACAGGAAGTCTAGAAAAATATTCAAGAGATGAGGCCAGTCAAGTAATAGAAAAACTAGGAGGAAAGACTTCTAGCAGTGTATCTAAAAAAACAGATTATGTTTTAGCTGGAGAAGATGCAGGAAGTAAATTAAAAAAAGCACAAGAATTAGGGGTAAAAATTATATCAGAAATAGAATTTGACAAAATGATAAATTAGGAGAAAAATATATGGATAGTAAGTATACATTTGAACAATTCTATGAAAATCTAGAGAGTGGATATCAAATATTTTTTACTTATGTAAGAAATAGATATTTAATATTTAAAACTGCTGAAAATTGTTATACTCAAAAATTATTAAGTAAACAAGAAAAAAATCCTCAACCAGCACATGCTATGTTAACATTTAAAAGAGTAAAGGAAATGTTTCCACATATGGAGGATATAGAATATAAAGTAATGAACTGATTAAAAGCAAAATTGACATTTTATGTAAAATGTGCTATAATTTAATAAGTGAAGACATGTATATGTCGATGTACGGTGCAAGCTACAACAGATTTAACAATAAACAATCTGATTGATAGCAACGGTGGGAAAATTATATCAACCCTGTCATACCGAGGACATGACATCAGAATTAGTGTTTAAAACACAGAAAAGAGAGGTACAACAAACAGTATGAACATCATCGATATAATCGAGTGCTTCACAGCTGAAGTCTACAACCGCACGCTTGCCGAAGAATTTTCGGTGACAGATGAAGGTGATGGAAATGTAAAAGTTTCTGTCACTATGCGGGATTCTAACTGTTCTGAAGCAAGGAAACAGATGTTTGAAACATGGAGAAACTTGGAAAGGAGTGGCTACAAAGTTAGAAGGGTTTATTGTGGTCTAAAGAGATTTTATCTTGAAGTTTTTTCAAATTCAAGATAAATGTTTCCTAATGTCACCACTTAACCTTGTGTACAAGGTTAAGTGGTACTTATTTTTTGAGGGTTTACATTAACAGTTTTATAATTTGTATATATAACCATGCCTGGCTTTGATTTAGGCATTTTCTTTACATTTTTGACTAGAGTGTAGTCAACAGGAACATTAGAAGAATATTTAGATTTGCTATAATATGCAGCTATAGAGGCACATTTATTTATAATCTCTTGAGAAGGTATTTTACCTTCAGTTTTTAATATTACATGACTTCCATGACTATCTTTTACATGAAACCAGTAGTCATTAGAATTTGCTAATTTATGAGTAATATAATCATTTTGTAAATTGTTTTTTCCAACCAATATGGTAAAATTATCTATATTATATTTAAAAGGTTGAAAAGTTTTTTGCTTATCAGAAGAAGATTTGACTTTTGAAGGTTTTACGAATATTCCAGAAATTTCTTGATATATATCATTTAATTCTTCAATTGCAGAGGATTCATTTATAGCATATATAACACTTTCAATATATAACATTTCTTTTTCTATTTCATTCTTTTGTTTGTTTGCAACTCCAAAAGTTGATTTTAGTTTATTATACTTTTTGAAAAATTTCTTTGCATTTTCGTTTGGTGAAATAGAGTTATCCAAAGGAATTGTTATAACTTTATTTTCATCATAATAATTTTCTAAATCTATAGATTCAACATTATATTTTTTTATACGATATAAATTACTTGTAATTAGTTCACCATATAATTTATATTTATCCATTTCTTTGCAGTCTTTTAATTTATTATCAATATTTTCTAATTTTATTTGTAATTTTTTGATATTATTCAATAATAATTTAAGCAAATCATTTTTGAAATTAGAAAAAGCTTCATTTCTTTCTTTTTTAGTATAAAAATCATCCAAGAAAAAATTAACCTCTAAATTGCTACTTTTAACACCACGTTCTAATGAGTAGTCATTATCCAAAGAAGAACAAACTATATTATTAGAATTTAAATTATCAATTATTCCATAAACATAATTATACAAGCATAGTAAATTATCTTTATTAATCTCATCTGATATTTTTAGCAAAGAGGAACAATGTTGTATAAAAGTTTTGCTAATTCCGGTAAATAATGAAGAAAAATAAGTAGGCAAATCCTTTTCAACATTATCAAATAAATTAAAAAAAGTATTAAAATCATTTATAGATAATAAATTTAATTTATTAGATGTAGGAAAAATATATTTATATTTAGGCAAAATGTCTCTATTTGAGTTGTTAGCAGTAGACAAATGTCTTATGCTGTTTATTATAATATAATTTTCATCTGTTAGTATAACATTACTATGTTTGCCCATAAGTTCAATTATCAACTTCTTATTTGTTAAATTATCTTTTAAATCTAAATCCTCAAATTCAATAATTACAATTCTTTCTAAATCGATACTATATATTTTGGAAATTCTAGTGTTTAATAAATATTTTCTTAAAACCATACAAAAATTAGAAGCCACAAGAGGGTTGGGACTAGCATTAGTAGTCAAATTTATTCTATAATTATTAGAAGAAATATTTATATTTAAAGCATATTTGATACCACTAGAATACACACCTAGTAAAACTTCATTACTATTAGGGCAAAATATTCTATCAATTTTTCCACCAATTAAACAAGTATTCAATTCATATACAACACTCTTAGTAATCAATCCATCAAAAGCCATTTTTAATTCCTCCGTATCAATTAGGGACAGTCCCTAATTGTCCCATTTGAACAAATTATAACAAATTATAATAGATTTGTAAATTTAGAAACTTGAAAAATTCAATATCATAGTCCAGAAAGGAAATAATCATCATGAAAACGAGCCAAGACATCGATTCAAATCTTCTCTCTTTTTTTGTAACTTTCTATTGACATTAAAGGAGATTCTGCCTTATAATACAACCATAAAGGAAAACTTCTAGGAGGGTACTAAAAAATATGAGTAAAGAAAATGTATTTTTTTCTTCAGATTTCAATTATAGTAGTATGAGTGATGAAAAACTTACAGACCTTATTAGGTCTGGAGATAAATGTGCATTGGAATATCTTATTAATAAATATAAAAGCTTAGTAAATGCTAAAGTTGGCAAATATTATATGGTAGGAGCAGAAAAAGAAGATATAATGCAAGAAGGATTAATTGGATTATTTAAAGCAATTAAAAATTTTAATTCAGAGAAGCATAATTCTTTTAAAACTTTTGCTAATTTATGTATTGAAAGACAATTAATTACAGCAATAAAAACATCTAATAGGCAAAAACATATGCCACTGAATTCATATTTATCATTAAACCAAGTTGCTTATGAAGGAGAAGATAATGATACTGAATTGTTAGATACATTTGATGCAAAGACTACAGAAGACCCCTTAGATACAATAACTAAAAGAGAATATTATACAAAAGTAGAGACTACAATAGATAAAATGTTAAGTGATTTTGAAAAAAGAGTACTAAATAGATATATTCAAGGTGAAAGTTATTTAGAAATTGCCACAAAATTAGATGCACCAATAAAATCAGTTGATAATGCGATACAAAGAATACGAAAAAAAGCAATAAAAGAAATAGCTGAATAAAATGTGTGTATATAATATGCACATAAAATATGCTTCTATAGCTCAGTAGGTAGAGCACAGCCATGGTAAGGCTGGGGTCGCCGGTTCGATTCCGGCTGGAAGCTCCAGTAATGCGTTTTCGTCGAACTACTTGTAATGCAAGTGTGTAGCGGAGCACAGTGTGCTCCATAATTACTATAACGAAAACAAAAAGTGAATATCATTTCACAATATATAAGTCGATTTAGTCGGCTTATTTTTTTACTTTAAATTATCTTAACTGGTAAATAAAGTAAGAATTAGCCTCAAAGTATTGAAAAAAGGAGGTTTTTGTGATATGATATCTACAGTAAAAAAGAAATAGCAATAAGTAAAGAATTACATTCTAAGATTGAATGGGCTTGCACTTTTAGTAATTGTGAACCAAAGATAAAGAATGGTAATTTGAGAATGGTTGAAAAAACTAATCTTGCTTATGTAGAACCACATACTGCTGTTATTAAAGATAAAATATATTTATTCTTTTATGAACACGAATATTTTTACATAGGTAACTTAGCAAATAAATACCCACTCTCAAAATTAAGAGATTTTATCAATGGTAACTAATACTAGAAGTTTTCTTTATTTTTCAGCAAGTTGTATTACAAGTAAATAATAAAGTTAGTTTTAAGTGTTAGTTATTATACTAGCACTTTGTTTGTTTTTAGGAGGTTGTAATGGAAAACGAAGAAAAGAAAATTGCAGGTATTTATATTAGAGTAAGTACCGAAGATCAAGCTCGTGAAGGATTTAGTTTAGGAGAACAAGAAGAAAAATTAAGACAACTATGTAAATACAAAGATTTTGAAATATTTAAAGTATATAAAGACGCAGGAATATCTGCAAAAAATATGAAAGATAGACCAGCATTTCAACAAATGTTAGATGATATGAAAGCAGGAAAACTAAATTATATTGTTGCATATAAACTTGATAGAGTAACTCGTTCTGTAAGAGATTTAGAAGTTTTAATAAGTACCTTAGAGCAATATCATTGTTATTTAATTTGCTATTAGTACGAAATGTCTACAGCATTAAAACAGACCTCCGAAATGGCTTGGGAGTAAAGAAAGGCGAAAGATTAGTAATGCCGATTGAAGTAAGAATTTTTATGAATTTAGTTCAATAATACTTAAAAAATGAAAAAATAGCAATGATTTTGTGAAGAAATATTTATAAAATTTAATATAAATTTGTATATACAAAACGGATTAGAAATAAAATCTAATTCGTTTTTTTGCGTTCTAAAAAACGATACTTAGCTCATAATGAAAAACATTATGAGCAATTTTTATGAAAGGAGGGTAGAAAATATGGCAGGTTGTACAACAATAGCCATAGCAAACCAAAAACGGTGGAGTAGGAAAAACTACAACAGCATTTAGTTTAGGAGTTGCATTAGCAAACGAGGGAAAAGATGTATTGCTTATTGATGCTGACCCACAAGCAGATTTAACAACATATATGGGATATTATGATACAGAGGCAATACCAGTTACTATTTCTACTTTGATAGAAAGAATGATAAATGATTTTCCTGTAAATCCAGATGAGGCAATACTACATCATAATGAAGGAGTTGACCTTATACCATCGAATTTGAATTTGTCTATGACAGAAGTAAATTTATTAAATGCTATGTGTAGAGAAAGTGCTATGAGCAATAGTATAAAAGAATTAAAACCATATTATGATTACATTATTATAGACTGTATGCCATCATTGAATATGATAACTACAAATGCGTTAGCTAGTGCTGATAAGGTCATCATACCTGTGCAAAGTCAGTTCTTGTCAGCAAAAGGTATGGGAAATTTATTGAAAACTATTGCAAAAGTAAAAAAACAAATAAATAACAAACTTGAAATTGGAGGAATATTGCTGACATTGGTAGATAGAAGAACTAATCTTCCAAAGGCAATAGAAAATGAAATAAAAGAAAACTATGGAAATATTGTAAAGATTTATGATTCGCAAATACCAGTAGCAATAAAGACAGCTGAATCTAGTTCAAGAGGCAAGAGTATATTGGCTTATGATAAAAATAGTAGCGTAACCAAAGCATACACAGCATTTGCAAAGGAGGTGTTAGAAGATGGAGAAAAAGAAAGAAGAAAAAATGCACTTGCCAAAGGTTACGATAGATGATTTTTTTACTACGCAAGAAGAAAGAGATAAAAAAGACTTAGAATATGTTTCAATGATACCAGTAAAAGAAATAACAAATTTTCCAAATCACCCTTATCAAGTAAGAGAAGATGAGGAAATGCTTAATATGGCAGAGAGTATAAAGAAGTTTGGAATTATACACCCTGTAATAGTAAGGAAAAAGGAAAATGGTGGCTACGAAATGATTTCAGGTCATAGAAGAAAAAGAGCTTGTGAAATTGCAGGATTTAAAGAAATTAAAGCAATTGTTAGAGAATTAACAGATGATGAGGCTACAATTCTTATGGTTGATAGTAACAACCAGAGGGAAAAAGTTTTACCATCAGAAAAAGCATTTGCATACAAAATGAAGTTAGAAGCAATGAAAAGGCAGGGAAAAAGAAATGATTTAACTTCTGTCCCACTGGGACAGAAGTTGGATAATAGAACTACAAGAGAAAAAATTGCAGATGAATTTGGGGAGGGAGCAACTAATATTCAAAGATATATTAGACTAACATATTTAGTCCCAGAATTACGAAAAATAGTTGATGAAGATAAAATGGGGTTAAGAATAGCAGTTGAATTATCTTATTTAACAGAAGATGAACAAAAAATTGTTGCAGATAATATGGAATATTTAGATGTTGTTCCATCACACGCTCAAGCAAGAATAATGAGAGCTAAAAGCGAAAAAGGAGAACTAACTAATGAAGAAATAGAGATACTATTGGAGGAAGAAAAACCTAATCAAAAGGAACAAATAAAATTTAAGTATGATAAGGTTAAAGATTATTTTCCATCTGGTTATAGCATAGAAAAAATGCAAGAAGTAATAACAAAATTACTAGAAAGCTATCAAGCTGAATGGAAAAGAAAAAAACAAAGAGATTATGTGCGATAGTGTATATATAGTAGAAATATTGTATATACACTTTTTTTATTCCCCCTTCTTACAATCTACCCCCTATAACTATCTCTATAACTAACTGAAAAAGAATATATATAATATAAATTTATTAAATAATATAAACGCAGATTTGATTTATTTTGTATATACATTTATAATATAGTCAAAGGAGAAGTAAAAAAATATGAAAAAATGGATATTGATTTTGATTATTATTTTAATTTCAAGTTTTAGCTATTATGGAGTAGTTGATAAAGATGGGAAAAAAGAAACAAACATACAAAATATTATGCAACAGGAGGAAGAAAAAAGTACAGTAGAAAATCAAATTGAACAGGAAAATAATGATGAAATTTCACAAGAAAGCAAATTACCAGAAACTAAAGGTGATAGTACAGAAGTTCAAGAAAAACAAGAAACAGTATCTACAAAACCTGAAACTCAAACAGAAAAAAGCACAGGTAATGAAAAGAAAAGTGAAAAATCAAAGAAAACTCCGATTGAACAAAAAAAACAAGAGGAAAATAAAGAGCAAAAGACACAAATACCTGTAATTCAAAAGGAAGAAAAGCAAGAACAAAAAAATGAAACTAAAGCTGAAGAAGTTAAAGAAAAAACTCATAATTGTTCAAAAGATGGACACTTAGTTAGTGCAGGAAATACAGGAAAATGGTTTAAAACAAAAGCTGAAGCAGTAGAATATTTTGATAAAGAACAGGAAAAATATGAGCAGGAATGGCTAAATGGTGGAAGTTATGATGATTATTTAGCAAAATGCCCTTATGGGTATGAATATTGGACTTGTCCAAATTGCAAATATTATACAATAAACTTTTATAAACAATAAATAAAAATAGAAAATACTATAGAACAGGCAAAGATGCTTGTTCTTTTTTTCGTTAAAGGAGGAAATAAAGTGAAGAAATTAAAAGAATTTAATTTTACAAAGAAAATATTAGCAATAATATTTACAATTGTAACACTATTTGGAACAGCACAACCTATATTTGCAGTTGAAAGTTCTGGAAGTGGAAAATGGGTATCTGGACAATATGATTCAGGTATTTATACAACAGATAATAAATATCAAGTAGGAACTTTAGTAAGAAGATTAGTAAATTCTGTTACGGGAGAAAAAATAACAGTATTTTGTCGGAGAATTTGGAGTAAATTCACCAACAGGAGAGATAAAAAAAGCTGAACATTCTGTACCAGAAGATCCAAAAATAAGAAAAGCGTGTAAGATAGCATATCTAGGCTGGTATAGCAAATATGGAGATTATGTAGTAAATGGAGGTATATTAGCTGAATCAAAGAGAGAAAGATTGCTAGATTATGTGTTTACTCAACAGTATATTTGGTATGCTTTAGGGCAAAGTAAAGCAACTTTTAAAGATGAAGATATTCAAAAGGATTATGAAAATTTCAAAAAAGACATTGATAATCAAATGAAGAAAATAGAAACAAGACCAAGTTTTATTAAAAATACTATTACAATTGAATGTGGAGAAACCAAAGTATTAACAGATTCAAATAATGTATTGAAGGACTACAATAGTATTGATGTAACAAAAGATGGAGTAAGAATTGAGCATTCTAAAGGCGAAAATACAATGAAAATCACAGTAGATGAAAATTGTAATGTAGAAACTTTACAAATATCTGATAAGATGATGAAAAATTGGGGCTGTATTAAAGAAGAAACAGTAGATAAGGATACAACAATATACTTCACATTTGAAGATAAGGTGCAGAATCAATTGTATTCACTTGATTATAATGATCCAGTAAGTATGTCTTTAAATCTTAAAATCGAGCAACTAGGAGATTTGGAAATTATAAAAACAAATAAAAATGGGGATTTAGTGGATGGTACAGTATTTACTGTAAATGGAAAAAGTTATAATGGGGATGTTACAGTAAAAAATGGAAGAATAAAGTTAGAAAAACTTAAAAAAGGTATATATACTGTAAAGGAAAAAACAAGTAGTGATGGCTATTTATTAAATACAGAAACATATAAAATAGAAGTAAAACCAAATACTACAGCTACTTTAAGAATTGAAAATGATGAACCAAAAGGAACATTGGATATTGTAAAGGTAGATAGTGAAACAAATCAAAAAGCACAAGGAGATGCAACATTTGAAGGAGCAATTTACGAACTTTATGCAGCTGAAGATATATACAATAAAGCTAGAACAGTAAAATATTATTCAAATGGAGATAGAGTTGCCAATAGAGTTATGGACAAAGAGGGAAAAACAGAACGAATAACAGGACTTCCAATGGGCAACTATATTTGCAAAGAGATAGCAAGTTCAAAAGGCTATCTATTAGATATAAATGAATATAAAATTGAAATAAAATATAAAAATCAAAATGAAAAAATAATTGTAAATAGTGTAACAAGTAAAGAAAAAGTGAAAAAACAAAAGATACACATATTTAAAAGTGGAATAAAATCACAGTCAGGAGAAGTAAAAGGACTTGCAAATGTTGAGTTTACTATTAAACTAGCAAGTGAAGTTGAAAAAGCATACAAAGCAGGTTACACATACGAAGAAATTTGGAATGGAATAGACAGAGAAGGAAACAAAGTAAGTGTTAATAAAAGTAGAGTGGCAGAGGCACAAAAGATTGCACCAGATTATGATAAAATAACAACAGACAATAATGGAGATTGCTATACAAAGGATTTACCTTTTGGAAAATATATAGGAAAGGAAACGGCAACTCCAAAAGATTTTGAAACAGCAACTAATTTTTATTTTTCTATAACAAATGATGAATCAGAAATTAAAGAAATAGAAAAGAAAGTAAAAAATATTTATATAAATAATGAGCAGTTAGAAACTTATGTAAGACTTTTGAAAAGAGATTTAAAAACTGGAAAATTAGTGTCAGCTTCAAGTGCTACTTTTAAAATAAGAGCAGCAGTAGATATTTATGATAGAGGAAATGGAAAGTTAATATATAAAAAGGGCGATATTGTTACTCAAAAAGTAGGAAATACAGTATATGATAGCTTTACAACAAATTCTGACAATATAATTGTTCCTGAAAAGAGTTATAATTCAAATAATGATGAAAAGGGAACAGTAACTACTCCTTTAAAACTTGAAGTAGGTTCTTATGAAGTATATGAAATATGTATTCCGATAGGTTTCTTACAATTAGATAAACCAGTAGAATTTAAAATTGAAAACATAAGAGATTATGATAAAGATCAAGAAAATGATTATGTTGTAGAGGTAGTAGTAAAAAATGAACAACCTACTGGAACACTAATAATAGATAAAAACATTATATTAAGAGATAATGTAGATTTATCACTTATAGATATACAAGATTTTAGCAATATAAAATTTAGAGTTTCAGCAAAAGAAGATATAATTGATAAAGCAGATAACAGTATTATCTATGAAAAAGGAACAGTGATAGGAGAATACAATTTAGACAAAGATGGAAACTTAAAAGTTGAAAATCTACCTATTGGAATATACGAAGTGGAAGAAATTGAGACATTATCTGGACTTGTGTTGGATAGCACAAAATATGAAGTGAAATTTGAACAAAAAGATGAAATTCAAAAAGTTTATGAACAAACATTAAATATAGATAATATAACAACATTAGTTTCTATCTCAAAAACAGATATAACTGGAGAAAAGGAAATTGTAGGTGCAAAATTAAAAGTTGTTGATGAGATGAATAATGTTATAGACACTTGGACATCAACAGAAAGTGAACACAAAATAGAAGGACTAATAGCAGGTAAAGAATACACTCTAATAGAAGAATTTGCACCAGAAGGTAAAGTAATTGCAACTGCAATAAAATTCACAGTAGAGAACATAAAAGATGGGCAAAGAGTTCAAATGATAGATAAAGTTGTTGAAATATCAAAAGTTGATTTAACAACAGGAGAAGAACTTGAAGGTGCTGAATTACAAATAGTAGATGAACAAGGAAATATTATAGAAGAATGGACATCTACTAAAGAACCACATATAGTAAGTGGTTTAGAGGAAAATAAAAAATACACTTTAATTGAAAAAATATCTCCTTATGGATTTGAGATAGCTGAAAAAATAGAATTTTTAGTTACTCCAGATAAAGAAACACAAAGAGTTGTTATGAAAGATATGCCAATTCTAACAAATATAAGATTAGTAAAGATTGATGAAGAAACAAAAGAGGTAATAAGAGATAAATTCACATTTGGACTATATGAAGATGAAGAACGTACAAAACTAATAAAAGAATACAAGTCGAACCCAAAAGAAGGATTTATTGAATTTGATAGTTTAAGATATGGAATATATTTCTGCAAAGAATTGTCAGCACCAAAGAATTACAATAAGTCAGACAAAATTATTAAAATTGAAATAAATGATAAAGGTATTTTTGTTGATAATACTCAATTGGAGAATAAAGACTCAATATATAGTTTTGAGTTTGCAAATAAGAAAATTGAAACTCCAAAAACAGGATACCAAAGCAATTCATTTATATACAAAATAATATTATTGCTTTCTTCAATAGGTCTTGCAGTTGTTGCAATTGTGATTAAAAAGAGAAAAAGTAATAAAAGAAAATAAAATATAAGGTGGCTTTTTTAAAGGCCACCTTAATTTATGAAAGCAGGTGTAAGATGTCAAAATATACAGCAAATCAAAAAAATAAGTTATATATAAAACTGAATAAGATAAATATAAAAAACGAAAAAGATATTATGAATGTTAAAGTTAAGGATTTAAGAAAATTGCCTGAAACTGATAAAATTTCAATGAAAGATATAGAAATGATATGGAAAATGCAAGATGCAATAGAGGATAAAAGTTTATGGCAATTTTTTGTGAATAATGAGTAGGAGGTGTAAAAATTGAAATTTTATGAAGTAAGGCAAATATACAGTCAGACAATAGAAAATGTTAGTCAAAGTGAAGATAACTGGATTAAATTTCTAAAATGTGCCTCACATAATTTTAAATATAGTTTTGATAATCAAATTTTAATATATGCTCAAAAACCAAACTCAATAGCTTGTGCAGAAATGCAGGAATGGAATGATAAAGTAAAACCGAAAAGGTGGGTAAATAAAGGAACAGCTGGAATTGCAATATTTGCAAAAGAAGATAGTCCATTACCATTAAGATTTGTATTTGATTTAACAGATACTCATAATTATATGGGAACACAATATCATTTATGGAAAGTAGAGGAAAAATATCAAACTGAAATAATAGAGGCATTAGAAAATAAATTTGGAGGAGATTTTGCAAATAGTAGTTTTGAACAAGCAATTTTTTCTTCAACATTCAATATGGTAGAAGATAATATAACAGACTATATAACCGAAATAATTGAAAACAAAAAGGGATCAAGACTAGAAAAACTTTCTGATAGTGAAATTGAAGCTCTAACTAAAACTTTTGTATGGGCAAGTGTAGCATATATGACTTTAAATAGATGTGGTATAAATGCAAATGATAAGATAGATAAAAAAGAATTTTCTATTTTAAAATATTTTAATTCTACTAAATTAATAACTACGATGGGAACAGCGATATCAGATATAGCTGAAACTGGATTAAGAGAGATAGCATTAACTATAAGAAATTTAAAATTAGAAGAAATAAGACAAAATCGCACATTTGTAAAAAGCGATATAAAAGATTATGATAATAATATAATTAATGAAAAAGGAGGAATAGAAGATGGAGAAACTAGAATACAGACAAGTAGGGGATTATCTAATACCAAATATAACAATGAGAAAGAAAATATTACCAACAGGGAAATACGCAATAATGAGATTGAACTATCTGAAAGAACACAAAAGGGGCGAATATACAATGCTCAAAGTGAACAATACTCTAGCAGAACATTTGGAGGAGATTCAGAACAAAGCAACAGAAATGATAGAACAAATAATGAAGAAATTGCAGGAGAAAGAGAATATAACAGAGGAATTGAAAGCACAAGACCAGATGAAGTGGGTAGGCTTAATGAACAATTGCAAGATGATAGCAGAGGAACAAGTGGTAAGGGAGATAATCTACAACTAAAAACTAGAACAGATTATATAAAGAATTCAGAGATACCAGAGATACAAGATAAGGATTTAATAAAAGAAATAATAAGAAATGCACCTAATATATCTAACAAAATAACTGAAATAAACAAATTCATAAATGAGAATGAAAAAGATGTCGAAAAGTGTAAACAGTATGTAAATAAACTATTTGGCGAAGCATATACAGAGTTTATTATAAAAAATGATGTGAAGGTAGGTTATAAAACATTCAATAATGGAGTAGACTTTTGGATAGGTAATTATCTAACGAGAAATGCCGATAGTTTAATTAATTGGGACTCTGTAACAGATAACTTTATAACTATGGTAAAGACAGGAGAAATTTTTTTAGATAAAACTGGTTTGTTGGATGAACAAGAACAAATAGATAATATAATACAAGCAGAAGTAACAAATACTTCTGTTTTTTCTTTTACACAGGAAATGATAGATAGTGTACTACGAGAGGGAAACCAGATTCAAAATGGTAAATTTGAAATATATAAAAATTTATCAGAAAATTTAGGTAGTACAGAAAATGCTAATTATTTAAAAAAGGTTTATGGAATAGGAGGGCGTAGTGCAGATGAATTTGGAAATTCAATGGACTACAACAGTAAAGGAATATTACTTTCAAGAGGCTATGAAGATAATAGTCCTAAATATTTATTAAACTGGTTACAGGCTGAAAAAAGAATAAGACAACTAATAAGTGATGATAGATATTTGAATAATAAGGAAAAAGAGGAATATAAAAAATGGTCAGAAAAAAATGAATCTGTTATAGAAAATATAGAAGAAACAAAGGAAAATGCAGCTGAAGAAAATTATATTTATAAAATTGGAGATAATGTATTTCTTGGAAACGAGGAATATGAAATTACAAATGTAACAGATAAACAAGTAACACTTGCAGATATTAAATTTCCTTTATTTACAAAGCAACTTAGTTATGAAGAATTTGATAAAAAGGCTAAAGAAAATCCGTTTAATGACCATTTAAAAGAAAGTAATAGAGCTGATGTTGTTACAGATATTCCAAAAATAGAAGAAAACAATCCAAGTGAAGTAGTTGAAATCAAAGAAAAAATTACAGATGAAATACCTAACATTACAATAAAAGATACAAAGATAGAAATTCCTAAAATTAAGACTAAAAGAAAAAACAAGATAGAGTATTTTGACTTACATCCTGAAATTCCTATCAGTGAAAGAAATAATTATGAAATTATAGATAACAATTTAGGAGAAGGTTCAAAAAAAGAAAAATATAAAAGAAATATAGAAGCTATAAAAACATTAAAAAAATGTGATGAAGAAAATAGATATGCAACACCTGAAGAACAAGAAAAATTGGCACAATATGTTGGTTGGGGAGGAATACCAGAGGCTTTTGATTCAAGAAAAGATGAATGGTTAAGTGAATATAATGAATTAAAGGAATTACTAACTGAAAAAGAATATAAAGAAGCAAAAAGTTCTACCCTTACAGCATTTTACACACCTCCAGTAGTTATAAAGTCCATTTATAAAGCGTTAAAAAAGATGGGACTTGAAAGAGGTAATATTTTAGAGCCATCTTGTGGAGTAGGTAATTTCTTTGGATTACTACCCAAAGAATTAGCAGAGTGTAAAATGTATGGAGTAGAAATCGATTCAATATCTGGAGGAATTGCTAGGCAGTTATATCAAAAGAATACAATAGCAATAAAAGGCTTTGAAGAAGTTGAAATGCCAGATGCATTCTTTGATGTGGCAATTGGAAATGTACCCTTTGGTGATTATAAATTAGCAGATAAACGATATGATAAAAATAAATTTCTAATTCACGACTATTTTTTCGCTAAAGCTCTTGATAAAGTAAGACCTAATGGAATTATTGCATTTATAACTAGCAAAGGCACATTAGATAAAGATAATGATAAAGTTAGGAGATATATATCACAAAGAGCTGAACTTATAGGAGCTATAAGACTACCCAATAATACATTTAAGAAAAATGCTAATACTGTTGTAACATCAGACATTATCTTTTTAAAGAAACGAGATAAGATAGTGGATTTAGAAGATGACTGGGTAGAAAATTCAACTAATGAAAATGGAATAAAAATGAATAAATATTTTGTAGATAATCCCAATATGGTTTTAGGCAAGATGGAAACCTGTACAACACAGTTTGGAATAGATACAACTTGTAACCCAAATTATGATATTTCATTAGAAGAACAATTAGACAACGCAATAGAAAATATTACAGCACAAATAGAAGACTATCAAATAGATAATTTAGATGAACAAGAGGAAATAAGTATTCCAGCCAGTTCTAATGTAAGAAATTTTAGTTATACAATAGTAGAAAATCAAGTATATTTTCGTGAGAATAGTCGAATGTATCTTCAAGATTTACCAATAACATCTATAAACCGAATAAAAGGTATGATAGAAATCAGAGATTCTTTAAGAACTCTAATAGAATTGCAAACAGATGATGGATCAGATGAAGAAATACAAATAGAACAAGCAAAACTTTCAAGATTATATGATAGCTTTACAAAGAAGTATGGAATAATAAACAGTAAATCAAATGAAAGAGCATTTTCACAAGATGATAGCTATTTCTTATTGTGTTCACTAGAAGTGTTGGATAAAGATAGAGAGTTTGTGAGAAAAGCAGATATGTTCTATAAAAGAACTATAAAACCAAATAAACAAGTGTCAAAAGCCGATAGTGCTATTGACGCTTTAATTTTATCTGTAGCTGAAAAGGCTTGTGTAGATTTAGAATATATGTCTAAACTTACTGGAAAGGAAAAAGAACAGTTAATTAAAGAGTTAGAGGGGAGCATATATAAAGACCCAATGACAAAAGAATATGTAACAGCTGATGAATATCTTTCTGGAAATGTAAGACAAAAATTAAGAATAGCACAAGAATTTGCTCAAAATAATAAAGAATATGAAATAAATGTTAAAGCCCTCGAAAGAGTTAAAATAAAAGATTTAAGTGCTAGTGAAATAAGCGTTAGATTAGGAGCAACTTGGATTCCTGCAAGTGATATAGAAGAATTTATTTTTGACTTATTAAAACCCAGCTATTATGTGCAATCCAAAGTGAAAGTGCATTATTCTGATTATACATCTGAATGGAACATAGCAAATAAAAGTGAAGATAGATACAATGTAAAGTCATATAACACTTATGGAACAAGCAGAATAAATGCCTACAAAATAATAGAACAAACATTAAACTTAAAGGATGTAAGGATATTTGATACAGTTATTGATATTGATGGAAATGAGAAAAAAGTTTTAAATAAAAAAGAAACTGCAATAGCACAGTCAAAACAGGAAATAATTAAAAATAAATTTATTGAATGGATTTGGAAAGACCAAGAAAGAAGAGAAAGACTAGTTACTCTTTATAATGAAAAATTCAACAATATTAAGCCAAGAGAGTTTGATGGACAGTATATAAAATTTGGTGGAATAAATCCAGAAATTACATTACGAAAACATCAAGTAAATGCGATAGCAAGAATTTTGTATGGAAAAAATGTTTTACTAGCTCACGAAGTTGGTGCAGGTAAAACATTTGAGATGGTTGCAGGGGCAATGGAAAGTAAAAGGATAGGACTTTGCAATAAGTCTTTATTTGTAGTACCAAATCATATAATTGAACAATTTGCAAGTGAATTTTTACAATTATATCCAAGTGCAAATCTTTTAGTTACAACAAAAAAAGATTTTGCAATGAATAATAGAAAAAAGTTTATTTCAAAGATTGCAACAGGCGAATACGATGCAATAATTATTGGACACTCGCAATTTGAGAAAATTCCTATATCAAAAGAAAGACAAGAAAAAATATTAGAAAGACAAATAAATGAAATGGCTTTAGGAATTGAAGATTTAAGAAATAATGATGGAGAATATTATTCAATAAAACAACTTGAAAAGAGTAAGAAGAAAATTGAAGAAAGACTGAAAAAATTAAATGACCAAGCGAATAAAGATAGCCTTATAACTTTTGAACAACTTGGAGTGGACAGATTATTTGTTGATGAGGCACACTATTTTAAAAACTTATTCTTATATACCAAAATGAGAAATGTAAGTGGAATTGCACAAACAGAGGCTCAAAAAAGTTCTGACTTATTTATGAAATGTCAATATATTGATGAACTTACTGATGGAAAAGGTATTACTTTTGCAACAGGAACACCTATTAGCAACTCAATGGTAGAGCTATATACTATGCAAAGATATTTGCAATACCAAACCTTAAAAGAAAGTGGCTTATTGCAATTTGATTCGTGGGCAAGTACCTTTGGAGAAACAGCAAATTCAATAGAATTAAATCCAGAGGGAACAGGTTATAGAAGTAAAACGAGATTTGCTAAATTTTATAATCTACCAGAACTTATGGCACTTTTTAAAGAAGTAGCAGATGTGCAAACAGCTGACACACTTAATTTACCAACACCAGAGGCAGTATATAAAACAATAGTTGCAAAACCTAGTGATATTCAAGTAGAAATGGTGCAAAATCTTGCAGAACGAGCTGAAAGAATAAGAAAGGGCGAAGTAAATGCACAAGATGATAATATGCTTATTATCACAAATGAAGGAAGAAAACTAGCACTTGATCAAAGATTAATAAACGAAATGCTACCAGACTTTGAAAATAGTAAAGTGAATTTATGTGTAAATAATTTGTATGAAATATATGATAAAACAAAGCAAAACAAATCAACGCAACTTGTATTTTGTGATTTATCTACACCCAAAGGGGATGGTAAATTCAATGTATATGATGATATTAAGCAAAAGCTAATATCAAAAGGTGTAAATGAAGATGAAATAGCTTTCATTCACGATGCAACAAATGAAAATAAAAAGAAAGAACTATTTGCGAAAGTTAGAAGTGGAGATGTAAGAGTTTTAATTGGAAGTACAAGCAAGATGGGTGCAGGAACTAATGTACAACAGAAATTAGTTGCTATACACCATTTAGACTGTCCGTGGAGGCCTGCTGATCTAACACAACGAAATGGTAGAGGCATAAGGCAGGGAAATGAGAATTCTAAAATTGAAATATTTACCTATGTAACTGAAAGAACATTTGACGCGTATTTATATCAACTTATACAAAACAAATTGAAATTTATTACACAGATAATGACATCAAAAGCAATATCTCGTTCTGAAGAAGATATTGATGAGAAAGTATTATCAGTTGCAGAAGTAAAGGCTTTAGCAGCAGGAAATCCACTTATTATAGAAAAAACACAATTAGAGGCAGATGTGGCAAAATTAAAACTATTAAAACAAAGTTATTTAAGCCAAGTATATAATCTGGAAGATTTGATAGCAAAGTTTTACCCTAAAAAAATAAAAGAATTACAAGGAGAAATTGAAACTTATAAAAAGGATATTGTAATTAGAAATAATAATACACAAAGCGATAATGAAGAAAAATTTTCTCCAATGATAATAGCTGGAAAAATTTATACCAATAAGGAGAATGCAGGAACAGAATTAATAGAACAATGCAAGAATAAAAAGAATATGGAAACTGAAGAAATAGGAGAATATAGAGGCTTTAAGATGTCTTTAAAAATAGATCTCGTAAGCAGGGAATTTAGTTTAGAACTTAAAGGCAATGCTACACATACTGTTAATCTAGGAACAGATAAATTTGGAAATATAACAAGAATTGATAATGTACTTGCAGACCTAGAAAAAAGAGTTGAAAGAAAGGCAGTAGAATTAAAAGAAACAGAGAGGCAACTTGAAACAGCAAAAAATGATATTGAAATTCCTTTTAATCAAGAATCAGAACTTCAAGAAAAAACTAAAAAATTGGATAATATAAATATAATGCTAAACCTAGATGAGAAAGATAATGAACTAATGGATGATGATGAAGTTCAAGAAGAAAAAACACCAGAGGAAAACAAAAGTCAAGACTACGATAGGAAAGATTTTAGATAAAACGCACATTTTACACAAATTTAATTTATCAGTATTATATTTGCAGGAGGGATAATTAAAAATGGAAAAGTCAATATTAGATGAATTATTTGAAGCAAAGTGTGATAACTTTGAAGAAGAAAGAATGAAAAAAGAAAAGGGGTGTAATGATAAATATTATAGTAGCTTGGAAAAAACAGAGGCAATTGTAAAACTTGTACCAGAAACTAATAGAAAGTATGCAAAAGAGTGTTATGAGCAACTTGTAAGAAATTTCCTCAATCATACAAATGAATTAAATAAAGAATATTATAAGTTAGGTATTAAAAATGGAGTACAAATAATTAGAGAAATAGAAAAAACTACACCAGAACAAGTAGCAGAATTTGACCAATATTTTAAGTTCTTTGATGGGGAGAATACTGATTTTAATGATTTTATTGAGGAGTATAAGGTAAAACATATTTATAAAGATAGTAAATATGCAGAAAATAGGGCAAAAATTAAGGAAATATTAGATAAAAATCCAAGAATTAGAAACTTTGTAGAAGATGATGAAATAGTTGAACTAACTAAAAATGAATTAGGAGAATTACTAAAAATTTACCGTATAAAAGAAGATCAAAATGCTATTGAAACAGCTTATATATTTAAGTTAGGTATTAGAGAGGGAAGATTTTAAAATATTAAAAAAGTGGCAGGTAATTAAAAAATTATCTGTCATTTTTTTATGCAAAAATGGAGGAATTGTTAATGGAAAGTAAAGAATTTTTAAAAGAAAAATTAATTGAAAAAGTAGAAAATGAATACAAAGAGTTTGTTGAAGAATTAAAGAAAAAAACACCAGAAGAAATAATAGAAAATGCTTATGAATTAACTTCAAAAGATGAAATAATAGGACAATTAAAAGAAATGACATTAGATGAGGATGAGATAAAAACAATGTTAAAAGAAGATGGTTTATTAGCACAATTTTATTCAGACTGGTTAGATTATGATAGTCAACTTGGAGAAAATATATCGTATGCAATGACAGATACAATAGAAATAATAATGAGTGATTATAATGAAAATATAAAACCAAAAAATCGTGAAAGTAGGTAGATAATATGCCATATATTCCACCAAAAGTATTAGCAGAAATAAAGAAAATAGACCTACTAACTTATCTAAAAAACTATGAGCCAGATGAATTAATATATATAGGAAAAGACACTTATGCTACAAAAGAACACGATAGCTTAAAGATTAGTAATGGATTATGGAACTGGTTTTCAGCAGGTATTGGAGGGAAAAATGCAATAGATTATTTAGAAAAAGTTAAAGGTTATTCCTTTATGGAAGCTGTTGAAATAATACTAAAAAATAAATCAATTCAAGCACCAATTTATGAAGAAAAAATAAAAGGAAATAAACACAATGAACTTATTTTACCAGAGAAAAATAGCAACAATGATAAAGCGATTTCATATTTGATCAGTAGAGGAATTGATGAAGAGATTTTAAAAAAATGTATAGAAAAAGATTTAATTTATGAAGAAAAATTTTATCATAATGTTGTGTTTTTAGGATATGATTTTAACAAAAAAGTGCAATATGCAGGTTGCAGAGGAACAGAAAATAATAATTTCAAAAGTGATGCAACAGGAAGTAATAAGGCTTATTCTTTTAGACTAGAATCGGAACAAAAAACAGATACAATTTATATTTTTGAGGGTGCAATAGATTTACTTTCTTATGCGACCCTTTTTAAATTATATGGCTTTAAATGGGAAGATAAAACAATGATTTCATTAGCAGGTGTATATCAACCTGCTAAAATTATTGAAGAAAGTAAAGTACCAATTGCAATAGAAAACTATTTGAAAAATCATCCAGAAATAAAAAAGATTGTATTATGTTTAGACAACGATGCAGCAGGAAGAAATGCGACAAAAGCATTAAAAACTGTTTTACAAAATGAATATGAAATTTTAGACAGACCACCTAAATTTGAGAAAGACTATAATGATTATTTATGCTCATTTTTAGGAATAAAAAAACAAAAAAATATTGAGAAAAATTTAAAAGAAAGGACTAGATAGATATGAAAGAATATATATTTAATGTTACGAAAAAATTAAACAAATTAGTAAAAATTTATGCAGAAGATAAGGAAAAAGCAAAGGAGAATTTAGTAAATATTGTATTAAAAAGTAATGCAATAAATTTTAAAAATATTGATGAAATTAATACAGAATATGAGGCAGAATATGTTGATTTTGATGAAAATATTGAATCAAGAGGCATACAAATAACTGATTATATTCCATTGGATAAAGAACTAGAAAATGATGGAATTATAGATGATTTTCCAAGAGAATTTAAAGAAATAGTGTGTGATAAATGTGGAAATTGTATGAGAGTAGATGAGGATTAAAAGTCCTAACAAGCACTGCATTTGTATATACACAAATGCCAACGATTATGGGGACACCCCAATCCCCGAACAAAGAAAGGAGCAAGAAAATGAATACTGAAAATAGAGATTATACTATACCAATTAGAGTGAGCTTTTCTGAACGAGAAAAAATAAAAAATCGTGCAGATAGTGTTAAAAGAAATGTTTCAACTTTTATGAGGCAAACAGCATTAAATTATGAAATAAGGGAAAAGCCAGAAAGGAACTTAATAATTGCACTCACAAAGGAATTAAGGGATGTAGAAAGAGCAATAAGAAATATTGGAAGAATAGCTTATGAAAATGACTTTATTGATGAAAAAGAGCTTGAAAGAGAAAGACAGAATTTAAACAAAATTATAGCACAAGTAAAAGAAAAATTGTTGTAGGTAAAATGTATGGCTACTACATCAATTTGGAAAGTTGGAAAAAGATTAGATAAGGTTATTAAATATACTACAAATCCAGAAAAAACAGAAGATAAAAATTACAGTGAAAGTTGGTATAGAGATTTGCACAATACAGTGGAATATATAAAAGCAGATTTTAAAACAGAAAAACAATTTTATGTAACAGGAATAAATTGCAGTGAAGATAATGCTCTGGAAGAAATGAAAGCAACAAAAAAGAAATTTGGTAAAGAGAGAGGTATATTAGCATATCACGCATTTCAATCATTTGCAGAGGGAGAAGTTACTCCAGAACAGGCTCATAAAATTGGAATACAACTTGCTGAAGAACTTTGGGGAGATAGATTTGAGGTTATAGTTTCAACACATCTTAATACAAAGCATATTCATAATCATTTTGTACTCAATTCAGTATCTTTTGTTGATGGCAAAAAATACAGAGATAATAGGTCAACCTATGCTATTATGAGAAGAACATCTGATGAAATATGCAGAGAAAATAATTTAAGTGTTATAGAGGAAAAACCTTGTGGTAAGTTAAATATAGATTATAGCAAATATTATAGTTCATATTTACAAAGAGATGATTATCATACACTTGTAAAAGCAGATGTGGATTTTGCAATAAAACAGGCATATTCATACAACAACTTTGAAGATATTTTAATTGATATGGGTTATACAATAACAATTCGAGCAGGAAAGATAAGTTTGTGTAAGCCACCATATAAAAGAAATATAAGGATTACCAGAGCTTTTGGAGAGGAATATAGTATGGATAACATTGAAGAAAGAATAATGAGTAATACTTCATATATTCCTTTACTTGCTAAAAGTAAAATTAAAAGATATAAAGGCAAAAATAGAAAATCAATAAGGTATGATCGAGGTAGTCTATATAGATTATATCTTTATTATTGTTATATGTTTAAAGTATTTCCTAAAAATAACAGAATAAAGTTATCTGAAAATATGAAAAAAGAAGTTAGAAAAATGGAACAAATGTCGAATGAGATTAAGTTCATTTGTAGAAACAAAATAAAATCTACAGATGAACTTTTTTCATATAAAAAAAATCTTGCAGAAGAACTAAACAATCAAATGAAAGAGAGGTGTAAATTGAGAAGAAATAGAGAAAAATGTCAAGATAGTGAAGAAAGACAAAAAATATGTAATGAAATATTAGTTGTTTCTGATAAGATTAATTATTTAAAAAAGGAGGTAAAGTTATGTGAAGATGTTAGAAAAAGAAATATAACAATGAAAGAAAACATTAGAGAAATTGAAGAAGAAAAATTAAAAGGAAAGGAGAAAAATGATTATGAGTACAGCAGGTGATTCAGCTGACCACTTAATGCAATTATATTTAGATGGTGTTGAGGTTGGCTTTAAAATTGTAGGCGAGGGTGCAAAAAATATTGCAATGATTATTACTGCAAAAATGGCAGAGAATAAGCAAACAAAAGGTAAAACAAGATTAGCTACAATGTTAAAAACAAATAAAGAATTGAAAATTTATACATTTAAAGCAGAAGATATGAAAAAATTTTCACAAGAGGCAAAAAAATATGGAGTATTATATTGTGTTTTAGCTAATAAAAAGAATTCAAAAATAGATGGATTAGTAGATATTTTAGTAAAAGATGAGGATGCTTCAAAAGTTAATCGTATAGCAGAAAGATTTGAATTTGCAAAAATTGATAAAGCACTTATTGCAAAAGATATTAATGAACAAGAAAAAGCTAAACAAGTAACAAATGAAATAACAGATGAAGAAAAACTCGTAAATGATATTTTAAGTAATCCAGAAGAAGAAATACAAGAGGTAATGCAGGAGAATTCTCCCAGTAAAGAAAATACGGAGGAAAAGAATCAGTTAGAGAGTTCCTTATCTACCAAGCACAAAAGCAAAAGCAAAACAAACGAAGAAAATAAACCATCAGTTAAACAAGAATTAGCAGAAATTACAAAAGAAGTTGAGGCAAGAGAAAAAGCAAAGGAAAATATAAAGGAAGAAAATGTTATCAAAGAAAAAAAGAAAGAACCAAAACATTATAAAGAAGAAGGACAACAGCCAAAGCCGAAACATCTAAAAGAACCAAAACACTTAAATAATGCACCAAAAAGAAAAAAGCTAAAAAGGAAAGAGAGGTAGTAAGATGGACGAGTTAGTTAATGATATTATGGGAAAAAAGCAAAGTAGTAATTCATATAAAAACAATACAAATACAAAATGGAAAGAAGAACAGTCAAGAAAAAGGCAACAGGCATTTTCAAAGATGGAAAAAATGTCTTTTGTAGTAAAAACTAATGGCGAAATGTTTCAAAAATATTTAGATATTCAAAGCAGATTCAATAGAAACTCTGTTGGAAACTGCCTTATTATATTAACAGATAAGCCAAATGCTATGCAGTTTAAAGATAAAAAGTCTTGGAAAGAATTAAATGTTAATGTAAAAGCATATAATGAGCCATTTACTATATTAGAACCAGAAGAAAAAAATGGTAGAAGATATTTCAACCCCAAAGATGTATTTGATATATCACAAACAGATTCAAATATACCAGACTATAAAGATACACACACAGAAGAAGAATTACTTGCAGGTTATTTATATGATTGTAAAGCAGAAAAAGAAGTAGTAAATAAATTACCAGATGACAGCATTGGTATAAAATACGATAGTGAAACAAATAAATTATATATATGTAGGGGTATGGAAAAAACAGATAGATTTCAAGCACTTGGCAATGAACTTGCAAACATTGAATTAAGAGCAGATGAAGAAAATCATTACAAAGATTTTAAATGTAAATGTATTTCATATATGCTATGTAAAAAATATAATATAGATGTTTCAAACTATGATTTTACAGACCTACCAAGTGAACTTCAATTTAAAGATAATGGTACAGATATAAGAAAAGAATTGGACACAATAAGATTAGCCTATAATTCTATAAATGATAGAATACAAGAAAGGTTTGAAAAGGGGTTTAATTCTGAAAAAAATAGAAGTACCAAAGTGCAAGAGAGGTAGGTTAAGATGAAAGAAGAAAAAAGAGTTTTAGTATTAGACAGATATGAATATGGCATAATATTAAAAATAATAAATGATAGAAGAACAGCAATGTTAAATGAGAATAAAGACACAGAACTTGTAAACGAAATTTTAAAAAAGGTTATAAAAGCCCCAACTAAAAAGCATAGATTTTACAAGAAAGATAAAGAAATGTGTTATGAAAGATAACGGCAAATCTTATATCATTTTTTATTTGCTTGGTGGAATTGCAGTTATTTGGCTTTCCTTAATGATAGCACCTTATATTAGTGGTGGACTATCAGAAGTATTACAAGCACTTCCTAAAATAACAGAAAATCCATTTAAAATAGTGTATTGCAATAGTACAATAAAAACAATAGGAATTTTTTTAGGAATATATATTTTAGCAATTATAGTATTTCAATCTTCTAAAAAGAATTATAGGAGAGGGAAAGAATATGGCTCGGCAATATGGGGCATTGCTAAACAAGTCTGTAAAAAATATAAGCAATTTCCACAAAAAAATAATAAAATATTAACACAAAATTTTAGCATAGGACTAAATTCAAGAAAACATAGAAGAAATTTAAACATTCTTGTATGTGGAGGAAGTCGGAGCAGGTAAAACGAGATTTTTCGTAAAACCTAATTTAATGCAATGCAATTCATCATTTGTAGTATTAGACCCTAAACGGAGAAATATTACGAGATGTGGGCAATTTATTAAAAAAAGAAAAATATAAAATTAAAATATTAGATTTAGTAAATCCAAAATATAGCCATTGTTATAATCCATTTGTATATATTAAGGATGATAATGATGTGCAAAAACTTGTATCAAATTTGTTTAAAAGCACAACACCAAAAGGGAGTGTCAGCAATGATCCGTTCTGGGACATTGCAGCCTCAATGTTGTTAAGTGCTTTAATTTTTTATCTAAAATATGAAGCTCCAGTTGAGGAGCAAAATTTTGCGATGGTCGGAGAAATGTTGAGGGCAGGAACACCAAAAGAAGATGATGACAGTTATGAAAGCCCACTCGATATTTTATTTAAAAGATTAGAATTTAGAAACAAAGACCATATAGCAGTAAAATATTACAAAGACTACCACAGTGGTTCTGGAAGAACTTTAAAGTCTATACAGGTAACACTTGCTTCAAGATTAGAAAAATTCAATATTGAAGATATAGCAAAACTAACTATGGTAGATGAAATGGAATTAGACAAATTAGGAGAAGAAAAAACAGCATTATTTGCAATAATTCCAGATAGTCATACTGCATTTAATTTTCTTGTAAGTATTCTTTACACACAAATTTTCCAAATATTATATTATCAAGCTGATATACAGCATAAAGGTGCATTGCCACTTCATGTGCATTTTTTAATGGATGAATTTGCAAATGTTGCATTACCAGATGATTTTGACAAAATTCTTGCTACAATTCGTTCAAGAAATAGTTCTATTAGTATTATTATTCAAAACTTAAACCAGTTAAAAGCCCTTTTTGAAAAACAATGGGAAAGTATAATTGGTAACTGTGATGAATTTTTGTATCTTGGTGGCAATGAACAAAGCACTCAGAAATATGTTTCTGAACTTTTAGGAAAAGAAACTATTGATATAAACACCTATGGTAAAAGTACAGGTTATTCTGGTAATTATTCTACAAATTATCAAAACACAGGTAGAGATTTAATGACACCAGATGAAGTAAGAATGCTTGAAAATGAGAAAGCGATTTTATTTATAAGAGGGGAAAAGCCTATTATAGATTATAAGTATGACTTATTGAAACATCCTAATGTTAAATATACAGCAGATGGAGAAGGTAAAATATTTGAACACGGAGATACAAGTATAGCAACAGCCTCATTCTCTAAATTAGATGAAAAAGAGGTAAGAAATCTAATTGATACAAATGAAGAAATTAAGAAAATAAATGTAAGTTATGAACTTCTATCAGAAGAAGATATAGAAGAATATTTTTTAATGGAGGAATATGAAGATGAAAGAAAAAATGAAAGTGAAGAAAATAAGCAAAATAACTAATATTGTAACAAAAGTGTTATTAGTCGCAACAGTATTAGTATTAGGTAATAACACAGTTTTTGGGGCAGACGACCCATTGTCTGTAATAAAGAATTTACAAGATTTTATTTTTAGTATTATACAAGCAGTTGGAATAATATTAGTTGCTTGGGGAATTGTGCAAGTTGGACTGGCTTTGAAATCACACGATCCTCAACAAAGAGCTAGTGGATTTTTTAGTTTAGCAGGTGGAATAATAATAACATTTACAAAACAAGTATTAGAATTTATTACAAAATAAGAAATAGGCAGGTCAAAGGACTTGCCTTTTAAATTTTAGAAGAATGGAGGTCGAAAAATGAGTAATAATTGGATTGTAGGAAATCTCCAAAATGCAATAAATACTTGGAATTCAAAGTTAAGCGAGATATGGAATTTATTAACTATGACACCAGAAACATTTAAAGATGGAAACATTTGGCGAGTTATTGTTGATATAAACGGAGGGCTACAAGCAATAGGACTAGGACTACTGGTAATATTCTTTGCAGTAGGAGTAGTAAAAACTTGTGGTAGTTTTTCAGAAGTAAAAAAGCCAGAGCAGGTTATAAAACTATTTGTTAGATTTGCTTTATCAAAAGCAGTAATAACTTATGGACTTGATTTAATGTTAGCAATTTTCAAAATAATGCAGGGAATTGTTACCACTATTATGAATACAGCTGGAGTTGGAGGATATAGCCAAACTGTTTTGCCACAAGAAATGATAACGGCAATTGAAAGTTGTCGGTTTCTTTGAAAGTATTCCATTGTGGGCTGTAACACTTATACGGAGGTTTATTAGTAACAGTATTAAGTTTTGTAATGATATTAAGCGTTTATGGAAGATTTTTTAGAATGTATTTATATACAGCAATTGCTCCTATTCCATTAGCAACCTTCGCAGGAGAACCAACGCAAAATATAGGAAAAACATTTATAAAAAGTTATACAGCAGTATGTTTAGAGGGAGCTATCATCTTACTTGCTTGTATTATATTTTCACTATTTGCCAGTTCTCCACCTATTGTAGATACAAATGCAGAGGCTGTAAATCAAGTATGGAATTATATTGGAGAATTAGTATTCAATATGCTAGTTCTGGTAGGTACAATTAAGATGTCTGACAGAGTTGTAAGAGAAATGATGGGATTATAAAAATGGAGGTAATTTATAATGAACGATTATGAAATAATAAAACAAATGAAAATGAAAGCAGTAGATATTTTACTAGAAAGTGAAAATTATTCAAACTATAAGTTAGAATATATATTAGCAAATAAAGATGATGAAACAAGGGCAATAGCAGTAGCTTCACATTATGATGAAATTGCACAAATAGATTTGAGTACAAATGAAATAAGTCAAATTCCGGATTGGGATTACAATATAGATGAATATATATTTAATGAACTTGAAAATGGAAGTGTAATTAAATATATGTCAAGAGATTGCCATTATGGGATATGGGCTTCAGTAGAACAATGGTATCCAGAGGATATTGAGCATAAAAAAGGTATGCAAGAGTATTTAAAGTATTGTAAGAAAAATAAAGTAACAAAAAAAGAAATCAAATATGATGGAGAAAATATTATGAACTATTTAAAACCGAAAAATAAAGAAAGGGGTAGATAGTATGGAGAATAATAAAACAAGAATGCTAGAAAATGGTATGTCTATAATTGACTTAGGTTATCGTAAAGAAACACCAATAGCATTAGTAAAAAGAGATATAGATTATAAAGGAAAAAAAGAATATGAATATATTATTGCATTTAATTATGAAATAATAAACAACAAAATAGAATGGGATTATGGCTATTATTATGGAACAGATATATTAAAAGCAAAAAAGGATTTTCAAACTGTAGTAAATGGTGGAAATTTAGAAAATACATTTGATAATAATAAAGGTTATTTCAAATATTTAGACTTTATCATTGAAAAAGAAGAAAATACAGAAAATACTAATGAAATCATTGTACAGATATATGAGAGTGAACAAAACTACATTGATGGAGATTATCTTGAAAGAGTATCACTAGAAAAAAATAATTTAGAATCAAATATTAAAGAATATATTGAACAGGAATACTTTGAAAAAGGTATTAAGAAAAATATTGAGAGAGGTAGGTAATAAAATTGGAAGTTAAAATAAATAAGGAAATTAGGGACTATACGGAGTCTATTTTTTTTGGCTTGAATTTAAGGCAACTAATATGCTCAATATGTGCTTGTCTTACATCTGTTGGCTTATATTTCTTATTAAGAAATCATTTAGGAAAAGAAATGTTGTCTTGGATTTGTATTGTTGGTGCAATACCATTTGGAGCAATGGGATTTGTTAAATACAATGGAATGACAGCAGAACAACTTGTTGCTGAATGGTTTAAGTCAGAAGTGTTAATGCCAAGCATATTGCATTTTAAACCAGAAAACATTTATGAGGAACTACTAAAAGATGAATATAAAAGAATTGAAAAGGAGGAAATGAAAATTGAAAATAAACCTAATAAATTTATTCAAAGTAAAAGAAAAAGAGAAAGAAAAAGTAAGAATTCCTAGAACTGTGCAACATACTATTCCTATAAATACAGTTTATGAAGATGGAATTTTTAAAGTTGGGAAAAATAAGTATTCTAAAACATTTAGATTTTCTGATGTAAATTATGCAGTTGCAGGGCAGGAAGATAAGGAAAGGATGTTTTTAGATTATGGAGCTATATTAAATTTACTAGATTGTGGCTCAAATCCAAAATTAACAATAATAAATAGAAAACTTAACAAAGTAGATTTTGATAATAGAATTAAGCTTCAATTAGAAAATGATAACTTAACGGAGTATAGAAAAGAATTTAATGAAATGTTAGCAAAAAACTCTGTTGATTCAGAGAATATGATACAAGAAAAGCTATTGACTATTACAATAGGAAAAAAGAATATAGAAGAAGCTAGGAAGTATTTCTCAAGAACTGGTACAGAACTTGGTAATAACTTTGGAAAGTTAAATTCAAAACTTGATGATTTGGATTTAAAAGAAAGATTACGAATATTTTATGATTTCTACAGAAGTGGAGAAGAAGATTTATATAAATTTGATTTAAAAACATTTATGAAAAAGGGACATAACTTTAAAGATTACATTTGCCCTGACACAATGGAATTTAAGCGAGATTACTTTAAATTGGGAGATAAGTATGGCAGAGTATTATATTTAAAAGAATACGCAACTTTCATTAGAGATGATATTATTACTGAATTAACCGAGCTTAATAAAAATATGATGTTATCAATAGATTTAAAACCTGTACCAATGGAAACTGCAATTAAATTAGCAGAAAAAATTAGACTAGGTATAGAAACCAATATAACTCAATGGCAGAAAAGACAAAACGAAAACAATAATTTTTCTGCTGTAATTCCTTATGATTTAGAGAAACAAAGAGAGGCAAGTAAAGAGATGCTTGATGATTTAATAACAAGAGATCAAAAAATGTTTTTATCAGTATTAACAATAGTTCATATAGCAGATACAAAAGAGGAATTAGACAGTGATACAGAATCTTTAATTACAACAGCTAATAAATTTATGTGTCAATTAACAAAATTAAGATTTCAACAGCTAGGTGGACTTAATACTGCTATGCCTTATGGTGTAAAAAGAATAAATGCCACACGAACACTAACAACCGAAAGTTTATCAACTTTTATGCCTTTTAAAGTTCAAGAGATACAAGATAGCAAAGGTATTTACTATGGAAAAAATAAAATATCTAAAAATTTAATAATGATAGATAGAAAAGGGTTACAAAATGGTAACTCTTTTATTTTACGGTGTATCTGGAAGTGGAAAAAGTTTTACAGCAAAACTTGAAATTACGGCTATAATGTTGAAAGACAAGAATTCAGATATAATAATTATTGATCCTGAAGCTGAATATAAACCACTTGTAAGAGATTTAGGAGGAGAAGTAATTAAAATATCAGCTCAAAGTGACAATCACATAAATGCACTAGATTTAAATAAAAATTATGGAGAAAAGAATCCAATAATTGAAAAAGCAGAGTTTGTATTATCACTATGCGAACAAGCAATGGGTGGAAAAGATATAACATCAATGCAAAAATCTATAATAGATAGGTGTACTTCACTTGTATATAGATATTATGAGCAGGGAAATTATAAAGGAACTCCACCAACATTAGAGGATTTCAGAAAGGTATTACTAGAACAGCCAGAAACAGAGGCAAAGGAAATTGCACTTGCTTTAGAGCTATTTACGACAGGAAGTTTAAATACTTTTTCAAAACAAACTAATGTTGAAGTTAATAATAGGTTGATTTGTTATGATATTAAAGATTTAGGAGAACAACTTACACCATTAGGAATGCTTGTAATACTAGATAGCATTCTTAACAGAATATCAAAAAATAGAGAAAAAGGAAAAACAACTTACATTTTCATTGATGAAATATATTTGCTATTCAAATATGAATATACATCACGATTTATTTTTGAATTATGGAAAAGAATTAGAAAATATGGTGGCTGTGCAACAGGTATTACTCAAAATGTTGAGGAACTTCTAATAAATAAAAAAGCTAGAATGATGTTAGCAAATAGTGAATTGATAATAATGTTAAATCAATCTGCAACAGATAGAAATGAACTTGCCAGTCTTTTAAATATGAAAGAGATGGAAACCAAATATATTACTAATGTGGGTACAGGAGAGGGGTTAATAAAAGTAAAAAGTTCTTTAGTTCCTTTTGAAAATAAATTCCCAAAAGATACAAAATTATATAAGTTAATGACTACAAAATTAGAAGAAACAATAGATTACGCGAATAATATGGGAGAAGAAAAAAATTGAAAAAGTTAATTTATATAATTATTATAATACTACTAATAAGTGCAATGCTTATTAGTAGTTATTTTATTTTTAAAGAGGAAAAAGAACAAATACAGCAAGAAGATATATTTGAGAAACTTATAGAAGATACCCAAAACAATAACAAGCAGGTACAAGAAGAAGATAATGTTAATATGCAAGAATTATATTTAAAGAACAACGATATAGTAGGTTGGATTAGAATAGATGGAACAAATATAGATTACCCAGTAATGCAAAAGATAGAAATAAAAGACTATTATTTAAGAAAAAACTTTTATAAAGAATATTCTATAATGGGAACACCTTATATTGCAGAACAATGTAACTTGAAAAATAGTGATAATTTAATTATCTATGGACACAACATTAGTAAAAAGAGAATGTTTGGAGAATTAGAAAATTATAAGAAAAAAGAATTTTACGAAAATCATAAGGTAATAAAATTTTTTACAATGGAGAGTTGTGAAAAATATGAGATTATATATGTGTTCAAAACAGTAGCAGAGAAAGGCTTTAAATATTATAAACATTATAATTTTAAAAAAAGAGGAGAGTTTGAAACATTTGTAAAACAATGTAGCAAACTCTCTTTATATGATACAGAACAAAATGCAGAATATGGAGATAAATTCATAACACTATCTACTTGTGAATATTCACAAAAAAATGGAAGATTAGTAGTTGTAGCAAAAAGAATAAGCTAGGAGGTGGAAACTTGGCAGATATAAAAACTAAACAAAAAAGTGACTTAAAAATCAAGCAAATAAACAAAAATAAATTGTTTGAAGATAATTTAAAAGGCAATTTGTTAAGCATAAAAGATAAGGCAAACACAGAAGAAAATTCAAAGCAAGAATATGAACAACAAAAATTAGAAAATAGTATAGATTATATAACTAATAAAGGAATAAATGCTTTTAATCATTATGGTAAAAAATCAACAAAGAATATTGTTCAAAACACAAAGGATATAAAAAATAAAATGGCTAGAATTAAAAACTTGAAAAAAGCTAATAAAGGAATAAAAGGAGTAGAAAAAACAACAAAAAATTCTATTAAAATTGCAAAAAAACGGAACAAAGAACACAGCAAAAGCAACCAAGACAACAATAAAGGCAAGTAAAAAAGCCATAAAAGTAGCAAAAGAAACAGCGAAAGCGACAGCCAAAGGAATAAAAGCTACTATTAAAATAACAATAAAAATAATAAAAGCAATGATTGCAGCAGCAAAGACACTTGCTTATGCAATTATTTCAGGAGGTTGGATTGCAGTTTTAATTATTGTGATTATAACCTTAATTGCCTTAATATGTACCTCTGTTTTTGGAATATTCTTCTCATCAGAAAATACAGGAAGTAAAGTAACAATAGGAGAAACACAAGAAGTAACTACAATGAGTAAGGTTATATCAGACATCAACAAAGAATTTATGAAAAAAATCACAGATATACAAAATTCAAATTCTTATGATGAGTGTGAGATAAATTCTAACAGAGCAGAATGGAAAGATGTACTTTCAATATATGCTGTAAAAGTAAGTGGAGGAAACGAGCAAACCGATGTAATAACTATTGATGACAATAAAGTAAAAGAATTAAAAAATATATTTTGGGAAATGAATGCGATAAATCATAATATTACAGAAAAAACAGAAACCAAAACAGAGATACACTTAACAAAAACGGAAAGAAAAACAATAACAATAAAGACATTGCATATAAACATTACAAGCAAAACGGTAGAAGAAATGGCAGAAAAATATAATTTTAATCAAAAACAAATGAAACAACTAACTGAAATAAGAGATAGTGAGTATGCAAGTATGTGGAGTGCAGTAATTTATGGTACTTCTGTTGGAAGTAATGATATAGTTGCAGTAGCATTAAGTCAAGTTGGAAATGTTGGAGGAGAGCCTTACTGGAGTTGGTATGGATTTAAAAGCCGTGAAGAATGGTGTGCTTGTTTTGTTTCTTGGTGTGCAAATGAGTGCAACTATATTGAAAAAGGTATTATTCCTAAATTTGCAGGTTGTGGAAATGGAGTAGATTGGTTTAAAGCGTGTTTATTATGGAAAGATAGAGGCTTTATTCCAAAAGGTCGGCGATATTATATTCTTCGATTGGGCTACTGATAAAGATGGAAGAAATGGAAAAGCAGATCATGTTCGGAATTGTTGAGAAAGTTGAGAATGGAAAAGTCTATACAATAGAGGGCAATTCAAACGACCGATGTTGTCAAAGAGAATATGATATAAATAGTCCAGATATTTTAGGTTATGGAATACCAATGTATTAATTAAGATTGAAAAAACTTATATTATAAACAAGAGAGGTAAAAAATGAAAATAAAAAAATTTGATGTAGTTGAATTAGTGGATGATAAAAGAGCAACAATTTTAGATGTAGCCAACAATAAGTGCTATGCGGAAATTGTAGATAGCAATGGAAAAACAATAGAGTATAGAAATATAAAACAAGAAGAAATAATTAAAATTTTATTTAAAAAAGATAGAGAAAGATAGAAAAAAGTGTGCTAGTTAAAATAATAACTAGTACACTTATTTTTTTTGTAATATTTTAAAAAATATGGTAGAATGTATTTGATAAAGAGGAGGAAAAATGACATTAACACAATTGATAGATATAATATTAGATTCCAAAATGAATGAAAATAGTAATTTCATAAGAATTACATATTACGAAATAAAAATTAAATGTAACCTAAATAATGAGCAATGTGATGAATTTATTAGACTAGCTAAAATAAAGTTAGAAAACATGAATTTTAAAGTATATCTCCAAGACGAAAAATATAGCTATGAAAATGCTAGCAGAACGGTTCAAATTAATGAGGTACTGATAGCGATAAGAAACCAAAACAATAAACAAGTAAATAAAAAAAATAAATATAAAAAAGGATGAAATAATATATGAGAAAAACTTATTTGCAGATAGGCGCAGCAAGATTGTTAGATATAAGAGTTATTGCAGACAATAAAATAATTTATGAAGGAGCTGTCGATACAGCACCTCAAGAGATTAAAAGTTTGAAATATTATGATGTTAATGTAAACAGCGATAAAGTTGAATACAAGGTAGAGTTAGAACAATAAAAAAAGATATTATATGAGGAGGAAAAATGATAACAATAAAATTAGAAAATAATATTGATAAAGAGATTGATGATATAATAGACAATGAATTTAATAAATTCGCAAAGAAAAATGGAGTTGTATGTGACTATGAGCCATTTACTTTTATTGCAAGAGAAAATGAGCATATTGTTGGAATATTAACAGGACACTCTTATTATAACGAAGTACATATTGGAGATCTTATTGTAAAAGAAGAATACAGAAACAAGAAAATTGGAACTAAACTTGTAAATGCTGTTGAAGAATATTATAAGGATAAAAGATTTAGAAACATAAATTTAACTACTTATGGTTTTCAAGCACCAACGTTTTATGAAAAATGTGGTTTCAAGATTGAATTTATCAGGGAAGACAAAGAAAATCCAAAACTAACAAAATATTTCTTAATTAAATATATTCAGAATTAATTAAATAGGTAAGAGGAAAAAATAATGAATTTAAATGTATTTGATGTTGTTGAATTAACAGATGGTAGAAAAGCAACAATTTTAGACATAGATAAAAATAAATATAAAGTTGAGATAATGTCAAAAGATTTCTCATATTCTAGTATTGAAAAAATATCAGTAAAACAAATAAAAAATATAATATATAAAAAGAGTTAGGAGATAAAAATGGCTGAAATTAAACAAATTTTTGAAAAAGAAAAATATATGGATTTAATACTTGAAGCAGACCCAGATAAAGAAATAGTAGAAAAGTATATTAAAGATGCAGAAATGTATGGATTATTTGAAAATAAGAAAATCTTAGCAGAAATAATTATTACAAAAGTCGATAATAATATATGCGAATTAAAAAATATTGCGACAAAAGAAGATGCTAGAGGAAATGGATATGGAAAAAAATTAATACAAGAAGTAACAAAATTGTATAAAAATAAATATAAGAAAATGATAGTCGGAACAACTCAAAACAATATTCCGTTCTATGTTAAATGTGGATTTGATAAATATTATAAAACAGAATATAATTTCTTTGTAAACAATTATAAAGAAGAAATTTGGGATGGTAATTTACATTGCATAGATATGTATTACTATTATATGGAACTATAAATTTGCATATTATAATAAAATTTGACAATAGTCTACATAAAGTGTATAATAATGTCTGACAAATTATTTTGTTATAGTTTAATCAAACATAGTGCTACTAAATAATATTTTGAAAGGAATGACTTTTACTATGGCAAACAACCAAAATATGGATAAGGATTTGATTAAGGAGCTTGTAGATTACTTTAATAGCGATTATGAACAAGAAACAACACCATCTGAATATAAAAAAGGAGAGGCTGTTGAACAAAAATACCTTGATGAGCCTACATATTCAGAAGCTAAATGTAATAATCAAGTATTAATTTACATTGTAGTAGACAAAGCTGCTTTAGCACGTAATGAGAAATTCGGTGAGGATATCAATGAGTATTTAAAAGAACTTAATAATTTTGTGAAGAATTATGATAGACCGGGACGCATAAAGGTTGTTTCCTCATACTTTTGCTCACAGTTGATTAAAAAATATGGAACACCTTTGTATGATATGATAGTAGACAACTGTAATGACTTGTGTCGGCAATATGATGAATTTTCAGGTGAATGTAATATCAATGGGTGTATGATTATTTTTACAGATGGAGAAAAAGATAATTCTATTAATTATGTTATTAATTCCGTTTAAAGTTTTAGCAGTCGAAACTAGTGCCAAATCAAGTATTTTAATTGAACAATCAACTGGAACTATTCTAAGTGAAGAAGAAAGCCATACAAGATTACCTATGGCAAGTATGACAAAGATGATGACACTTTTAATTGTTATGGAAAATATTGAAAAGGGAAATATTAAACTTGATGATATGGTTCCAATAAGTGAAAGTGCAGCTTCTATGGGAGGAAGTCAAATATACTTAAGTGCAAACACTACGATGAAACTAGATACTTTAATAAAAGCCATTTGTATTGCTTCAGCTAATGATGCAACTTATGCTGTTGCTGAATATATTGCAGGAACTCATGATGGATTTGTTAAACTAATGAATGAAAAGGTAAAAGAATTAGGACTTAAAGATACTAATTTTGAAAATGTACATGGATTAGATTCTGATAACCATTATTCATCAGCATATGATATGGCTTTTATTGCTCGTGAGTTACTAAAACATCCTAAAATATTAGAATATTCAAGCATTTATGAAGACTATATTGCTCATCCAAATGGAACAAATACATGGATTGTTAATACTAACAAACTTCTTAATTATTATGATGGATTAGACGGATTAAAAACAGGATATACAACTAAAAGTGGATATTGTATTACAGCAACAGCTAAAAGAAATGATATGAGACTTATAAGTGTAGTAATGGGTGAAGAAAACAATAAAATTAGAAAGTAATTCATTATTGAATTGCTTTTTGTTTTTTAAATAATAAATTACAATATTTGTAGAAAAAAATTAGTAATTGTGATAAAATATCAACATATTAAAGAAACAAATTTTTGCATAAAAATGGAGGGATAAAAAGTGGCAAAATATATATTAGGACTAGATATGGGAATTACTTCGGTAGGTTGGGGCCTAATTGACTATGATTCTGGAAAAATAGTTGATAAAGGCGTTAGACTTTTTAAAGAAGCAACTGCGGAAGATAATTTAAAAAGACGTACTCATCGTGGTTCAAGAAGGTTAAAAAGACGTAGACAACAAAGAATAATTGAATTAAAACGATTATTAAAAAAAGAAAACATTCTTACAGATGATTATACTCCTTTAAATAATGTTTACTATCTTAGATGTAAAGGTTTAAATGAAAAATTAACAAATGCCGAACTTGTATCAGTATTATTACATATAGCAAAAATAAGAGGAAGTTCCCTAGAAGTAGTTGAAGATGATGAAAAAAAGGCTAATGAGGATAAAAGTAGTAAAGCCAATTTATCAGTAAATGAAACAAAATTAAGAACTTCAAAAGAAGAAATTTGTGAAAAACAATATAAAGATCTAATCGAAAATGGTAAAGTTCGTGGAATAAATAATATTTATAAAAGTTCTTCATATGAGTCAGAACTCAAAAAAATTTTAGCTAATCAAGGCTTGTCAAAAGAAGTTAATGATAAGATAATAAATATAATTTTCAGAAGACGTGACTTTAATGAAGGACCAGGAAGCATGGAATCGCCTACTATATATGGTAGATTTATACCACATGAAAATGGTGAGGTAGAAGTTATACATAGTATGATTGAAAAAATGCAAGGGAAATGTTCCATATACCAAAACGAACCTCGTGCAGCAAAAATGTCATTTACAGCTGATTTGTTTAATTTTTTAAATGATTTAAATAATTTAGAAATACAGCGTGCTGATAACTATGATAATTATATTACCCCAGACGAAAAAAAACTAATAATAAATGAGTATATCATAAAAAAAGGTAAAATTACAATTCAAAAATTATGCGATGTACTACAGGTAAAAAAAGAAAATATTACTGGCTTTAGAGTTAACAAAGGTGAACCAATACTCACTGAATTTAAAGGTTATCAAAAAGTATTAAAAGCTTTAAATAGAATAATTGATACTGAAATTGTTGATGCGGTTATTGATGTTTTAACAAAATATAAAGATGTAGAAAAAAGAAAAGAAGAAATTAAAAAAATAAACAATGCAGAGTTTAGTGAGGAAGACATTGTAAAATTATCTGAAATAACAGGTATACAACAGTATCATTCATTGTCTTATAAAGCAATGAAAGTAATAATACCTGAATTATATGAAAATCCTGAAAATCAAATGGAAGTAATTACAAGATTAAATCTAGTGAAAACTTCAATAGATGATTTGAAAGGAAGAACAACAATACCTTCATATAGCGACAGAATATATTCCCCTGTAGCTAAACGTGTACATAATGAGACAATCAAAGTAGTAAATGCGGTAATAAAAAAATATGGAGATTTAGATAGTATTGTTATAGAAATGGCAAGGGATAGAAATACTGCTGAAGAAAGGAAAAATATTGAACAAGCCCAAAAACGAAATCAAGAAAATAGAGAAAAAGCAAAAGAGATACTAGATGTTAATTATAGTTTTTCGAAACTTGATTCAAAATTAGTTCAAAAGATCATGCTTTATAATCAACAAGATGGTAAAAGTATGTATAGTGGAAAACCAATAAACTTAAATGTTTTAATAAGTGACCCTAATGCATACGAGATAGATCATATCATACCATTATCAATTTCGCTTGATGATTCAATTGCCAATAAAGTTCTGGTGTATAGAAGTGAAAACCAACAAAAATTAAATAATACACCACTTCAATACTTACGTAGTGGTAATTCAAATGGTTGGAGCGTCGACGAATTCCGTGAAGTTGTAATAAAAATGTATAATGATAAAAAAATATCACTAAAAAAATTACAAAACTTACTATGTGAAAAAGATATAACAAAACAAGATGTAAGAAAAGAATTTATTGAAAGAAATTTAGTTGACACAAGATATGCAAGTAGGGTAGTTTTGGGACTTCTAAAAGATTATTTCAAAGCCAACAATAAAAATACTAAAGTATTTACAATAAGAGGCCAAATAACATCACAGTTCAGAAAAAGTAGAAACTTGGTGAAAAGTAGAGATTGCTTTTATCATCATATAGTAGATGCATTAATAATTGCATATTTTAGAAAATTCAATTACATTAATGAATTAATGCAATACAATTTTAGTTATAAAGTGAAAATTGATGAAGAAACAGGAGAATTAATCCAATATAATGATACGTTGTTTTCAACGAAGGATGATGATTTCACAATACAATTAAGAAAACTAAATGACCTTAATAAATATAGTGAAGATATCAAAATTTCGCATAAAGTTGATAGAAAGCCTAATAGACAGTTTAGTGATGAAACAATCTATTCTGCGAGAAAAATCAATAACGATTATATGAAAATTTCGAAATATAAAGATATTTATGGTGAAGAAGGTAAAAAATTTGCAAAAGTAATTAAAGATAATCTCCAAAAAGAAAAAGACTTAGATAAATTCTTAATGAAGAAGGTAGATCCAGAAACTTTTAATTTATTAGTTAGCATTGTTATAAATACAACATGTGGTGAAAAAGAAAACCCTTTTGTTAAATATTGTGAAGAAAACAATATAGATTTTATTAGAAAAAAATCTAAAAATGGTAATGGTCCGATTATTAGGTCTATTAGATATTATGATGGTAAAGTAAATAGTCACTTGGATATCTCACAAAAATATGTAA
>OLGB01000529.1_pt1 | contig 54515 bp, 41 predicted proteins | sample 1605691 | NCBI WGS metagenome assembly OLGB01 (sample SAMEA3888925, study PRJEB22519) | human gut metagenome | biome: human gut; feature: human-associated habitat; material: faeces | place: Denmark | collected 2010
CAGAGCGAAAAAGATGGTGCGCGGATTAAGCCATTTTAACAAGAATTAGTATTAAATCAATCCCTGCACGATAATCAGCACGATCAGAATCGGCAGGACGATTTGCAGCAGCGGCTTGAGCGCGCGCGGCAGGCGAATCCCCTCGCCCGCGTTGGCCTCCTCCAGATAGCGGTCAAAGCCCCAGCCCCATTTCGTCACGCAGAAGAGCAGATACACCAGACTGCCGAACGGGAGCAGCAGGTTAGAGACAATGAAATCCTCGCCGTCGAGCACGGTGCTGCCCGCGCCCAGCGGCTGGAAGCCGCTCCACAGGTTGAAGCCCAGCACGCACGGCACACTCGCCAGCAGGATGAACGCCGCGCCGAGCACACACGCGCGGCGGCGCTCGATGTGAAACAGCTCCATGGCGCTGGCAATGATGTTTTCAAACACCGCGACGACCGTCGTGAAGCTGGCGAACGTCATAAACAGGAAGAACAGCGTGCCCCACACGCGGCCGCCCGCCATGCCGGTGAAGACGTTCGGCAGGGTGATGAAGATGAGGCTCGGCCCCGCATCCGGCGAAACGCCGTAGGAGAAGCAGGCCGGGAAGATAATCAGACCCGCGCTGACCGCCACGAACGTATCCAGCGCGCAGATGCGCACGGCCTCGCCGGTCAGCGTATGGTCGCGGTTCATGTAGCTGCCGAAGATTTCCATCGCGCCGATGCCGAGGCTGAGCGTGAAAAACGCCTGATTCATCGCCGAAACGAGAACGCTGCCGATTCCCTGCTCCACGGCGCGGCTCCAATCGGGCAGAAGGAAGAACGCAAGCCCGTCCTTCGCGCCGGAGAGGGTGAAGCTGTGCACGGCCAGCACGGCAATCAGCACGATCAGCGCGCACATCATCCCCTTGGTGATGCGCTCCACGCCGTTTTGCAGGCCGAAGCTGCAAATCGCAAAGCCGAGCACGACGGTCAGCGCCATGTAGCCGCCCATCTCGCCGGGGCTTTCCAGCATCCGACCAAAAACGCCGGAAACCGCGTCGCCGCTCAGGCCGCTGAACGCGCCGGTCAGGAATTTGAAGAAATAGCTGAGCATCCAGCCGCTGACCGTGGTGTAATACATCATCAGCATGCAGCAGCCGAACAGGCAGAGATAGCCGTGCAGATGCCACTTCGCGCCCTGCTTTTCCAGCGCGCGATACGCCTGCGTCGCCGTTCCGTGACCCGCGCGGCCGACAGCCAGCTCCATGGTCAGCACGGGAACGCCCATCGCCAGCAGGAAGATCAGATAAAACAGCACGAATACGCCGCCGCCGTTCTGCCCCGCGACCGTCGGAAAGCGCCAGACGTTGCCGATGCCGATCGCGCAGCCCGCGCTGACGAGCAGAAAGCCCAATCGAGAAGCGAAGTTCTCGCGCTTGGGCGCCGGATTTTCATTTTGATTCATGGCCATCCCTCTTTTGCTTTTTAAGGGGGAACGTTGGGGCTTCGCCCCAAACCCCAGCAGGGAAATAATTTCCCTGCACCCTCTCTTCATGGATTGCAAAGCAATCCGCGAAGGCGGGAGATGCAAGAACCTCAGGTTCTTGCCGGAGTTTGAGGCAGAGCCTCAACGTTCCCTCCGTAACTTCAGAGTATTGCACGACCTTCCCCGGTTGTCAAGCCCCAGTCAGCATAAAATGGTCGCGAATCCGAATCAGCGCGTCCACCATGCCGGGAAGCTGCACATCCTCCCCGGCAACGGCGGGCACCACCGCCACCACCTCGCCGTCCCGCCTGACGCGGATTTCCCCCAGCACGTCGCCCGCGTAAACCGGCGCGTTCACCCGCTCGACGAGCGCCGCCTCCAGCGAAAGCGCGTTTTTCTCGCCCCGCCTTTCGAGCAGGCTGCACGTGCCGCCGCTGACCACCGAAACCCGATCCCGCCCGCCGAGGCGGACGGGCACCGTCATATCCAGCGGCTGTCCCTGCGCGATGGGCGTCGTCAGCTTCACGTTCGCAAAGCCGTATTCCAGCATGGCGCGCGCCTCGTCAAAGCGCGTCTGCCCGGCGGGTGTGCCGAGCACGACGGCGATCAGCCGCATGCCGTCCTTTTTGGCCGTCGCGCTGATGCAGTAGCGCGCCTCGTTGGTCGAGCCGGTCTTATAGCCGTCGCAGCCGGGGTAGAACCGAACCAGCCGGTTCGTGTTCGTCAGCGCGGTCACGCGCCCGCCGCGGTGCCGAATCTCATCCATCCAGATCGTCGAGTAGCGGTAATACAGCGGATGCAGATCGAGCTGCGCGCTCAGCTTCGCCACGTCCCGCGCGGTGGTATAGTGATCGGGCGCGGGCAGGCCGGTGCAGTTGACGTAATGCGTGTTTTGGAGTCCCAGTTCATCGGCGCGCGCGTTCATCAGCTTCACAAACACTTCCTCCGCCCCGGCGAGGTGCTCCGCGATGGCGACGGCCGAATCGTTGGCGCTGGCGACGATCACGGTCTTGAGCAGCTCGCCGAGCGGATAGCGCTCGCCCGCGTCGAGAAACGCCTGACTGCCGCCCATGCTCGCCGCGCGCGGGGAGACGGTCACCTGATCCTGCACGGACACGCGCCCCTCGTCCAGCGCCTCCAGCGTCAGCAGAATCGTCATCACCTTGTTGACGCTGGCAACCGGTCGGCGCTCGTCCGCGTTCTTTTCAAAGACAACCCGCCCGGTCGAGGCCTCGCAGAGAATCGCGCTCGGGCTGGTCAGCGCAATCGGCGCTTCCGCCTCCATCGGCGTGTCGTCGGCCTTTGCCAGCCCCGGCAGCAAAGACAAGATCATCAGCGCCGCCCATCCCATTTTTCTTTTCATGGCTCTCCTCCCTTACTGCGCCATCATCTGCGCGATTTCATCCCGGCTCAGCCGCGGATGCAGCGCCTGATTGATTCCGTCGGCCAGCACGCCGGCCATGCGCTCCACCAGCGCGTCCACCTCGCGCGGGGTGACGATCATCTCCCCCAGCTTTTCGGAAACCACGCGCTCCACGCAGGCCGCGATGCGTTCCTCCTCCACCTCGCCTTCGCCCAGCGCGCAAAGCGCGTCGGCGGCGATGGTCGAGGCATACACCACCAGCGGCACGCCCACCGCGACGACGGGCACGCCGAGCGTCTCCCGGTCGAGCGCCTTTCGGTGGTTGCCCACGCCCGAGCCCGGCGTGATGCCCGTATCCGCAATCTGGATCGTCGAGGCGATGCGCTTGGAGCTGCGCGCGGCCAGCGCGTCCACGGCAATCACCGCGTCCGGCCTGACATGGGCGACCATGCCGCGCAGAATCTCCGCCGTCTCCATGCCCGTCACGCCGAGCACCCCCGGCGCGGCGGCGCAGACGCTGTTCATCTCCGCGCCCCACGGCAGGCTGTCGCCGATGTGCCGCGTCACCAGCACGCGCTCCGCCGTGCGCGGGCCGAGGGAATCCGGCGTGACGCTGCGGTTGCCCAGCCCGACGACCAGCGCCGTTTTCATGTCCTCGGGCAGCATGCCGCGAAGGGTCTTCGCCAGCTCCGCCGCCAGCGCGCGCCGCGTTTCCAGCGAAACCGTCAGCGCCTGCTCGCAGGCCAGCGTGACATAGGTGCCCATCGGCCTGCCCAGCCTCCGCGCGCTCGCCTCGTCCTCCACCTTCACGACCGTGCGCGACAGGCCGCCCTCGCGCAGCTCGCCGCCCGCCGCCTCCACGGCCAAATCCGTCCATTTCGCCCTCATGCTCTCGCCTCCGCTGCCGTTTATACCAGTTTGAGCGCGAAAGGCGTTCTCTATACGCTTTTTCCTCCGCTTCCCATCCGACAAATAAATGGTTTTGTACAGGTTCCGATAACGGGCGCGCGATGCGCGCCCCTACAACGTTGCGGAAAAAACAACTGCGTATTGTACAGCCGAACCCGTAGGGGCGCGCATTGCGCGCCCGCGTTTTGTTCGGAATTTGCTTTTTTACTCAATGATTCCACACGACAAAAAAGGCCGTCAAGCTCAATCCAGACCGTTCTTATAATCCCGGTCTTATCGGCTTGACAGCCTCTTGTCTCAATATTCTTTTTTTATATTCGTCTTTATTCGCTGATCGGGTTCATCCTGCCCGCGTAAACGCCGCCGAACACCCGAATCCCCGGCGCGCAGCCGTCGAAAGCGAAATCCGAAACGCGCGTCGTCGTCGGCATTTTGACAAACGAGAGCCTTGTGCAGCCGAAAAACGCCATGCGCCCGACCGCGCTCGTGCCCCAAGGCAGCGTCACCTGCGTCAGGCTCTCGCACCCGGCAAAAGCGCTGTCCTTTAATTGCTCCAGCCCGCGCTCAAAGCTGACGCTGACGAGCTGGCGGCAGCCGAAAAACGCGCTCTCGCCGATTTCGCGAACGCCGCCGCCCACGACGAGCTGCTCCAGCGTGCCGCTGGCAAAAAATGCTTTCGGCGCAATCGCCGCCACGCGCCTGCCGCAGATTTCCGTCGGAATTTCGATGCGGTGCGGCGCGGTCTGCCGCGCGCCCAAAACGGTCAGCGTGCCGTCCTCCTCCTCGCGGAGCACGAGCTCCTCGTCGTCCTTCCAGCTCTGGAAATCGAACGTCAGCCCGTTAAGCCGGGCGTACTGCGCCGCGGGCGCATCCTCCGCGCCGTAGAGCCTCAGCTCCTTGCTGCACCCGAAGAACGCGCCGCCGCCGATCTGCGTGACGCTGGCGGGCATTTCCACCCGCTTGAGCGCCGCGCATTTGGAAAAGCAGCTCGGCCCAAGCTGCACGACGCCCGGCTCGATGCGCACCCGTTCGAGCTGGCTGCATTTGGCGAAGGCCAGCGTGCCCACGCGCTGCACCCCGCCGGGGATGGTCAGCAGACGCAGATGCGAGCAGCCGGAAAACGCCATTTCGCCGATCTGCCGCAGGCTCTCCGGCAGGATGACCCGGCGCAGCGCGGCGCAGCCCTCGAACGCGCGCGGCGCGATGGCCACCACCGGGCACGCGCCCGCCTCGAACTGGATATCCAGATCATCCGCCTGCCGATCGACGCAGCGCACGGCGGTCAGCGTTCCATCCCCGTTATCGGAAAAATCCATCACGCGCCGCCCGACCATCGCGCAGGCTGAGGAAAAGCGCTGACGCGGCGCGCTTTCCACCGGCGCGCTGAAGCCGTCCTGCATGATCGTTCTGTCGTTTTCCCCCTGCGCGAAGGGCGATTTCCTTGTGAGCATGTCGATTCCTCCGATGATTTTGTCACATATTACTTTATTATAGCATCGCGCGGGGAGGATGACAATTCATTTTTTTATCCGGCTTTTCTTGACACTCCGAATCGCCCATGATATAGTTATAAATTGGATTGATTTGCCCTGATTTTTCATTGGATAAAGAGAGGAAACTGTCATGTCGCTTACCGTCCTGCTGGCTGTCGCCTTTGTCGGCGCGGCGCTGTATTACGTCTGCCCGCTGCGCCTGCGCTGGGTGCTGCTGCTGCTGCTCAGCTACGGGTTTTATCTGACCTGCGGCCTGTCCGCCCTGCCCTTCATCGCCCTGACGACGCTGACGACATGGGCGGGCGCGCTGGTCATCGCCCGCGTCGGCGAAAGCGGAAAGGCCTACCTGCGCGAGCACAAGGCCGAGCTGACCGCCGAGGCGAAAAAGGCTCAAAAGGCCAGGACGCGCTCGCGCCAGCGCGTCTGGTTTTTCGCGGTGCTGCTGCTGAATTTCGGCGTGCTGGCCGTGCTCAAGTATCTGAACCCCGTGATGGCGTGGGGCGCGTCGCTGCTGGGCGGCAGCGCGCCGTCGCTGGGGCTGGTTCTGCCGCTGGGCATCAGCTTTTATACCTTTCAGTCGATGGGCTACCTGATCGACGTCTACAACGGCAAATACGCCCCGGAGAAGAACCCGGCGAAGTTCGCGCTGTTCGTCTCCTTCTTCCCGCAGTTGATTCAGGGGCCGATTGCGCGCTTTGACCAGCTCGAAAGCCAGCTCGTCACGCCGCACCGCTTCGACCTTGACGGTATCGAGCGCGGCCTGCTGCTGATGCTCTGGGGCTGGTTCAAGAAAAAGGTGATCGCCGACCGTGCCCTGTCGCTGGTGGAAGCGGTTTTCGGCAACCAGAGCGCCTACGGCGGCGCAGTCATCGTCGTCGGTGTGCTGTTTTACTCCCTCCAGCAATACGCGGATTTTTCCGGCGGCATTGATCTGGTGACGGGCATCGCCCAGCTCTTCGGCATACAGCTTGCGCCGAACTTCAAGCGGCCGTATTTCTCCGTCTCCCTCGGCGATTTCTGGCGGCGCTGGCACATCAGTCTGGGCGCGTGGATGCGCGACTACGTGTTCTATCCCTTCGCGCTGACCCGCCCGGTTTCCCGCATGAGCAAGGCGCTCAAGAAAAAGGCCGGTACGCACATCGCCCGCGCCCTGCCCGCCGCGCTGGGCAACATTCTGGTGTTTCTGCTGGTGGGCGTCTGGCACGGCGCGCAGATGAATTATGTGCTCTGGGGGCTGTATAACGGTGTGATTCTCGCGTTCACCGCGCTGGTCGAGCCGGTCTATAAGCGGATGAACGACCGCCTGCCGCGGCTGACGGCCTCCGGCGGCTTCCACGTGTTCCGGATTCTGCGCACGTTCCTCGTCGTGAACATCGGCTGGTATTTTGACCGCTGCGTCCGCGTCTGTGATGCGTTTGCCATGCTGCATAAGACGTTCTTCGCCTTCAACGCGCGGCAGCTCTTTGACGGCACGCTGGATACCCTCGGCCTGGCGGCCAAGGATTACCGCATCCTGCTCGTCGCGACGATCCTTCTCTTTGTCGTCTCCTTCATGCAGGAGCGCGGCGTGAAGATCCGCGATTTTGTGCTCTCCCGCCCGCTGGCGCTGCGCTGGGCGGTGCTCTATGCGTTCATTTTCTTCGTGCTGGCAACCTTCGGCGGCTCGAACGTCGCCGCTTCCGGCTTTATGTACGCGGTATTCTGATGGTGGAGGCGGCAAATTGAAACATCCAACCTTTCGCGGCCTGCTCCGGCTCGCCGCTTTCCTGCTGGGGCTTGCGCTCATCGTGGCGTTTGCCAATACCTTCTGCATCAAAACCGATATCTATGCCGCGCTGACCATGGCGGAGGTCAAGGCGCGCAGCGACATCGAGGTGGCGTTCGTCGGTTCCTCCATCGTGCGCGACCACTTCAACGCCGAGATGATTTCAAAGGAAATCGGCAAGACCTGCTTTGCCCTCGGTATTCCCTGCGGCATGCTACAGGGCAACATCGCCTCAACCCGCGAGCTGTACCGCAAAAACAGCCCGGAATGGACGATACTGGTCATCGAGCCGTTCACCGTGGACAGCGCCAGGGAGGGCATCGAGGGGCAATACGATCTGCTGCCCTTCCTCTCCTCCCCGTTTGAGCAGCTCCGCTATTATTACAGCGTCGCCAAGGAGGACGGCTGGTACGTCGATCGCGCGTTCATGTTCCGCGATTACGCCGTCGATTCGTTCGGCGAGTTCATGGAGACCGTCGGCATGCACCTGCGGCCGTTCCGAACCTATGAAAAGATCCGCCCGACGCTCGACCCGCGCATGACCTATATGGGCAGCGGCTATTCGCGCTGCGACACCGACGAGCGCGCCACGGAAATGGTTCGCCAGCAGATCATCCGCGAATACACGGGTTACGTCTATGACCTTCTGCCGCAGACGCGGGAGATGCTGCTGGAATACCGCGACCTCGTCGCGCAGAAGGGCTCCAAGCTGCTGGTCTTCATCTATCCCAACATGACGGCGCACAACCTCGCCATTCCGGGCTTTCTGGATTACGCAGACGCGCTGACGCGCTTCTGCGGGGAAAACGACATGCCCTGCGTCAATTTCTCCTACGCGAAGCCGGAGCTGTATCCCCGCGAAACCGATCAATATTATTTCGATCTGTATCACATGGTCGGCGAGGGCGCGGATATTTTCAGCGCGTCCTTCTGCAAATTCTTTAAGGCGTATCTCGCCGGGGAGGACACGAGCGACTGGTTCTACGCCGACAGGTGGGCCTATTTCAGCTCCGTCTCGTGCATCACCAACTGCTGGATTCAGACCTACTTCCCCGACGGAGAATGGAACGGCGCATGGGAGCAGAGCCGTCAGGCCGTCGCCGCCGCCAGCGAAAACGGCGCGCGCGACGTGTATGCGGCCAACTGTAACCACGGCCCGAGCGTCGCGCCGGAATACCGCTTCTTCCTGCGGGATGAGGCGACGGGCGCGGAGACCCCGCTGACGGATTGGCAGGCCGAGGGCATTCTCGCCTGCGACAAGGGCGCGCTGACGGGGCAATGCATCCGCGTCTATGCCCGCGCGCAGGGCGGCGCGGACGACCCGTCGCTGTACTTTGATTTCCGCCCCGGCATAGACGAAGAGCCCTGCTTGCAGGTTTGATTTTCGGGAGGTTTCTTTTCGTGCGTACAAACATTCGGCCTTTCCTTCGGTTCGCCGCGTTTTTTCTCGTGCTCGCGCTGGCGGTCGCCCTCGCGAACACCTGCCTGATTCAGACGGATACCTTCGTCGCGCTGATGATGGACGAGCTGAAAAACAGCCGGGATATCGAGCTGGCGGTCGTCGGTTCCTCCATCGTGCGCGACCACTTCAACGCCGCGCTCATCAGCGAGCAGACGGGGCGGAAGGCGTTTTCCGCCGCCGTTCCGGGGCTTTCTTTGCAGGGCGAGCTGGCGCTGACCCGCGAGCTGTATCGCCAAAACAGCCCGGAATACACCGTGCTGGTCGTCGAGCCGTATAATTTCAACACCGCTAAGGAAGACCCCAACGCCTTTTTCAAGCTGTCGCCCTTCCTCAGCGGCATTCAAAACCGGCTGACGTATTTCATGGACGCCTGCCGCGAGGACGGCGACTACCTCAACCGCCTGTTCCTGTTCCGGGAATTCGGCGCACAGTCCCCCGCCGACGTGGTCAAGACCGTCGCGCTGCGCCTGAACGCCCAAAGCGAATACGCGCGCCTGCGGCCGACGATGGATTCCACCGTCGCCTATGCGGGCGGCGGCTTCCTGCGCCACACCAGCGGCGAGAGCGCCGAAACGCTCATCCGCGAGACGGTGCTGCGCGAGCCGGATCCCGGCTATCCCTGCGAGCTGTTCGACGCTTCCAAAGCGTTTCTGGCGCGCTACAAGGCGCTCTGCGCGGAGAAGGGCAGCCATCTGATCGTCGTCCTCTCCCCCAACCTGACGGCGCACGCGCTGGCCGAGCCGGGCTTTCTGCCCTTCGGCGAAAGCCTGATGCGCTACTGCCGGGAAAACGACATCCCCTGCTTCAATTTCCAATACGCCAAGGCAGAATATCTGCAAAACCTCGATGGGTATTATTACGACCTCTATCACATGAACGGAACGGGCGCGGATCTGTTCAGCGCGTTCTTCGCCCGCTTCTTCAACGCCTACACGAGCGGCGAGGATGTTTCCGGCTGGTTCTACGCGGATCAGGCGCAGTATCTGGCCTCCATCGACCGCATCACCAACGTCTGGCTGAGCGTCGGCGAGGGCGTATACATCGCCGATTGCAACCGCGGCACGCTCGTCACGCCGCAGTATCGGTTCGTCTCCGTCGCGGCGGACGGCACGGAAACCACGCTGCTCGATGACGGCGAAAGCGACACGATTTCCGCCGCGCTCGTGCCGGATGGCGAAATCCTGCGTGTTTACGCCGTGCCGAAGGGGCAGGAGAACGCCGTTTCCGTCTGGTATGACCTCTCCGAGCGCTCGCCGAGGGTTGAATCTTGAGGCGCAATCGGGTATAATAGAATAACGCATGGCGGAACGCGCTTTCTGTGCGTTCCGCCTTTTCCCTTTCATCTGCCTTTGGCAGCCAACCGCTTTCCAAAGCGCCATGCCGCATTTGAGGAATACAACCATGAACAACCTGATTTTAGATGCTCTGGAGCAGACCGCTGCGCGTCTGCCGGAAAAAATCGCCTTTGCCGACGAGCAGACCGAAGTGAGCTTTTCCGCGCTCGTCCGCCGCGCGCAAAACGTCGCCGCCGCGCTGATTCCGCTCGTGCCGCCGCGCAGCGTCGTCGGCTTTTATATGGACAAGGGCGTGGAGACCGTCGTGGGCTTCATGGGCGCGGTCTATGCCGGGTGCGCATATGCCCAGCTCAACCTGCGCCACCCCGCGCCGCGCGTCCGCGCGATGCTCGAAACGCTGGATACGCCCATCGTCGTCACCGACAGGGCGCATCTGGCTCAGCTTGAGGGCATCGAGCCGCCCGCGCGCATCCTGCTCATCGAGGAGCTGGAAGAAACGCCGCCCGACGCGCCCGCGCTGGCCGCCGTCCGCGCGCAGATGATCGACGTGGACCCGCTCTACGTCAATTTCACCAGCGGCTCGACCGGCACGCCGAAGGGCGTGGTCGTCTGCCACCGCAACGTGTGCGAATTCATCCCCTGCTTTGCGGAGACGTTCGCCATCACGGAAAAGGACGTGCTGGCCAATCAGGCGCCGTTTGACTTCGACGTATCCGTCAAGGATATTTACAGCGGCCTGTTTACCGGCGCGCGGGTGGAGATTGTGCCGACGGCGTATTTCACCAACCCGACGAAGCTGATGGATTTTCTCTGCGACCGCGGCGTAACGCTGATGGTCTGGGCGGTCAGCGCGCTCTGCTTCCTGACGACGATGAACGCGCTGGCCTATAAAACCCCGACGACGCTGCGCGCGATCCTCTTTTCGGGCGAGGTCATGCCGATCAAGCACCTGCACAAGCTGCAAAAATACCTGCCGGACGTGCAGTACGTCAACCTCTACGGCCCGACGGAGATCACCTGCAACTGCACCTATTACGTCGTGGATCGCGAGTTTGCCGAAAACGAGTCGCTCCCCATCGGCGTGCCGTTCAAAAACGAGCGCATCCTGCTGCTCACGCCGGACGGCGGCGAGGCCGTCAAGCCCGGCGAAATCGGCGAGCTCTGCGTCAGCGGCACCTCCGTCGCGCTGGGCTACTATAAAGACGCGGAGCGCACCGCCGCCAGCTTCACCCAAAACCCGCTCAACCATGCCTACATCGAGCCGATCTATCGCACCGGCGACCTCGTGCGGGTCAACGAGCGCGGCGAAATGGTCTATGTCTCCCGAAAGGATTTCCAGATCAAGCACATGGGGCACCGCATCGAGCTGAGCGAAATCGAGGTGCAGATGACCGCCGTGCCCGGCGTGGAGCGCGCGCTGTGCGCCTATCTGGCGGACAAGGGCAAGATTCTCGCCTTCTACACCGGCGAGGCGGACAAGGCCGCCATCACCGGCGCGCTGCGCGAGATTCTGCCGGGCTACATGATCCCCAACCTCTTCATGCAGGTGGACGCGATGCCGCTCAACAAAAACGGCAAGATCGACCGCGCCGCGCTGCTGGAGCGGTACGCCGCCGCAAAGGCCGCCAAAAAGGAGGCTCGACATGGATAACCTCTTTTCTGTCGCAGAGCGCTTCGGCACGCCGTGCTTCGTCTTTGACGAGGTGCAGCTCACGCGCCGCATGAAAGCCGTGCGCGCCATCGTGCCCGAAGATATCCGCCTCTGCTATTCCATCAAGGCGAACCCGTTTCTCATTCCGGCGATGCGCCGTCTGGTCGGCACGCTCGAGGTATGCAGCCCCGGCGAGCTGGAAATCTGCCGTCAGCAGGGCGTTTCCCCCGACATGGTGCTCTTTTCCGGCGTAAACAAGACGAGGGCGGACGTGGAGCGCGCCATGGATTTGGGCGTGACGCGCTTCACCTGCGAATCCCCGCTGCACGTTCGCCTGATCGACGAGGCCGCGCGCTCGCGCGGCAGGGTTTACCCCGTGCTGCTGCGGCTGACGGCGGGTTCTCAGTTCGGCATGGACGAGCGGGATTTCTTCGCCGCGCTCGACCATCGCGCCGCCACCCCCGGTATTCGCATCGAGGGCGTTCACTATTTTTCCGGCACCCAGCGCAAGAAGCTGGATGGGCAGCGCAAGGAGCTTGCCATGCTCTGCGCGCTGGCCGACCGGCTGAAAGCGGAATACGGCATGGAAACCGTCCGCGTGGAATACGGCCCCGGCCTGTATTTCCCGTATTTCAGCCACGAGGATCACAGCGACACGCTCGCGCCGATTCGCGAATTGGCGCCCGATCTGGCCGCGCTGGCCGCGCATTGCGAACTGACGATTGAAATGGGGCGCTTCTTCGCCTCCGAATGCGGCGCGTACCTGACCCGCGTGGTCGATACCAAGGTGAACGGCGGCACGGCCTACGCCATTGTGGACGGCGGCATTCACCACGTCAACTATCTCGGCGGCAACATGGGCATGCGCGTGCCGATCATCGAGCAGTCGCCCGCGCGCGAGGGCGATATGCAGCCGTGGGCGCTGTGCGGCAGCCTGTGCACGACGGCGGATGTGCTCGTCCGCAAGGCGGAGCTGCATCCCCTCGAACAGGGCGACGTGCTGGCGTTTATGAACATCGGCGCGTATTCGGTGACGGAGGGGCCGGCGCTCTTCCTGAGCCGCGACATGCCGCGCATTATTCTGCGCGGCGAAACCGGCGACCGGCTGGCGCGCGACGTCGTGCATAGCTGGACGCTGAACCACGAGTGACGTTTTTTGGGGCTTTGCCCCAAACCCCACCAAGAACCTGAGGTTCTTGGATTTCCCCTATCGGTTTTATCATCGACAACAAATAAGCGCTACTCAATTATTGGACAGCAACCAAGAGCTCCCTCCTTGAGGGAGCTGGCGCGAAGCGACTGAAGGAGTCGAGCGCAAAACGACTAAAGGAATTCAATAAAAAGGAGAATACAATTATGCGTGACACCATTCTTGAAATCCTCGAAGACATCGGCGAGGACGTTGACTTTGACACCTGTGAAACCCTGATCGACGACGGCATCCTCTCCTCGCTGGATATCATCCAGCTCATCGGCGCGCTGAACGACGAGTTTGACATCTCCATCCCGGCGACCGAGATCATCCCGGAGAACTTCAACAGTGTAGACGCGATGGCCGCGATGGTCGCGCGCCTGTCCGAGGAGTGATAGCCATGAAGCAGGAAGTCGCTTCCTTTCTTGATTACGTCGCCCATTCCCCGACGGTGTTTCAGGCGGCGCAGCAGGCCTGCGACATGCTGGACGCGGCGGGCTTCACCCGTTTGAGCGAGCACGAGGCTTGGGAGATTCTCCCCGGCGGGCGCTATTATGTCACGCGCAACCGCTCGGCGCTCGTCGCCTTCGCCGTGCCGGAAAACGGCTTCACCCACTGCCAGATCGTCGCCAGCCACGGTGATTCCCCGACCTTCAAGCTCAAGGCGCATGCCGAGGGCGAGGCGGCGGGCGCGTACATCCGGCTGGATGTGGAGCCCTACGGCGGGATGATTATGTCCACGTGGTTTGACCGGCCGCTCTCCATCGCCGGGCGCGCGCTCGTGCGGGAGGACGGCAGGCTGGTCACCCGGCTGATCGACCTTGACCGCGACGCGGCGCTGATTCCGAACATGCCGATCCACTTCAACCGCGACATCAACAGCGGCTACAGCTACAACCCGCAGACGGACATGCTCCCGCTCTTCGGCGGCAAGGACGCGAAGGGCGCGCTGGCCGCCGAAATCGCCGCGAAGGCCGGCGCAAAGGAAGAAGACGTCGTGGCCTGCGACCTGTTCCTCTACAACCGCACCCCCGCGAGCGTCTGGGGCGCGAACGAGGAATTCCTCTCCTGCCCGCGCATCGACGATCTGGAGTGCGCGTATACCTCCCTCGCCGCGTTCATCGCCGCCCCGGCGGCCGGCCATGTGAATGTCTGCGCGGTGTTTGACAACGAGGAGGTCGGCAGTCTCTCCAAGCAGGGCGCGGATTCCACGCTGCTGGGCGACGTGCTGACGCGCGCGCTCTGCGCCCTCGGCCTGTCGGATGCGCAGATTCGCGCGGCGCTGGCCGCCAGCTTCATGGTTTCGGCGGATAACGCGCACGCCGTCCACCCCAACCACCCGGAGAAATACGACGACCTGAACCGCACGGTTATGAACGGCGGCGTGGTCATCAAGCACAACGCCAACCAGAAATATACCACCGACGCGGTTTCCGACGCGATTTTCTCGGAAATCTGCGCCAAGGCGGGCGTGCCGGTTCAGCACTTCGCCAACCGCTCGGATATCCCCGGCGGCTCGACGCTCGGCAACCTCTCCAACGCGCACGTATCCATGAACACCGTGGATATCGGCCTGGCTCAGCTTGCGATGCACGCCAGCTATGAGACGGCGGGCTGCGCCGATGTGGATTACATGATCCGCGCGCTCCGCCAGTTCTACAAGACGAACATCATCACCTCGGCCGACGGCGAATATCAGCTCGTCTGATCCTTCTCCTCCCAGCAGCGGCGCTCCATCTCCTCCGCATGCGCGGAGATGCGGCACAGCGCAACGGCCAGAAGGACGATTGCGGCAAATCCCAGACAGAGGACAAAAGCAAGCAGCATATTTTCACCCCCGCTTCATTCTATCCAATCGCGCGCCGCCTTATTTCCGGGCGGCGCGTTTTTCTCCTGACAGCTCCTTCGGTCTTTTTCCTCGTTTTTGGCAGATTCGCTTTTGTAAAATTCAATTTTGAGCGCTTACCTTCTTGATTTTTCCATTTCATGCATGTATAATGTGTTCATCTTTGCATAATGCAACAAGGAGGCGCCGCAATGAACCGCGATGAACTGGAAAAACGAAATGTGGGGGAAAACCTCGACGCCCTGATGAATCTTGATCCGCGGGGCTACGGCGTCTGCCGCATCCTCTACGCCGGGAGCCGCAAGGCGACGGGCGAACCGCTGACCATGCACGCCGCGCAGACGCTCGTAGACGCGGTTAAGCCCGGCGATCTGGTCTATATCCTGACGGGCTTTGTGCTCCTGCCGCATAAGGTGCCGGAGATGGACGGCATGGTTTCCTCCATGCTGCTCGCCCGCGCGCTCGTGCTGGCCTTCGGCGCAAAGCCGATCATCGTCTGCCCGGAAGACAGCGTGCAGGCCGTCAAAAACTGCGCCGCCGTCGTCGGGCTGCACATCTATGAGGATATCGCCGACGTGCTCGAGCTGCCCATGAGCATGGGCGTTCAGCGCTTCACCAAGGACGTCAGCCGCGCCGGGGACGAGGCCGACGCGCTGCTCGCGCAGGGCATGCCCGCCGCCGTCATCTCCATCGAAGCGCCGGGGGCAAACGACGTCGGCGTTTACCACAACGCGGGCGGGCTGGACGTCTCCGCGCTGGAAGCCAAGAGCGTCGTGCTTTGGGAGAAGCTGCGTGCGCTGGGCGTGCCGAGCGTGGCCATCGGCGACCTCGGCAACGAAATCGGCATGGGCAAAATCGCCGATCACATCCGCTCCTTCGTGCCCTTCACCGCGCACGGCGAATGCAACTGCGGCTGCAAGGGCGGTATTCTGGCCGCGTCCACGGCGGACAGCATCATCACCGCGACCTGCTCCGACTGGGGCTGTTACGGCCTGATGGCCGCGCTGGCGTACCTGCTGCGCAACATCGACATTCTGCACACCGAGGAGATGGAGGCCGAGGTCATGCGCACCGCCGCCCGCAGCGGCATGATCGACATGACCGGCTCGCTGCTGCCCGGCATCGACGGCTTCAACCTGAAGATGAACGTCTCCATCCTCAGCCTGATGCGTCAGTGCACCGATTACGCGCTCCGCTATTCGCACAATTCCGACCGCTGGTTCGGGCCGGTTTTGGCCAAGCACTTTTTTGAGTAAGGATGTGATATGATGGAACTGCGCCCCGTCGGCGTCGGCGGCGTTCTGGCCGTGCTCGGCAACGCCATCCGTTCGGAAACCGGCGCTCAGGTTGCCGCGCTCAGGGAAGCGGTTGAGCACGCGCACATCTGCGGTCTGGAAGAAACCGTCCCCGCCTACGCCTCGCTGCTCGTCAAATACGATCCGTTTCTGACCGATTACGACGCGCTCTGCGGCACGCTGCGCGCGCTGGAGCGGCAGATTTCCGCCTCGGCCGTAACGGAGGGTAAAATCGTCGAAATCCCCGTCTGCTACGGCGGGGCTTACGGTGAGGATCTGCCCTTCGTCGCCCGGCACGCGGGCATGACCGAGCGGGAGGTCGTCGCCCTGCACAGCGGCCAGCCCTATCGCATCTATATGCTCGGCTTTCTGCCGGGCTTTCCGTATCTGGGCGGGCTGGACGAGCGGCTGCATACCCCGCGCCTTTCCACCCCGCGCACGCGCATCCCGGCGGGCAGCGTGGGCATCGGCGGCAAACAGACCGGCGTTTATCCGATGGAATCCCCCGGCGGCTGGCAGCTCATCGGCCGAACCCCGCTGACGCTCTTCGCCCCCGGCGAGCCGCTGCCCTATGCGGCGGGCGACCGCATCCGCTTCGTCCCCATCGACGAAGGCGAGTTTGAACGCATCCAGAAACGCGAGGAGGCGAAACGCCATGGCGCTTAACATCGTTTCGCCCGGGCCGCTGACCACCGTTCAGGACTTTGGCCGCCACGGCCATCAGGCGGAGGGCTATCCCGAGTGCGGCGCATGCGACAAATACGCGCTGGCGCTGGCGAATCTGCTCTGCGGCAACGGCGGCTGTCCGCATGTCGCGGGGCTTGAGTATACGCTTTGCGGGCCGACCGTCCGCGCGGCGGATTATACGCTCGTCGCGCTGACCGGCGGCACGGTTTTGCCGACCGTCAACGGGAAGCGCGTTCCCATGTTCGAGCCGCTGCTGCTCGCCCCCGGCGATACGCTGGAAATCGGCATGCTCTCTTCCGGGCTGCGCGGCTATCTGGCCGTGTTCGGCGGGTTTGACATCCGCCCCGTCCTCGGCAGCCGCTCGACCGATCTCAAATGCCATATCGGCGGGCTGAGCGGCCGCGCGCTCAAGGCGGGCGACGTTCTGCCCGTTCTGCGCGCGTTTGAACTGCCGCAGGAGCGGTATAAGCCGCTGAAAAAGCGTCTGGAAGCCGTCGTGCTGGAAGATTGGGCGCTGGCCACGCTGAGCCCGCACGGCTTCATCGGCGCGCAGAAATTCCCGCTGCTTCGCGTCGTGCTCGGTCCGCAGGATGACGCCTTCACCGAAAAGGGTCTTTTTGATTTCAAATCCGCGCTCTACACCGTCACGCAGGATTCCAACCGCATGGCCGCCAAGCTCAGCGGCGCGCCGATTGAGGCCAAGGCGGGCGTGGACATCCTCTCGGACGGCATTGTCGAGGGTTCGGTGCAGGTTTCCGCCAACGGCCAGCCGATTGTGATGCTCGCCGACCACCAGAGCACCGGCGGCTATGCCAAAATCGCGACGGTGATCCCCTGCGACATCCCGGCGCTGGCGCAGGTTCGCCCCGGCCAGCTCGTCGGCTTCCGCGTCGTGAGCGTGGAAGAGGGCGCGGAGGCCTGCCGAAAGGAAAAAGAAAAATGGACGTATCTCAAGGAGGCGATCGACCATGACTGATTACGCATCCGCCCGCCCGAAGGACGTGCGCGCCCTCATCCGGGCGGGGCAGATCACCGCGCCGACCACGGGCATGTGCGACGGCTACGCGCAGGGCAACCTCGTCGTTCTCCCCAAGGAACTGGCGTGGGATTTTCTGCTGTTCTGCCAGCGCAACCCGAAATCCTGCCCGCTGCTCGAGGTGGCAGACGCGGGCAGCCGCACCTTCCCCGTCTTCGGCGAGGGCAGCGACATTGCGCGCGATATTCCGAAATACCGCGTCTACGAAGACGGCGTGATGACGGGCGAGTATACCGACGTATCGCGTTTTTTTGACGATCCGAGCCGTCAGCTCGTCAGCTTCCTGATCGGGTGCAGCTTTTCGTTTGAAAGCGCGCTGCTCGAGGCGGGCATTCCCGTCCGCCAGATCGAAGAAGATGTGAACGTGCCGATGTATAACACGAACATCCCTTGCGCACCCGCGGGCGTGTTCTCCGGCAGCATGGTCGTCAGCATGCGCCCGATCCCGCATGCGCTCGTGCCCGCCGCCGTCGCCATCACGGCGCAGATGCCGCGCGTCCACGGCATGCCGGTTCAAATCGGTTTTCCGGAGGCCATCGGTATTCGCGATCTCGCGCACCCGGATTACGGCGACGCGGTGACCATCCGTGAGGGTGAGGTTCCGGTCTTTTGGCCCTGCGGCGTAACCCCGCAGGCCGTCGTCATGCACTCCAAACCGCCGTTCGTCATCACCCACGCGCCGGGACACATGTTCATCACGGATATCAAAAACGCCGTCTTAAAGCTGTAAGGAGGAATCCCCATGATTTCTGTCGATTTAAACTGCGACCTTGGCGAGAGCTTCGGCGCGTATACCATCGGGATGGACGAAGCCGTGATCCCGCTGATTACCTCCGCAAACGTCGCCTGCGGCTATCACGCGGGCGATCCGCTCGTGATGGCGAAGACCGTCGCGCGCTGCCGCGAGGCGGGCGTGCATGTCGGCGCGCACCCCGGCTTCCCCGATTTGATGGGCTTTGGCCGCCGCAGCATGAACGTTTCCCCGGCCGAGGCGAAGGCCTATATCCAGTATCAGCTCGGCGCGCTGGCCGCCTTCTGCCGCGCCGCCGGTGTGCCGCTTCGCCACGTCAAGCCGCACGGCGCGCTCTACAACATGGCGGCGAAGGATGAAAAGCTGGCGCGCGCCGTCGTCGAGGGCATCTGCGAGGTGGATGACCGCCTCATCCTTCTGGCGCTCAGCGGCAGCGAAATGCTGCTCGCCGCCGAAAAGGCCGGTCTGCGCGCCGCCAGCGAGGTCTTTGCCGACCGCGGCTATCAGTCCGACGGCACGCTCGTCCCCCGCACCCAGCCCGGCGCGATGATTACCGATGAAACGCTGGCCATCGAGCGCGTCGTGCGCATGGTCACCGAAGGCGTCGTCACCGCCGTCGATGGCACGGATATCCCCCTCCGCGCGGATTCCATCTGCGTCCATGGCGACGGCGAAAAGGCGCTGCTCTTCGTCCGAAGGATTCGCGCCGCGCTGGAAGCAAAGGGCGTCGCGCTGAGGGCGCTGTAAGCTCTCCCTGTTTTTTCCCCTTCTCATCTTCGAAGAAACAGTTGCAGAACGGCTTTTTCTGTTGTACAATGAAATCGTAGCTCAACCGCTTTTCAGGAGGTGAGGACAATGGCTACCAAAAGTTTTTTGAAAAACATCTCCCTTCGCGACGAAAAACAGTGCAAGGCGTTTATCCGCGCGTTGGAGAATTCCGAAAATCAGCCTGCGACAGACAAGCATAGCAAGCGCCCCGTTCACACCATGTCCTCCACGCAAATCCGAAAGATTTTCGGCACATCCGATACGCAATAATGTCAAGGCGGCGTTCATCATGCGCCGCCTTCAGACTATAGACAAAAAGCTATTCTCCCCCGAAGGGGGGAGAATAGCCCTTTCCGCAAATGAAAGAATAGCTGAATTTCTTGATTTTGCTATTCAAGCCAAGTTTGCTTATGTCAACAAGCTGCAAGGCGGCGTTCATCATGCGCCGCCTTGTTTGCAGAGGGAGAAATCGACATGGCTGAAATCACAGGCTTTTGGCAGAGCAATCTGCGCGATCTGCTTGCCGAGCTGGGCGAAGAACGCACAAGCGAGATTCTATCCGCATTTGAATGTCCGCTGAACCCTGACGTACAAAGCTTTCTGCGCGAAAAAGCCATTCTTTTTTCAAAGCACGGCTATGCGTCCACCTATCTCGTGTTCGCCAGCTATCAGGGCAGCGTCGTCTTAATCGGCTATTATGCATTGGCCATGAAAGCCGTCGTCATCAAAGGCAGTCTGCTTTCTTCCCAATGGCGCGGCCGTCTGCGTCGCTTCGCCTTTTATGATTCGGATCTCAAGCAGTTCACCCTTTCGCTTCCGTTGATCGGCCAGCTCGGCAAAAATTACGCTCACCACTATGACCGGCTGATCTCCGGCGACGATCTGCTTGGCATCGCCTGCGAAACCGTTCGCGAAATACAACTGATGTCCAGCGGCAAAATGGTTTATCTGGAATGTGAAGACGTCCTGCCACTCACTTCCTTTTACGAGCGAAACGGCTTTTTCCGATTCGCAAACCGCAATCTGGACGGCGACGAGCGCGATCTTTCCCAAACGCCTTATCTCGTTCAAATGATTAAATACTTTAAGGATGCATAAACACACGCACCCCCGCAGCCGGTTTTTCCGTTTCTGCGGGGGTGCGTGATTATTTTTTTCGCCTATTCTTTTATGCGCCGCTTCACAAACGCCCTTCCGTCAAACGCCCAAATTTCCTCAAACCCGCAGGCCTCAAGCAGCCTTTGCGCGTCGTCGAACGCGCAATCCACGGTCGCCGCGTGGTGCGAATCGGAGGAGATCGTCACGCGGGCGTTTCGCCGTCTGAGCTGCTCCAATATCCATCGGGAGGGGTATGGCGTCGTCCGCCAGCCGCGGCTGATGGCTCCGGTGTTGACCTCAAAGACCTTGCCCGCCGAAACAAGCGCGTCCATCGCGTCCAGCGCGGCGGCTCGATAGCGCGGGCTGGTTTCGTCAAAGAAGCGTTCCTTCTCGTCGAACTTGGTCAGCAGGTCGAAGTGACCGACCACCTGCGCGCGGGGCGCGCCGGCAACGCGCCTGAGCTGGGCAAAGTAACATTCCGCCGCCGCGTCGCTGTCGCCGTCAAAAGCCTCCGCCAAAAAGCGGCGCGTCGTCTCCGGGCTGCCGTCCACGGTGGGATAGGCCGCCGGATCGCCGCCGACGGGCAGAAAGTGCGCCGAGCCGATGGCATAGTCAAACGGTTCGAGCCATTTTTCGTCGCTGAGCACGTCCCATTCCACGCCCGCGTACACGGCAATCCGCCCGGCATACGCCGCCTTGAGCCGCCGCATTTCAGCCAAAAACGGCGCGACGTTCTCCGCCTTCGCCGCCCAGCCGTTCGCAAACGGAAGCGGGCTGTGGATGCTGATTCCCGCCGAATCCATGCCCGCCGCCAGACAGGCGCGGATCATCTCCTCCGGCGTGCTTTTCCCGTCGCAAAAGACGCTGTGCGCGTGGAGATTCTGCATCTCTTTCCCGCCCTCCTTCTCTCTCCCCTTCAAGGGGGGAGCGCCCTGCCGCGACCCGAACACGGTCAATACCACATCCAATTCTTAAACCAGTTCATCCGCGCCAGCCACTCGCGGGAGACCTCCAGCCCCGACGCATAGGGATAAAACGCGATGAACAGCGCCACGGCGGCCACGACGAGCACGGCCGTCAGCGCATGGCTGAGCGCCCTGTTTCGCCGCTCCAGATAGCGCAGCCCCTGCGCCGTCGCCAGGATGATGAACGGCACGCTGGCAAAGTAGTGATAGATGAACGTCAGCCGGCTGACCAGCACCCACGGCAGATACGCCGACAGGAAGCCCACCGCGATGATCGGCAGCGCGCGGTCGTATTCGTCGTCGCGCCCGCGCGTGACGCGCAGCATCGGCAGCGCGTTGCGATAGACACTGTACCCCAGCACGAAGAGGATGGCGACAAGCCCCGTCCACCACACGGCCGGATTGCCGAACGCCATGATTGTGCTCGCCTTGCCCATCGCCGGGAACGCCGCGCTGTAATACCACATCGGCTTGACAATCAGCGGCCATTCATACCACGGCGAGGAGAAATAATGCGTCGCGACGAGGTTCTTGTGGTATTCGAACATCGTCACCTGCGCGTTCCAGATGCGTTCAAGCGTCTTGAGGTTCAGCTTCACCTCGCCGTAAGCGCTCAGATACGGAATATAGCTCAGGCAGTAAATCACAATCGGTACGATCACGAAAAACACCACGCAGGCCGCAAGCGTCGCCGCGCCTTTTTGGGCAAAGCCATCCGCCGCGCGCGCGAACGCCGGGTCTTCGTCCCGATGGCGCTTGGCGTAAACGCTCTGCTTATACAGCGTGATGAACCGCGAGAAGAACAGCACCGCCAGCCCGACCGCGCCGTAACAGCCGATCCACTTGCTGGCAATCGCCAGCCCCATGAACACGCCGGAAGCGAACAGCGGCACGAGCGTCCTCCACAATTTCTGGTGATAAAAGCTCATCTGCATCCAGCGCGCCATGAACAGGAACATCACCATCATAAACAGCACCGGGAAGGAATCAATCGTCGCGATGCGCGTCTGCGTGAAGTGCATGCAGTCCGCCGTCAGCAGCAGCGCGCTGAGCGCCGCCCACCGCGTCCGCTTGATGAGCTGCATCGCCAGCAGGTAGATCGCCGGAATCATCAGGATGCCCGTCAGCGTGCCCGCAAAGCGCCACGCGAACGGCGTCATGCCCATCAGGTCGATGCACCAGCTCATAAACACCTTGCCCAGCGGCGGGTGCGTTGTCTCGTAGGTGTGCAGGCTGTGCGCGTGCTCGTAGCCCGTGCGCGCGTGATAGATTTCGTCGAAGTACATGCTGTTTTCGTAGGTCGGCTTCTCCGGCACGGTGTTCTGTTCGTCGATCAGCACATTCGGGTCGGCTGCGCGCCCTTCGACCGCGCCGCTCGCCGAGATGGCCTGCACGGGGATCACCCGCCCGTTTCCATCGACCGCCGCAGCCTCCCAGAGCGCCGAGCCCGCGCCGTCAAACGTCAGGCGGACATAGCGCCCGTTGAGCGCAATCATTCCGCCGGAAGCGCCCGCAACCACACCGTCCGCGTCATAGGTCGGCTCGCGAAGCGCCAGCCATTTGAAGCACTCGCCCCGGTCGAAGAACGCGCCGGTTTCCGCGCCGTAGCTTTCTCCGTCCACGGATGTCGCGACGGTGAACTGCGTATCGGAAATCCCCCCGTAATAATACAGGTGGAAGTCCTCCTGATTTTCGCCGAGGTCGAGCACCACCGTTTCGCCCGCCGCCGTGGAGACATAGCCTGTCTGCGGCGCTTTCGTCGCACCCAGATGCCAGAACGCCGCGATGCTGTATGCCAGCGTCAGCGCGCCCACGATGGCGAAGTCGCGCCCGCGCAGGTGCATGCGGTAATCCTGCGGATGCAGCAGCTCGTCGCGCTCGCGCTTTTCGGCCGCGCAGGTCGGCGCTCCGTCATCCGCGTCCGCCATCTTGTCCGGCTCAACCCTGCGCTCCGGCAGGGTCATCGGCCGCGCCCCCATGAGAAGGCGAACCGCCGTATACGCCGTCAGCGCCGCGGCGGCGAGCTGCACCGCGCCGAGCGCATACCCCAGCCCCGTGTTCGGCGCAATCAGATAATCAAACGCCAGCACCACGCCGATGTTCACCGCCGAGGCCGCCGAGGCCAGCACGGCGGAGATCAGCAGCCGGATATCCCCCGTCTCCACAAACGCGAAAAAGAGCAGCGCCAGCGCGGGCAGGATATAGCGCTCGTGCATCTTCGTGCCAAGCGCAAAGACCAGCTGCATCGTCAGCGCGGCGGAGAGGAACAGGCGGCTCCTGCCCCTGCCCACGGCATAGACCGCCACGCCCGCCGCGAAGGAGAGCGCCATCAGCACAAGGCCGATCTGCCCGTAGGTGATCGAGCCGATGAGCGCGGTCGATTCATCCACCCAGTTGCCGCCCAGCAGGAACATCAGGTTGCCCGTCGAGAGCGTCGCGTGCGGATAGCCGGAGAGCGTCGCCGCGTATTTATCCACCAGCCACGTGAAGATGTTTTCGCCCCACGCAAAGGGCAGCACGACGATAAGCGTCGCCGCCACGCCGCCCAGCAGGCCGAAGCCGATGGCTTTTCCGCGGCGCTCGCCCAGACGCGCCTCTTTCATCAGCGCCGCCACGCCCAGCGGCGCGAGCAGCCCCGCCTGCGGCTTGGCCAGCACGGCCAGCGCGAAGATCGGGATGGCGATTGCCCACCGCCCCGCGCGCGCATACAGCAGCATCAGCACCAGCAGCAGCGCCAGCACGGAGTCAATCTGCCCCCAGCAGCTCGAGGTCACGACGAACGCCGGGTTCAGCGCCAGCAGCGCGGCCACGGCCAGCGCCGCGCCTTCGCCCAGCTTTTTTTCGGCCCATTTGAAGCAGACCGCCGCCAGCGCGAGATCGCAGGCAATCGGCACGAGCTTCATCAGCCCCTGAAACGCCATGCTCCCCGTGCCAAGCCCCAGCGCCCTGCCCAGCAGGCCGAGCAGCCACAGCACCAGCATATACGCGGGCGGATAATCACAGAAATAGCCGGCCTCATAGAAATTCGCCGGGCCGCCGTCGGCCATCTTGCCCGCCCACGCGCCAAAACAGCCCATATCCACGCCGTAGCCCTCGACAGTGAACGCCAGCAGCACGCGGATGACCAGCGCCGCCAGCAGCGAAACCGCCAGCCCCGCGCGCGCGTTCAGCTTCTTCCCCGTCAGGCCGCGCGCCAGCAGCGCCGCCAGCGCCATGTAGACGCAGGCCGCGCCGATCAGCAGCGGGATGCTCCTCTCCTTCGCCGTCTTTGGCGCGCCCACGTCGGTCTTTTTGCTCGGCGCGGGCGTGGCCAGATCGAGCACCGTCTCGCCGACGGGCACGGTTTCCACCTGTTCAAGGCTCACGTCCGTGAACCACGCCTTGCCGGTGTTCTCCGCGCCGTAGCCGCCCAGCCGCGCCATGACCGTGATTTCCTTCTGCCCCTTGCCGGTTCGGCCATACAGGGTCAGCGTTTCCCACTGGCCGTTTGTGTCGTGCAGGTCGCGGCTCGTTCCGTAAACGCCGGAGAAGGACACATTCGCGCCCTTCGTCCCCTCGCCGCAGCCCTCCGCCATCACCCGCGCGGTCAGCCTGTATGTCGCGTTCTCGCGAACGGCAATCGTCTGTTCAAAGCGCGCGTCGTTGGCCGCGGCGTTTTCCACCAGCGCGGCGGTCGTGCCGTCCTCCAGCGTCACCGCCTCCAGATACGAAGCGCCCGCGCTCGTCACCCACGCGCCGGTCTGCCAGCCGTCGGGCTCGCCGTCCGTCGTCAAAGCAAAATCGCCGTTGACAATCAGGTTGCCCGTCTGCGGCGCGTCGTCCTTCCCGCCCAGCCCAGACAGCGCAAAGAAAACCGCCGCCGCGGCGAGCAGCGTAAGCAAAACGACGATCCAGATTTTCTGACGTTTTTTCATTTCAATCCTCCGGGAAAAATCAAAACATAGGCCCCTGATAGGGGAACGCGTCCTTGATATGCGTCAGCCTTGCGCCCCGGATTTCGATGACGTCAAAGCGAGCCTGCCGCTCCGTCAGCCCATTTTGAACCATGTAGCGCAGCGCGCCCCTGCATATTCTCTTTTGTTTGGCCGGCGTCACGGCCTCGCGTCCGTAGGATGCGCCGCTCGTCCGCGTCTTGACCTCGACAAAGACGATCACCCGCCCATCCTGCGCAATCAGGTCGATTTCCGCGCCGGGGAACGCCGCGTTGCGCGCCAAAATCCAGCAGCCCTGCTCCACGAGATATTGCTCGGCGCGAACCTCGCCCAGCGTTCCCAATCCGTCCGAATCCATCTTACACCTCGACAAAATGCCCGATGAACGAGCGGCGGTGAATCGGCGTCGGGCCGTACTGCCTGAGCGCGGCGATGTGCTCCGCCGTGCCGTAGCCCTTGTTTTTGGCCAGCCCATACTGCGGATACCGCGCGTCCAGCTCGCGCATGATGCGGTCTCGCGTCACCTTCGCCAAAATGGAGGCCGCCGCAATCGAGTAGCAGAGCGCGTCGCCGTGCACCAGCCCGCGCACCTCGCCCGGCACATCCAGCCTAGTGATCGCGTCCACCAGAAACAAATCGCAGGGCGCGTCCTTCGCCGCCATCGCCATCGCGTTCTTCGTCGCGTTCAGGATGTTCACCCGGTCGATCTCCTCCGGCGAGGCGAGAATCACCTTCGCATACATCGCCGTCTGCATGATTTTATCATAGAGCTCCTCGCGGCGCTTTTCCGTCAGCTTCTTGCTGTCGTCCACATACAGCAGCAGCGGCTCGGGCGGCATCACGACACAGGCCGCCGCCACCGGGCCGCAGAGCGGGCCGCGCCCTGCCTCGTCTATGCCGGCAAAGGCGCGCCCCGTCGCCCAAATGGTCTTGTCCGTCTGCGTGATTTCTTCCAAACGGGCGTTCCAGTCTTTTTTCATGCTATACGCTCCCTTGGGCTTCCGCCCAAACCCGAGGTTATCAAGCTAACATCACCGATATTTCAAGAATAACGCTAAGTATTTGCGCCCGAAGGTTTCCAAAGGGCGATGCGCCAAACAGGCGCCGTAAACGCTCGGAAAGCCCTTTGGTGGGGCGATGGGGCAAAGCCCCATATTCCAAAATGCCTAGACATTTGTTTCTTGAAATGTTCGTTTTAGCTTGACTGTTCCTCTTTCTTCGCTTCGCGCACCGGAGTCGTTTCCTCTGGCGCTTTGACCGGCGCTTTTTGCAGCGTGATGCGCCCCAGCTTGCCCGCGCGGAATTCATCCAGAATGACCGCCGCGCCGCGATCCGTGTCGCATACGCCGCCGGGGAGCAGCCACCCGCGGCAGCGGCAGGCCTCCTCGAGCAGCGGCACGCCGCGCAGGGCGTTGTTTTTGAGCTTGAAGCGGGTCGTCAGCGCGTCGGCGTGATCCTCCATCAGCCGCTCCATCAGGCGGATCGCCAGCATCTGCTGATCCATGATGTTGTCGTTGATCGTGCCGACGAACGCCAGCGCGCGCGCGTCCTGCTGGTCGCTGAGGTTCGGCCAGAGCAGGCCGGGCGTATCCAGCAGCTCGAGGTACGGCGTGATGCGCACCCACTGGTTGCTGCGGGTCACGCCGGGGCGGTCGCCCGTTCGGGCGATGGATGCGCCGTTGATCCGATTGGTGAACGTGGATTTGCCGACGTTCGGCACGCCGACGATCATCACCCGCACGGTCTTCTTAACGCCCTTCGCGGCCATTTTGGCCACCGCGTCGGCGCTGGCCTTTTCAATGCGCGCGATGATATCCTTTGCCTTGCCGCGAATGCTGTCAAAGCTCATGCAGTCGATCCCCTGCGCGCGGAAATACCCCAGCCACGCGCGGGTTTCGCGTTCATCGGCCAAATCGGCCTTGCCGAGCACGAGCAGATGGCGCTTGTTTTTGATCATATCGGCCAGATCCGGGTTTCGGCTGGCGCGAGGAATCCGCGCGTCGCAAAGCTCCACGACCACATCGACGCGGCTGAGCTGATCGGCCAGCGCGCGCTTGGCTCTGGCCATGTGGCCGGGATACCAGTTGATCTTCTTCTCGTCAGCGCGGAGCATCACATCTTCGTTCATTGCGTCCTCCTTCATGGGGCGCCGCCCCATACCTTGGCAGGGAACCCGTTCCCTGCACCCTTTCTTCGCTTCGCGCCTGTTCGATGTTTTTTGGCGCGTATATAGAATAGAAAAAGACCGTCGGACGCAACGCCCGGCGGTCTTAACAGCACAATTACTTCTCCTTAATCTTGGCGGCCTTGCCGGACAGATTACGCAGATAGTACAGCTTCGCACGACGGACTTTGCCGCGACGGAGCACCGTAATCTTATCAAGACGCGGGGAATGCAGCGGGAAGGTACGCTCCACGCCAATGCCGTAGGAAACACGGCGGAGGGTGAAGGTCTCACGGATGCTGCCGTTGCGCTTCGCGATGCAGATGCCCTCGAAGGCCTGCAGGCGCTCGCGATCGCCCTCAACAACCTTAACCATGACACGCAGGGTATCGCCCACGTTGAACTTGGGAAGGTCTTTCTTGAGCTGCTCGCTCTCAATTGCACGGATGATTTCGCTCATCGGTCAGTTTCTCCTTTCGTCAGGCGTTCATGCGTAACGCGACTTTGTTCGCAGCGGAGCGCCCGTTCATACAAAGGAGATTATAACACGGCTCATCCCCGTTTTGCAAGAGAAATTTTGCTTTTGCGCCGGAAAATCTGATTTTTTGGCGCGTCACATCGCGTCCAGCGTCGTCTGAACGAGCCTGAGCGCGTCCTTGGGCGCGCTTTCGCCGCTCAGCGCGGATTCGATGGCCTCGCACATCAGCCGCCGCAGGGTCAGCCCCTTCTGCGTCGCGTCGATTTCGGGCAGCCACACCGCGTCGTCCTTCCAGATGCCGCGTTCGCCGAGCGCGCGCTGCGCCTGCGCGTCCTCGTGCCAAAGCGCCGCCGCGCGCATGGCCAGCGCGCTGTTGGCTCCGGCGGCGACGCAAACGCCCGTCAGCTCAAACGAGCGGATCACAAAGCCCGTCGAGGACGGATACGGCATGGTGAGCAGCTCGACGCCGTTTTTCTCCAATTCGCGGGCGCAGCGCCGCTCGTCACCCGTCCGCCAATCCATGAACAGGGCGGTTTCCCCGTTCAAAAAATGCGTCAGCGCTTCCTCCCTGCTCCCGACCTGCGCAATCAGGCCGCCCCGCACCCGGTCGCGCAGCCATTCCAGCGCCGCCTGCACGTTGATGTGATCTGCCTGTCCGGTTTCTCCCCCTTCGGTCAGCCACGCCCCGCCGTAGAGCGCTTGCAGCAGCGCCTCCAGCGCGCCGCAGGTTTCCGGCTCGGCCGGCCAGATCTCCAGCGCCGGATGATCCGCCAGCGCGAATTCCTCCAAGAGCTGATCGAACTCCATCGGGTACCAGATCGGGTGCTCGATCGTGTTGGCCATGTAGCCCATTCTCCGCTTTTCCAGCAGCCGCCGGTTGACCGCCATCTGCCGGTGCTTCGCCGTCAGCGGCAGCATGAACAGCGTTTCATCCTGCACGCAGGCGTCCAGCACGGGCTCGCTGATGCGCGGCGCATCCGTCAGGCAGCCGTCCAGCGCGATAAACAGCCCGTCGCTCACCCACAGGCTCGCTTCGGACGGCGCACAGACGATGAGATCCGGCATGTCGTCCCCGAGGATCAGCGCGCGCAGGTCGCGCTCCCCCGTCGGCCCAATCGCCCGCCACTGCGCCTGCGGAAACGCCTGCCGCGTCAGCTCCATCAGCGCTCCGGCGGTCTCCTCGTCCATGGCGTTCGCCGCGAAATACACATTCATCTGCGTCTGTGCCGCCGCGTCCGCGCTCATCGTCACGGCGCAGAGCAGCAAAAGCGCCGCCAAAACTCGTTTCACGCGCATCCCCTCCCCTTGTCCTCATGCTCCATATATACACGGGTTTGGGGGAAAGCATGCTTCAAAGTTTTTCAATTCATTCTGTTTCTTGTCAAAAAAGCTATTCTCCCCCTCCGGGGGAGAATAGCTTTTTGCCTACAGTCTGAAAGCATAAAAGAACGGCGGCGCTTTCGCGCCGCCGCATGTGAGCGATTCAATTACTCAGCGGGGATGAAGTCCGGGAGTTCGCCGGTCGCAACGACGATGCCGGAGATGTAGCCGAAGCCGCAAGCATCCGCATCCGCGTTGGAGCCCAGACGGTTGGTGCCGTGCACGCCGCCGGTGACTTCGCCGGCCGCATAGAGGCCTTCGATCGGCTGGCCGTAGATGTCAAGCACGCGGGTCATGGTGTCGATGACCAGACCGCCCATCGTGTGGTGCACAGACGGGAACTGCGGCAGCGCGTAGTACGGGCCTTCCTCGATCTTGACCATGGTGGAAGCCATGACCTTGTGGAAATCGAGATCCTCGCCGTTGTCGATGTAGCCGTTGTGCTTCTCGATGGTGGCCTTCAGGTTGTCGCCGGTGACGGTCGGGAACATGCCCTTGACCTCAAAGCCGTTGATCTTCTCGGCCAGCTCGTCAAGCGTATCCGCCTTCAGGATGCGGCCATCGGCGATACCGGCTTCGATTTCTTCCGGACGGACGTAGCCAGCGACGACCGGCTCGGTGAAGATGGCGTAGGTGGAGACGAAACCGGTGTTGACGGCAGCGTTCGCGCAGACGTCGCGGCGATCGCCCTCGTTGACGTAACGGTTGCCGTTGTAATCAACGTAGATGACGCCGTAGGACGGGCCGGTGAACGGCCACACCGCGTACTTATCCAGAACGCCGGTGTTCGGGTCCGCCCACGGATAACGCTGGATGTTGCTCATCTGGGTGGTGTTCGCGCCGATCGCCTGCGCAAGGTAGATGCCCTCGCCGGTGGACGCGGCCTTGATGTTGGTGGTCGGCAGTTCTTCCGTCAGGTACGGAACCTGCGTCTCACGCATCTGGACGTTCGCGGAGAAGCCGCCGGTCGCCATGATGACGCCCTTCTTGGCCTCGATGGTCTTGTAGCCGTCCGCGGTCGCAACGCGGATACCGACAACGCGGTTCGCCTCGTCGCGGGTGCGGTAAATTTCAACCATCTTGGTTTCCAGCTCGATGGTCGCGCTGGTTTCCTTCAGCATCTTGAGCTGCAGGTTGGTGATGTCGGAACCGACCTGGTTCTCGGTGACGTAGGTGCGGTAGCCGTAGTGTCCGCCCGGACGAGCCAGCGTCTCGCGAATCTGGAGACCGTTGTCCAGCAGCAGATCAAAGTAGACCGGGGAAGCGTAGACCATCTCGCGCACCAGCGCCGGGTTGCTCATGTTGTCGCCGCCCTTGATGGTGTCTTCGATGTGCTTCTCGGCGGTGTCCGGCTCGAGACCCAGCTTCTGCTGGAGATCGGCGGCGCGCTTGGAGGTGTAAGCGGCATACTGACCGCCGTTGATGGCGCTGTTGCCGCCGGTGGTGGAGAGCTTCTCAACCAGCACGACGCTGCTGCCGGCCTTCTCCGCAGAGTAAGCCGCCGCAAGGCCCGCGAAGCCGCCGCCGACGACGACGACGTCATAGCTCTCGTCCCACTTCTCCGGCAATTCGACGGAGCCCATGGTCGGGAAGTAATCCGGCGCGGCGACTTCCTTCGCCTCAACCGGCTTCTTGAAATCTTCGACGTTCGCGCCGGCCTCGACCAGAGCCGCCTCAACCGCCTTGAGGATGCCCTCGGAGGTGCGGGTCGCGCCGCTGACGGTATCTACCGCCAGAGACTGCGCTTCCAGAATCGCGGCGGGCATCTTCTCCAGCGCCGGCCAGCCGGGAGCGGTCTCGTTGTAAGCGGTCACCTTGATGTCCTCAATCTTGCTCTCGGACACGGTCACGTCCACCGTCAGGCCGTCGTACATGCCGCGGGCGACTTCCGTGTAGGTGCCGGGCTTCATGCCCTCGGCCACCGCCGCCGTGAAGCTGGAAGCCAGCAGGCAGACGCAAGCCAGAGAAGCGATCCATTTCTTGTTCATTCTTTTTTCTCCTTTCCGATGTAAACACGTTCGGAACTCCTGACATCATTGTACATGAATTTATGCGTTTCATCACTCGAAAGGAGGAAATGAATCATTCGAAAAACAGAAATTTAACGATCACGCTGTCCCGTTCGGCCTTGCAATCCACCCGCTCGCGTCCTTTTTCACAAGTTCATCGGCATAGACCGCGCTGCTCCGCGCCAGCGCGCGGGCGGCGGGCTTGAGCGTTTCGTAGTTCTTGTAGACGATATTTTCCCACGCCCAGATCGGGTCTTCGTCCATATCCAGCCTGACCAGCCCGTAAGCGTCGTGGTAATGCTGCGCGGCGCAGTGCGGCGCAAGCGTCATCGCGCCCTCCTTGCGCACCTGCTCCACCACGAGCTGAACGCCGCCCAAAAACGTCGTCTTGCTCAGGTGAATCCCCATCTTTTCCAGCATCGGCAGGAACTCGCCGACAAAGCAGCATGTATCGTGCGGGTACATGAACTGCATGCCCTCCAGCGCCTCGTATTTCAGCCCCTTCTTCTGCGCCAGCGGATGATCCCACGACACCATGATATACACCGGCTCGCGATACAGCGGCACCGCCCGCAGCCCGCTGACCACGCCGGGGCGCGTGGTGTAGAAAAAGCCGATATCCAGCATATCCGAGCGGATCAGCGCCGGAACGCCCGCGTTGTGCGTCATCATCATGTTCAGCCGGGTTTCGGCGTGCGCGGTGTGGAATTGCTCAAACAGCGCGAGCAGGCTGTTGCCGATGTTGATTTCGCACCCGCCGACGCTGACCGTGCCCTCCAGCTTCTCCGCCGGGCAGACGCTGTCCAGCGCCAGATAATAGTGCTCCACCATGCGGTTGGCATGCACCAAAAACGCCTCGCCCTGCCGGGTGAGCGCGAGCTGGCGGCCTGTTTTGCAGAAAAGCGGCGCGCCGACCTCCTGCTCCAGCATTTGGATATGCTTAAAAAGCGTGCTCGGCGCATATTGAAGCTGCTCCGCCGCCTTTTGATAGTTGAGCGTCTGGGAGAGCGTAATCATGGTCAGAAGCTGTTTGATATCCATGCTTGTAACGTCCTTTTCCGGTCGATGGTGCACGATTCGTTAATAATCTGTCTATATACATTCTATCCTCCCTCTCCCCAAATTGCAACCATAAAGTGCCGAAAGGTCAGCCGACTTTCTTTTTTCGCGTCCGCCAAAGTCCGCAAAACATCAAAAAACGGACATGTGTTCGTTACCCGCATGTCCGTTCTTATTCTGACAATCATTGAGCAAAAGCAAATGCTGCACAAAGCGCGGGCGCGCCCGCTTAACTCCTTCAGTCAGCTTCGCTGACAGCTCCCTCAAAGAGGGAGCCTTTTTTTGGCTTTTTTCCGTCTATGCAATAAGTCGAAGGGATTTTTCTAAGGTTTCGGCGGTGAAGAAACAATACCTCCCTCTTAGAGGGACGTTTGAAATCGGCGCCGCCTGTGGCAGAATCAGCCGATGAAAACGCCGAAGGTTGGCTGCCGAAAGGCAGACGGAAGGAGAAAAACGCAGCGCCCGCATTATACGCAGAATTTGCGTTTTTTCCCCCATTGTTTCTGATTTATTTCCTGCGTCTGAGCATGAAGCAGGCCGCCGCGGAAACCGCCAGCGCCGCGCCCCAAAGCAGAACGGGGCTTTCGTCGCCCGTCTTCGGCAGGTTTTCCGCGCTGGGGAGCTTTTTCCACTCCGCCGTGAGCGTCATATCGCCCGTGACGGTGATCGTCTCGCCCGCGTGGTACACCTTCTCGCCGTCCTTCCAGCCGACGAAGGTATAGCCGGTTCGCGGTTCTTCGCCAAGCGTCACATTTTGGCCGTAAGCCACCGTTTCCGTCCGCGTTTCGCCGTTCAGCAGGACGTATGTGACCGTGAACGTCCGGGCTTCCCAAACAGCCTTCAGTTTCATATTTTCATTGACGGTGATGTGGACTTTTCCGTCTTCTCCGGCCGGATAGCTGTTGCCCTTCTCGTCCTTCCAGCCCTTGAACAGATGCCCTTCCTTTGTGGGCGCTTCGAGGGTGACGGTCGTGCCCTTTTGCACCGTTTGGCTGACGCTTCCGCCTTTGCCGCCGTTCGCGTCGATTTCGATGCGCACCGGGATTGCTTTATACGAAGCGACGAGCGACAATGCGCCTTTTAGCGGTTCTGCGCCGTCCACTTTCACCGGCACGCCGCTTTCAGAGGGCGTATATCGTGGGTTGTCGTCGTTATACCAACCGTCAATGTTTATGCCGCTGTCGTGATATTTCGCGCCCATGTTCGCGGCGTTGGGCAGTTTGATTGCAGAAGTACCCCCTTCCAGAAAAATATCTGCTCCTTGTTCTATTGCCTGATTGTTGTAAATCTGCTTTGTTCTGTCGGAAATATCCCATTCCACCTTTTCACCCAACCAAATACCGCCGCCGGTTTTATACGCTTTATTGCCAACGACCGTCCAGTTTCTTATCGGTTTTTCATCTTTTTTAACCGTTGAGTCGGTCAGCGCCACGCCGCCGCCACGTGCTGCTTCGTTGTTTTCGATTGTGCCGCCGCTGATGGTAATGGTTGAATTCTCCGCATACAAACCGCCGCCCTTACCTGAATCTAACGTAGTACTACATTCGCTGATTGTGCCGCCTCTGATGGTGATTTTTGAAGAATTTGTTGCAAACAAACCGCCGCCCGCACCTACCTTACATCCGCTGATGGTACCGCCGCTGATGGTGACGGTTGAATTGTTCGCGTACAAACCGCCGCCCTGTAACCCCGTACATCCGCTGATGGTGCCGCCGCTGATGGTGATTTCTGAAGAATTTGTTGCATACAAACCGCAGCCCAGTTCCCCCTTACATCCGCTGATGATGCCGTCGCTGATGTTGATGGTTGATTGATTTGTTGCATACAAACCGCCGCCATTATCTGCCGCCGTACATTCGCTGATTGTGCCGCCGCTGATGATGATTTCTGAAGAATTTGTTGCATACAAACCGCCGCCCAATAATCCCTCACATCCGCTGATTATGCCGCCGGTGATGTTGATGGTTGAATTGTCCGCACACAAACCGCCGCCCGTGTCCGCCGTACATCCGCTGATTGTGCCGCCGGACATGACAAATGTAGCTCCATAAACGTGGGCGCCGCCGCCATTGCCACTGCCGCCATTGCAATTTCGAATCTCACCGCCAGACATATTGAACGTTGCCCCCGACTGAGCAATTACTGCGCGGCTACCCCCTTCAATTACGCCGCCTTTCATGTTAAAAACTGACTTCGAACCCGTAACCAGTACGTAGGCGTTGCCCGTAAACATCCTATTTTGCAGCGTCACATTTTCGTACATATTCGCGGTTGCCTCTCCTGATACAGTTATAAAGGCAACCCCTGTATCTCCGTCAATCGTCAGCGTTCCCTTGTAACCTTCCGCGCCCAAATTCAGAACGTTTCCTTTTCCTGTCACCGTAATTCCTGCGTTCGGCTCAACGAAAATCGTATGACCTTCGCCCTTGATGGTCGTCGTCTTGATGGTCGTCGTCTTGCTGTTGGTCAATATATAGTTGCCTTTCAAGGTGAAGCTCTGCGTCAAAATGATCTCGTTTTTTGTGTCGCCGGATTTGTTAATTTCTTCAACCGCATCCTTAAATTTAGCCTCCGACTCGACCCTACGTGACACCGCCATGGCGCGCGGCGCCGCCAGCGCCAGCATGCAGACCGCTATGCCCAGCGCCTTCCAAATCTTCCTGTTCATCGCTTTCTGCCTTTCCTTCGGTTCATTGTTTTCCTATATACAGCCTTTATTTCTTTCGTCTAAGCATGAAGCAGGCCGCCGCGGAAACCGCCAGCGCCGCGCCCCAAAGCAGAACGGGGCTTTCGTCGCCCGTCTTCGGCAGGTTTTCCGCGCTGGGGAGCTTTTTCCACTCCGCCGTGAGCGTCATATCGCCCGTGACGGTGATCGTCTCGCCCGCGTGGTACACCTTCTCGCCGTCCTTCCAGCCGACGAAGGTATAGCCGGTTCGCGGTTCTTCGCCAAGCGTCACATTTTGGCCGTAAGCCACCGTTTCCGTCCGCGTTTCGCCGTTCAGCAGGACGTATGTGACCGTGAACGTCCGGGCTTCCCAAACAGCCTTCAGTTTCATATTTTCATTGACGGTGATGTGGACTTTTCCGTCTTCTCCGGCCGGATAGCTGTTGCCCTTCTCGTCCTTCCAGCCCTTGAACAGATGCCCTTCCTTTGTGGGCGCTTCGAGGGTGACGGTCGTGCCCTCATGCACCGTTTGGCTGCTGCTTCCGCCTACGCCGCCGTTCGCGTCGATTTCGATGTACACCGGGATTACTGTATACGAAGCGACGAGCGACTGTTTGCCGCTTAGATGCAGATTTTCCACAGGCTTGCCGTCTTTAGAGGGCCAATATTGCGGGTTGTCGTTATACCAACCGCCAATGTTTATGCCGCTGTCGAGATAGGTCGCGCCCATGTTCGCGGCGATGGGCAGTGTGATTGAAGAAGTACTACCATCCAGACAAATATCTGCGCCGTGTCCTTTTGCCTGATTGTTGTAAATCTTATTTGATCCATCGGAAATATCCATCAGCACATCTTTCCCATTATCTAAATAAATACCGCCGCCGATACCGCCATTACCACTACCACTTTTTGTTTTATACGCTTCATTGCCAATAACCTTCCAGTTTGTTATTGGGTTTTCAAACTTTGTTACGTCGATCAGCGCCACGCCGCCGCCATATGTTGCTTTGTTGTTTTCGATTGTGCCGCCGCTGATGGTAATGGTTGAATGATATGCATATAAACCGCCGCCCATACCTATATCTGACGTAGTACAACATTCGCTGATTGTGCCGCCTTCGATGGTGACGGTTGAATAATTCTCCGCATACAAACCGCCGCCATAACCATTCACTGCCTTACATCCGCTGATTGTGCCTTTTTTGATGGTGATTTTTGAAGAATTTGTTGCATACAAACCGCCGCCCGCGTTCGCCTCACATTCGCTGATTGTGCCGCCTTCCATGATAAATCTTGATCCATTCTTAAGAGAGACGCCGCCATATTTGCCTTTACAATTTTGAATCACACCGCCATGCATGTTAAAAACTGAATTTTCTTCAAGCACTACGCAGGCCTGGTCCACTTGCTGCCTATTTTGCAGCGTCACATTTTCGTACATATACGCGGTTGCCCCTCCTGATACAGTTATAAAGGCACCCTTTGCATTTCCGTCAATCGTCAGCTTTTCGGCATAACCTTCCGCGCCCAAATTCAGGACAGTTTTTCCTCCTGTCACCTTAATTCCTGCGCCCGAATTAACGGTAATCGTATTACCTTCGCCCTTGATGGTCGTCGTGCCGCGTCTCAATGTATATTCGGTAGTATCGCCTTCCAAGGTGAAACCATTCATCAAAATGATCTCGTTTTCATTTTCATCGCTGGAATTATTAATCGTTTCAATCACTATTTTAAAAACACCGTCGTTTGAGACATAATGCGATTTCGTCTCCGCCATGGCGCGCGGCGCCGCCAGCGCCAGCATGCAGACCGCTATGCTCAGCGCCTTCCAAATCTTCCTGTTCATCGCTTTCTGCCTTTCCTTCGATTCATTGTTTTCCTATATGCAGCCGACAAAATGGATATGGACATCATAGCATATCGACATTCTTTTTTCAATCTGTTTTATTCGGTTCTTCATGAATCCGGAATTCGAAATTTTGCAAAAATTCCGATAACGGGCGCAATGATCGTCATGCAAAAAAGCGCCCTCCCGTTTTTCGGGAAAGCGCCGTGTATTCGCTTTTACAGCATACTCGCCAGAAACGCCTTGAGCCTTTCGGTCTTCGGCGCGCCGAGCACGTCCTTGGGGTCGCCGTGCTCACAGATCACGCCCTGATCCATGAACACGACCTCGCTGGCCACCGCGCGGGCAAAGCCCATCTCGTGGGTGACGACCAGCATCGTCAGCCCCTCCTGCGCGAGCTTCTGCATGACGGAGAGCACCTCGCCGACCATCTCCGGGTCAAGCGCGCTCGTCGGCTCGTCGAAAAGGATGACCTCCGGATCCATCGCCAGCGCGCGAGCGATGGCGACGCGCTGCTTCTGCCCGCCGGAGAGCTGGCGCGGCTTGGCGTTGATGTAGGCGGACATGCCGACCTTTTCGAGGTACTTCATCGCGTTTTCAACGCTCTCCTCGCGGGTGCGGTGCAGCACCTTCATCTGGCCGGTGACGCAGTTGTTCAGCACATCCATGTTGCCGAACAGGTTGAACTGCTGAAAGACCATGCCGACCTTGGCGTGGTAGCGCGGCATGTTGACCGCGCCGGAGAGAATATCCTCGCCATGGTAGAGAATCTGCCCCTCGTCCGGCGTTTCGAGCAGGTTGATGCAGCGCAGCAGCGTCGATTTGCCCGAGCCGGAGGAGCCGATGATGCAGGTCACCTCGCCCTTGTTGGCGGCGAAATCCACGCCCCGCAGCACCTCGTGGTCGCCGAAGGCCTTTTTGATGCCCCTGACTTCAATCACACGTTCCATCTCTTGACGGCCTCCTTTTCGTTTTCGACGGATACCTTGATATCCGCGCGGCTGTCGCTCTGCGAGCCATGAATGACGTAGTTATCCGGGCCGTCCATCTTCTTTTCCACCGCGCGCAGGACGGCGCTGACGCTCAGCGTCAGGATGAGGTAGATCACCGCGATGATGAAATAGACCTCGAAGTAGCGGTAATACGTGCCCGCGGCGCTCTTCGCCTGGAAGAACAGCTCGGAGACGGAGATGACGTTGAGCACGCTGGAATCCTTGATGTTGACGATCAGCTCGTTGCCCACGGAGGGGAGGATGTTGCGGATGGCCTGCGGCAGAACCACCGTCGTCATGGTCTGCCAGTGGGTCATGCCGATGGCGTGTGCCGCCTCGAACTGCCCCTTATCGACGGAGACGATGCCGCCGCGGATGATTTCGGCCATATACGCGCCGGTGTTGATGGAGATGATGAAGATGGCCGCGAAGGTCGTATCCATGAACACGCCCGCATACTGCGCGCCGTAGTAGATCACGACGGCCTGCACGATCATCGGCGTGCCGCGAAACACCTGAATGTAGACGTTCATCAGCAGCTGCGCCAGCCTGAGCAGCCCGCGCCGGAGGGTCACGCCGACGTTCGAGCCGGTTTTCTTCTTCTCCGGCAGGGCGATGGTGCGGATGATGGCCACCAGCAGGCCGAGCGCGAAGCCCAGCGCCGTGCCTGTCAGCGCAATCAGCAGGGTCATGCCCGTTCCGCGCAGGAACAGCATCCCGTATTTTTCCAGCAAAAAGGCCACCCAGCCAAAGAAGGATGTAGAAGCGTTCGGCATTTTGTTTTCTCCTTTGGGGTACGTCGACTCGCCGCCCCGAACCCCGGCAGGGAACTGAGTTCCCTGCACCTTCCATTACCATCTGCTTCGCAGATGGTTTATTTAATAAGAAACTTCTTTTCCTCCGTTTATCGCGCAGCGATAAACAAAGTGGGAAATCCAAGAACCTCAGGTTCTTGGCAGGGCTTGGGGCAGCGCCCCAACGTTCTCCCCCCATGGCGCGTAAAAAGGCTGCCGGTTGCCCGACAGTCTTGTTTGGCGCTTGATTACTCGCTCAGCGGCTGATCGAGCACAACCGCGTCCATGATGGCGTTGCGCTCCTCGGCGGAAATCCCGGCGAGGATTTCGTTGATCTGCGCCTTCAGCGGGCTGCCCTGCTTCACGCCGACGGCAATCTGCGCGTCGTCCGGGGAGACGGTGAAGCCCTGCCCTTCGCCAAAGGTGATGTACGTCAGATCCGCGTTCGCGGAGGTCGCGGAGACCGCGCCGGGGCGGTCGGCCACATAGCCGTCAATCGCGCCGGAGGAAACCGCAACGATCATCGTCGGGAAGGTCTCCATCGCGGGCATCTTCACCGCGCCCTCGATCTGGTCGATCATGTCATAGTGGAACGTGCTCATCTGGCCGGTGATCTTCGCGCCCGCCAGGTCGGCCAGGCTCTTCGCGCCGGCAAACGCGCTGTCCTTGCGAACCACGACGGTCAGCTCCGTGTCGTAGTAGGAATCCGTGAAGTCAATGGTCATCCGGCGCTCGGCGGTCGGGCTCATGCCCGCGATAATCACGTCGATGTTGCCGGAGAGCAGCGCCGGGGTCAGGCCGTCCCACTCGGTCTTGACGATTTCCAGCTCCATGCCGAGCTGATCGGCAATGATCTTCGCGATGCGCACATCGTAGCCGTCCGCGTAGCCGCCCGCCGCAATCGCCACGGCGTTTTCGCTCGCGTCGCTCTGCGTCCAGTTATACGGCGCGTAGTTGCACTCCATGCCCACGCGCAGGGTTTCGCAAACGCCCGCCGCCGCGAGCAGAACCATCGCCATCGTCATGGCCAAAACCAGCATTTTCTTCATTGCGCTGTCCTCCCGACCCCATCGGGTCTATCCACAGGTTGTTCGTTGGAATGAGGATATCTTACACCCGCCCCGCCGGTGAGTCAACAAAATTACAATAATTCCGCGTCATCTTTGTATTTTTTACAAAACAAATGCGCAGCAAAGCGTTTTTCATCGTCCAAAAACCGATAACGCGCCCGTTTTCATGCCTTTTTATTCATCCTTGACGCGCACGTTTTCCCGTCCGAACATATCGAATACCTTGTTCAGGCTGTTTTCCGCCTGCTTTCTGGCTTCCTCCTGCGCGCTGAGGATCGCCTTGTCCGATTCCTGCACCGTGCCCTCGATTGCCGCGCGGAATGTGCACGGGTAGCCCGCCGCCTGCGTCAGATAGCCCGCCACCTCCTCGTTCTTCTCCGGGATGCTCAGCATCTTCACATAGGCCGCGCCCATCGCCTTGGGATAGACCACGGTGAACAGCCCGTTCTCGCCGGAGACGAGCCGCCCGAATTTGAGCATGCCGAAGAGCTGCGGCTTCTGCTTGGCCTGCCGCATGGCCTCCTGCCAGATGCGTTCCGCGTCCGGCGCAGGGCCTTTCGGCGCTTCCTTCGCGGGGGGCGGCGCGGCTTCTCCCTGCGCGTCGTCCGGCGTATCGGCCTCCGGTGCGGCGGCTGCGCGCTTCCGGGCGGGCGCGGCCACCACTGCGCCCTCGCGCAGCTTGCGCTCCAGCTCGTCCACGCGGGCGACGAGCGCCTCCACCTGCATGCTTTCCTCCGGCGCGCAGGCGCGAAGCGCGGCCGTTTCCAGCGCAAAGCGCGGCTGTGCCGCCCACTTCATATCTGTTTCGCTCGCCAGAAAGAGATCGAGCATCCGCATCAGCCGCGTGTGCGACGTGCGCTTTGCCTGCGCGACGTATTCCGCCGCGTCCTCCCGCGTGACCTCCAAAAGGCCGCTGAGCTGTTCCTCGCCGCAGATATCCGCCAGCATCAGCGCGCGCAGATGGGCGCTCACGTCGCGCACAAACACCTGCACCTCGCGCCCCTTGCGCATCATCTCGTCAATCAGCGCCAGCGCGCCCGCCGCGTCCGAATCGATCAGCCGATCCGCGAACGCGAACAGGAAGCTCTTATCCGCCGCGCCGAGCACCCGAAGCACGAGCGCCTCCGTCAGCCCGCCGTCCTCCTCCTGCGCGTAGGAAAGGCACATGTCCATGATCGACCATGCGTCGCGCATGCCGCCCTCCGCCGCGCGGGCGATGCGGGAAAGCGCCGCGTCCTCGGCCTGAATATGGCCTTCCTCCAGCGCAACGCGCAGCCGCCCGATGATCTGGTGCGCGGGAATCCGCCCGAAATCGAACCGCTGACAGCGGGAAAGGATCGTCGCCGGGAGCTTCTGCGGCTCCGTCGTCGCCAAAATGAACACGACATAGGCGGGCGGCTCTTCCAGCGTCTTGAGCAGCGCGTTGAACGCGCCCTGCGAGAGCATGTGCACCTCGTCGATGATATACACGCGATAGCGCCCCGTCTGCGGCGGGTATTTCACCTTTTCGCGCAAATCGCGGATCTCGTCCACGCCGTTGTTGCTGGCCGCGTCGATTTCCAGAATATCGAGGCTGTTCTCCTCTGCCAGCGCCCGGCAGGTGTCGCACGTGCCGCAGGGATCGCCGTTCTCCGGGTGTTCGCAGTTGACCGCGCGCGCGAACACCTTCGCCGTCGAGGTTTTGCCCGTGCCGCGCGTGCCGCAGAACAGATACGCATGCGCGATGCGCCCGCTCGTGATCTGGCTGCGCAGCGTTTTGATCACAGCCTCCTGCCCCACAAAATCCTCGAACCGCGCCGGACGATAGCGGCGATACAGCGCCTGATAGCCCATTTTGTTGCCTCCACAATCCAATCAAGAATCAAGAATAGAATATCACAAAAAGAAAAACTTTACAACCGTTCCGGACGGGTGTACAATAAGCGGCGCTTCATCCTCCTTCAGTCTCGCTTTGCTCGACAGCTCCCTCAAAGAGGGAGCCATTATGTCGGTCCGAACCATCAAACGCGCTTATTTCCTCTTTTCTCTATGAAATGAGCAGCTTATTCGAACATCTGTGCCTCCCTCTTCGAGGGAGGTGGCACGGCGCAGCCGTGACGGAAGGAGTTACCAACATCTACGGAGGAATATTCTATGGCTGTTTCCGGCATCATTTTCCAAATGATCACGTTGTTCATCATGATGTTTGCGGGCTATGTTTCCGCACGGGCGGGGCTGATTTCGCCGTCCTTCCGGCGCGGGCTCTCTTCGCTGGTGCTGAGCACGGCGTTCCCCTGCTGCATCGTTTCGTCGGTGCTGCAAAGCGGCGGCGCGCCCGGCAGCATGCTCGTCGCCCTCGGCGTGAGCGTCGCGTTTTTCGCGCTGATGATCGCGCTGGCGGCGGTGCTCGTGCGCATCGTGCCCACGCCGAAGGAAGAGCGCAACCTCGATCAGCTTCTGCTCGTGTTCACCAATCTGGCGTTCATGGGCATCCCGATCATTCAGGCGCTCTATGGCGTGGAGGGCGTGGCGATGCTCTCGATGTTCCTGCTGGTGTTCAACTTTCTCGTGTTCACCTACGGCGTCATGCTGCTCGATGGCAGCGGCGACATCAACCTCCGGCAGCTGGTCAACCCCGGCGTGATCTCCGCGCTGATTGCGCTGTTCTTCGGTCTGACCGGCTGGCGGCTGCCCGACCCGGTGGAAAGCGCGCTGGCCTCCATCGGCTCCATCAACACCCCGATGGCGATGATGATTATCGGCGCTTCCCTCGCGCACAGCGATATCCGCGCCGCGTTCACTAATCCGCGCCTGTACCGCGTCTCCTTCCTGCGTCTGATCGTCATGCCGCTGGTGTTCATCGGTCTGGCGCTCGTCATGCCGATCAACCGCATGCTCGCGGGCTTGTGCGTCATCGTCGCCGCGATGCCGATTGCCGGAAATTGCAGCATGCTTTCCGATATCTACACGCCCGAGGACATGACCGCCTCCCACGCAACCATCGTCTCCACCCTGATCAGCGGCGTGACCCTTCCGCTGCTCGTGCTGGTGATGAGCATGGTGGGGCTGGGGTAACCGCTTCCCCGCGATAAAAGCCGCCCGGTTTTTGATGGCCGGGCGGCTTTCGCTTTTCCCCAAAACCTGCTATAATACATCTATCAATCATAAAGGAGAGCGATTTTCATGCGCGCTTACGAACGTCTGCTCAAATATGTTTCGGTCTACACCACCTCCGACCCGGACAGCGCCACCGTCCCCAGCTCCATGCGCCAGTACGATTTGGCGAACATCCTCGTCGATGAGCTGAAAGCCCTCGGCCTTGAAAACGTCCACGTTGACGAAAACGGCGTCGTCTACGGCTGGCTGTCCGCGACGGCGGGCTGCGAGCAGAAGCCCGCGCTCGGCTTCATCGCCCATCTCGACACCGCGCCGGATTGCTCCGGCGAAAACGTGAAGCCGCAGATCATCGAGCATTATGACGGCGGCGACGTGCTCATGGCCGGAAGCGGCGAAACGCTCAGCCCCGCGGCGTTCCCCGGCCTGAAAAAGCTGGTCGGCATGACGCTCATCACCACGGACGGCACCACCCTGCTCGGCGCGGACGACAAGGCCGGCATCGCGGAAATTATGACCGCGCTGGAAAACATCCTCGCCGCCAACGCCCCGCACGGCAAACTCTGCATCGCCTTCACCCCGGATGAGGAAATCGGCGCGGGCGTTGACCATTTCGACGTGGCCAAGTTCGGCGCGGACTGCGCCTACACGCTGGATGGCGGCGAAGAGGGCGAAATCGCTTACGAGACGTTCAACGCCTGTTCGGCGGAGCTGCATTTCGACGGCCTGAGCGTGCACCCCGGCTCTTCCAAGGATACGATGATTAACGCGGCGCTGGTCGCCATGGAATACAACGCGCTGCTTCCCGCCGGGGATATTCCCCGCCTGACGGAGGGCTACGAGGGCTTCTTCCACCTGTGCGATATGAAGGGCGACGTGGAGCACGCCGAGCTGCACTACATCGTCCGCGACCACGACCGCGCGACGTTCGAGGCGCGCAAGAAGCTGATGGAGCACGTCGTAAAGGTCATCAATGAAAAATACGGCCGCAGCGTCGTCACCCTCCGGCTCAAGGACAGCTATTATAACATGGCTGAAAAGCTGACCGACCACATGGAGCTGATTGAAAACGCCAAGCGCGCCTGCGAGGCGGCGGGCATGAAGCCGTTTATCGAGGCGGTGCGCGGCGGCACGGACGGCTGCCGCCTGTCCTACATGGGTCTGCCTACGCCGAACCTCTGCACCGGCGGCTTCGCTTTCCACGGCCCGTATGAGCATATCGCGGCAGAGAGCATGGATCGCTGCGCGAAGATGGTCGAGCTGCTGATGATCGGGGAATGAGAAAACGCCGGGACTTTGCTCCAATCCCCACCCGAAACCCGAGGTTTCCGAACCTCCCGCCTTTCATTTTCAAAAATTTCATAAAATTCTGAAATTTTCCTCTCTGTATATCGTCTTATAAGTATAGACAACATGCAGGGAGGTTTTTTCATGCTGGCCAAACGCCGTCTCTTCGGGGCGCTGCTGTTTATGCTGACGCTTCTATCTTCTGCGGCCTGCGCGAATATCAATTTGAAGCCCTACGAAGTGCCCAGCGCATCCGGCACAGAGGTCGAAATTCTCGCGCCGGAGGTCTATCTGCTTCTTCACGACAGTCCGCTGAACGGCGGCAAACTCAAAACGGCGCTCGTCCTGCTTGACCACGGGCAAACGGTATTCGAGCGGCGTCTGCCGGATCATACAGCCGACAGCGAAAACCTCAGCTATCGGCTCTTTGTTGCGGATGCAAACCGATACGGCATTTTAACCACCGAAAGCCATTCCAATTTCATCCGTTTTCGGCTTTTGGAAGACGGCGCACTCTCTGAGGGCTTTTCCGTTCAAGGCGATCTCACCGGCTATGCCGCCTTGCTCGGCTGGCTCTGCAATTTGAGCTGGGATGGCGGCGCGTATGCCGTCAATCGCTTTGATTGGGATGGCATTCTGCTGGCTTCTACGCCGGTTTCGCCGCTTCACGCCGCAGCCTACGGCGGCTTCACGGTGCTTGCCGACAAGAGCGTCGCCTATATCGCGCCGGACATCGACATTTCGCAAGGCCGCTATGCGCTGAATCATCTGCGCGTCAGCGCGGACGGCGAACCGCTTTCCGCCGTCCATATTCCTCTGCCGTCCGACAGCTCCACCACATACGGCGCGTTTTCGCCCGATGGCGGCATGCTCTCCTATACGGAATCCCACGCGCTGACGGAGCCCTCGCAATTCTTTCTCGCCCGTTCGGATGCGGCAGGCCGCCTGCTTTTCACCAAAATGCTCAAGGCGGCGGATATCAATGTCCGCGTCAACTGCGCCCTTTTGCGCGACGACGGCTCGACCACGCTTTACGGCACGGCGACCCGAACCGCCCGAAAATACTTCGCCGTGTTCCGGCTGGATCTCGATGCGCAGGGCAACGTCGCCGCGCTGGATGTCCGCGATTTCACCACACGCGCCACGTATCTGTACAGCGTCAAACTCGATCCGCTCGGCAACGCATACGTGGTCGCTCATGATTACAAGCACCCCATCGCCGTTGTCCCTTTTGACGCTCTGCCCGTCTGCGACAATCCGGGGCTGACGCTGACCAACGACGGAATATAGCTTTTTCCGCGCCACCCAAAATATATAGACCATATATAAGGAGGTTTTTTCATGCTGACAAAACGGCGTTTTTTCGCCTCCGCGCTGCTCGCCCTGGTGCTTCTTTCCGCTGCGGCCTGCGCGCAGATCGACCTCGTGCCCTACGAAATTCCGAATTCCGCCATGGCGCGGATCACGCTCATTCAACCCGGTTTGTTTCTCATTCACCACGACAGCACGATGAACGACGGAACCGTTCCAACCTCCGTCATTCTGTATCAAAACGGCCAGCCCATATTCAGCCGACAGTTTGACAACGACGGCGATTGGCGGTTGTTCTCGACATTCCTGATGAACGAAGCCTGTTACGGCTATGTGCTGGCCGATCACGGCGACCCGACGCTCGGCCGCCTGTTCGTCCGTCTGACCGGCAGCGGGCCGTCTCCGCTGCTCCAACTGATGGATCATCGTCATTCCGTCCGGCTTATGAATTTCGGAATCGCCTTTCTCTATGAAACGGACACGGCCTGCGCCCTCCAGCTTTTGGATTGGCAGGGGCGTTTGAAGGTGGATTACGCGCTCGATCCCGCTCTGCGCTATTCGATGCTTGGCAGCACCCTTTTGGCGGACGGCACATTGCGCGTCCTCACGGTTGACCGGCCTCGCGCGGATAGCAGCGAAAGCGCGCGCATGATTCTGCGCACCTTTTCAAACGCGGGCGCGCTGCGCTCCGAACAGGCCGTTCAATCGCCCTATATCGGCGGGTTTAACGATACCGTCGCGTTTGCTTCGGACGGCGGCCTCGTCGTCTGCACCGCGCCGCTTGCGGATTACAAAATTCAGCAGATCATCCGCATGGACGCGCAGAACAACGTGCTCTATCAGAAGACGCTCAGCGCGCCCAAAACCGTCGTAACCATTTCGGGCGCTCAGCCTTCCCCGGATGGTTCGGTCACGCTGTACGGCTCGGCGATGGCCAACTCCCGCGGATTGTTCACCGTCTTCCGGCTGAATCTCGATGCGCGGGGCAACGTCGCCGCGCTGGATGTCCGCGATTTCACCACCCGCGCCACATACCTGTACGCCGTCCGACTGGATGCGCTCGGCAACGCATACGTGGTCGCTCAAGATTACAAGCACCCCATCGCCGTCGTCCCCTTTGATGCTCTGCCCGTCTGCGACAATCCGGGGCTGACGCTGACCAACGGCGGAATATAGCTTTTTCTGCGCCACCAAAACAGGGCGTTCCGATTGCTCGGAACGCCCTGCCTTTTTTATGCAATTTCGGCGCTTATACTAATTCGCAGTTAAAATGCTTAACAGAGCGCATCAGATTTTTTGTTCTGACGAAGCCAAGTGAAGTGAGGCGTACTGGAGGTACGTTGAACGGAACGAGGCAAAGTCAGAGCGAAAAAGATGGTGCGCGGATTAAGCCATTTTAACAAGAATTAGTATTAGTACATTTCCTTGACTTCGACATCCTTGTAGCGCGGCATACCCGTGCCGGCCGGGATGAGCTTGCCGAGGATGACGTTCTCCTTGAGGCCGACGAGCGGATCTTCCTTGCCCTTGATCGCGGCTTCGGTGAGCACGCGGGTCGTCTCCTGGAAGGAGGCGGCGGAGAGGAAGGACTCGGTGGCCAGCGCGGCCTTGGTGATGCCCAGCAGGATGCGCTTGGCAACCGCCGGACGGCCGCCGTTCATAATGGTCTTCTCGTTCTCCTTCTCAAAGTGGAAGATATCCACCATCGAGCCGGGCAGCATGCTGGTGTCGCCCGCGTCCTCGACGCGAACCTTGCGCAGCATCTGGTGAACGATGACCTCGATGTGCTTGTCGCCGATGCCAACGCCCTGGAGGCGGTAAACCATCAGAACCTCCTTGAGCAGGTGCTCCTGAACGGCCTTCACGCCGAGGATGCGCAGCAGATCGTGCGGGTTGATCTGGCCTTCGGTCAGCTCGTCGCCCGCCACAACGCGGTCGCCCTCTTTCACCTTGAGGCGGCTGCCGTAGGCAATCGGATATGCCTTCATGCTGCCGTCGTCGCTGGTGATAATCATTTCGCGCTTCTTCTTGTTTTCGCCCAGCGAGATCGTGCCGGAGATTTCCGCCAGCATGGCCTCGCGCTTCGGCTTGCGCGCCTCGAACAGCTCTTCAACGCGCGGAAGACCCTGCGTGATATCCTTTTCGGAAGCAACGCCGCCGGTGTGGAAGGTACGCATCGTCAACTGGGTGCCCGGCTCGCCGATGGCCTGCGCGGCAACAATGCCGACGGCCTCGCCGATGTTGACATAGCCGCCGTGCGCCAGATCCTGACCGTAGCACTTCACGCAGATGCCGGTTTCGTTGCGGCAGGTCAGCACAGAACGAATCTGCACGGCCTTGATGCCGCAGTTGATAATCTCGTTGCCCTTCTCGAAGGAAATCATCTCGTTGCACGGCACGATGACCTCGCCCGTCAGCGGGTTGATGACGTCTTCGGCTGCCACACGGCCGACGATGCGGTCGATCAGCTTCTCGATCGGATCGCGCTCGGAGCCGATCGCGGTCACGGTGATGCCGCGGATCTTCTCGTGGCGGCTGGCGAAGCAGTCCTGCTCGCGGATGATGACCTCCTGAGAGACGTCCACCAGACGGCGGGTCAGGTAGCCGGAGTCCGCCGTGCGCAGCGCGGTATCGGACAGCGCCTTACGGCTGCCGTGAGAGCTCTGGAAGAATTCAAGAACGGTCAGGCCTTCGCGGAAATTCGCCTTAACGGGCATTTCCAGCGGTCGGCCGGTCGGGGACGCCATCATGCCGCGCATGCCGGCGAGCTGGGAGACCTGGGAAATGGAACCGCGCGCGCCGGAATCCGTCATCATGCGGATCGGGTTGAACTCGTCCATGTAATCCATGATCTTGCTCTTGACGTCGTCCGTCGTCTTGCTCCAAACCTCGACGACGCGCTCGTAGCGCTCCTCGTCGGTGAGCAGACCGCGCTTGAACTGCTTTTCAATCGCGCGAACCTTCTTTTCGGAGGCTTCCAGAATCGGCTTCTTCTCCGGCGGCACGATAACGTCGGCCACGGCCACGGTGACGGCGCCGATGGTGGAATACTTGTAGCCCATCGCCTTCACGTTGTCCAGCACGCGGGCGGTCTCGGACACGCCGTGCTTGCGGAAGCACATATCGACGATCTGGCCGAGCTGCTTCTTGCCAACCTTCATGTCGATTTCCAGCTCGAACATGTCGTTGAGCGTGTTGCGCGGCTTGAAGCCCATGTCCTGCGGCACGTTGCTGTTGAGAATCAGGCGGCCGAGGCAGGTCTCGATGCGCTTGTAGTAGATGTGATCGCGGTTGCCGCCGGTGATGTGGTTTTCGGCCATGTACTCCGGCGTCACCTCGCCGTCCCACTTGCGCGCGATGCGCACGGTGATGCGGCTCTGGAGGTCGATCTGCCCGCAGAGGTAGGCCATCATGGCCTCGTCCTCGTTGGCGAAGCAGCGACCCTCGCCCTTCGCGCCCGGACGGATGCAGCTCAGGTAGTAGCAGCCGATAACCATATCCTGCGACGGAGAGATAACCGGCTTGCCGTCCTGCGGCTTCAAAATATTGTTGGCGCACAGCATCAGGAAGCGGGCTTCCGCCTGCGCCTCCATGGAGAGCGGAACGTGCACGGCCATCTGGTCGCCGTCAAAGTCCGCGTTGAACGCGGTACAGGCGAGCGGATGGAGCTTCATGGCCTTGCCCTCGACGAGGATCGGCTCGAACGCCTGAATGCCCAGACGGTGCAGCGTCGGCGCGCGGTTCAGCAGAACCGGATGCTCCTTGATGACGCTCTCGAGGATATCCCACACGCGGGTTTCGCCGCGATCCACCATGCGCTTGGCGCTCTTGACGTTGTGCACAATGCCGGTGTTGACCAGCCGCTCCATGACGAACGGCTTGAACAGCTCCAGCGCCATGCCCTTGGGCAGGCCGCACTGGTGCAGCTTGAGCTCCGGGCCGACGACGATAACGGAACGACCGGAGTAGTCCACGCGCTTGCCCAGCAGGTTCTGGCGGAAACGACCCTGCTTGCCGCGCAGGAAGTCCGAAAGGGACTTGAGCGCGCGGTTGCCGGGGCCCGTCACCGGGCGGCCGCGGCGGCCGTTGTCAATCAGCGCGTCCACCGCTTCCTGAAGCATGCGCTTCTCGTTGCGGACGATGATATCCGGCGCGCCCAGCTCGAGCAGGCGCTTGAGGCGGTTGTTGCGATTGATGACGCGGCGATACAGGTCGTTCAGGTCGGAGGTCGCAAAACGGCCGCCGTCCAGCTGAACCATCGGGCGCAGATCCGGCGGCATGACCGGGATGACTTCCAGAATCATCCACTCCGGCTTGTTGCCGCTGGAACGGAAGGCCTCGACGACCTCCAGACGCTTGATCGCCTTGGCGCGCTTCTGGCCTTCGGTCTCGCGCTCGCGTTCCTTCTCGGTCAGCTCGGCGATTTCGGCGCGGAGCTGCTGGCTGAGCTGGTCGAGGTCGAGCTTCTGAAGCAGCTCGCGGACGGCCTCCGCGCCCATACCCACGCGCAGCGGCGCTTTGCCCATCGCCACGTCGGCGGTGTAGCTCGGCGCGGTGATCTGCTGACGGTATTCCGTCTCGGTCAGGATGGCGTTCGGGCGCAGCGGGGTGCAGCCGGGGTCAAGCACGATGTAAGAGGCAAAGTACAGCACCTTTTCCAGCGCGCGCGGGCTGATGTCCAGCAGCGTGCCCATGCGGCTCGGGATGCCCTTGAAATACCAGATATGGCTCACCGGCGCGGCCAGCTCGATGTGACCCATGCGCTCGCGGCGCACCTTGGAGCGCGTCACCTCAACGCCGCACTTGTCGCAGACGATGCCCTTGTTGCGCACACGCTTGTACTTGCCGCAGTTGCATTCCCAGTCCTTGGTCGGGCCAAAGATGCGCTCGCAGTACAGGCCGTCGCGCTCCGGCTTGAGGGTGCGGTAGTTAATCGTTTCCGGCTTGGTGACCTCGCCGTGGGACCACGCGCGGATCTGATCCGGGGAGGCCATGGAAATTTGAATGGAAGACAGGTTTGTCAATTCCGACAAAGGGGTACACTCCCTTCTCTACTTATATCAGGCCGCCGCCGCGCCCGAAGCGCGGCGGGGCATTGTTGCGTTTATGTCCCGGAAGAAACAATTACTTGTCATCCAGGTCGTCCAGGGAGATATCCTCGAAGCTGGGCACGTCGTCAAAGTCAAACACATCGTCGTCGGTGTCGAAGTCGTCTCCGGCCTCTTCCTCCTCGACGTCGTCCGCATCGGCCTCCTTGCCGTCGGTCGGGAGCGCGGCGCGTTCGCCCTCGCTCTCCTCGCTCTGGCTGCGGTCGAAGCCTTCCTCTTCGTCCTCAAGCTCTTTGATGACGATTTCGTTGTGGTCGCTGTCCAGCGCCTTCACGTCCAGACAGAGGCTCTCAAGCTCCTTGATGAGGACCTTGAAGGACTCCGGAACGCCCGGCGTCGGGATGTTCTTGCCCTTGACGATGGCCTCGTAGGCCTTCACGCGACCCACGATATCGTCGGACTTGACCGTCAGAATCTCCTGAAGCGTGTTGGCCGCGCCGTAAGCCTCGAGCGCCCAGACCTCCATCTCGCCGAAGCGCTGGCCGCCGAACTGCGCCTTGCCGCCCAGCGGCTGCTGGGTCACGAGGCTGTACGGGCCGGTGGAACGGGCGTGCATCTTGTCGTCAACGAGGTGATGCAGCTTGAGGTAGTACATGTAGCCAACGGTGACGGGGTTATCGAACTGATCGCCCGTGCGGCCATCGTAAAGAATGGTCTTGCCGTCGCGGCGCTTGCCGCCGGCTTCGAGGGCGTTCTGGATCTGCTCAAAGGACGCGCCGTCAAAGTCAGGCGTCGCCACGCGCCAGCCGAGCGCCTTGGCCGCCATGCCCAGGTGCATCTCCAAAACCTGACCCAGGTTCATACGGGACGGAACGCCCAGCGGGTTCAGCACGATCTGGAGCGGCGTGCCGTCCGGCAGGAACGGCATGTCCTCCTGACGGAGCACACGGGAAACGACGCCCTTGTTGCCGTGGCGGCCTGCCATCTTATCGCCGACGGAGATCTTGCGCTTCTGGGCGATGTAGACGCGAACCATGCGGTTGACGCCCGGCGCCAGCTCAGCGTGATCCTTGCGGTCAAACACCTTCACATCGACGATGATGCCTTCCTCGCCGTGCGGCACCTTGAGCGAGGTATCGCGAACCTCGCGCGCCTTTTCGCCGAAAATCGCGCGCAGCAGGCGCTCCTCGGCGGTCAGCTCGGTTTCGCCCTTCGGGGTCACCTTGCCGACGAGGATGTCGCCCGGATGCACCTCCGCGCCGACGCGGATGATGCCCTCGGCGTCCAGATCGCGCAGCGCGTCGTCGCCGACGTTCGGCAGGTCGCGGGTGATTTCCTCCGCGCCCAGCTTGGTGTCGCGCGCCTCGCACTCGTATTTTTCAAGGTGAATGGAGGTGAATACGTCGTTGCGAACCAGCTCCTCGGAGAGCAGAACCGCATCCTCGTAGTTGTAGCCTTCCCACGTCATAAAGCCGATCAGGATGTTGCGGCCCAGCGCGATTTCGCCGTGGTCGGTGGACGGACCGTCCGCAATCACGTCGCCCTTCAGAACCTTTTCACCGGCGGAAACGATCGGGCGCTGGTTGATGCAGGTGCTCTGGTTGGAGCGCGCAAACTTGATGAGCTTGTAGGTGTGGGTCTCGTGCAGCTCGTCCTCGATGACGATCTGGTCGGAGGAGACCTTCTTGACGTAGCCGTCCTCGCGGGCGCGCAGGCACACGCCGGAATCCTTGCCCGCCTTGTACTCGATGCCGGTCGCCACGTAGGCGGCTTCCGGACGGAGCAGCGGCACGGCCTGACGCTGCATGTTCGAGCCCATCAGAGCGCGGTTTGCGTCGTCATGGTCGAGGAACGGAATCATGGCCGTCGCGACGGAAATCACCTGACGCGGGGAAACGTCGATGTAATCCACGTGGCTCGGCTCGACACTCTGAACGTCGGCGCGGACGCGCGCGGTAATGCGGTCGTTGACAAACGTGCCGTCCGGGTTGAGCGGCTCCTTCGCCTGCGCGATGTAGCAGCCGTCCTCCTCGTCCGCGGCGAGATACACGATCTCGTCGAGCACGCGCGGCTTCTCGCCGCTGTGGTCGATCAGGCGGTACGGCGCCTCGATGAAGCCGTATTCGTTGATGCGGGCATAGGTCGCCAGCGAGCCGATCAGACCGATGTTCGGGCCTTCAGGCGTCTCAATCGGGCAGATGCGCGCGTAGTGCGAGTAGTGAACGTCTCGAACCTCGAAGGACGCGCGGTCGCGGTTCAGGCCGCCCGGGCCCAGCGCGGACAGGCGGCGCTTGTGGGTCAGCTCGGCCAGCGGGTTCGGCTGATCCATGAACTGAGAGAGCTGAGAAGAACCGAAGAACTCCTTGATCGCCGCGGAAACCGGGCGGATGTTAATCAGCTCCTGCGGCTTGACCTCGCTCTGGTTCTGCACGCTCATGCGCTCGCGAACCACGCGCTCCAGACGCGCCAGACCGATGCGGATCTGGTTCTGGAGCAGCTCGCCCACGGAGCGCAGGCGGCGGTTGCCGAGGTGGTCGATGTCGTCGGTCAGACCCACGCCGTAGGGCAGATTCAGCAGGTAGCTGATGGAGGCCACGATATCGTCAATCAGGATGTGCTTGGGCATCAGCGCGGAGAGATTCTCGTGCAGCAGGCGGATCTTCGCCAGCTCGTCCATGCCCTCCTGCTCGGCGGTCTCCAGGAGCTGCTTGAGGGTCGGCAGGTGAACCATCTCGTTGATGCCGGCCTTTTCAATTTCCTCTTCGCTCAGCCACGCGGCCGCGTCCACGAAATTGTTGCCGATGACGCGAACCACGCGATCCTCCAGACGGAGGTAGATGTCGTTCACGCCCGCATCCTGAATCTTCTTGGCCAGCGGGTCGGTCTTGGCGGCCGGAATCCGCTCGCCCGCCGCGATGATCGCCTCGCCCGTGGTCGGGTCGATGATGTCCTGATCGACCACGTGGCCGCGGATGCGCGCCGCAATTGCCAGCTTCTTGTTGTACTTATAGCGGCCCACGCGCATCATGTCGTAGCGCTTCGGGTCGAAGAAGGTCGCGTGGAGCAGCTTCTCGGCGGAATCGACCGTGCCGACCTCGCCCGGACGCAGGCGGCGATAGATGTCCATCAGGCCGCTTTCCTTGCTCTTGACCTCGTTGCCGCCGCGGGTGCGGCGGGTGCCGTCGTCGCCGCCGTCGCGCTGCATGGTGGCTTCGAGCTTTTCGTCGTTGCCCAGAAGCTGACGAATCTGCTCGTCGCTGCCGTAGCCCAGCGCGCGCAGCAGGCTGGTCACGGGCAGCTTGCGGGCGCGGTCAACGCGCACCCAGATCACGTCGTTGGAGTCGATTTCGTACTCCAGCCACGCGCCGCGGCTCGGGATCACCTGCGTATCAAACAGGTGCTTGCCGGCCTTGTCGATGCTTTCGCGGTAATATACGCCGGGGCTGCGCACGAGCTGGCTGACGATGACGCGCTCGCCGCCGTTGATGATGAACGTGCCGTGTTCGGTCATCAGCGGGAAATCACCCATGAATACTTCGGATTCCTTCACTTCGCCCGTCTCGTTATTGGTCAGGCGAACGAGCACCTTGAGCGCCGTTGCGTAGGTCATATCGCGCTCGCGACATTCTTCCAGCGAATACTTCGGCGTTTTATCCAGAGAATAATCGACGAACTCCAGCTTCAGATTGCCGTTAAAATCATAAATCGGAGAAACATCGTTGAGAACCTCGCGCAGATCCTCCTTCAGGAAACGCTCGTAAGAATTCTTTTGAACCTCGATCAGGTCGGGCATCTCCACCACTTCGTCAATGGTGGCAAAGCTCTTGCGAACCCGGCCCTTTCCCATATTGACGTCGTGCACCCCGACGTACTTCATGATCTCAGCTTCCTCGCGCTCGTCGCGGACGGTAACCATGAATGCCATCACCCCTAACTTGTCTAAACCTGCAAAGGATATATGCGGCAACAGGCAAGCGCTTTTAAACTGCCCATTGCCAAACAGCCCAAAGCGTTGTACAATGATGTAGGCCAATGCCCGATCACGGGCACATCTTTGCCTATTGTGCATACTGATGCAATATAGTATTGTATTCCTTTTTAAAAGGCCTGTCAAGTGTTTCCGGTGATTTTATGCAAATTTCTTCTGATTTGCGTGAATTTTCGCCGGTTTTCTTTTTATTTTGGGCGAAGAACACCTTCAAAATTCCTATGACGGACGCGCAATGCACGTCCTCCGGGCATGGCACAACTTATTGCTTAGACGGCAAATAACTCGCCCAAAGAGCTCCCTCCTTGAGGGCGTAGAGCTTGCCGCCCGCTGTGCGGGAAGCAGGCAAGCGGAACGCCGAAGGTCTGTCA
>OLGB01000531.1_pt1 | contig 54347 bp, 49 predicted proteins | sample 1605691 | NCBI WGS metagenome assembly OLGB01 (sample SAMEA3888925, study PRJEB22519) | human gut metagenome | biome: human gut; feature: human-associated habitat; material: faeces | place: Denmark | collected 2010
CCGCCCCGGCCCGGAGGACGGGGGAGGGGAAGTTCGCGTGGTTCACCGCGTCGGGGAAGAACTGGGGCTCCAGGCACACGGCGTGGCCGGGGCCGTAGACGGCGCCGGCCACGCCGGTCCGCTCGGTCAGAAAGCCCGCGGTATAGAGCTGCATGCCGGGAAGAGACGTGGACAGTTCCAGGCCGATGCCGGTCCGGGGGCACCACAGCTCCGCCGCCGGAGCGCCGCCCCGGTCCAGCACGTAGTTGTGGTCATAGCCCCGGCTGGCCGCGAGAAATGCCTCGCCCAGCCGGTCGCCCAGGACCGCGCCGCTGCGCAGGTCCAGCGGCGTGCCCGCCACCGGAGCGATCTCCCCGGTGGGGACGTTGCCCGCTCCCGCGGGGGTGTAGGCCTCGGCGCGGACCGTCAGCGTATGGTCCGACACCGGTCCGCCGTCGTGGCCGGCCAGGTTGAAGTAGGCGTGGTTGGTGAGGTTCACCACCGTGTCGGCGTCGCTGACGGCCCGGTAGTCCACGGTCAGGGTGTCGCCGGAGAGGGCGTAGGTGACCTCCGCGTGGACATTGCCGGGGAAGCCCTCCTCCCCGTCGGGGGAGTCCAGCGCAAAGGTGACGGCGCCGGGGGCGCAGGTGAAGCGCCAGAGCTTCTTGTGGAAGCCCACCACGCCGCCGTGGAGCTGGTTGGCCCCCTCGTTGGCGGTCAGGCGGAAGGTCCGGCCGTCCAGGGTGAAGGCGGCGCCGCCGATGCGGTTGGCGCAGCGGCCGATGGTGCCGCCGAAGCAGGCGTCGCGGTCCCGGTAGTCCTCCACGCGGTCATAGCCCAGGCAGATGTCCGTGGCCCGGCCCTGCCGGTCGGGGACGCGGATGGCCCGGACGGCGGCCCCGAAGGGCAGCAGCTCCACCTGGATGTCTCCCTTCCGCAGGCGGATCAGGGGGATATCCTGTCCCTCCAGGGTGCCGAAGGGCGTGGTCTCGCACATGGCTCAGCCCTCGTAGCCATTGGGATGGCTGGAGTGCCAGGCCCAGGCGTCGGCGATGATCTCCTCCAGGCCCCGCTTGGGCGTCCAGCCCAGGACCTCGGCGGCCTTGTGGTTGGAGGCGATCAGCACGGAGGGGTCGCCGGCACGGCGGGGCTCCACCACGGCGGGGATCTCTTTGCCGGTGACCTTGCGGGCGGTGTCGATGATCTCCTTAACGGAGTAGCCGTCGCCGCTGCCCAGGTTGAACGCGCCGCTCTCGCCGCCCTTCTCCAGATACTCCAGGGCCAGCAGGTGGGCCTCCACCAGGTCGCGGACGTGGATGTAGTCCCGGATGCAGGTGCCGTCGGCAGTGGGATAGTCGTCGCCGTAGATGCCGATGTGGTCCCGCTGGCCCAGGGCGGTCTTGAGCACCAGGGGGATCAGGTGGGACTCGGGGTTGTGGTCCTCGCCGATGCCCACATCGGTGTTGGCGCCGGCGGCGTTGAAGTAGCGCAGGGCGGCGTAGCGGATGCCGTAGGCCTTGTCGCACCACTTGAGCATGCCCTCGATGGCCAGCTTGCTGGCGCCGTAGGGGTTGGTGGGCTCGGTGCGGTCGGTCTCCTCGATGGGCTGCTTCTCCGGCTCACCGTAGGTGGCGGCGGTGGAGGAGAACACGATGCGCTTCACGCCGTGGTTCTTCATGGCGGTCAGCATGGACTGGGACCCGGCCACGTTGTTGCCGTAGTACTTCAGGGGGTCGGTGACGCTCTCGCCCACCAGGGAGAAGGCGGCGAAGTTGATGACGCCGTCGATGTCGTTCTCAGTGAAGATGCGGTCCAGGAAGGCCGCGTCCCGCAGGTCGCCCACGTACAGCTTCACGCCGCCTTTGACGGCCTGCCAGTGACCGGTACGCAGGTTGTCCGCCACCACGGTGTTGATGCCCCGCTCCTTGAGAAGCGCCACCATGTGGCTGCCGATGTAGCCGGCGCCGCCGGCGACAAGGATCGTTTTCATATCGTACTCCTCCTTATTTCACGCTGTTGATAAACCGCTCGAAGGCCAAGCGGCCTTCGGAAGTGCACTTGTAGACGCCGGCGTCCTCCAGCACCCGGGCGAACACCCGGCCCACCTCGGTGTGCAGGATGTCCATGACATTGTCCGCCGTGAAGGTGTAGCGCTTCTTGAGCTCCTCCGCCCAGTCGGCGTGCTTGGCGATGGCCTCGTCGGCCCGCAGGTCGCCGCCCTGCACCAGCACGTCCGCCAGCTGGGAAAGCTCGCTCTTGAGGCGGGAGGGCAGCACGGCCAGGCCCATGACCTCGATGAGGCCGATGTTCTCCTTCTTGATGTGGTGGAGCTCCTGGTGGGGGTGGAACACGCCCAAGGGGAACTCCTCGGTGGTCAGGTTGTTCCGCAGCACCAGGTCCAGCTCATACTGATCCCCCCGCCGCCGGGCGATGGGGGTGATGGTGTTGTGGGGCTCGCCGTCGGTCTCGGCGTAGATGCCGGCGGCCGGGTCGGAGTAGGCCCGCCAGGCGGTGAGGATCTTCTCCGCCAGGTCCACCAGGCGCTTGTCGTCGGCGCAGCGCAGGCGGATGACGGACATGGGCCACTTGACGATGCCGGCGGTCACGTCCTCAAAGCCGGGGAAGGAGACGGCCTTTTCGATCTCCGCCCGCTCCATGGCAAAGGTGTAGTGGCCGCCCTGGAAGTGGTCGTGACTCAGGATGGAGCCGCCTACGATGGGCAGGTCCGCGTTGGAGCCCACGAAGTAGTGGGGGAACTGGACCACGAAGTCCAGGAGCTTGCGGAAGGCGGAGCGGTCGATCTTCATGGGCACATGGCGGCCGTTAAAGACGATGCAGTGCTCGTTGTAGTAGACGTAGGGGCTGTACTGGAAGAACCAGTCCTGCCCGTCAATGGTGATGGGGATGATGCGGTGGTTCTGCCGGGCGGGATGGTTCATGCGGCCGGCGTAGCCCTCGTTCTCCCGGCACAGCTGGCACTTGGGATAGCCGCTCTGGGCCGCGGTGCGGGCGGCGGCGATGGCCTTGGGGTCCTTCTCCGGCTTGGAGAGGTTGATGGTGATGTCCAGGTCGCCGTAGGCCGTGGGGGTGACCCACTTCACGTCCCGGGCGATGCGGTAGCGGCGGATGTAGTCGGTGTCCTGGCAGAAACCGTAGAACCAGTCGGTGGCGGCCTTGGGGGACTGGGCCAGCTTTTCCTTGAATTCCCCGATCACCTGGGAGGGGCGGGGGGTGAGCCGGCCCATGAGCTCCGTGTCCAGCAGGTCCCGCTCAGTGACGCCGCCGGAGATGACGCCCCGGGCCTCGGCGTCGTCCAGCAGGGTCTTTAGGATCTCCTCCAGCTCCATGGCCGGGACGGTCTTCGGCCGGTCATACGCGCTGATGCCCAGAGCCCCCAGCACCCGGTTTTCCGCCCAGGTGCGGTCGCACTCCTCGATGAGCCCCTTGTCCACGGCGTACTGGACCAGGGCCGCAACGCTTGCATCGATCATGTCGTTCTCTCCTTCCTCTCAGCCAAGGCGGACGCCGCCCACCGGGCGGATGGTCACCACATGGCAGCTGCCCTGACCCAGGACCGCCTCGGTCCGGGTCTTGAATTCCTCCAGCGCCTCCAACGGCACGTAGGCCTGGGCGGTGCCGCCGAAGCCGCCGCCGTGGACCCGGACGGCGCCCCGGCCGTTCAGAATGGCCTCGCACAGCGCCAGGGTCACCATCAGCTCCTGGTGCTCCGCGGCGCCGGTGGGCACCACGTTCTGCAAATACATGGCGGAGGACCGGCCGGACTGGCGCACCAGTTCCAGGTAGCCCTCGAAGTCCCCCTTGCGCAGGGCCTCGGCCTGGGCCGCCGCCCGGCGGTTTTCGGCGTAGACGTGGAAGGCCCGCAGCACGCCCCGGTCCCCGGCAGTCTGCCGCACCCGGGGCAGCTCGGCCAGGAACTCCGCCTCCGGCACCTCCCGGAGGACCTCCTTGCCGAAGCACCGGCACACGGCCTTGAGCTCGTCGGTGATGGCGGCGTACTCGCCGGTCAGGTCCGCGTGATCCGCGCCGGAGTCCAGAATGCACAGGGCGTATCCCTGGGCGTGGAGGTCCAGGGCGATGCTGTCCACCACGGGGCTGGCGGTGTCGGCGAAGTCGATGGCCACCACGCCGCCCACGGAGGAGGCGGTCTGGTCCATGAGGCCGCAGGGCTTGCCGAAAAAGACGTTTTCGGCGTACTGGCCGATCTGGGCGATCTCCACGGCGGAGCACTTGCCGTCCCAGAACAGCTCACCCAGCATGGTGCCGATCAGCACCTCAAAGGCGGCGGAGGAGCTGAGGCCGCTGCCGCCGGGCACGTCGGAGATGACGTAGGCGTCCAGGCCGGCGTTCGTCAGGGGGCAGCCCAGGGCGGCCATCCGGGCGGCCACGCCCCGGATCAATGCGGCGGAGGTGTTCTCCTCGCCGCTCTGGGGAGTCAGCTCCCGCAGGTCCACCACGATCATGGGGTAGCCCTGGGACTGGATGCGCAGCATGCCGCTCTGGTTGGGGGCGGCGGCGGCCAGGATGTCCAGGTCCACGGCGGCGGCCAGGACCCGGCCGTGCTGGTGGTCGGTGTGGTTGCCGCCCAGCTCCGTGCGGCCGGGGGCGGAGAAAAATGCCTCCGGCAGGCTCTCAAAGGTCTTGGTGAAGCCTGCGGCGGCCACGGCGCACCGCTCCTTGGCGGCGGCCAGTCCCTCAGCGCCGTACACGGCGGCGAGCCGCTGATCCAGGGCGCCGGAGCGCAGGGACTGTTCCAGGGTCTGATGTTCCATAGCGTTGCCCTCCTGTTGTCGTTCTTTCTGTTCTTAAGCTATCAAATGCCGGGGGGATTTTCCATTCATTTCCGTGTCCCCTTTATGGATTTTTGTTGCAAAGCGCCCCAAATGGCGGTATGCTGTCCCCAGAGGATATCACAGGGGAGGCATGCAGCCATGACACGGGATTTCAAGCACTCCTTCAAGACGGCCCAGCGGCCGGAGCTGTCCCTGGCGGTGTACAACGCGGGCTTTCAGAAGTGCCCGCCGCTCTACGGCTGGGGCCCCGGCATCCGGGACCACTACCTGATCCACTACATCCTCTCCGGCCGGGGCGCCTGCCGGATCGGGGAGGGGCAGTGGGAGCTGCAGGCCGGGGACGCCTTCCTGGTGCGGCCGGAGCAGGCCGCCCACTACCAGGCCGCGGCGGAGGATCCCTGGGAGTACTACTGGGTGGGCTTTGCCGGGCCCAGCGCGCCGCTGCTGCTGTCCGCCACGGTGTTCGCCGCAGGGCCCGTGGCCCGGCCCAAGGCCGGAGACCGGCTGCGCCAGGCGCTGCTGGAGATCTACAAGGCCCGGGGGTCCGGCTACTCCAGCGCGGTGCGGATGGCGGGCTACCTTCAGGCGGCCCTGGGCCTTTTGATGGAGGAGGAGCCCGCCCGGCCCGAGGAGGCCCTGGCGGACTACGCCCGCCGGGGGGCGCAGTTCATCCAGCGCAATTACTCCCGGCCCATCGGGGTGGAGGAGGTGGCCCGGGAGGTCCGGCTCAGCCGCAGCCATCTCTACCGGGCCTTTCAGGCGGTGTACGGGTGCTCCCCCAGCGAGTATCTGACCCGCTGCCGGCTCCAGCGGGCCCGGCAGCTGCTTGCCTCCACGGCGCTGCCGGTGGGGGCGGTGGCGGCGTCGGCGGGATTCGAGGACCCGCTGTACTTCTCCCGGCTGTTCCGCCGGCGGACCGGACAAAGCCCCTCCGCCTGGCGGGAGGCCCGCTTCGGCGGAGGGGCGGCCACGGGGCTCACGCCTCCGGCAGAAAGTCCTCCAGATTCTCCTTTGTGACGGCGGTGTATTCCAGCCACACGTACTTCCCGTCCTCCAGCGCCACGGCGGAGGCGGCATCCTGCCCGCCGGCCAGGGCGCAGCACAGGTCCAGAATGCTCTCCGCCTGACCGGCGGCGTCGTTCTGAACGGTGCCCTTCAGCGTCCCGGCGGCCACAGCCTCCAGGGCCGGGGGCGTGGCGTCCACCCCCACGATGAAGGGCAGCTCCGCCTCCGTCATCCCGGCGGCCAAACACGCGTCGATGGCCCCCAGGGCCATGTCGTCATTGTTGGAAAACACCACCTCGATGGTGTCCCCAAAGGTCTCCAGCCACTGCTGCATCCGCAGCGTGGCCTGACCGCGGACCCAGTCGGCGTTGTTGCTGGCCAGCTTTTCCACCACCACGCCGGCCTCTGTCAGGGTTTTGACGCAGTACTCCGTCCGCAGCAGGGCGTCCTGATGGCCGGGCTCGCCCTCCAGCATCACATATTGCAGCACACCGTCGCCGTTGCGGTCCAGGGCGGCGGTGTTTTTCTGCCAGGCGTCCAGCACGATCTGGCCCTGGAGGATCCCGGCCCGGTCCGCCTTGGACCCCACGTAGTAGGCCTGGTCCCAGCGGTCCAGATCCTCCTGCACCGGCTGACGGTTGAAAAAGACGATGGGCACCCCGGCGGCCTGGGCCTTGTCCACGATCACCGCCGCGGCGGTCCGGTCCACCAGGTTCACACAGATCACGTCGCAGCCCTGCTGCAAAAACCGGTCCACCTGCTCGTTCTGGGAAGCCTGGGAGCTGCGGGCGTCGGCGATGTTGAAGTTCAGCTTGACGCCCAGGGCCTCCTCCCGGGCGCGGGCCAGCTGCTCCAGGCTCTGGACCACGGTGGAGAGGAAGGTGTCCTCCTGGAGGTACAGTGCCACGCCCACCCGGATGGTGGGGGTCTCCCGGCCCGGTGCGCAGCCGCAAAGGGCCAGCAGCAGCGCCGCCAGGACCAGCAGGGAACAGGGCCGTCTCATCCGTCTACTCATGGGGGACCTCCTTGTCTCAAAAAATCCGCGGGGAGCCGTCTCAGCGGGTCACGGGGAACAGCAGCTTCTGGTTTTCCGGCTCGTACATGTTCTCCTGGCGCACCAGCACGAATTCCAGCGGCTCCACCTGGAAATAGCTCTGGCCCTGGATGGCCCGCACGGCGGCGCCCACGGCCAGGTAGCCGGCGGCAAAGTCGTTCTGAGCGGCGATGGAGAGGATGGTGCTCTGCTCCAGATAGGCGGCCACCGTGGCGGTGGAGCCGGCGCCGTAGAGCAGCGGCGCATCCTCCCGGCCCGCCAGAAAAGCGGCGGCCTGCTCCAGGTCCGCGGCGTCAAAGGCCACCACCGCCGCGGCGCTCATGGCGGAGAGCGTCCGCTCCATGGCCACGCTCAGGGTCTCCGCGCCCACGGGGCTGCACCGGTAGACCCGGCGGCCCGCCGCCTTGAGCAGGATCTCGGCGGCCCGGATACGGTCGTTGATCCCGTTATCCTCCGCCGTGTCCAGCAGGATCACCAGCGATCCCTCCGGCGCGCCGTTGAGGGCGGCGGTGCCCATGGCCTCGCCCAGGGCGGTGTTGTCGGCGCCGATACAGGCGCGGGCACCGGCGTCGGACAGGTCGGTCTCCAGCGTCACCACCGGAGTGCCGGCGGCGGTGATCTCCCGCACCGTCTCCGCCAGGGCCGCCCGGTCCGACGGGATCAGCAAAATGGCGTCTGTTCCGGTCTCCGCCTCCCGCTCCAGCAATTCCCGCTGCTCCGCCGGCACATCCTCCCCGGCGGGGGTCAGAAAGCGCAGCTCGGCGCCCAGATCCACCGCCGCCTGCTCCATCCCCTGGCGCACCACGGACCAGGCGGACGCGTCGCTCTGGCGGTAGAGCACGGAGATCTCCAGCAGCCGCTGGGGCTGGCCGGAGCGGACCGGATCCACGGTCAGCAGCAAAAACAGCACGCACAGGCTCAGCAGGGGCACCACCAGCTGCAAAAGGACCTTTCGCTTCATGGCTTCCTCTCCTTCCCCTGATCCGGCACCTTCTCCAGGGCCGGCAGGCGGATCTGCACCCGGGTCCCGGCGTCGGGCTCACTGTGGATGGTGAGGCCGTAGCGCCGGCCGAAGCTCAGCTGGATCCGCTGGTGGACGTTGCGCAGCCCGATGCCGGAGCCCTTGGAATTGGTGTTGGCCCGGGGCGCGTCCGGGTCCAGCAGCCGCTCCACCACCTCCTCCGGCATGCCGGGGCCGTTGTCCGTGACGTCGATGACCACGTCGTCTCCCTCCCGGCGGGCGGAGATGCGGATTTCCCCGTCCCCGTCGGCGTAGGCCATGCCGTGGTAAATGGCGTTTTCCAGGATGGGCTGGACGATGAGCTTGATGGTATACAGCTTCTCCACGCCCTCCTCCGCCTCGATGACGGCGGAGAACTTGTTTTTGTAGCGCATCTTCTGGATGGTGAGGTAGTTGCGGGCGTGCTCCAGCTCGTCGGCGATGGGGATGATGTTGCTGCCCCGGCTCAGGGAGATCCGGAACAGCCGGGCGAGGCTGGTCAGCATCACCGTGGCCTCCTCCGTGCGTCCGTTTTCCGTCATCCACACCACGGAGTCCAGGGTGTTGTAGAGGAAGTGGGGGTTGATCTGGGACTGGAGCACATCCAGCTCGCTGCGGCGCTTTTCCGCCTCCTGCTGGACGATGTCCGCCATCAGGTGGCGCATGGTGGAGACCATGGAGCGGATGGAGTGGCTCAGGTGCTCCACCTCATAGGGCCCGCCCACGTCGAAGTCCACCTGCTGCACGCCGGCCTCCAGCTCCTTGACGGCCCGGTCCAGCTTCTTCACCGGGGCGGTGATCCACTCGGACAGGCGCAGGTTCACGAAAATCAGCAAAAACACGGAGAACAGCACAATGAACAGGAAGAACAGCATCAGCTGGCCGTAGTTGTCCAGCAGCTCCTCCGCCGGCACCACGCTGACCAGCTTCCACCCCGTGTAGCCCACGGTTTTGACCGTCACCTGGCGGTGCTCGCCGTTGAAGGTCTCGGTGTGGGTGCCGTCGGTGTAGGCGGCGGCCGCCCGGTTGTTCTCCTCCAGCAGCCCCGCGTAGATCAGCTGCTGGCGGGGGTGGTAGATCAGCTCCCCGGCGTCGTCGGTCAGGTAGAGGTAGCCGCCGGAGGCGGACAGGTCCACGTCCTTGCAGATCTGCTCGATGCCGGCGAAGCTCATGTCCACCAGCAGCACGCCGCCCTGGGTGCTGCCGTCCCAGGTCAGCTCCGTGTAGCGGCTCAGGGACACCACCCAGCGGTAGCGGTAGTCCGGGTCGTCGAAGAGGTTCTGCACATGGGGCGTGGAGAAGTGGAGGTTCTCGATCCGCTCCGTGGCGGCGGTGAACCAGCTCTCCCGCTCCGGGGAGACGCTGTTTTTCAGCACCCCCATGGGGCTGGCGGCCAGGAGCCTGCCCTCCTGGGAGAACAGGGCGATGGACACCAGGGAGTCCCGGTTGCTCTCATAGAGCAGCTCCAGCTCGGAAGAGGGGTCCTCCTCCGCCAGGTCCAGATCCTTGATGACGTGGTAGTAGGCCGCGTCGGACACCCGCATCATGCTGCGCAGGTAGCTGTCCAGGTTCAGATTCACCTGGGCCAGGACCCGCTGGCTGTTCTCGGACTGCTGGGCGTTGGAGGTGGCGGAAAAGCGCAGGAACAGCGTCAGCCCCATGAACACCATGCCCAGCACCGCCACCGCCGTGAAGGAGGCGGACAGGATCATCTGGATGCTGGTGCTGCGGTAGGCGCTCTGCCAGCGCCGGGCAAGGCCGGCGATCTTCTCCCGCATGGGGGTTCCTCCTCTCCTGGTATTTCCGCGGCGCGCCGGAGGCGGCCCGGCCGTCCCGGCGTCCGGACGCGCTGCCTCAGCCGGAGCGGAACTTAGTGGGGCTCATGCCGAAGTGGCGCTTGAACACATAGCTGAAATAGTTGGGGTCCTCATACCCGCAGCGGCGGGCGATGAGGTAGGTCTTGTCCTCGGTGTTCCGCAGGGCGGCGGCCGCCGCCTCCATCCGCACCACAGTGACATAGGCGGTGAAGCTCATGCCGGTCTCCCGCTTGAACAGGGTGGAGAAGTACGCGGGGGAGAGGTGCAGGTGCTCGCACAGGGCCTCCACCGACAGCGTGCTCTCCCCATAGTGGGCGTGGATGAAGTCCTTGGCCCGCTCCACGGCCCGGCCCGCCGAGTCCGTGCGCCGGTTGCGCAGCTGGGTCCGGATCCGCAGGCACTTGTCCAGACACCACTCCTCCAGCGCCTCCGGTGAGTCGAAGTCCGTGGCCTTCATCAGTCCCGTGAACCCGGCGCCGAACACGCTCTCCGTGTCCAGATCCGCCTCCCGGGCCACCTTCAAAAGGCAGGTCAGCAGCTCCAGGAAGAACAGCTGCCACTGGGCCGGAGAGAGGCCGGAGGGACGCAGCTTGTCCGTCAGCCGGTCCAGCACCGCCCGCAGCTCCTCGTCGCCGCCCAGCTTCAGCGCGCTGGTCAGCTCCTGCTCGTCGCTCTCGGTGAACATCAGCCGGGCGCCGCCGTCGGGCTCCAGGTCTCCGATGTAGATGGCCTGGCCCCGGCCCACCATGCCCCGGTACTCCAGGGCGCTGCGGGCGCCGTCGGCGGAGCGGGGCAGGTCCTCCGGCGCCGGGACCGGGGCCCCCACGCCGGCGGTCAGGGTCACGTGGAGGTAGCTCTCCGCCAGGGCGCAGACCCGGTTGAGCTGGGCGATCAGCTCGTAGACGGCGCCCCCGCTCTCCAGGGACACCACCAGGGCCACGGACTCGTTGTAGGGGAAGGGGCGGCACACGCACCCGGCGGGGTGCAGGTGCTCCTCCAGCAGCTGCTGGACCAGCAGGGCCGTCAGCTCGCTCTGGTCCGCGGCGCCCACGTGGAGCAGCGCCGCCACCAGGTCCCCGCCGCCCAGCTCCACGTCGTACCGCTGGGCCAGCTCCGCCATTCGCTCCCGGGGCACGTGGCCGTCCAGCAGGCGGGACAAAAAGAGGTTGCGCAGCAGGGGCAGGCTCTCCTCGTAGCGCTGGCGCAGCTGCTCGGCGTCCCGGCGCTCGGTCCGCTCCCGGTCCAGCTGGCCGTGGATCCGCTCCAGCACGGCGGTCAGCTCCGGGGCGTTGATGGGTTTGAGGATGTACTCCGACACGTTCATCTGGATGGCCTGCTTGGCGTACTCGAAGTCGTCGAAGCCGGAGAACACCACGAACTTGGACGCCGGCAGCCGCTCCGTCAGGATGCGGCACAGCTCCAGCCCGTCCATGAAGGGCATCTTGATGTCCGTCAGCACCACGTCGGGCTGCAGGGTCTCCGCCAGCTCCAGGGCGTCCTGGCCGTTTTCCGCCTCTCCCACCAGGGAAAAGCCCAGGCCCTCCCAATCCATTTTGCGGCTGATGCCGACCCGGATGTCCTCCTCGTCGTCCACCAGCAGCACCCGATACTGCTCCATGGGGTCCTCCTCCCTTTCCTTTGATTCAGTATACCACGCCCCGGCGGGAAAACAAAGGGGGCGCGCATCCCGAAGAAGATGCGCGCCCTCCTGCGGGACGTTGCCGTTATTATCTCTTGACCAGATACTTGCGCATATCCAGGGCGCAGGCGAAGAGGATGATGCCGCCCTTGATGATGTAGAACAGGTCCTGGTTGATGCCGATCATGTTCAGGCCCACGAAGATCAGGCGCAGCATCAGAACGCCGATGACGATGCCGCGGATCTTGCCGATGCCGCCGACGAAGGAGACGCCGCCGATGACGCAGGCCGCGATGGCGTCGGACTCGTAGTTGAGGCCGGTGTTGGCGGTGTTGGAGGCCACGCGGGCGCCCTCGATGAAGCCGGTGACGGCGTACATGGCGCCGGCCAGGGCAAAGACCATGATGTTGGTGGCAAACACGTTGACGCCGGACACGCGGGCGGCCTCTTCATTGGCGCCCAGGGCGAACATGTTCTTGCCGAAGGTGGTCTTGTTCCAGATGAACCACATGAGGGCGGTGCAGATCAGGGCGATCCACACGTAGTTGGGAATGGGCGTGCCGCCGATCTTCAGCAGGGAGCCGGTGATAAAGCCGGAGTAGCTCTTGTCAAGGCCCGAGATGGCCATGCCGTTGTTCTCGCCGGCCTTGACGTACAGCAGCAAAATGGTGTAGATGATCAGCTGGGTAGCCAGGGTGACAATGAAGGGATGCAGCTTGTACTTGGCCACAAAGAAGCCGTTGAAGGCGCCGATGGCACCGCCGATAACCATGGCCAGGATCAGCACCAGCAGAACCGGCGGCGGGGTCAGGTTGGGCCACATCTTGCTGGCGGCGTCCACGGCCTGGAGGAGGGACGCGGAGATGCAGGCGGTCAGGCCCACGATGCGGCCGGCGCTCAGGTCGGTACCGGTCAGCACGATGCATCCGCCGACGCCCAGGGCCACCGGCAGGTAGGCGCAGGTCTGGGCCAGGATGTTGATGATGGAAGCGGGCTTGAGGAAGTTCTGGTTGACGATGGCGATGTAGATGACGGCGATCACCATGATGATGATCAGGGCGTTGTTGAGAACGGTGTCCAGCACGCGCTGGGCAGTCCAGGGCTGCTTGGCCGCAGCTTTGGCCTTAGCCTCTTTCTCCATGGTTTTGGATTCCTTGCTCATAGGTGATATCCCCCTCTATTACACATATTTGGCGGCCAGGGTAAGGATCTCCTCCTGGCTGGTGTTCTTGGCGTCCACTTCGCCGGCCAGCAGGCCGCCGGACATGACCAGGATCCGGTCGCACACGCCCAGCAGCTCCGGCATTTCGGAGGAGACCATGACCACGCCCTTGCCCTCTTTGGCCAGGTTGATGATCAGCTCGTAGATCTCGTACTTGGCGCCCACGTCGATGCCGCGGGTGGGCTCGTCCAGCAGCAGCACCTCCGGCTTGGTCAAAAGCCACCGGCCGATGATGACCTTCTGCTGGTTGCCGCCGGACAGGGACCGGATCTGGGTGTCCTGGCTGGGCGTCTTGATGCGCATGGCCTGAATGGCCCACTCGGTATCCTGGCGCATCTTCTTGTCGGACAGGCAGATGCCGCCCATCAGATAGCTCTTCAGGTTGGAGATGACGGTGTTGTCCAGGATGCTGCGGATGCCGAAGATACCGGTGGCCCGGCGCTCCTCGGTCAGCAGGGCAAAGCCGTTTTTGATGGACTCCCGGGGAGAGCGGTTCTTGATCTCCTTGCCGTGGAGGCGGATGGTGCCGCCGCCCTTGGTCATGGAGCCGAACAGGTTCTCCAGCACCTCGGTGCGGCCGGAGCCGTCCAGGCCGGCAATGCCCAGGATCTCACCGGCGCGCAGCTGGAAGCTGGCGTCCTTGAGGCGGGTGTACTTGCCGGACAGGTGCTCCACGTCCAGGATGACCTCGCCGGGGACGTTCTCCTTGGGGGGGAAGCGGTTGGTGAGCTCGCGGCCCACCATGAGGCGGATGATCTCCTCCATGGTCAGCTCGCTGGCGGGGCGGGTGGCCACGTACTGGCCGTCGCGCATGATGGTGACGTCGTCGCTGATGCGGAGGATCTCCTCCATCTTGTGGCTGATGTAAATGATGCCGCAGCCCCGGTCACGCAGCATGTTGATGATGCGGAACAGGTGCTCCACCTCAGTCTCCGTCAGGGAGGAGGTGGGCTCGTCAAAGACGATGACCTTGGCGTTGTAGCTGACGGCCTTGGCGATCTCCACCATCTGCCGCTGAGAAACGGGCAGGGTGGACATGATGGCCCGGGGATCCACATGGACCTCCAACTCATCGAAGATCTCCTTGGTGCGCTTGCGCATGATGCTCTCGCTGACCATGATGCCGCCCACCTTGGGGTAGCGGCCCAGCCACAGGTTGTCGGTGACGGTGCGGGTCAGGGCCTGGTTGAGCTCCTGGTGTACCATGGCCACGCCGTTTTCCATGGCCTCCTTGGAGCTCTTGAAGTTGACCTCCTTGCCCTCCAGGGTGATGGTGCCGCTGTCCTTGGCATAAATGCCGAAGAGGCATTTCATCAGAGTGGACTTGCCCGCGCCGTTCTCGCCCATCAGGGCGTGGACAGTGCCGGGGCGGACCGTCAGGGACACGCCGTCCAGGGCCTTGACACCGGGGAATTCCTTGGTGATCCCCCGCATTTCCAGCAATGCCGGCTGTTCCATATCTGTTTCCTCCTTTACACACAAATTTTCGCTGAAGCTTCTGCCTCGGCCGCGTCCGGAGGGCGCGGCTCAGGCAGAGGCTCCATCCCGTCATAGAAAAAGGCCCCTGTTTTGAGCCGTGGGGGAGCGGGGCTGCCGGTGTTCGACAGCCCCGCTCGTCACATCACTCAGCGTTGGGGCAAGGTGTTCAGACCGAATCAGGCCGTGACCATGGCGTAAGGCACACGGATCTTGGCGCAGTCGGCGTCCACGTTGTAGCTGTCGGTGTTGTCCATCAGGGCGGCACCGGAGCCGATGTTGTTGATCAGGGTCAGGATGGTGTTGGCCATGCCCTCGGCGTCCTGCTTGACGGTACCGGTCATCTGGCCGTTCTGGATCTTCTGGACGGCGGAGTCCATGGCGTCGACGCCGTAGACGGGGATGGTGGTGGAGCCCTCGTCGCCAGTGTTGTAGCCGGCGGCCTGCAGCGCGGCGATGGCGCCCTCGGCCATGCCGTCGTTGTTGGCGATGACCAGCTCGATCATGTTGTTGGAAGCCTCAGAGTAGGAGGCCAGGATGGTGGTCATGTAGTCGGTGGCGGCCTGAGAGGACCAGCTGCCGGTGGTGTCCACCAGGTACTTGGAGGAGTTGTTGGCGTCATAGAAGGACAGGGCGGGCTTGCCGGCCTCGGTCAGCAGGGCGTCGGCGTCCTCCACGGCGTACTGGGTGCGGTACTCGGCCTCGGCGTTGCCCTCCTGGCCCTTGAACAGGACGTAGGAGATGGTGCCGTCGCCGTTGAGATCCACGGCGTCATAGTTCTCCAGCAGGTAGGTGCCGATCATCTCGCCCTGCATGTGGCCGGCCTCGGCGGCGTCAGTGCCGACGAAGGCGCAGTTCTCATAGCTGTCGACGACCTCGTTGGCAACCTCGCGGTTGAAGAAGATGATGGGGATGCCGGCGTTCTTGGCGGCATCGCAGGCCTGCTGGGCAGCGTCGGAAGAAGAGGTCTCCACGATGTTCACCACCAGCAGGTTGGCGCCGTTGGTGATGGCGGTGTTGATCTGGTCCAGCTGGGTGGCCTGGTTGTTGGCACCGTCATAGTTGTTGTAGGTGATGCCGGCACCCTCCAGCAGGCCGTCCATGGCGCTGCGGACAGTGGTGATGTAGGCATCGGCGAAGTTGTAGTAGAACACGCCCACGTTCAGGGCGCTGCCGGTGGTCTCCTCGGTGGCGGTGTCGTCGGTGGTCTCCTCAGTAGCGGTGTCGCCGCCGCCGCAGGCCACCAGGGACAGGCTCATGACCAGAGCCAGGATCAGGGCAAGAAATTTCTTCATGATGTTCCTCCTGTAAAAATTGACTTCTTTTCTCCGCGGAAGGGCGGTTTTCCCCTCCGTCCTCCGAAGTTGGCTTTATTTTAATGCTTCTTTTGGAAAAAAACGATAGAATTTTCTTCGCACTTCTAGGAAAAAACTTTGGTTCTTACTTTTTTTCTACGTAAGCTTTCCGAAAACCATATTAAATTTACACAAAACGAGTTCAAAAAAATGTGAGAATTTCCATATTGACAAAATCAAACACGTTTGTCCTCCCGCGAAGGACACATGACCTCCAAAAAAAGTCCCCGCCGTTTCGGCGGGGACTTGGGTCTGATCAGCGAACCCGGATAACCGGCATGCCGGAAAGCGGGATCACTCCTCCACTTCTTTCAGACGGTTCAGATAGGGGCTCTCGGTGCTGCTGGCGGCGGCCGCCTGCTGCTTGAACTTCTCCACGTTGACGGCGCTCTCCTTCACGGGGGTGACGGTGCCGGCGCCGGCCACGCAGCCGCCGGGGCAGCCCATGCCCTCCAGCAGATAGCCGTCCCGCTTGCCGGCCTTGGCCATCATCAGCATCTTGCGGCACTCCTTCAGGCCGTCGCCGTACTCGATGAGGACCTCCCGGTCGGGGTCGATGTGCTTGATGGCCTCCACCACGGCGGCAGCCACGCCGCCGCCCACGGCAAAGCCACGGCCCATGGCCGTGCCCTCCACCATGTCGTCGGCAGGGTCTCCCTCGATCTTAGTGAAGTCGATGTCCTTGGCGTCGAACATGCCCTGAAGCTCCTCAAAGGTCAGCACGAAGTCCACGTCGGAGCGGACGGACTTGCGGTTGGCCTCCAGCTTCTTGGCGGCGCAGGGCCCGATAAAGCAGATCCGGGCGTTGGGCCGGTCCTTCTTCACCATGCGGGCGGTGATGACCATGGGGGTCAGGGCCATGGAGATATAGTCCTTGAACTGGGGGAAGAGCTTTTTGGCCATGACGGACCAGGCGGGGCAGCAGGAGGTTCCCATGAAGGGCTGCTTGGCCGGCACGTTCTCCAAAAAGTCGTGGGCCTCCTCCACGGTGCAAAGGTCCGCGCCGATGGCAACCTCCACCACGTCGGCAAAGCCCAGGGCGCGCATGGCGGCCTTGAGCTTGGAGGGCGTGGCGTCCTTGCCGAACTGGCCCACGAAGGCCGGGGCCACGCAGGCCACCACTTCCTCGTCCTTGCGCATGGCGTTGATGACCTGGAAGATCTGGCTCTTGTCGGCGATGGCGGCGAAGGGGCAGTTGACCAGGCACATGCCGCAGGAGACGCACTTGTCGTAGTTGATCTTGGCCCGGCCCAGCTCGTCGGAGCCGATGGCGTCCATGCCGCAGGCGGCGGCGCAGGGCCGCTCGATCTTGGAGATGGCCCGGTAGGGGCACTGGTTGAAGCACTTGCCGCACTTGATGCACTTGTCCTGATCGATGTGGCAGTGCTTGTTCTCATCGAGATAGATGGCATCCTTGGGGCAGACGTTCATGCAGGGATGGGAGATGCAGCCCTGGCAGCTGTCGGTGATGCGGATCTGCTTGGGGGGGCAGGCGTTGCAGGCAAAGGGGATGATGTTGATCAGGGGCTCCTCGAAATACTTCTGGTCAGTGGCAGCCTCCTGGATGTGGGCGCTGACGGGAGACTGGGCGTCCGCGGGCTGCAGGCTCATACCCAGGGCCAGACGGACCCGTTCCTGCACGATGGCCCGTTCCAGAAACACGTCGTGGCGGTGGTGGGCCACCTCTCCGGGAACGATCTTGTAGGGGATCATGTCCACCCGGCTCAGGTCTCCGTCCTCATAGGCCAGACGGGCCACCTCCGTAAAGACGTTGCGGCGGATATCGTCTACCGCGCTGTGTACTCCTCTCATGTCCTTTTTTCCTCCGTCTTTCCCCGGGCGGTCGCATTCCGTCCCGGTGATGTGATTTGTGAGTTTTTTCGCAATTTGCGCACTTATTATATAGGAGGCCCGCTTTCTTTGCAAGAAAATCTCGCTGGAAATTCCCAGAAAAGAGGAACTTTTCACGCTTTCTTGCCGCCGGACCGAAAAGGTCCGGTTTTTTGTCCCCTCTTTCAGTTCGGTTTCAGATTTCCGGTCTATACTGCCCAGCGTTGACGGGAGGGGCCCCTGTGCGCCCGCTCCCAAAAGGAGGTTTGCTTTGTGATCGAGGTCAAAAACCTGGTGAAGCGGTACGGCGACCACTACGCGGTGGATCACCTGAGCTTCACGGTGGAGGACGGCCACGTCTTTGGCTTCCTGGGGCCCAACGGCGCCGGAAAGTCCACCACCATGAATATCATGACCGGATACCTGGCCGCCACGGAGGGTCAGGTGCTCATCGACGGCCACGATATTCTCGACGAGCCCGAGGCCGCCAAGGCCCGGATCGGGTATCTGCCGGAGATCCCGCCCCTGTACGGGGACATGACGGCGAAGGAGTACCTGCGCTTTTGCGGGCGGCTCAAGCGCATCCCCAAGGGTGAGCTGGAGGACCAGCTCCAGCGGGTGCTGACCCTGACCCATCTGGAGGACATGGCGGATCGTCTGATCCGCAACCTCTCCAAGGGCTACCGCCAGCGGGTGGGGCTTGGGCAGGCCATTCTGGGCTTCCCGGGCACCATCATCCTGGATGAGCCCACCGTGGGCCTGGACCCCAAGCAGGTGGTGGAGATCCGGGACCTGATCCGCCAGCTGGCAAAGGACCACACGGTGATCCTCAGCTCCCACATCCTCTCGGAGATCCGGGCGGTGTGCGACCAGGTGCTCATCATCCGCAAGGGCAAGCTGGTGGCCTGCGACACCCCGGAGGCCCTGGAGGGCAAGCTCTCCGCCGGCGGGGCCCTGGAGCTGGAGGTCCGGGCGGACGCGGACCAGGCGGCGGCGGTGCTGGAGACGGTGCCCGGCATCACCGGCTGCGCCGTGCTCAGCCGTGTGGGCGACACCGCCCGGCTGTCGGTGTCCTGGGACCGGGACGTGCGGGAGGCGGTGTTCTACGCCCTGGCCGACGCCCAGTATCCCATCCTGGAGATGCGGCCCCGGACCGCCTCCCTGGAGGAGGCCTTCCTGGACCTGACCGACGAGGACGACGCCGTGGCGGCCAAGGCCGCGGCGGCGCTGTCCGGCGCCGCCGCGCAGCCCGCGCCGGAGGACGCGGAGACGAGAGAGGAGGCAGACCATGACGGCAATTTATAAGCGGGAGGTTGCCTCCTACTTCAACTCCATGACCGGGTGGCTGTTCACGGCGGTGCTGACGGTGTTCATCGGCATCTACTTCTTTGTATACAACCTGTTCAACGGCTACCCCTATTTTTCCATGTCCCTGAGCTATACGCTGTTTGTGTTCATGGTGGTGGTCCCCATCCTCACCATGCGGTCCATGGCGGAGGAGCGCCGCAGCAGGACCGACCAGCTGCTGCTGACGGCGCCGGTCAGCGTCACCGGCGTGGTGATGGGCAAGTACCTGGCCATGCTGACGGTGTTCGCCCTGCCCACGGCCATCGCGTGCCTGTGCCCCCTGATCATCGCCCTCAACGGCTCGTCCTTCCTGCTGGCGGACTACGGCACCATCCTGGCCTTCTTCCTGCTGGGCGCCGTGGAGATCGCCGTGGGTCTGCTGGTCTCCGCCCTGACGGAGAGCCAGCTGATCGCCGCCGTGGGCACCTTCGGCATCTTGCTGGTGCTGTACCTGTGGGACGGCCTGGTCAGCTTCCTGCCCACCAGCGCCTCCGGGTCCCTGCTGGGCCTGCTGGCGGCGCTGATCCTGGTGTGCTTTTTGCTCAACGCCCTGTCCGACAACTGGAAGATCACCGCCCGCACCCTGGCGGTGGGCGCGGCGGTCATCGCCGGGTTTTACATCAAGGACTCCTCCGCCTTCGCCGGCCTGCTGCCGGACGTGCTGGGCAAGTTCTCCCTGATCACGGCCTTTGACAGCTTCGCCTCCGACCACGTCTTTGACCTGCGGGGCGTGCTGCTGTATCTGTCCCTGTGCGCGCTGCTGGTGTTTCTGACCGTTCAGGTGGTCCAGAAGCGCCGCTGGAATTGAGGGAGGTGACGGCAATGGAACGGAAAAACTGGAAAACCGCCCTGCGGGAGACCGCGGGCCGTCACGCCTCCCGCCGGGGGGCCTTCGCCGCGGGGCTCATGGCCCTGGCCGTGGCCGCGGCGGTGGTGTTCAACCTGCTGGCGGCGCAGCTGCCGGAGAGCTGGGCCCAATGGGACTTGACGAACAGCGGCATCTATGATATCACCGATACGTCGGTGGAATACCTCGCCGCCCTGGATCAGGACGTGGAGATCCACATTCTGTCCGATCAGGACAGCGTGGACAGCCGCATCGTCCGCTTCCTGGACAAGTACGCCGCGCTCAGCGACCGCCTGAGCGTGGAGTACATCGACCCGGTTGTCTACCCCTCGGTGCTGAGCACCTACGGCGTGGACGCCGGCACGGTGGTGGTCACCTGCGCCGCCACCGGCCAGCAGGAGTCCTTCGCCATCGACGACATCATCGGCTACGACCTGATGACCTACTACTATTACGGCACCAAGAGCGAGACGGACTTCGACGCCGAGGGCCTGCTGACCTCCGCCGTGGACGCGGTGGTGTCCGAGGCGTCCCGGACGGTCTATGAGACCACCGGCCACGACGAGACCGCCCTGCCCCTCAGCGTGACGGAGCGGCTGGACAAGGCCCACGTGGCGGTCTCCTCCGTGAACCTGCTGACCGACGGCGGCATCCCCGCCGACTGCGACCTGCTGCTCATCAACGCCCCCACCCGGGACCTGGCCGACGACGAGCTGGACATGGTGCTGGAGTACCTCTCCACCGGCGGCCAGGTGGTCTACACCATGGCCGGCCAGCTGGAGGACCTGCCCAACTTCGAGGCCATGTGCGCCGCCTACGGCATGACCGTGGCCGACGGCCTCATCGCCGACGCCGGGCGCTACTATCAGAACATCCCCTACCTGTTCTTCCCCCTGGTGGACACCTCCGTGGACGCCGCCTCCGCCCTGACCAGCAGCTCCATGGTGCTGATGTACAACGCCCGGGGCGTGACGCTGACGGATCCGGAGCGGGACACCATCACCGTCCAGTCCTTCCTGACCACCTCGGAAAACGGCTTCGCCATCCTGGACGCCGACCACCAGACCCAGGGCACCTACGCCGTGGGCGCCGTGGCCACCGAGGAGATCGACGACGGCCTCTTCACCCGGCTGACCGTGTTCGGCTCCGCCTCCCTCACCGATGAATCCATCACCTCCAGCTTCACCAACCTGGACAACACCGACCTGTTCGTCTCCGCCGTGCTGGCGGGCTTTGACGACATCTCCGCCATCTCCATCGAGCCGGTGAGCCTGTCCGTCCCCATGAACACCGTCACCACCGCCGGCATCTGGGGGCTGCTGTTCATCCTGGTGATCCCGGCGGCGCTGCTGATCTGCGGCTTCCTCCGCTGGATGCGCCGCCGCAAGCTGTAAGGACCCCCGGCGGGGTCCCACGGAAATCCCGCGCGGGCCCCGCCCGCCGCTGCAACAAAGGAGAATACGCCCATGAACCGATCCCAGAAAAAGACCCTGCTGACCCTGATCGTCGTGGTGGCGGCGCTGGCCGCCGTGCTGCTGATCGTCCGCACCCTGAAGGACCGCAGCGCCCGCCAGGCCGAGGAGGAAGCCGCCGCGGCGGAGGCCGCCGGCGTTATCACGGAGGAGGCGGCCTACTCCGCCCTCAGCTATGACAACGGCACCACCGCGCTGTCCTTTGCCCTGGACGAGAACGGGAACTGGACCTGGGCCGACGACCCGGAGTTCCCCCTGGACGACTCCACCGTCACCGCCATCGTGGACCTGCTGACCGCCCTCAAGCCCCAGCAGACCATCACCGACGGCGACACCCTGGAGGCCTACGGCCTGGACGATCCCTTCGCAACCCTCGCCGCCACCACCCCGGAGGGGGAGACGCTGACCCTCGCCCTGGGCAACACCACCACTGACGGCACCAGCTACTATATGCTGATGAACGGGCAGGAGAGCCCCGTCTACATCATTGCGGACACTCTGTACACCTATATGTCCAAGGCCATCTACGACATGTGCGCCCTGCCGGAGCTGCCCCTGCTGACCGAGGAGCGGATCCTCTCCGTGACCCTCTCCGGCACTGAGACCGTGACCCTGACGCCGGACCAGGACGAGGACGCCGACGGCAGCGTCACCGTCACCTGGAAATCCGGCGGGGAGGACGTGACCGACGCCGCCGCGGACCTGATCGGCGAGCTGGAGGCCCTGAGCATCACCAAGTGCGTGGACTACAAGCCCACCGACGAGGCGGTGAGCATCTGCGGCTTTGACGAGCCGGTCACCGTCACCATGACCTACCTCACCGACAGCGGCACGGAGCAGACCCTGACGCTGGCCTTCGGCACGGAGAACCTGGACGGCGACGGCCGCTACGTCCGCGTGGACGACGACACCACCATTTACCAGATGGATCTGGACAGCGTGGACGCCCTGTTTGCCGCCGCCCAGAACGGCCTGACGGCGGCGGACGCCGCCGCGGAGACCGCCGATGCGGCGGACGACACCGCGGCGTGACCTTGCCAGGCCGTCCGGCCCATGGTACAATCAGGGGGAGCCGAAGGCTCCCCCTGATCTGTCAAAAAGAATTTTGACAGATCAGGCAGCTTTCAAAGCGTTTTCAACGTTTTGAAAGCTGTTTATTGAAATTGTGCAGGAAACCCTTCCTGGGTTTCCCGCACACACTCTTCCTTCCCGTTTATGGGTATTTTCCGGAATGGAGGCATGGTGCATGCGGGTACTGGTCATAGAGGATGAGGTACGGCTTGCGGAGACCCTGCGGGATCTGCTGGAGATGGACGGCTATGCCGTGGATGTGTGCCACGACGGCGAGACGGGCCTGGACAACGCCCTCAGCGCCATCTACGATGTGATCCTGCTGGACGTGATGCTGCCCAAGCTGGACGGGTTCACGGTGCTGCGGCGGCTGCGGGCCGCCGGGGACGCCACGCCGGTGCTGATGCTGACGGCCCGGTCCGAGGTCTCCGACAAGGTCCAGGGTCTGGACTGCGGCGCCGACTACTACCTCACTAAGCCCTTCGAGCCCCGGGAGCTGCTGGCCTGCGTCCGGGCCCTGATCCGGCGGCAGCCGGAGCTGCGCACCGGGAGCGAGGGCCTCACCTGCGCCGACCTGCGGCTGGACCGGAGCACCTTCTCCCTCTCCTGCGGAGAGCGGAGCGTGCGCCTGAGCCGCAAGGAATTCGACATGATGGAGCTGCTGATGCTCAACCAGAAGCAGGTGCTCACCAAGGAGACGCTGCTGCTGAAGATCTGGGGCTACGAGTCCGACGCCGAGGACAACAACGTGGAGGTCTACATCTCCTTTCTGCGGCGCAAGCTGGAGCATCTGCACTCCGCCGTAAAGATCCGCACCATCCGCATGGTGGGCTACTGCCTGGAGGCGCCGGAAACCTGACCCGGCCGGTCTGATTTCCACTTTTCCACATTTTTTTCGACAAAAAGGGGGTGTTCTGCCCATGATCCGTAAATTGCAGGTAAAATTTGTGGCCATGTGCATGGTCATGGTGACGGCGGTGCTGGCGGTGGTGTTCTTCTCCGCCTACGCCTCCGCCCGGCAGAACATCCAGATCATCAGCCGGGAGGTGCTCCAGCGGGTGCTGCGGGAGAGCGCCTCCAACGCCCTGTCCCGGCCGGATATCGGGCTGGACCTGGGGGACCGGGTGGTCCAGCTGCCCTACTTCACCGTGGAGGTGTGGCAGCAGATCAGCGGCACGTACAGCGCCTATGTCACCGGCGGTACCTACGCCAATCTGGAGGACACGGAGGAGCTGACCGCCATCATCACCGACTGCCTCTCCCAGGACCGGACGGAGGGCACCGTCGACAGCTACAACCTGCGTTATCTCCGCCAGGACAACGGACTGTATCAGAAGCTGGCCTTTGTGGACATGTCCATGGAGCAGGCCACCCTGCGGGAGATGATGGGCTCCTACTTCCAGATCGGCGCGGCGTCGCTGCTGCTGCTTCTGGGCGTGTCCATCCTCCTGGCCCGCTGGGCCACCCGGCCGGTGGAGCGGGCCTGGCGCCAGCAGCGCCAGTTCCTCTCCGACGCCTCCCATGAGCTGAAAACGCCTCTGACGGTGATCCTCTCCAACGCGGAGATGCTCCAGTCGGCGGACCTGCCCGACCGGCCCGCCCGGTGGAGCGACAACATCCGCTCCGAGGCCGGGCGCATGAAATCCCTGGTGGAGGAGATGCTGACACTGGCCCGTGCGGACAACGCCGTCCGCACGGCGGTGATGGAGACGGTGTCCCTCACCGACGTGGCGGCGGACTGCGCACTGTCCTTCGAGCCGGTGGCCTTTGAGGCGGGCAAGCCCCTGCGGGAGGACCTGGCCGGGGACGTGACGGTGCTGGGAGACCGGGAGAAGCTGCGGCAGGTGATCGCCATTTTGCTGGACAATGCCGTCAAGTACGGCGCCGCCGGCGGCGCCATCACCCTGACGCTGCGAAAAACCGACCGGCAGGTCCGGCTGACCGTGGCCAACCCCGGCGCGCCCATCCCCCCGGAGCAGCTGAGCCGCCTGTTTGAGCGGTTCTACCGGGCGGACGATTCCCGGGGGGAGCAGTCGGGCTTCGGCCTGGGGCTGCCTATCGCCGCCGCCATCGCCGCCGAGCACAGGGGCGCCCTGAAGGCCGAGAGCGACGCATCCTCCACCCGCTTCATCCTGACGCTGCCGCTGAAAAAATGAAGCTGCCGGAAAAGGGGCACGGCCCCTTTTCCGGCCGTATCGGGGACCGGAAGGCCCCCGTTTTTTGTAAGAAATCCGTAAGAGATTTCCCCGCACCGCTGTAAGAATTGTGTGGGACACTGACCTTGGCTCAAGGAGGGACGCGACATGAACGAATGGATTCTGGTGGTGGACGACGACGCCGAGATCGCCGGGGCCATCGCCATCACCCTGGAGCGGGAGGGCTACCGGTGTCTGAAGGCCGCCGACGGCCTCGCCGCCGTGGACCTGGCGCTGACGAAGCCGGTGGACCTCATTTTGCTGGACGTGATGATGCCGAAGCTGGACGGCCTCACCGCCCTGCTGCGGATCCGGGAGAAGCGGAACCTGCCGGTGATCGTCCTGTCCGCCAAGAGCGAGGACTCCGACAAGATCCTGGGGCTTTCCATGGGGGCCGACGACTACGTCACCAAGCCCTTCAACCCCCAGGAGCTGGCGGCCCGCGTCCGCAGTCAGCTGCGCCGGTACACCCAGCTGGGGGACATCCACGCCCGCTCCCGGGCGGGGGTGCTGGTCAACGGCCGCCTGGCCTACGACCCGGAGAGCCGCCAGCTCACCGCCGACGGCGAGCCGGTGCGCCTCACCGCCACGGAGACGAAGATCGTGGAGCTGCTGATGAATCACCCCGGACGGGTGTTCCCGGCGGAGGAGATCTACCGCCGGGTGTGGGGGGAGGAGACGGCCTACGCCTGCGAGAACACGGTGATGGTCCACATCCGGCGCATCCGGGAGAAGGTGGAGCTGAACCCCAGCGAGCCAGATTACATCAAGGTGGTGTGGGGAATTGGATACAAAATGGAACGGCATGGAGCATGACCCCGGCGAGGAGCTGGAGTACTACGTGGCCGCCCGGGTGGACGAGGCGATAAACGGGGCGGAGGAGGCCCCCGGCGTGCTCCGGGCGGAGCCGAAAAAGCACCCCCGGCTCCGGGCCTGGACCGGCGTGGCCGCCCTGCTGCTGGGCTTCGCCCTGACGGCGGGGAGCCTGCTCTCCGGCCTGGGGCAGTGGGTCACCGGCAGCGATCTGGAGTGGTGGAAGGACGACTGGCAGGAGACCCGGGCCTTTGCCTCCGAGGTCAGCGGCTATGTCCGGGACTTTCTGACCCTGGGGGCCGGGGGAACGCTCACGTGGTACGACACGGTGCTGGAAGGCGATTCCGGATGGACCTCCGGCGGCTGGTACTCGGACACCGCCTCCGACAGCGCCATGGCCTCGGAGGAGTCCGGGTACACGGCGCCGGACGCGGCCTATCAGGCGGACAAGAACGTGCTCTACTGCATCCGCAAAAACAACCGCGTCCTTTACCGCAACACCAGCCGAGCTCTGGCCGATACCTCGGACATCCCGGAGGGGTACAACTTCCTGCTGATCTTCAAGGACGGCAAGGCCCAGGCCTGGAAGGACGGGAAGGAGGCGGACCTCTACGGCAGCGGCATCTACACCGAGGACCGGAGCTGGTATCTGCCCGGCTACGAAAACTTCACCGCCGGAGAGGGCGTGGAGAGCGTGGAGGTCCGCATGGCGGTCCGGAATACCCCCATCCGCTACCTCCAGGGTCAGTATGACAGCGGCTACATCTCCCGCAGCAGCCCCATGTACGGCCTGTATGAGGAGCTGCGCGGCTTCTACACCTTCTATCTCAGGGCCGCCCTGGCCCTGGCAGCGGGACTGGGCCTGCTGTCTCTGGCCTGTTTTCTCCGGAAGGACCGGAGGCGGGCGGAGGCGGCCATCGCCGCCAAGACCGTGTACGTGTGGACGGAGCTGCGGTTTCTGGCGGTGGCGGCGTGCCTGCTGTCGCTGCTCTTCGGCTATACCGATCAGGGCGTTCCCTTCTGGCTGCTGTTCCATATCCTCACCAATATCAGGGGTCTCTCCTGGGCCATTGTGACACAGGAGTATCTCCCCATCGGCGTCTGGATGCTTCTGGAAAACCTGCCCCTTTTGCTGCTTTTGTGCCTGCTTCTGTGGCTGATCCGGATAGACCACCGCTATCATTCCAAGGAGCAGCGGCGGAGCTGGCTGCGGAGCCTCCGCCGCCTCCTGCGGGACCGCTCGCTCCGCCTGCCGGTGCAGCAGCGGCTGCGGCGGTGGGCCCTGGCCCTGCCGGCGGCCATGGTGGGCGGCACCGCGGCGGCCGCCGTGCTGCTGGTGATCGGTATGGAGCTCTACTGGTGGAACCTGTACTTCGCCTGGGTGCTGCTGACGGTGCTGGGCTTCCTCCTGGTGCTGGCGCTGTGCATCCTCTCCTCCCGGCACCAGCTGTCCCTGGCCCGGGATCTGGGGCGTCTGGCGGATCAGGCGGCGGCCATCCGGGCCGGAAACCTGGACGCCGCGGCGGAATTGCCCGCGGACACGGACCTGCACCAGATCGCGGAGGACCTCAGCCACATTCAGTCCGGCCTCCAGCAGGCCCTGGCGGACCGGACCCGCAGCGAGCGGATGAAGGTGGAGCTGATCGCAAACGTCTCCCACGACCTGAAAACGCCCCTGACCTCCATCCTCTCCTACGCGGAGCTGCTGCGGCAGGAGCCCCTGGAGGGGGCCGCGGCGGACTACGCCCGGATCATCGATGAGAAGGCCCAGCGCCTCAAGGCCATGGTCCAGGACGTGTTCGAGGTCAGCAAGGCCGCCTCCGATCAGCTGCCGGTGGACCTGGAGCGGCTGGACCTGGGGAAGCTCCTGCGCCAGACCCTGGCGGACATGGCGGACCCCATCGGACAAAGCGGCCTGACCGTGCGCACGGACCTGCCGGAGGGGGAGGTTCCCATCGTGGCCGACGGCAAGCGGCTCTACCGGGTGTTCCAGAACCTGATCCAGAACGCCTTGCAGTACTCGCTCCCCGGCAGCCGGGTCTACCTCCAGCTGACGGCGGGGGAGGGAAGGGCGGAGGCCAGGGTCCGCAACACCTCCAGCCGGGAGCTGCCGGAGGGCGTGGACTTCACCGCCCGGTTCGTCCGGGGGGACGAGAGCCGCACCGACGGCGGAAGCGGCCTGGGCCTCTCCATCGCCCGCAGCTTCACCGAGGCCTGCGGCGGGGAGCTGACCGTGGAGACCGTGGCGGACCTGTTTACCGTCCGGGTGTCCTTCCCCCTGGCGCCGGACGCCCCGGCGAAGCGCTGAATACGCATAAGAACGCCCCCGCGCCTGTCGGCGCGGGGGCGTTTTCCGCAAGGCTTATTCTTTTGGGGCCTTCTGGTCCATCAGGGCCTTGTCCACGCAGAAGAAGGTGAACTCCCCGGTGGCCAGGAGCCTGCCGTCCTCGCCGGTGATATCCACCGCCGTCAGCACCGTGGACTTTCCCCGGTGGCGGACCCAGGCCGTGGCCCGGACAGTACCGCTGGCCTGGTTGCGCAGGAAGTGCAGGGCGCTGGTCTGGGTGACATAGTAACGGCCGTCGGTGTGGGCGGCGGTGCCGGTGGCATTGTCCGCCATGGTATAGATGGCGCCGCCGTGGACCATACCGTAGGGGTTGCGGCTCTCCGGCCGGATGTCCAGCCGGAACACCGCCCGGTCCGGCTCCACGGACTCCAGCTCGATGTGGTTGTGCAGCATGAAGGCGTTTTTCTGCAAACGCTGCCGGGTGTTCTGCTCCAGTTCGCTCATGAATCGCTCTCCTTATCTGTGGCCGGAACGGACCGGCAAAGTCAACATGGGATTTATTTTACAAGAATACAGGGGATTGTCAACCAGTTTTCCCGGAAAAACGCCCCTTCGTCGGGAGGGCAAAAATTTTTTTCCAGAGGGGTTGACATTTTATTTTTCCTTTATATAATGAACATATGAACAGATATTCATATGAAAGGAGGCGGACCATGGAGGACCGCTACAACGTGGAGTGCTGCGACTTTATCCACGCCCACGAGGAGATCGTGGAAAAGGTCCGGGACAAGATCCCGGGGGAGGACACCCTGTACGACCTGACGGAGCTGTTCCGCATCTTTGCCGACTCCACCCGCATCCGCATCCTGTACGTGCTGCTGGAGTCGGAGATGTGCGTGTGCGACATCGCCGCTCTGCTGGGCATGACCCAGTCCGCCATCTCCCATCAGCTGCGGGCTCTGAAAAACGCCCGGCTGGTGAAGTCCCGGCGGGAGGGCAAGACCGTGTTCTACTCCCTGACCGACGACCACGTGAAAACCATCATCGACCAGGGCCTGGAGCACGTCAGCGAGTAATTCCGGATCGTTATATTCCTATTTTATTATACTGGGAGGACTGCATCATGAAAAAGCGTTTCAACCTCACCGACCTGGACTGCGCCAACTGCGCCGCCAAAATGGAGACCGCCATCAAGAAGATCGACGGCGTCCATGACGCCACCGTCAGCTTCATGACCCAGAAAATGACCATCGACGCCGAGGACGACCGCTTCGACGCCATCATGAAGGAAGTCGTGGCCGTGTGCAAAAAGGTGGAGCCGGACTGCGTCATCAACCTGTGAGCCCGAGGCAGCCGTTTCCGGCGGCCTTTTTCCCGCTGTTTTTCCACAATCTCTCCCTCTCTTTGGAAAAGGAGGCTCTGTTATGAGCAAACTCTCCCGCAAGCAGAAAAAGATGCTGCGGCGGATCGTTGTCTCCGCCGTTCTTCTGGTCCTTTTGAAGCTGCTGCCCCCCATCCCCATCCCGGCGGCGCTGTCTCTCCTGGCGGACCACAGTATCAACGGGGAGGGGGGACCCTACCTGTCCCTGTGGCCCCTGTACCTGATCCCCTACGCCGTCATCGGATGGGACGTGCTGTGGAAGGCCGTGCGGAACATCGCCCACGGCCAGGTCTTTGACGAGAACTTCCTCATGGCCCTGGCCACGGTGGGCGCCTTCTTCACCGGCGAGTACGCCGAGGCGGTGTTCGTGATGCTCTTCTACCAGGTGGGCGAGCTGTTCCAGGACTACGCCGTGGGCCGGTCCCGGGCCTCCATCGCCGCCCTCATGGATATCCGGCCGGACATCGCCAATCTGGAGCAGGCCGACGGCTCCACGGAGGAGGTGGACCCGGAGGACGTGGCCGTGGGCGACACCGTGGTGGTCAAGCCCGGCGAGCGGGTGCCCCTGGACGGCGTGGTCCTCACCGGCAGCTCCTCCCTGGATACCGCCGCCCTCACCGGCGAGTCCGTGCCCCGGGACGTGGGGCCCGGCGAGGCCGTCATCAGCGGGTGCGTGAACCTCAGCGGCGTGCTGCGCTTTCGGGTCACCAGGCCCTGCGGGGAGTCCACGGTCTCCAAGATCCTGGATCTGGTGGAAAACGCCAGCGAGAAGAAGTCCTCCAGCGAGGCCTTCATCACCCGCTTCGCCCGGTACTACACCCCCTGCGTGGTGATCGCCGCCCTGGCGCTGTTCCTGCTGCCCACACTGGCCCTGGCCCTGGTGCCGGCGGCGTCCCTGCCGGGCTTCCTGGCGGGCACTGACTGGAGCGGCTGGCTCCACCGGGCGCTGATCTTCCTGGTGATCTCCTGCCCCTGCGCCCTGGTGATCTCCGTGCCGCTGAGCTTCTTCGGCGGCATCGGCGGCGCCAGCAAATGCGGCATCCTGGTCAAGGGCGGCAACTATCTGGAGGCCCTGGCCAAAACGGACACCGTGGTCTTTGACAAGACCGGCACCCTGACCCGGGGCGTGTTCACCGTCACTGCCATCCACCCGGCGGAGGGCTTCACCGAGGCGGAGGTCCTGGAGCGGGCCGCTCTGGCGGAGCACTGGTCCGACCACCCCATCTCCTTGTCCCTGAAGGCCGCCTACGGCCTGCCCATCGACGTGTCCCGGGTCCGGGACGTGGAGGAGATCGCCGGCCACGGCGTCCGGGCCATGGTGGACGGCGGGGAGGTCTGCGTGGGCAACGCCCGGCTCATGGAGCGTCAGAGCGTGGTCTGGCGGGACTGCCACCTGCCCGGCACCATCATCCATGTCACGGTGGAGGGCCGCTACGCCGGTCACATCGTGATCGCGGACCTTCCCAAGGAGGACGCCAGGGCCGCCATCGCGGACCTGAAGGCCGCCGGGGTGCGGCGGACCGTCATGCTGACCGGCGACGTGGAGGCCGTGGCCGCCTCGGTGGCAAAGGACCTGGGCGTGGACGACTACCGCGCCCAGCTGCTGCCCGCCGACAAGGTGGACTATGTGGAGTCCCTGCTGGAGAAGCGGGACCGGACCGGGGCCCTGGCCTTCGTGGGCGACGGCATCAACGACGCGCCGGTGCTGACCCGGGCGGACATCGGCATCGCCATGGGCGCCCTGGGCTCCGACGCCGCCATCGAGGCCGCGGACATCGTGCTGATGGACGACAAGCCCTCCAAGATCGCCCTGGCCATGCGGATCTCCCGCAAGACGCTGCGGATCGTCCGGCAGAACATCGTCTTTGCCCTGGGGGTCAAGGGGCTGGTGCTGGTGCTGGGCGCCTTCGGCTGCGCCACCATGTGGGCGGCGGTGTTCGCCGACGTGGGCGTGGCCTTCCTGGCGATCCTCAACGCCATGCGCTGCCTGCGGGTGATCGCCTGACCGGGCATCTGCCATGCAGCCCTTCCCCGGAGGCGCCGCCCCATCATCGCGATCAAAGAGCCCCCGGAGGGTAGACCTCCGGGGGCTCTTTTTCTCTCACGCATACTGATATTTCTTTCTGCCCCACAGCAAAAACACCGCCGATACCAGAAGGCCCAGGACCTCCGCCGCAGGGACCGCCAACCAGATGCCCGTCCGCCCCAGCAGCTGCGGCATGATCAGCAGCATGCCCACCAAAAACACAAAGGTGCGGGCAAAGGAGATCACGGCGGAGACCAGCCCGTTGGAAAAGGCGGTGAACAGGGAAGAGGCAAAAATACTGACGCCCATAACCAAAAAGCTCGCCGCATACAGGGGAAACCCCTCCATGGTGATCTCATACACAGGGGTGCCGGGATCCGTAAACAGGATCAGACTGGGCCCGATCAGGAGCCTTGCCAGCAGATAGGCCCCCAGAGAGCACGCCAGGATCACACACAGACAGATCCGGACGATCCGGCGCAGCTGGCCGGTATCCTCCGCGCCGTACTTATAGCTGATCACCGGCGCCACACCCATGGAAAAGCCGAAAAACACCGCGGTGAACACAAACTGGAAATACATGGCGATGGTGATGGACGCCACGCCGTCCTCTCCCCAAAAGCGGAGAAAGATGATATTGAACAAAAAGGTGGTCAGGGCATTGGCGATGTTGCTGACCATCTCCGAAGAGCCGTTGCCGCAGGTGTGCAGCAGCATCGCCCACCGGGGACGGAAGGAGACGAACCACAGGGCACTGTCCCGGGGGCGGAGGAAATAGTACAGTCCCGCCGCGGCGGGGATACAATAGCCCACGCCCGTGGCCACGGCCGCCCCGGCCACCCCCATCTCCAGGGGGCCCATGAACCAGTAGTCCAGCACCATGTTGGAAACCCCGCCCAGCACCGTGGTGCCCAGGCCCAGCCCGGGTTTTCCCGCCGTCACAAAGAGGACCTGAAACACCGTCTGCAAAAACAGCGCCGGCGCGAACCACAGCAGGATCCTGGTATAGATTTCCGCGTAGGGCAGCTGCAAAGCGCTGGTGCCCAGCGCCTCCAGGATCGGCTCCAGAAGGGCGTTCCCCGCCAGGGCAAACACGCCGCCGGCCGCCGCGGCCACAGTCACCACGCAGGAAAAGTCCCGCCGGGCCAGCTCGGCCTCTCCCGCTCCCATCTCCCGGGCGATGACGGCGCTGGCGCCGGTACCCAGCATGATCCCCAGCGCCAGCTCCAGGCTGTTGAGGGGATAGGACATATTCACCGCGGACAGCGCCAGCGTCCCCACCAGACGGGAGATGAACATTCCGTCCACAATGGTGTACAGGGACAAAAAGATCATCATGACCACATTGGCCGCGGAAAACCGCAGCAGGGAGGCGGCGGTGAAGCGCCGGGACAGGGCGTTACGCTCCATGGGATACCTCTGCGGAAAAGGCCTCGGTAAAGGCCCGGTTGGCCGCCACCATCTCCCGGAACCGCGCCTCGCCCATGGCCTTTACGGCCCGTTCCTCCGTCTCGTACAGCTCCCGCAGTCCCTCCGCCGCGAACGCCTTCCCGGCGGGAGTGAAAAAGACCAGCTTTTCCTTCTGATCCCGTCCGGCGCGCAGCTCCACATATCCGCTCCGCTCCAGTTCCTTCACCACGGTGTTCACCGTCTGCTTGGGGATCATCCAGTTTTCCGCGATCTGCTTCTGGGTGCAGCCCTGGTCCTGATCCAGCGCGTACAGGGTCATGGCCGTGTGATAGCTCAGCCCCTGCCGGCGGGCCAGGGCGGCGTACAGCTCATCCTGACGGCACAGGCAGGCGCACAGCTCCTTCATCTCTTGCCTGATGTTCATTCCGCTCCTCCTTGGTCCGAAATCGGACTATCGACGCAGGCTATTATAGTACGAAATCAGACTATTGTCAAGTGTGCCGGGCGCGGAGACGTAGGCGGGAAAGGGGGAGAGCCGTCATAGCCGGCTCTCCCCCTTTTGATAAGACAATATACAAACGTTTCCTCTCTCCGCTCCCCACAAACTCTCCGATTTTGCGGGGGCCCCGGGTTGGCGGCTGGCGGGGGATGGTTTTTGCTTCATCCAGCCCCTCCAGCTCCTCCTGCCACAGTGCTGCCACCGCGTCGCTGGGCATCCGCCGCGTCGGAGCAAAGTCCGCTTGTCTCTGTTTCCGCCTCCGGCGAAAACGCCGTCCGCTCCCTTGCTCCTCCTTTCCCCGCAAACTCTTCGATTTTGCGGGGGCCCCGATATGGCGACTGGCGGGGGGATGGTTTTGCTTAATCCAATCCCTCCAGCTCCTCCTGCCACAGTGCTGCCACCGCGTCGCTGGGCATCCGCCAGTCGCCGCGGGGGCTGAGGGCCACGGAGCCCACCTTGGGGCCGTCGGCCAGACAGCTGCGCTTGAACTGCTGGGAGAAGAAGCGGCGGTAAAAGCTCCGCAGCCACTTGAGCAGCACCCGCCGGTCGTATCTGCCGGCAAAGGCCTGCTCCGCCAGCCGCAGCACCTTCCGGGGACTGAAGCCCCAGCGGATGATATAGTACAGGAAGAAGTCGTGGAGCTCGTAGGGCCCCACCAGGTCCTCGGTCTTTTGGCTGATCTCCCCCTGGACGGCGGGCAGCAGCTCCGGGGACACGGGGGTGTCCAGAATGTCCGTCAGGACCGTGGACAGCTGGGGATCCTCCGCCTCCTTGTCGTCGGAGATGAAGCTGACCAGATGCCGCACCAACGTCTTGGGGATGCCGGCGTTGACGGCGTAGTTGCTCATGTGGTCGCCGTTGTAGGTGCACCAGCCCAGGGCCAGCTCGCTCAGGTCCCCGGTGCCGATGACGAGGCCGCCGCTCTGGTTGGCGATATCCATGAGCACCTGGGTCCGCTCCCGGGCCTGGGCGTTTTCATAGGTGACGGAGTGGTCCTCCGGGTCGTGGCCGATGTCCTTGAAGTGGCTGCGGACGCTGGCCGAAATATCCACGGTCCGCAGGGTGGTGCCCAGCCGCTCCGCCAGCAGCACGGCGTTGGACTTGGTCCGGTCCGTGGTGCCGAAGCACGGCATGGTGACGGCGATGATGTCCGTGGCGGGCCGGTCCAGCATCTGCATGGCCAGCGCCGTGATCAGCACCGCCAGCGTGGAGTCCAGGCCGCCGGAGAGCCCCACCACCGCCGTGCGGGCGCCGGTGTGCTCCAGCCGCTTCTTGAGACCCAGGGCGGCGATGCACAAAATCTCGCTGCACCGGGCCTCCCGGCTCTCCGCGTCCTCGGGCACGAAGGGGGTGGGGGAGACGGGCCGGGTCAGCCGGGTCTTGGTCACCGGCAGGTCGAAGCTGATCCGCCACACGTCCGGGCCGCCGCCCGGGAAGGTGAAGGTGTTCATCCGGCGGCGCTCAGCCGCCAGCTTGGCCACGTCGATCTCGCTGATGGTCAGCCCCGTGGCGAACCGCCGCTCCGCCAGGATGGTGCCGTTTTCCGCGATCAGGTTGTGGCCCGCGAACACCAGGTCCGTGGTGGACTCGCCCTCCCCGGCGTCGGCGTAGACGTAGCCGCACACCAGACGGCCGGACTGGCCCGTCACCAGGGAGCGGCGGTAGGCGGCCTTGCCCACGGTCTCGTTGGAGGCGGAGAGGTTCAGAATCAGGGTGGCGCCCCGGCGGGCCAGGGAGGTGGAGGGCGGCTCCGGCGCCCACAGGTCCTCGCAGATCTCCACGCCGATCACCAGATCCGGCACGCTGTCACAGGCAAAGATCCCATTGCTGTTGAGGCACACCGACTGGCCGCACAGCTCAAAATCGTCGTCCACGCCCTGAGGTCCGTCGGAGGAGGCAAACCAGCGCTGCTCGTAAAACTCCCCGTAATTGGGCACGTAGGTCTTGGGCACCAGGCCCAGGATCTCTCCTTTTTGTATTACAGCAGCGCAGTTATACAGTTTGTTATGCCACCGGTCCCGGACCGGCAGGCCCACGGCCGCGATTAGATCCAGATGTTTCGTGGCCTCCAGAATGGTCCGGAGCCCCTCCTCGGCGCCGTTCAGCAACGTCTCCTGCAAAAACAGGTCGCCGCAGGTGTAGCCGGTCAGGCACAGCTCCGGCAGCGCCAGGACCTTGACGCCCTGCTTGTCGGCCTCCCGCATGAGGGTAAAGATCTGCTCGGCGTTGTAGCGGCAGTCGGCCACCCGGATCCGGGGAGTGCCGGCAGCCACGGTGATAAAGCCGTCTTTCATGGGTAAAAACCTCCTTGTGGAACCAAATCCCATACTGGGGCTATTTTACACCGCCGGCCCACCATTTACAAGGCGAAGGGCGGAGGCCCGGATAAAAAAGGACACAAAAAAGACCGCCGGAGGCGGTCCTTTTTGCTGTGTGTGTTTTAGGAGGGAGAAAACGCATCGGGTTTGGGAGGACCCTTTGCTTGAGTATAAGATACCGGATAATTTTGGCCGAATTATGTTTATCTTATGAACAGTTTGTGAATCTTCGGTAGGAAAACGATTGCGTCTCCTTGAAAAACACTCAGTTTTTTACTTCTCTGACATACTCCGCAGCATGCCGCAAACCCTTATCTGAATTTCCGGCTCTCCAGCACCGCCAGCTCGTCGCAGCGGTTGTTGTACTCGTTCTCCGCGTGGCCCTTGACCCAGTGGGTGCGGACGGTGTGGATCTCGCACAGATCCAGCAGCCGCGCCCACAGGTCCGGGTTCAGGGCGGGCTTCTTGTCGGACTTGACCCAGCCCTTGGCCCGCCAGCCCTTGGCCCAGCCCTTGTCCAGGGCGTCGATGACGTACTTGGAGTCGGACCAGAGCTCCACGGCGCAGGGCTCTTTCAGCAGCTCCAGGGCGGAGATGACTGCCGTCAGCTCCATGCGGTTGTTGGTGGTGGAGGCCTCTCCGCCGGAGAGTTCTTTTTTGTGGGCGCCGTACATCAAAATGGCGCCCCAGCCCCCGGGGCCGGGGTTGCCGGAGCAGGCGCCGTCGGTATAGATGGTGACAGTTTTCATAGTACTCCTATCATGGCCTTCCCCCTCCGGGGGAAGGTGGCTGGCCGCAGGCCAGGCGGATGAGGGGACCGTTTTCCTCACAAACCGGTCAATGGCGGTGCAGACCCCCTCAAAGTTTTCTTTGATTTCCAGATTGGTGAACCGAAGGACGGTCAGGTGTTTTTGTTTCTCCAGATAGGCGGTCCGGGCGGCGTCGTATGCGAGGCCGCCGTCCTCGTAGTGCTGAGAGCCGTCCAGTTCAACGGCCAGACCGGCCCGGGCGCAGTAGAAATCCACGATATACGGTCCAAAGACCGCCTGACGGCGGAATTGCAGCGGGTAGGTCCGCAAAAAATCATACCACAGACGGTTTTCTTCCTTCGTGGCGTTTTTGCGCAGCTGTTGGGCCCGGGTGCGCATGGAGGAGGGTTTCATGCCTCTCTCTCCCTCTCTGGTTCTTGCGGCCCCTCATCCGCCCCAGTGTGCCCACTGGGGCACCTTCCCCCAAGGGGGAAGGCTTTGGGGCTTTCACCGCCGGAGCCTTTTTCTCTCTTTGCAGAAAGGCAGCCGGCCGCAGGCCAGACGGATGAAGGGGACCGTCTGCGGTCCTTTCCCGGACAGCAGCGGACGGACGAGGGGAACCCGTCACCGGGCTCCCCTCTTTCTCAGGCAGTTACTCCTGGACCGGCGCCTCCGGTGCGGTCTCCGCAGCCCCTGCCGTCTCCGGGGAAACCGTCTCCTCGGCGGTCTGGTCCTCGTGGTCCGTCAGGGCCATGGAGATCACCCGGTCGCCCTCCTCCTTGAAGCGCATGACGATAACGCCCTGGGTGGAGCGGCCGGCGGAGCGGATGTTTTCCACAGGCGTGCGGATCAGGATGCCGCCCTCGGTCACCAGCAGCAGGTCCTCGGACCCGTCCACCACCTTGATGCCTACCACGGGGCCGGTCTTGTCGGTGACCATGTAGTTGCGGATGCCAAGGCCGCCGCGGTTCGTGATGCGGTACTCCTCCACCGGCGTCCGCTTGCCGTAGCCCTTCTCCGTGATGGAGAGGACGGTCTTGCCGGCCCGGGCCCGGGCGGCGCCCACCACGTAGTCGCCCTCCCGGAGCCGGATGCCCCGGACGCCCACGGCGCTGCGGCCCATGGGCCGGACGTCGTTCTCGTCGAAGCAGATGGCCTGGCCGTCGTGGGTGGCGATGAGGATCTTGCGGGTGCCGTCGGTCTCCCGGACGGAGATCAGCTGGTCGCCCTCCTCCAGCGTGATGGCCCGGATGCCGCTGGCGCGGATGTTCTTCAGGGCCGTTACCGGCAGACGCTTCACCGTGCCGTTCCGGGTGATCATCACCAGGAAGCGGTCCTCGTCGTCCAGGGCGCGGGTGTGGATCATGGTCTGGATCTTCTCGCCCTGCTCCACCTGGAGGATGTTGACGATGTTGGTGCCCTTGGCGGTCTTGCCGGACTCGGGGATCTGGTAGCCCTTCTTGCGGTAGACCTTGCCGGTGTCGGTGAAGAAGAAGAGGTAGTCGTGGGTGGAGGCGGTGAACAGGTCCGTCACCACGTCCTCCTCCCGGGTGGTGATGCCCTTCTTACCCATGCCGCCCTTGCTCTGGGCGGTGTACTCGCTGACCGGGGTGCGCTTGATATACCCGGCGGCGGTGAGGGTAAAGACACAGTCCTCCTCCTCGATCAGGTCCTCGATGTCGATCTCATCCTCTACGTCCTGGATCTCGGTGAGGCGGTCGTCGCCGTACTTGTCGGCGATGGCAGTCAGCTCCTCCTTCAGGATCTGGCGGACCAGGCCCTCGTCGCCCAGGACCTTGACGTACCAGGCGATCTTGGCCTCCAGCTCCTTGTACTCGGCCTCCAGCTTCTCCCGGTCCAGTCCCTGGAGGGCCTTGAGCCGCATGTCCAGAATGGCCTGGGCCTGGACGTCGCTGAGGGAGAAGCGCTGCATCAGGTTCTCCTTGGCGTTGTCGTAGCTGGAGCGGATGATCTTGATGACCTCGTCGATGTTGTCCTGGGCGATCAGCAATCCCTCCAGCAGGTGGGCCCGCTCCCGGGCCTTTTTCAGATCGTACTTCGTCCGGCGGACGATGATCTGCTCCTGGTAGGCGATGTACTCGTCCAGGATGTGCCGCAGGGACAAAATGCGGGGCTGGAGCTTGCCGTCCACCTCCACCAGGGCCAGCATGTTGATGGCAAAGGAGGTCTGGAGCTGGGTCTGGGCGAACAGGCGGTTCAATACCACCTGGGGGTTGGCGTCCCGCTTGAGCTCGATGACGATGCGCATGCCGTTGCGGTCGGACTCGTCCCGGATGTCGGAGATGCCCTCCAGCCGCTTGTCCTCCACCTGGTCAGCCATGTTCTTGATGAGCATGCGCTTGTTGACCTGATAGGGGATCTCGGTGATGACAATGCGGGTGCGGTCCTTGCCGAACTCCTCGAACTCATGCCGGGCCCGGATCACCAGCCGGCCCCGGCCGGTGGCGTAGGCCGCCCGGATGCCGCTGCGGCCCATGATGATGCCCTTGGTGGGGAAGTCGGGGCCCTTGACGTGCTGCATCAGGTCGGACAATGTGGCGTTGGGATCGTCCAGCACGCAGATGACGGCGCCGATGACCTCCCGCATGTTGTGGGGCGGGATGTTGGTAGCCATGCCCACGGCGATGCCGGAAGAACCGTTGACCAGCAGGTTGGGGAAACGGGAGGGGAGGACCTTGGGCTCCTTGCGGGTCTCGTCGAAGTTGGGGTCCCAGTCCACGGTCTCCTTGTCGATGTCCCGGAGCATCTCATCGGCGATGCGGGACATGCGGGCCTCGGTGTACCGGTAGGCCGCCGGGGGATCGCCGTCCACGGAGCCGAAGTTGCCGTGGCCGTCGATGAGCATATAGCGCATGGAGAAGTCCTGGGCCAGGCGGACCAGGGCGTCGTAGACGCTGGCGTCGCCGTGGGGGTGATACCGGCCCAGCACGTCACCCACGGCGGTGGCGCACTTACGGAAGGGGTGATCGTAGGTGAGGTTATCCTCGTACATGGCGTAGAGGATGCGGCGGTGGACGGGCTTGAGGCCGTCCCGCACGTCCGGCAGGGCCCGGCCCACGATGACGCTCATGGCATATTCAATATAGGATTTTTCCATTTCAGGGACCAGAGGAGAGATCTCGATCTTCTGATCGGGATACCGGATCTCCTCCGGATCGTATTGGGGTTTTTTACTCATAACGCTTTTCCTTCCGCATCAAGATGTTTTTCAGACTTCGCCGGCTGTGCTATCCCCGCCAAAGCCATGAGATGGACTTTCCACAGGCGGTTGAACACCGCTACCGCCCGGCCGATGAAGATCATGGCCAGCACTGTGCCCAGGCCCACGCTGATCAGCCGGCGCCTTGTCACCAGGTCAATGACCGCCGCAATGGCCACACAGATAAAATCCAGCGTGTTCTTGGCAAAGCCCATATTCCGCTTCATGGCCACGCTCATGGTCTGGGCCAGGCCGTCCGGCGGGTTGGGGACCAACTGCATATTCACTGTCAGAACAATACCCATACCGGTGAGGATCACGGACACCGCCACCAGCAGCAGGTTTTGCCACAGGTGGGAAAAGGAGACGCGGATCACGCTCTCAAACCAGCCCATCACCGCGCTGAATCCCATGTTCACCGGCAGCTGCAGCAGGTCCCGCCACTGGCGGTTCTTTCCCTTGATGAAAAACTGCAGCGCGATCATCACCAGATATATGACAAACACCAGAAGGGAGAGGGGGATGCCCGTTGGTCCGGAAATAGCATAGGGGATAGCGGTGGTGGTGGAAACGCCCAGCCCCGTCTTGGTGCTGAGAGTAACGCCCAGGGCCAGCACCACCATGCCGGACATGTACAGCGCGCCTCGCCACAGAGTTTGTCTTGTTTGCAACTTCATCGCTGCCCTTAATAGTCCAGGTTTACCGCGTACTTGGCGTTGCGCTCGATGAACTCCTTCCGGGGCTCCACCTTCTCGCCCATGAGGATGGTGAAGATCTCGTCGGCGGCCACGGCGTCGTCCAGGGTGATGCGGCGCAGTGTCCGCTTCTCCGGGTCCATGGTGGTCTCCCACAGCTCGTGGGGGTTCATCTCGCCCAGGCCCTTGAACCGGGAGATGTCCACCTTGGCGTTGGGGTTGTCGCCCCGGAGCTCGGCGGAGATGGCGTCCCGCTCCTCCTCGGAGAAGGCCAGGCGGGTGGTCTTGCCCCGGGTCAGCTTGAACAGGGGCGGCACGGCGGAGTAGACGTAGCCGTGCTCGATCAGGGGCCGCATGAAGCGGAAGAAGAAGGTCAAAAGGAGCGTGCGGATGTGGGAGCCGTCCACATCGGCATCGGCCATGATGATGACCTTGTGATAGCGGAGCTTGTTGAGGTCGAACTCCTCCCCGATGCCGGCGCCCAGGGCCGTGATGACCGGCTGGAGCTTGTCGTTGCCGTAGACCTTGTCGGCCCGGGCCTTCTCCACGTTGAGCATCTTGCCCCACAGGGGGAGGATCGCCTGGAACCGGCTGTCCCGGCCCTGAGTGGCGGAGCCGCCTGCGGAGTCGCCCTCGACGATATAGATCTCGGTCAGCTCGGGGTTATTCTCATTGCAGTCCCGGAGCTTGTCCGGCATGGCCGCGCCGCCCAGGGCCGTCTTGCGGCGGATGGACTCCCGGGCCTTCTTGGCGGCCTCCCGGGCGCGGCCCGCGGTCAGGGCCTTGTCCAGGATCATCCGGCCCACCTGGGGGTTCTCCTCCAGGAAGGTCTCCAGCTTGTCGGAGACGATGTTATTCACCAGGGTGCGGATCTCGCTGTTGCCCAGCTTCGCCTTGGTCTGGCCCTCGAACTGGGCGTCGGTCAGCTTCACGGAGATCACGCAGGTGAGGCCCTCCCGGCAGTCCTCGCCGGAGACCTTCTCGTCGTCCTTGAGCATCTTGATCTTCCGGCCGTAGGCGTTGAGCACGTTGGTGAGAGCCCGCTTGAAGCCCTCCTCGTGCATGCCGCCTTCGGGGGTGTGGACGTTGTTGGCAAAGGACAAAATGGTCTCGTTGTAGCCGTCGTTGTACTGGAAGGCCACCTCCGCCATGGAGTCGTCCTTCATGCCGGACATATAGACCACCTGGGGATGGAGGGCGTCCTTGCTCTTGTTGAGCCAGGTGACAAACTCCCGGATACCGCCCTCGTAATACATACTGTCCTCCTGCTCCTTGCCGGGACGCAGGTCCACGGTGCGGATCCGGAGGCCCGCGTTCAGGAAGGCCTCCTCCCGCATGCGGGTGTGGAGGGTGTCATAGCTGTACACCGTGTCCTCGAACATCTCCGGGTCCGGCTTGAAGGTGACGGTGGTGCCGGTGCGGTCCGTGGTGCCCACCACGGTCATGGCCTGGGTCACGTGGCCCCGGGAGAACTTCATCTCATAGATCTTGCCGTCCTTGTGGACCTGGACCTCCAGCCACTCAGAAAGGGCGTTGACTACGCTGGCGCCCACGCCGTGGAGGCCGCCGGAGACCTTGTAGCCGCCGCCGCCGAACTTGCCGCCGGCGTGGAGGATGGTGAACACCACCTCCAGGGCGGGTTTGCCGGTCTGGGCCTGGATGTCCACGGGGATGCCGCGGCCGTTGTCCACCACGGTGATGGTGTTGCCGGGGTTGATCTGCACCAGAATATCCGTGCAGTATCCGGCCAGGGCCTCGTCGATGGCGTTGTCCACGATCTCGTAGACCAGGTGGTGGAGGCCCGAGGTGGAGGTGGAGCCGATATACATGCCGGGCCGCTTGCGCACGGCCTCCAGCCCCTCCAGCACCTGGATCTCCGAGGCGTCGTACTCATTTTCCGCGTCCACCGCCGTGGAGCGCAGGATCTCGTTTTCTTCCATAAATCGAATAACTCCTTCCGTGACAAGGCAAGAAGAGCCGGGCCGGAACCGTTTCCGGCCCGTTTCTCCTTGCCCTGAAAAAAACATGAATGGGGTCTTATGAACCGAGCGTTCTCCTCCGGACGGCACGGACCGCCGTGACGGCGGCAACGCCCAGTAATACCGCCAGGCACAGCCACCACCCGAACAGGGGCGCTAGCCGCTCCCAGCCGGTGATGGTCTGGCAGCCGATCTCCCCGGCCAGCAGGCCCAGGACCAGCAGACCCGGCAGCACCCAGGCCGCCCAGCCGCTCCGGGCCTTTTTCAGCACCAGCCACTGGAGCAAACCCCCGATGGCGAAAAAGGCCCAGAAGATCCAGCACAGGACCTCCCATGGGAGAAAGGGGACCTGGAAAAGGCCCACCTCGGCGGCCTGAACAATGGCAAGCTGCACGGCGTACCTCCTCTCAAAGCTCCAGCTTCCCGCTCTCCGCCCGGTTTTTCAGCGTGGCGGGGTTCAGCTGGCTCAGATACACGATCTGCCGGTGGTAGGGGTGGTCGCAGACCACGAAGGACTTGGGCAGGTCGCCGGACACGTCCAGCACGACCCCCTCCCGCTCCGCCGCGGCCAGATAGTCCCGGGTGCGCTTTTCATAGCTGCACTTGTCCAGGTCGAAGATGCCGATGACCCGGTCCTCCGGCACGATCTCGTTTTGTCCCAGATGCAGGTACATGGCGCCCTCACTTTCTCACCAGCGTATACAGGCGGTACAAAAGCACGCTAACTGCCCAACCCAGCAGCAGGGCCCCGCCGTATCCGCCCCAGAACAGCAGGATGAACGGCAGATCCACGGGGTAGATCCGCATCATCAGCGTCATCAGAACTCCAACGGCGCCTGCCAGCAGCGGCACCAGCGACAGCCACCGGCGCCGGCGGCAGGACAGGCTCACCACCAGCTGCGCGCCAAAGGCCGCACACCAGAATACCAGCATGACTGTCATCGCCAGGGCCGCCGCCTTGCCGAACGCCGTCAGCGCGGGCAGCTCCATGAGAAAATGAAGCATAGCGTTCCTCCCAAGCGGAAAAATACCGCCGGAATCTCAACAATGTTGGGGGATTTGTGAAAAAACGCGGGAGATTTTCACACCAGCGATCCGCCGTGGACGTGCAGCACCTTGCCGCCCAGCATGGCCGGCAGCCGGTCGTCCTCACAGCAGGTGATGAACACCTGCCCGCCGGCGATGCGGTTGAGGACAAACTCCTGCCGCCTGGGGTCCAGCTCGCTGAGCACGTCGTCCAGCAGCAGCACCGGGTACTCCTCTGTGGCGTTTTTGTAGATCTCCCGCTCCGCCAGCTTCATGGCCAAAGCCGCCGTCCGGGTCTGGCCCTGGGAGGCAAAGCTCTTGGCCTCCCGCCCATCGATGAAAACCAGCAGATCGTCCTTGTGGGGACCGGACAGGCACATCCGGGACGCCCGCTCCGCCGTCTGGTGGGATTCCATGTGAGATCGCAGCTGTTCGGTGACGGCGGCCATGTCCGCCGCCGGATCCGTGACCGAAGAGACGGTCTGATACCGGATGGACAGCTGCTCCTTTCCGCCGGAGCACTCCCGGTGGTGGATGGCGGCATATTGATCCAGGGCCGCGGCGAACTGGCTGCGGTAGTGGATGAGCACCGCGCCGAAGCGGATCAGCTGCTCGTTGAACTCCGGCAGCATCTCCAAAAGGTCCGGCCGTTCCTCGCTGTCCCGCAGGATCCGGGTCTTGTGGTCCAGGGCCCGGCCGTAGGAGGACAGGGCGGCGGCATACCGGGGCCGCAGCTGGCACAGCGCCGTGTCCATGAACTTCCGCCGGGCGGCGGCCCCCTCCCGGATCAAAAACAGATCGTCGGGGCAGAAGAACACCGTGTGGTACACCTGGCTCAGGGCGGCGGCGTTTTTGGCTGTTACCTGGTTGACGGAGAGCTTTCTCCGCTGTCCCCGGTACAGCTCCGCCCGGACCCGGAATTCCCGCTGCCGGGCCAGGACGCTGGCCTCCAGCAGGGCCGAGGCGGCGTCGAAGGCGATCATCTCCCGGTCCGCTCTGGCCCGGGGGGATTTTCCACAGGAGAGGTAGACAACGGCCTCCAGCAGGTTGGTCTTGCCCTGGGCGTTCTCCCCGAAGATCACGTTGCAGTCCGGGTCGAAGTCCACCAGCGCCTCCCGATAGTTGCGAAAATCCCGCAGCTCCAGGCGCTCAAGCCTCATAGGCCACCGTATAGTGTTCGCCCTGGAAGCACACGTCGTCTCCCGGGCGGATCTTCTTGCCCCGCATGGTGCACACCTCGCCGTTCACCGTGACCTCGCCGGCCTGGACCCGTTCCTTGGCCTCGCCGCCGGTTTCCACAAGGTTGGCAAATTTGAGAAGATCCTGGAGCTTGATAAACTCCGTGGTAATGATGATGGTTTTCATAGGTCTCCTATCCGTTTCGTTTTCGCCGCAGACACATTCCGGCCGCCAGCAGCGCCGCACCCAGCAGCAACAGGGTCAGCGCGGCCGCCGCCATCCACTTTCCCGCGGCCTCCTGCCGGACCAGACATCCAAGATCCAGCATCAGATTATACGCGTCCACCAGAAAATCCCGCCGCCCGTGTCTCCGGATATGGTCCGGCGACGGCGTGAGCCGGGCGGCATACAGGCTCATGACCGCCAGCAAAAGCCCGCCCAGCACCAGGAAGATCCTGGAAACCCGTATCAGGGCCCGGGCTGTCCGCTCCCGGCGGTCCATCTCACTCCGCGCTCTTCAGGCGCACGGGCAGCACCATGTAGAGGAAGTTCTCCTCCCCCTCGGTGGGGACGATGATGGCCGGGGACACGCCGGTGTTCAGCTCGATCTTCACCGTGTCCGCCGGGGCGTAGCGCAGCGCCTCCATCAAATAGCGGTTGTTGAAGCCGATCTCCAGGCCCGCGCCGTCGCCGCTGATGCGGCAGACGTCCTTGGCCTCGCCGTTGCCGGTCTTGGCGGAGAGGATCACCTTGTCGTGGTCGAAGAAGCACCGGACCGGGCTCTTCTGCTTTTCAGAGATCACCACGGAGACCCGGTCGATGCTCTCGATGAGGCTCTTGGTGTCGGCCATGAGGGTAATGGGGTTTTTCCGGGGGATGGCGTTCTTGTAGTCCAGGAACTCGCCCTCCAGCCGGCGGCAGATCAGCTCCGTGGCGCCCACCTCAAATAAGATGTGGCTCTTGCCCAGGGTCACGGAGGCCAGGTCCTCGCTGTCGGCGCAGATGCTCTTGACCTCGTTCAAAGCGGCGCCCGGCGCCACGAAGGAGAAGGCGCCGCCGTCAATTTTTTCCAGAGGCTCCCGCCGCACCGCCAGGCGGAACCCGTCCACGGCCACCATGGTCAGTCCCTTGTCGCTGATCTCGAAGAGGGCGCCGGTGTGGATGGGGCGGCTCTCGTTGGTGGAGACGGCGAAGGCCACCTCCTCGATCATGGCCCGCAGGGTCCGCTGCTGGATGGAGACGGCGAAGTCGTCCTCCACGGCGGGCAGCTCCGGGTAGTCTGCGGCGGACAGGCCCAGGATGTCGAAATCCGCGTCGCCGCAGCTGAGGTGGACCACCTGGCGCTCGTCGGCGGAGAAGGTGACCACGTCGTCGGGCATCCGGCGGATGATGTCGCCGAAGAGCCGGGCGTTGAGGACCAGCTCTCCCTGGCCGGTGACGTCGGCGGCCACCTTGGTGCGGATGCCGGTTTGCAGGTTGTAGCCGGAGACAGTCAGCTCCGTGTCGGCCCGCAGCAGCAGGCCCTCCAGGGCGGGAATGGAGCTCTTTTGCGCCACGGCCCGGCTGGTGACGGCGATGGCGCTTTGCAGCAGGGCCTTTTCGCAGGAGAATTTCATCATAGGAACGCTTCCTCTCTGTACATGGGATGGCGGCGGGCGGCCGCGCTCTTCAAAAAGAAAAGGATTATTTTTTTAGAAAAAGCAGGGGTAGGAAAAAAAGATGTGGAAAAGGGGAGAAGGCCATTGAAATCAGGGGATCGGCGTCTCCACGGGGCGAGTGGAAAAGTTGCACGGCTTTTCCACGGCTGTTTTGAAAGGGCAGTTTTCCACAGGGAAGTTTTTCTTTTCCACAGGAAATGTTGGAAAACTCCGCCCCTTACCGCTTGGAGTTGATGTTGGTCTTGATCTCCTTGACGGTCTCGGCAAAGGCCGGGTCCTTCTTCATCTTTTTCTCGATCTGCTGGATGGAGTAGAGCACCGTGGAGTGGTCCCGGTTGTCAAAGACCTTGCCGATCTCGTCCAGGCTCAGGTTGGTCATGGACCGGATCAGGTACATGGCGATCTGACGGGCGGACACGGCGTCCCGGATCCGCTGCTGGCCCCGGATGACGGCCTCCTCCAGGCTGTAATACTTGGAGATGTACTCCAGGATGGACTCCGGCGTGGGAATGTACTCGTTGCTGCGGCGCAGCATGTCCTGGATGGCCCGGGTGACGGTCTCCTCGTCGGTGTCGTTGCCCAGCAGGTCCTTGTAGGCCAGGATCTTGTTGATGGTGCCCTCCAGCTGGCGGACGTTGGCGGTGACGTTCTGGGCGATATAGGTGGCGATCTTGTCCGGCAGCTCCATGCCGAGCAGTGCCGCCTTGTTCTTGATGATGGCCATGCGGGTCTCGAAGTCCGGCGGCGTCACGTCCGCCAGAAGGCCCCACTCGAACCGGGTCCGCAGCCGGTCGTCCAGCAGCGTCATCTCAGAGGGGGGACGGTCCGAGGTCAGCACAATCTGACGGCCGGACTCGTAGAGGGTATTGAAGGTGTGGAAGAACTCATTCTGCACCTGCTCCTTGCCGGCCACGAACTGCACGTCGTCCACCAGCAGCAGGTCCGCCTCCCGGTACTTGGCCCGGAACTCGTTGCCCCGGCCGGCCCGGATCAGCTCGATGAACTCGTTGATGAAGTCGTCGCCCTTGATGTAGACGATCTTGGCCCGGGCGTCGTTGCGGCGGATGACGTTGGCGATGGCATAGAGCAGATGGGTCTTGCCCAGGCCCGAGTCCCCGTAGATCAGCAGGGGGTTGTAGTTCTGGGCCGGGTGCTCCGCCACGGCCATGGAGGCGGCGTAGGCCAGCTTGTTGGAGGGGCCCACCACGAAGGTATCAAAGGTGAACTCCGCGGAGGTGAAGCGGTCGCTCTGGCGGTGGGTCTGGCCGCCGCTGAACTCCGCGAAGTCCGCATCGTCCAGGATCTGCACTTCAAAGTCCGTGGAGAAGATATCGTGGAGGGAGGCTTTGATGTTTTTCATGAACAGGGATTCGATGTATCCCTTCTTGAAATCGTTGGAGCAGTGGAGCAAAAAGGTATTGCCCCGGATATCCACCGCCTCCAGCTCGTCGAACCAGGTGGCGATGGTGGTCTCCGATAGTTCGCCCTTCAGCTGCTGAAGGACGTTGTCCCACACGTCGGCGACGGAATTCAAAAAGAACACCTCTCTCTAGTAAAAAATAGACAAAATCACATAGCATAAGTATAACAAAAAGACGAGACGATTACAACACTTATTCTAATATATAAAGATCGTTTTTTTGCAGAGCCAGGGGAAACAAGATATAGAGGAGAAAGCCGCCCGGAGACACCAGATTTTGAAAAGTTTCCGGTTTTTCCGCCGATGGAAAAGAAAAAGAGCCTATTTTTCAGGAATTTTCAAGTTATTCTTGACACATTTTGAAAAAGTCTGTATACTATTCTCTGCGTCGCAGGACGCGGACAAGTTTACTGCGTCCGCCCGTCAGGGCGGATGTCGAGTAAGCGGCGCCCGAAAGGACGACCGCAATTCTGACAGGAGGTGTCTTAGATATGGCAACGAAGCGTACCTATCAGCCCAAGAAGCTGCATGGCCAGAAGGTCCATGGTTTCCGCAAGAGAATGGCTACTGCCAACGGCCGTAAGGTCCTGGCCCGTCGCCGCGCCAAGGGCCGCGCCCGCCTGTCCTATTGATTCGGAACGCAAGCGCGGGAGACACTTGAACAGACGCCTTCAGGGACGGCGGGAATTTGTAAGGATTCCTCCGTCCCTCATCGAGTTTCTGTTCCATTTTGCAAGGCGGGTTTGACATGAAGCGAGCGGTGACTCTGAAAGAAAATCACGAGTTCCGGCGGCTGTACCAGAGAGGGACGTCGGCGGTGAGCGGCTGCATGGTCGTCTACTGCCGGAAAAACCGCCTGGGCCACAACCGCCTGGGGCTGACGGCCTCGGTGAAGCTGGGCCACGCGGTGGTCCGCAACCGCTGCCGCCGGCGCCTGCGGGAGGTGTACCGCCTCCACCAGGGCCAGCTGCGCCAGGGATACGACATCATCCTGGTGGCCCGGGGCAGGACGGCGAACGCCTCCTGGCAGGAGCTGTGCGACACCTTCGGCCGGCTGTGCCGGAAGCTGGATCTCTGGGAGGGACGGTCATGAAGCATGTGTTCAAGGCTCTGATCCGGTTTTATCAGGTGGCCATCTCCCCCTACCGGCCCCGCTGCTGCAACTACATTCCCACCTGCTCCCAGTATGCTCTGGAGGCCATTGAAAAGTACGGTGCCCTCAAGGGCGGCTGGCTGGCCTTCCGGCGGATCCTGCGCTGCAATCCCTTTCACAAGGGCGGCTACGACCCGGTCCCCTAGCGGCCGGAGCGGGGTGCATCCGCCCCGTCGGGCCATTTCACTTTGGAGGAAACATTTATGCTGTCAACCATTGGATACTATATTTGTGTCCCCTTTGCCGCGCTGATGCGCCTGTTCTATAACCTGACGGGCTCCTACGGCGTGGCGATCATCCTCTTCACCCTGGTCATCAAGCTGATCCTGCTGCCCTTCCAGATGAAGTCCAAAAAGAGCATGATCCGCATGAGCCGGATGTCCGGAAAAATCCAGGAGATCCAGAAGAAGTACGCCAACAACCAGGCCAAGATGAACGAGGAGATGCAGCGGTTCTATCAGGAAGAGGGCATCAACCCCATGAGCGGCTGCCTGTGGAGCTTCATCCCCTTCCCCATCCTGCTGGCTCTGTACTATATCATTCGGGAGCCCATCGTCTACTTCATGAACTTCGGCGGCCGGGCCGCCGGACAGGCTGTGGTCGCCGCCGCCAAGGAGATGATTCAGGGCGCCGGCATCGAGCTGACCGCCAACGCCGCCTATGAGCAGATCGAGATCGCGAAGATCATCAACAGTCAGTTCCCCGACTTCATTGCCCAGCATGGGGGCTGGGTCAATGTGGATTACCACTTCCTGGGCCTGGACCTGACCGCCCAGCCCAGCAGCGCCTTTGGCCAGCTCAGCGGCGGCGTGTCCTGGATGCTGATCGGCCTGATCCTGATCCCCATTGTCTCCGGCGCCCTGAGCTTCCTGCTCAGTAAGGTCACCATGAGCCAGAACAAGATGGAGGGCTCCGCCGCTGCCAGCGGCAAGATGATGATGTGGATGATGCCCCTGATGTCCATTTACATCGCCTTCATCATGCCCGCCGCCCTGGGCGTGTACTGGATCGCCCAGAGCGCCCTGTCCATCGTTCAGGAGGCCGTCATGGGCCGGTTCTACACCAACAAGCTGGAGGCCGAGGAGGCCGCGCGGTATGAGGCCCGGGAGGCCGACCGCAAGCGCCGCCAGGAGGAGGCCCGCATCCTTCAGGAGCAGCAGCGCCAGCAGGCGGCCCAGAAGCAGAGCCTGAAGGAAAAGCGCAAGGCCGCCCAGGAGGCCAAGGCCGCCAAGGCCAAGAAGGCCGCCACCAGCACCACCGAGGCCGGCCGGGTGGGCGACCGCCCCTATGCCCGGGGCCGTTCCTACAAGGCCGACCGGTACGACAGTGAACAGGAATAAGGAGCTTGTTACGCCATGAGAGAATTTATTGATGTAACGGGCAAGACCGAGGACGAGGCCATCCAGAACGCCCTGCGTCAGCTTGGCCTGGACCGGGACGATGTGTCCGTTGAGATCCTGGAGCGCGCCAAATCCGGCTTCCTGGGCCTGGGCAGCTGCCCGGCCAAGGTCCGGGTGTACTACGGCGAGGAGACGGAGCCCGCCCCCGCGCCGGTGCCGGAGGCCCCCAAGCCCCCCAAGGCCGCCCCGGAGAAGAAAGAGGAACCCAAAGAGGAGCGGAGCGCCCCCGCGCCGAAGCCCCCCAAGGCGCCGAAGCCCCCCAAGGCCCCCAAGGTTCAGCCGGAGACCCCCGCTGAGGAGGTCCCCGCCGCCCCCGCCGCGGACTACGGTCCGGAGGTGGACGATGAGAAGGCCCAGGCCATCCGCACCTTCCTCTCCGGTCTGCTGGAGCAGATGGACAGCGCCGCCGACATCCGGGTCTATCAGCCGGAGAAGGGCCGCTACAAGGTGATTCTGGAGGGGAAGAACCTGGGCGCCCTGATCGGCCGCCGGGGCGAGACTCTGGACGCCATCCAGCAGCTGACCAGCTATGCCGTCAACCGCAGCGGCAGCGGCCGGGTCCGGGTCCAGCTGGACGCCGAAGGCTACCGGGAGAAGCGGGAGCAGAGCCTCCAGCACCTGGCCCGGAAGGTGGCCGCCAAGGTGGTCAAGTACCGCCGCAACTTCACCCTGGAGCCCATGAACGCCTACGAGCGCCACGTGATCCACACGGCGCTGCAGGACGTGCCGGGCGTCACCACCTACTCCACCGGCACCGAGCCGGGCCGCCGGGTGGTCGTGGCCTACGACCGGGACAAGAAGTAAATCCCAGGAAGAGATCCGTCCGGTTTTCCGGGCGGATCTTTTTTGTGACAAAGCCGGGGCCGGGATCGTATGGAAAGTGAATGCATTCAATCATAGACGGGGAGGGAGCCCATGGAGCGAGCGATCTTTGAACAGGCTGTCCGGGAGCACCGGGATATGGTGTTTCGGGTGGCCCTCCACGTGACCGGGCAGCGCCAGGATGCGGAGGACGCGGTGCAGGAGGTGTTTCTCCGGCTCTATACCCGGGAGCGGGACTTTGAGACGCCGGAGCATCTGCGGCGCTGGCTGATCCGGGTGACGGTCAATCTGTGCAGGGATACCCTGAAAAGCCCCTGGCGCAAGCGGCGGGTGGATCTTAAACAGCTTCCGGAGCCGTCCTTTCACCAGGTGGAGCAGCGGGAGCTGTACCGGGAGGTCATGGCCCTGCCGGAGAAGTACCGGACGGTGCTGGATCTGTTCTACTACGAGGAGCTGTCCACCCGGGAGATCGGGGAGGTGCTGGGGATCCGCCAGTCGGCGGTGACCACCTGGCTGACCCGGGCCCGGGAGCAGCTGGAAAAGCGGCTGAAGGAGGCATGGCGGGATGACGAATAAGGAATTTTATCAGGAGACCTTTTCCCAGCTCCGCTCCTCCTGTGACATTCGATGGGAGGATATGGAAATGCGGACGAGCAAACGGCACATCAGCAGACATCTGGTGACGCTGGCGGCGGTGATCGCCCTGATGGCGGTCCTGTCCGCGGCGGCGGTGGCGGCGGATCTGTTCGGCCTGCGGCGGATGCTGCTGCCCCAATGGGGACAGACGCTGAGCCTCAGCGGATACGCGGAGAGCCCGGAGAGCCGGGCCCTGGCGCAGTGGCGGACCTGGCTGACGGAGCAGGGCCTTGGCGCCGCGGCAGAGGACGGCGGGACGGACCCCTGGTTCCAGATCGATCAGATCTACACCCCGGAGATGGAGGAGGCTCTGACGGAGATCGCGGAGAAATACGGCCTGACCCTCCACCCGGCGGCGGTGGACGCCGCGGCTTTTCCGGGGGTCTTTGACGAGACCTTCCTGGGGGAGAACAACCGGGCCTATCACGTCCGGATCTGCGAGGACGGGACGTTCTTCTTTGACGGCGAATACGACCTCAGCGGCGGGGAGACCCTGTCCTACCAGTTTATCCGCTGCGTCCGCGGCAGCTTTACCGACGGACTGCTGGAGGTGGGAGACGTCTCCCGGTATCAGGAGTGGACCTATGAGACCGCCTGCGGCCGGACGGTGACCGCGGCGCTGGCAGAGGACCGGGGCGTGCTGATCGCGGACCTGGAGGACTGCCTGGTGACGGTCAATGTGCCCCGGGCGGAGCTGGAGAGACAGGACCTGGAGGCCCTGGCAGACAGCATCGACTTTGGCCGCTTGACCCCCGTGACGGCGCCGGATCTCTCCGGCCGGGGAGCGGACACGCAGCTGAACACCGGCAGCGGGCTGGAGACCGGGGCCATCCGGACATTTGCGGCGGAGCTGCTGGACCTGCTGGAGCGGGACGACCGGGCGGCGGTGGCGGAGCGGTTTTCCTATCCCTGCACCGTGACCACGGCGGAGGGGGAGACCTTCCAGGCCGACACGGCCCAGGAGCTGCTGGACCACTGGGACGAGGCCGTGGCGCCTGTGACCGGAACTCTGAGCGAGGCCCTCATGGGCGGGGACTTCTTCTCCCACGACGGACTGGTGGGCACGGCGGACGGCGCGGTCTGGTTCGGCCTGACCGGAGACGGACAGATCCGTATTTTCACCCTCCAGACCCCCGAGGGGACCGGAGTCCGTCCCGTCTCCCTCGACATCAGCGCCGGGCCGTCCCCGGCGCCGGAGGCTTGACATTCCGGCAAAAACATGGTACAGTACGCACGATACCCAACAAAAGCGCAACAGGGAACAGTATCCCGGTTTTGCCGGTCAAGAGAGAGGGCGGTCGGTGCGAGCCCTTCCGGAGGAGCGGGAGAAGGCCCCCTGGAGCTGCGGGGAGGAAATGCCCCGCCGGCGTCCGCCGTTACCGGAGAAGGAAGTGCGCATCAGCCAGATGCGAATTCAGGTGGGACCACGGACAATGCTTTGTTCGCCCTGAGCCGAAAACCGGCTCAGGGCGTTTTTTGTCGTTTTGGGCCAAGAATTTAGGAGGAAGCAATGAAGAACACCGAAAAGACCATGGAGAAGATCGTGGCCCTGTGCAAGGGCCGGGGCTTTATCTTCGCCGGCAGCGAGATCTACGGCGGCCTCGCCAACACCTGGGACTACGGCCCCCTGGGCGTGGAGCTGAAGAACAACGTCAAGCGCGCCTGGTGGAAAAAGTTTGTCCAGGAGAGCCCCTGCAACGTGGGCCTGGACGCCGCCATCCTCATGAATCCCGAGGTGTGGGTGGCCTCCGGCCACGTCTCCACCTTCAACGACCCGCTGATCGACTGCAAGGCCTGCAAAATGCGCCACCGGGCCGACAAGCTCATCGAGAACTGGTGCGCGGAGAACGCCCGTACCGACGTGAACGTGGAAGCCATGACCCAGGACGAGCTGGTGGCCTTTATCCGGGACAACGGCGTTACCTGTCCCGGCTGCGGCAAGAGCGATTTTACCGATATCCGCAAGTTTAACCTCATGTTCAAGACCCACCAGGGCGTCACCGAGGACAGCAGCACCGAGGTCTATCTGCGCCCCGAGACGGCCCAGGGCATCTTTGTCAACTTCCCGGCCATCCAGCGCACCACCCGGAAAAAGCTGCCCTTCGGCGTGTGCCAGGTGGGCAAGTCCTTCCGCAACGAGATCACCCCGGGCAACTTTATCTTCCGCATCCGGGAGTTCGAGCAGATGGAGCTGGAGTTCTTCTGCCAGCCGGGCACCGACCTGGAGTGGTTCTCCTACTGGCGGGAGTTCTGCCATCAGTGGCTGCTGAACCTGGGCATCAAGGACGAGGACCTGCGCCTGCGGGACCACGAGCCGGAGGAGCTGGCCTTCTATTCCAAGGCGACCACCGACTTTGAGTTTTTATTCCCCTTCGGCTGGGGCGAGCTTTGGGGCGTGGCCGACCGCACGGACTATGACCTGAAGCAGCATCAGGAGCACTCCGGCAAGGACCTGACCTACTTCGACCAGGAGAAGAACGAGCACTATATCCCCTACGTGATCGAGCCCTCCCTGGGCGCCGACCGGGTCACGCTGGCGTTTCTGGTGGAAGCCTACGACGAGGAGGTCGTGGACGCCGAGAAGAACGACGTGCGCACCGTCATGCGCTTCCATCCGGCCCTGGCCCCCTTCAAATGCGCCGTGCTGCCCCTGTCCAAGAAGCTGGGGGAGAAGGCGCTGGAGCTGCGGGATGCGCTGGCCCGCGACTTTATGGTGGACTACGACGAGGCCGGCTCCATCGGCAAGCGCTACCGCCGCCAGGACGAGATCGGCACGCCCTTCTACAATACATTTGACTTCCAGACCGTGGGGGACGACAAGACCGAGGCCGACCACTGCGTCACCGTCCGGGAGCGGGACACCATGGAGCAGGTGCGGATTCCCATCAGCGAGCTGAAGGCGTACCTCACCGAGAAGCTGGCCTATTGATCCGGCCATGAACATGAAAAAGCAGCTGGCCCTGGGCGGCGCACTGCTGACGGCCACCGCCGCCGCCTGCCTGAAGCTGGCCCAGTGGGCGGGAAAGAAGATCGAGTCCCGCCAGAAGAAAAAACAATAACCCAACCGCAAGAGGGAGAGGCCGGAGCCTCTCCCTCTTATTATCTGCGTTTTTCCGTTACCGGCGCTCCAGCAGGCCGTCGTTGATGCGGTACACCACGTCGGCCCGGTCCATTACGGACAGGTCGTGGGTCACCACGATGACGCAGCGGTTCTCGTCATGGGCCAGCTTCAGCAGCAGGTCGATGATGTTGTCGCTGTTCTCGCTGTCTAAGTTGCCGGTGGGCTCGTCTGCCAGCAGCAGCCGCCGGTCCATGGTCAGGCCCCGGGCGATGGCCACACGCTGCTGCTCGCCGCCGCTGATGTGGGTGGGATAGCGGTCCAGCAGCTCCTCCGGCAGGGACACCCGCCGGGCCAGCTCCAAAGCCTGCTGCCGGGCCTCCTTGGCGTCCATATGGCACAGCTCCATGGGGTACTCGATGTTCTCCAGGGCCGTCAGCATGGGGAACAGGGCGAAGTCCTGATAGATCACTGCGGCCTTCCGGCGGCGGTATTCGT
>OLGB01000532.1_pt1 | contig 54184 bp, 49 predicted proteins | sample 1605691 | NCBI WGS metagenome assembly OLGB01 (sample SAMEA3888925, study PRJEB22519) | human gut metagenome | biome: human gut; feature: human-associated habitat; material: faeces | place: Denmark | collected 2010
ACAGTTGCCTGTAGAAGGAAGTGAAATTTCAGAAGGAATCTATGCACCGACAATTCGATATCATAATGGGCTTTTTTATATGATAACAACGAATGTCAGCTATGGAGGCAACTTTATTGTGACAGCGGAAAATCCTGCAGGTCCGTGGTCAGATCCATATTATCTGGGAGAGGATGCCCCTGGAATTGATCCGAGTCTTTTTTTTGATGAGGATGGAAAGTGTTATTACTGTGGTACAAGACCAAATCCAAAAGGGGTGCGTTATAATGGAGACTGGGAAATCTGGGTACAGGAACTGGATTTAAAAACAATGAAACTGACCGGGGAAAGTATGGCAATCTGGAAAGGCGCGGTCAAGGATGTTATCTGGCCAGAGGGACCACATCTCTACAAAATAGATGGATATTATTATCTTATGCATGCAGAGGGAGGAACCGGTCCAGAGCATAGTATCAGTGTTGCCAGAAGCAAAAATCTGTTTCAATGGTTCGAAGGGTGTCCGAGAAATCCGATTTTTAGCCATCGTAATCTGGGAATGAATTACCCGGTTGTATATGCTGGGCATGGAGATCTGGTGGACGATGGACATGGAAACTGGTATGTTGTCATGCTTGCATCCAGACCATGCGAAAGACACAGCAGTATGGGGAGAGAAACGTTTCTTGCGAAAGTAACCTGGGAGAATGGATGGCCGGTTATTGCGGAAGGAGTAGGACATCTGGAGAAAGAACTTGAAATTCCTATGAAGGAGATACGGTTGACAGAAGAGGTAAGTGCATCGGATTATATTCAGTTCTGGGATACTAAGTTAGACAAACGTCTGGTTGGAATCGAGAGTGTGAATGAGGAGACGTATTCTCTGAAGGAGCGTGAAGGCATGTTAAGACTCTATAACAGAAAGGAACGTATTGCGGAAAAGAGTAATTGTGCTTATTTGGGAGTACGACAGAAGAGTTATCAGTTTTATGCGGAAACTGGAGTAGAGTTTGAGCCAGTAAAGGAAAAGGAAACGGCAGGTATGGTATTATATCAGAATCATGCCAATCATCTTCGTATGGAAATCAAGAGAAGAAATGGGAAAAAATGCTTTGCAGTGACAACCTGTATCCAGGGAAAGGAAAAAATCATCTCTGAGGTACAGATGGATGATGAGAAAAAATTTGCAAAAATTCGTATTCAATGTGACAGACAAAAAGCATGTGTATGGATCCAAACAGGAGAAGAATGGATCGAATGTGCAAAAGAGATCAGTCTTCTTCCATATACAACAGAGGAAGCCGGAGGATTTGTCGGATGCACGATTGGAATGTATGCATCTGCAAATGGGGCAGAAAGTTCAAATCATGCGGATTTTGGCTGGTTCGTTCAAAATGCAGTCTAAAATGGCATTGCAGAAAGTCGGCAGATTACATATAATAGGTGTATACAGTGAGGGCAGGCAAAAAAGTCTGCTCTCTTTCGGTTGTGAGGAGGATGTTTTGTGTCAGCACCGCGATTATAATATGAGGAGAAGGTAGTTATGGGAAAACTGTTGCAAAGAATAGAACAGTGCATGGACAATCTTACGATCAAGAAAAAATTTTATGTTTTTTATATTTTATGTGTTTTAATTCCGCTGATAGTCACAGACAGTGTAGTGTTTTTTATGATCAGCAAATTTGACCAGGAGCGCAAAGCACATGAGATGGCAAACATTGCAAACGCAGTGGAATACAGCATCAGCAATGTGGTTGGAAATGTAGGAGAAATTGCAAATAGCATTTACACAAACAAAAATTTTAATAATTTCTTATCCAGAGAATATGCAGATCCTGCGGAGTATGTTTCTGCTTATCAGGATTTTTTTGGTGACACATTGTTAGAAAATGCGTTGGGAATGAACAGTATGGTTTTTACATTGTATACAGATAATAACACGATTGTAAATGGTGGCAGAGTCAATCGGCTGGAAAACATAAAAGGAACACAGGCATATCAGCGTTTGAATGAAAGCGGAAAAAGCAAGGGCATTTTTTTTGTTTATGATGATAGTAGTTCAAGAATGACAAGGGAACGCAGGCTAATTTATTTGCAGAAAATGGACTTTTTTGATACGAAGGCAGAAAAGTATTTAAAGATAGAATTTGATTACAGCAGTATGGTTCGGATACTTAGGAATATGAAATATGATAATGAAGTGCTGATCTGTGAAGGCGACAAAATTGTTCTTTCCAATGGAAATTATGGGAACTATGGAAATGACTTTCAAAAGATAGGGGAAATTGCAGAGGGGGCATACAGCCAGTCATTTAGTTTTTATGGAACAGAACTTCAGATTTATGTAAGAAAAGCAGAAAATGGTTTCTGGAATGGGATAAAAAATGAAATGCCAATACTATTGCTTCTTGTGATGGTAAATGCTCTTTTCCCATTTTGCTTCGTTCAGATTTTTAACCGGTCGTTTACGAAGAGAATTACCGAGTTAAGCAGGGTATTTAAGTCTGTGGACAGTGATCATCTGATCCCAATGTATCATGAAGGAGGAAAGGATGAAATCAGCAGTATGATTCGAAATTATAATCGAATGGTAACTCGCACGAATGAACTGATCCAGACAGTATATAAGAATAAAATAAGAGAGCAGGAAATTCTGGTTGGCCAGAAAAATGCAGAACTTCTGGCATTACACAGTCAGATTAATCCACATTTTTTGTTTAATGTTCTTGAAAGTATCCGTATGCACAGTATTCTGAAACAGGAAAATGAGACAGCGGATATGGTGGCAAAGCTTGCTATCATGCAAAGACAATATGTGGAATGGGGAAATGATTCGGTAAATATTACAAGCGAAATTGAATTTGTAAAAGCATACCTTGCTCTTCAGAAATACCGATTTGGAGACAGGTTGAATTATAATATAGATGTAGAAGATACGTGCAGCGAATATAAAATTCCCAAATTAACAATTGTAACATTTGTGGAAAATGCCTGTGTACATGGGATTGAGAGTAAATCTTCTCCCGGATGGATATTTGTCCGGATTGCCGGAAAAGAGGGAAAACTTTATATTGAAATTGAGGACACCGGGAGTGGAATGGAAGAGGAGAAACTTCTGGAATTAGAGAAAAATATGAGAAATGCCAGTCTTGAAATGTTAAAAAGTAATGGAAGAGTTGGGATTTTGAATGCCTGTGTCCGGCTTAAAATGATGACAGAAAACCAGGTTGACTTCCAACTGGATGGGGAAGAGGGTGTGGGAACCACAGTTTTAATTCGCATACCAATGCAGTATGTATAGGGAGGACTAAAAATGTTAAAGGTATTGTTGGTTGATGACGAACCGTTTATTTTAGAGGGATTAAAACTTCTGATTGACTGGGAGCAGGAGGGATATGAGATTACCGGTACAGCAGTAAATGGATTGGAAGCATTGGAGTTTTTAAAAAAGGAGCGGGTCGATCTGATCATTGCGGACATCAAGATGCCGCAGATGACAGGACTGGAACTTTTGGAGAAAATTCGAAAAGAAGCGTTATCGGATGCCTGTTTTGTCGTTTTGAGTGGATATGCGGAATTCGGGTATGCGCAGCAGGCAATGCAGAATGGGTGTACAGATTATATTTTAAAACCGGTGGATCAGGAAATATTACTGAAGGTGTTAAATAAGGTAATGGTATTGAGTAACAGAGAAAAGTCAGATATTGAAAAGAATCGTAAAATGAAACAGGCATATCTGGCAAGGCATATCATTTCCCTTGTTCAGGGGAAGTTTGATCAACTGAATTTGGAATATGTCCGCGAGCACATGGACTGTACCCAGGGTGTCCGTTATGTGGAAATTCAGATGGAGGAGATTTTTGATGAAGAGGGAAGCACTGACCAGGAAATGAGAGTGGCACAGCGTACACTGTATCATTTGTGTATGGAATATCTGAAGGAAGATTCTGATTTATGTGTGTTTGATGTGTCAGTGAATGAAAAAATCTATGATGTCGGATTTTTATATTTTGATCGTGTTGCAGAAAAAGCGAATATGATGGAAGAGGAATATCTGGAGCACTTTCGGGAGTATCTTGAGGTTAATATAAATAAACCAATTATTATGCTGGTGGGGAAAAAAGTTCAGGACATCAGCAATATTGCAAGGTCGTATGGAAACACCTGTATGCTTCGGTCTTTTCAGGGATTTCGTACAAAAAAACAGATTTATTATTATGAAGAAGAAGTCCAGGTGTCACCGGATGGACTTGTTCTGTGTAAAGAAAGCTTAGATGGACTGTTGAAAGTGATTGAGCAGAATAATCACGTTGGAATTCGCAGTGCAGTGGAATTTTTCTATGAAGAGATGGGGAAGATGGGAACCTGCGGTGAGACAATGACGTTGAATATTAATTATCTTTTATTTCAACTGATCCATCTTGCGTGCGAACAGGATGATGATGTGAATCAGGAGAAAATCTTAAGACTCATTAGTGAGAGCAGCTTTGAGACAGGTATAAAGAGGGGGAGCAAGGCACATTTGGCACGTTTTGCCTGTGAATATGCGGATTATCTTTCACAGCTTCGAAAAAACGTATCCCGGGGTGTGCTTAGTATGGTAGAAAGGGAAGTAAAAGAAAATTTTGCATCAAATATCACATTGAAAAGCCTGAGTGAAAAATATTATGTGAACAGTGCGTATTTAGGGCAGTTGTTCCGAAAAAAATATGGACAGTCTTTTAAAGACTATCTGAATAGCTATAGGATGGAACAGGCAGCGGATTATCTGATACATACAGATAAGAAGATTGCACAGATTGCAGAAGAAGTAGGATATCGTGATCTGGATTATTTTGTGAACCGCTTTATTCAGGTAAAAGGCTGTACACCGGCAAAGTTTCGTAAGAAAATGTTGTGATGAACAAAACGAAAAAGAAAGAGATGAAACACAAAGCTACATGGTCCATCCGGGCACAGGCGAATAAGACGATCAGTAATAATGTGAAACTTCTGGAACTTCTTTCAGAACTGGACTATGGTGAGGGGGTTATTTGATGGAGAAACTGGTAGAGAGTATGGAAGCTGTCAGTGCCGATATGGAGGCAATGAATCAGGATCGCCATAATACATTAAAATCGATTAAACGGATCGGAGAATCTTCAGAAAGTACGGTGAAAGCCTCAAGCGAGATCAGTCAGTATCTGGAGAGCCAGATGAAGTCCGCAGAGGGACTGAAGAAAGAAACCGAATTATTGCAGGAGAGCATGAATCAGCTCGAGGATGCAATCGGAACATTCAGATTATAAGTTTATAAATCCCCTTTTTACCGGATGAACCGGTAAGGAGGGGATTTTGCTTTAAATATAATATTCTGGCTGGATCACATCTTCAATCCGGCAGCAGCTGCTGCGCAGCAGGAGCTGTCCTTCGAGTTCGATCCGGATCATTTCTTTATGACCACCACGGATCCGGTCAAGCAGGACCAAAAGGGCAAAACGTGCCATATTTTCTTTCGGGAGCTGTACCGTAGAAAGCATGGGAGTGGTATATTGTCCCTCCTCAATGTTGTCACTCGAGATGATCGAAGGGCGGTATAAACTGCTTTTGAACTGATTTAAGCATTTCAACATACCGATCGCGGTGATATCATTTGCACAATAGATCCCCGTAGGTGGTTCTTTTAGTTTCACAAACTGCTGCATCGTCTGAAAGCCTTCTTTTTCGGTCTGATGCGTTTCAATAACATACTCCGGGTAGAAGTCAATCGCATTTTTCCGGAGAACCTCACAATATCCCTGATAACGTGCTTCCTGGTGGCATTTTCCCACGTAAGCTATTTTTTCATGTCCAAGGCTTACAAGGTGATTGACCGCCATGGAAGCTATTTTTTTGCCGTCACAGATGACCTCATCAATGGCATAATTCGAAGAATTACGGTTGATTGCAACAATATTTTTATAGTATTTTTGCAGCAGTTTAATGACAGAGGGATTGCATCTTCCAATAATGATGAGTCCATCAGCGGTTTCTACGGAATCGCCTGTGATCTGGCGGATCGCTGCCTCAATCGCAGGCCGGTCGCATTTGGTATCATCAGAAAAATTGGACTGATACCATACTTTGGAAAGAATACAGCCATTCTTATGGATCTGTGTTTCCACAGCACGTAACTGCTCTTCGAAATAGGGATCGGAATGGATCCCATCCACCCTTGTAATGAGGATTTCAATGAGATAATGAGTATGCTCTAAATGACTGCTCCCTTTTTTCAGATTACGGGCAGCCTCGTTTGGCGTATAGTTCAGATCCATGGCAGCTTTCCAGATTTTTTCACGCATGCCAGGTATGGCGCATTTATAGGATGGATTGTTTAATACACGTGAAACGGTTGCGGGAGAAGAACCCGTCATTTCTGCAATTTTCTTGATCGACATAAGAAATTCCTTTCTGAAACGCATATCAATAACATAGTATTTCTATCGGTATTATATCATATAAGGCAGAAAGGCAGAAGAATAAAATGTGAAATCGATTTCACGATTCTGTCGATCCTGACGTTGATTTCCATTTCAAAACGTATATTTTCCAATGAAAAAACAGGAAAACAGATGAAATCCAGAGAGCAAAGGCGAGTGCGAGAGAACGATTTCACGAATTTGGCTGGAAAAGGCTGGAAGGAAACCATATAATTCAGACCATAAAAAACCTGCACCGAAACGAGGGGAAAGAAGGGATGAGAAAATGGAAGAAGAAAAGAAAGTTGTGATCCGTGTGGAACATCTGAATAAAACATATCTGGTCGATAAACAGCCGGTAGAAGTCTTGAAAAATGTATCCCTTGAGATCAGAGAAGGAGAATTCATCACGATCGTGGGACACAGCGGTTGTGGAAAAAGCACATTATTAAAGATCATATCCGGTCTTTTAAGTTATGAGGATGGTATTGTCGAGCGAAACGGACATAAGGTAGAGGGACCCGGACCACAGTGTGGAATGGTATTCCAGAACCACAGACTTCTCCCCTGGTTAAAGATCAAAGAGAATGTCGGATTTGGACTGGAGGGAATGTCCAAAAGTGAAAAAGAGGCAAAGGTGATGCAGCATATAGAACTGGTCGGACTTGCAGGATTTGAACACAGTTATCCGTCACAGCTGTCAGGAGGCATGGCACAGAGGGCAGCCATTGCAAGAGGTCTGGTAAATAATCCAAAGATCCTTTTATTAGATGAACCATTTGGAGCATTGGATGCCTTAACCAGGATCCAGATGCAGAAAGAGATCATCCGCATAAAAGATCAGCAGAAGACAACGATGGTGATGGTAACGCATGATATTGACGAGGCGATCGTGCTTGGTGACCGGATCGTTGTAATGTCCGCAAGACCCGGACAGATCAAGGATGTGATCAAGGTGATCGCGGCAGGGCATAAGAGAAACAGTGCTGACTTTGATTACTATAAGAAGAAAATCTATAACTATCTGTTTGAAGAGGCAGACAATGAACTGGAAACAGATTATGTGATATAAAGGAGGAAACTTATGAAAAGCGTAATACGAAAAACCATACTGGCACTTATCCTGCCACTTGTGATCGTTGCAGCGTGGATTTATGCAACAACGTTTTTACAGATACCAGCCGGGATCCTACCCAGTATCCCGCAGGTATGGAGTGCAGGTGTGGAGATGATATCTTCCGGGCAGCTGCAAAGTGATCTGCTGATCAGCCTGGTTCGTGTATTAAAAGGATTTCTGGTATCGGCAGTTTTGGGCGTGACACTTGGTTCTCTGATCGGAATGTTTCGCCCGGTAAGAGAAATGCTGCTGCCACTGATCACAGTGATCCGGCAGATCCCGATGATCGCATGGATCCCACTGATCATCCTCTGGTGCGGGATCGGGGAACTTTCGAAAGTCGTCATCATTGTGCTGGCAGCATTTTTCCCCATTCTTGTCAATACAGAAAGCGGTATTGCGGGAACGCCGGAAAGCTACCTTGAGGTGGCAAGGCTTTATAAACTAAATCCATGGAAAACATTTTGCAAAGTATATCTGCCGCATGCACTTCCGCAGATCTTAGTGGGATTAAAGCTTGGGCTTGGCGTTTCCTGGATGGCAGTTGTGGCAGCGGAGCTGATCGCTGCTGTATCGGGGATTGGCTACCGTATGAGTAATGCAAGGAGCCTGATGCGACCGGATATCGTGATCGTGTGCATGATCGTTGTCGGTTTGGTTGGAATTGGTATGGATAAGGTGATCGGACTGATCTTTGGTTCTTTTACACCATGGAAAAAATTAGAAAACAGGGAAGGGAGAAAATAAATATGAAAACAAAAAAATTAAAAACAATGGTAACAAAAATGGCAGTCACTGCAGCAACAGCAGTTCTTGTGGCAGGGGTATTTGCCGGATGCGGAACAGAAAAAAGCGCGAAAGAGGAAACTGGGGATGCAGTGCAAAAGACACTTAAGATCGGAGTGGGAGGCTCAGAGGATTCCGGGTATGTGTTAGAGCTTGCAGCACTTGCAAAAGAAAACGGTTATCTGGACGAGGAACTTGGAAATGTGGGATATACCGTAGAGTTTGTTCCATTTGCCAGTGCCGGTCCTGAAATTAATGAGGCATTGGCATCCGGTGCGGTGGATGCAGCAATCTATGGGGACTTCCCGGCATTTACAAGCAAGAGCAACGGGATAGACAGCACGATCATCGCAACGGTAAACCAGAGGATGCAGTATGGTGTGTTAGCCGGAAATGATGAGATCAAGACCGCAAAGGATTTAGAAGGAAAGAAAGTGATCTATTTACAGGGAAGCGTGCAGCAATATTTCTGGGAAAAATATGCCGAGGCAAACGGAATTGACACCAGCAAGGTGGAAGTGATCAACAGTACCGACACGGCATCGTTATTGCAGACAGGTGCGGCAGATGCGGCGGCAGGAAATATCTATGTGGAAAAATATCTGGAAAATATGGGAGTTGGGAAGATCTTTGATGATGGAAGCAGCACCGGTGTGTATACCACACATGTTGTGACGGTAAAAAGTGACATTTTAAAGGAGACACCACAGGTGGCAGTGGCGATCAATAAAGCACTGATCCGTGCCTATGAGGATGCAGTGGCGGATAAAGAGGCGTTCTATGATGCCGTTGCAACAAAAAATATGCCAAAAGAGATCATGAAATCCGAATATGCTTTTGATGAATCGTTATGGTATCTGTCACCGGAGATCACAGACGACACCAGAGCTTATTACGATGGATTAAATGACTGGCTGTATGACCATAAGATCATTCAGAACAAAGTGGATGTTGCATCTTTTGTGGATGGTCAGTATTACGAACAGGCAAAACAGGAACTGGAAAAATAGCAGGAAGAGAGGTATGGTATGGCAAATGCAAATGTAAAACCGGCAACCGCATACACAAAAAACTGGAATAAAGAACAGAAGAGGAAAGCGGATCCAGTCTATATTGAAGAAGAAAAACGATATTACCAGACAGCAAAGCAGCATCTGCTATTGTCCCTGCTGGAAAAAGAAGAGGGGGAAGATCTGTGGACGGCACCGGATGATGTCAATCCTTATCTGTGGCAGCATCAGCAGACAAACCACATTGCAGGCATTTTCTCATTGTCGGGAAAAGAAGTTGTAATGGCAGGTGGCGTGGATATCGCCACGATCCTTTTTGTAAAGAGTAAAACAGGATGGGTGATCGTGGATGCTGGAGCTTCGGTGGAAGCGGCGAGGTACTGCATGGAACTGGCAGAAAAAGCAACCGGAGAACAGATCGCAGGAAAGATCCGCGGCGTGGTATACAGCCATTCCCATTTTGATCATTTTGCAGGAGTGGGAGCCTTCATCCCGGATGAAAATAATCCGGAAAACATCCCTGTGATAGCTCCGGCGCAGTTTGAAGAATCCAAAATAGAGGATCATTTGTATGCAGGGGTTGCGATGTCAAGGAGACTGCAATATCAGGCAGGGATCTTAAATCAGGAAGACACGCTGAAAAAGAAACTTTCCACACCCATCCTGCAGGGGGCATATTCCTATGTCGAGCCAAATACCTGGATCGATACTTCCAAAACACTGGAAGTAGATGGATTGACGATCGATTTCATTGATACACCAAATACAGAGACGATCGCGCATATGGCAGTTTATCTGAACGATTATGATGTCCTTTATCTGGGAGATAACAGTATGGGAATGCTTCATAATACCTACACCATGCGGGGCGCAGTGGTAAGGGATGCAGACTTCTGGAGCAAAAAATATTATGAAATGTATCTGAAGTATGGAGCACGTGCGAAGGCTGTGGCACAGGGACATGGGATTGCACACTGGAATACGATAGAAGACCCGGATGTAGTGAAGAAAGTGCTGATGGATAATGCAGCGGCCTATAAATACATCAATGACCAGTCCCTGTTTTATGCAAACCAGGGATATACGATGAACGAGATCAATACAGCATTTAAAGTTCCGGAGTGCATACAAAGAGTCTCTTATATCAGACCTCACTACGGTTCGTACCGCTTTAATGCAAAAGGTGTCTATCAGAAATATCTTGGCTTTTATGATGGAAATCCGGTTCATCTGGAAACAGCCAGTGAAGTGGAAACGGCAAAAAAATTTGTGGAGTATGTTGGTTCGGCAGAGAAAGTGTTAAAAAAGGCACAGGAAGATTTTGACAGGGGCGAATACCAGAGCTGTGCAGTTGCTTCAAATTATGTTGTATTTGCAGATCCGGACAACATGCAGGCGCGCTATCTGTGTGCGGATGCCTTAGAGCAGCTTGCCTATATGGCAGAATCGTTTCTCTGGCGGAATGCGTACCTGACCGGTGCTGCGGAGCTTCGGAATCCGGGACTGTCAGAGAAGGCAAGAGATGTCATGAACAACAGCGTGGAGGATATCACATCACAGATGCCGGCAGAGCTGATCCTTGCAAAGCTGGGGATCGCGATCGACTGCAACCGGGCGGTAGATGAAAACCTTACCTTTATTTTAAAGATAGCAGAAAACTTAGGAGAGGATGCAGACGAGATCTTTTTGCTGAAACTCTATAAGGGAACCTTACACTATATGCGTTTAGAGGCGCAGACAGAGCAGCACGGGGATGGACTGCCGGTTGTGACTACAACGACAGAAGGCTTGTACGCACTCTTTTCCAGAGAAGAAAAGCTGGATGGATCTTTGTATCAGACCAGACACTTATCCATACTGGAAAAACTGCGCACGTATCTGGTTGATTTTTCAGAGTATCGGGAATTTCACCTGATCGAACCATAGAGACAATAGATTGGAGGAAACAAAAAATGGCAGACAGAAAATTTACAGGAACCATAGGAAGAACGCTGCAGGGAACCCGGTTTTCGTATGAGGTAACAGAAAGGCTTCCCAAAGATGCACCGAATGTAGTCTATATTTTGATGGATGATATGGGATTTGCACATCTGGGATGCTACGGCTCTAATATCCGTACACCGAATATCGATTCTCTTGCCAGTCAGGGACTGCGGTATAATAATTTTCATACGACGGCAGTCTGCTCTGCAACAAGAACCAGTCTTTTGACCGGTGCCAACCACCATGCCGCAGGATGCGCATCTTTGATTGAATACCAGACCGGATTAAGCAACGGAGCAGGACGGCTGAACCCGGAATATGCAACGGTTGCGGAGATCCTGCATGAGTATGGATACGCAACGTTCTGCTCTGGAAAGTGGCATCTTGCAAGTGAAAAAACACAGGCAGGGCCTTATGACAGCTGGCCATTACAGAAGGGATTTGACCGGTATTATGGATTCTTGCATGGAGAAAATGATCAGTTCCATCCACATCTGGTGCGGGATAATTCGCTGCTGACACCGGAGGAGGAAGCACTACGGACGGATCAGAAAGACTATCATTTCTCCAAAGATATTGTGGACAATGCGATTGAAAATATTTTCACGGAAAAGAATGCGTTTCCGGAGAAGCCATTTTTCCTGTATCTGGCATTTGGAGCAATGCACGCGCCGCATCATGCACCAAAGGAATATATCGACCGGTACAAGGGAGCGTTTGATGATGGATGGGATGAAAAGCGGAAACAGTGGTTTAAAAAGCAGAAAGAGATCGGGATCATTCCGCAGAATGCAGAACTGACCGAACGCAACGAATATGTCGATAGCTGGGAGAGCCTCAGTGCGGATGAGAAACGCTTATATGCCAGATATATGGAGGCATATGCAGGAATGTTAGAATATACGGATGAACAGATCGGCAGGTTACTGGACTATTTAAAAGAGATTGATGAATTTGAAAATACCATTTTTGTCTTTTTATCGGACAACGGAGCAAGTGCAGAGGGTGGAAAAAACGGAAGATTAAACTGCTTTCAGGGAATGGATATTTTTGAGAGAGAAAATGAGGTGGAGCGCAGCTTAAAGCATTATGATGAGATCGGCACCGAGGAGGCGTTAAACCATTATCCGACCGGCTGGGCAAATGCAGGAAATACACCATTCCAGTGGTATAAGATCTGGGCACATGAAGGTGGGATCAAAGATCCACTGATCGTATCCTATCCAAAGAAGATCAAAGACTATGGCGGCATACGGGGACAGTATCATCATGTATCGGATATCACGCCTACTATCTTGGAGATGATCGGGATCACAAAACCACAGAGCATCAAAAGCGTTGCACAAAAGGATTTTACAGGCATCAGTTTTGCATATACTTTTGCGGACAGGGAAGCGGAAAGCAGGAAACATGTGCAGTATTATGAGGTACTTGGAAACCGGGGCATCTATAAAGATGGATGGAAAGCGGTTGTCAATCATGTCTTTTCGGGATCTTATGCAGAGGATCAGTGGGAACTCTATCATGTGGAAGAAGATTATTCGGAAAAATATAATGTGGCGGAGCAGTATCCGGAAAAATTGCGGGAACTGCAGGATGAATTCCTGATCGAGGCAGCCAGAAATAATGTTTTCCCGATGTTAAAAAAGGCATTCCATACATCAAAGGACAGTGCATCCGAACCGGTATACGGGAAAATCCCGTCAAGGGAAGTACGGCTGGAATTTAAGGGAATCATCAGGCCGTATGATATTGCAGAGAGCAACCGGATCGATCTGGATACGACAAGTTACCATTTTTATGCAAAAATCACGAGGGAGAGCGAAAAAGAGGAAGGTGTTATCTTCTCTGGTGGCGACAAATTTTCCGGTTTTACCCTTTATATCAAAGACAACCGCCTAAAATATGTGTATAATTATGCCAAAGAGCGGTATGATACGTTGGAAACCGAAAAAATTCCAACCGGTACGTTAGAGGTCGCATATGATTTTATCTTCAAAGAAGACCGGAGTGCGGAGGTAAAACTGTATGTCAATGATGTGGAAGCAGGAAGCGTCTTTATACCAAAGACATACTATATGAAGGGATTTTCCTCTACGATAAAGGCGGATAAATATACGCCTGTGTCACCGGAGTATGAGGTACCATTTGAGTTTACCGGGAAAATACATAAAGTAGTTTTACAGCAGACCCCGGGAAAAACGGATGAGACGAAAGTGTTAGAAAAACATTTACACGCGGAATAACAGAGAAAGGAAACGATATGCCAGCAGCAAGTATTTTGATCAAACCATGTTCATCAAATTGCAATATAGACTGTAAGTATTGCTTTTATAAAAAGTTATGCCATACAAGAGAATCATACAGCAAAGGGCGTATGTCGGATGAGACATTAGAAAAACTGATCTCTCAGGCATGTGCCTATGCAGATGGACTGGTATCCTTTGCATTTCAGGGGGGCGAACCGATGTTAGCTGGCATTGAGTTCTTTCAAAAAGCAGCAGCGTTGCAGCAAAAATACAGTAGAAAAGGGCTTAGAATTGAGAACACCATTCAGACGAATGGTGTTCTTATAGACCGGGAATGGGCGCAGTTTTTTGCGGAACATGATTTTCTGGTAGGAATCTCACTGGACGGACCGCGCAAGATCCATGATGCGTATCGCACGGATGCGAATGGAAATCCTACCTTTACCCGGATCATGAATGGGATCGCACTGCTAAGAGAGCATGGGGTACGGTTAAATATTGCAACGGTGGTAACGGAGGAACTGGCGCATCAGGCTGCCTATCTGTATAAATTTTATAAAAGGAACAACTTCTCCTATGTGCAGCTGATCCCATGTATGGGAAATTCGTGGGAAACAGATGGAAGGATTGCGGAGGCAGAAAACGAGTTTTCTGTAAGACCGGAATCTTATGGTAGATTTTTAAGTGAAATATTTGATCTGTGGTACCCGGATTTTTGTGCAGGGGATGATATGGAGATCCGCACATTTTCCAATCTGGCTCAGATGGCAGCGGGATATCCGGCAGAAGAATGTGGGATGAACGGGTGTTGCAGCTGTTATTTTGTGGTAGAAGCGGATGGCAGTGTCTACCCGTGTGATTTCTACTGTACGGATGCGTATTGCCTTGGCACAGTGGAGAAACCATTTGAGGAACTCTTAAAAAATAAAAAAGTTGGGGAATTTATCGGGTATTCCAAAAGAAAGCCAAAAGAATGTCTGCAGTGCCCGTATTACCGGCTGTGCAGGGGTGGATGCAGGCACTGGAGAGAGCCTGATTCACAGTTGAATTATTTATGTGCCGGCTATCGCATCTTTTTTGAACATTGCGAGAGCCGGCTGGATGTGTTGGGGAAAATGATCTTAAGAAAAGGATAACAGAGATCAGATATGGAACACATCAATCAAAAATAACATTGCCAGTCCATAGTAGGTTATGACTGCGACCAGGTCATTTACGGTCGTGATCAGAGGACCGGAGGCAACGGCAGGGTCAATGTGGATCTTATGGAAAAACATCGGGATGATGGTTCCAATCAGACTGGAGATCACCATTGCCACAATCAGGGAGACACCCACACAGCCGGAGATTAAAAATGCTGAAAACCAGGCATATTTTTTGAATAAGTGAATGTAAATGCCAAGGAACAGCAGTGCCATCAGTCCAAGGCTGGCACCGTTTAAAAATCCGATCTTCATTTCTTTCCCAAGTAAAAACAGTTTCTTTTTGGCGGTAAGGTTCTCATCCATCAGCACACGGATGGTTACAGCCAGGGACTGTGTTCCGACATTTCCGGCCATATCAAGGACCAGAGACTGGAAACAGATCACGATCGGCAGGACTGCGACAACGGACTCAAACATGCCGACGACCGAGGAAACTGCCATCCCAAGAAACAGAAGGATGATGAGCCATGGAAGCCGCTTTTTCATGCTGACGAGAGTCGGCTCTTTTAAATCCTCTTCGGAGGTAAGACCTGCGAGCTTTGCATAATCATCCCCCATTGCATCATCAACGAGTTCTACAATGTCGGTTGCGGTCAGGATACCTGCAATCTTTCCCTCTTCGGTCAGAACGGGAAGGGAATCTTCTTCGTAATCTGCGATTTTTTCGATACAGACATCAATTTTTTCATGTTCCAAGATATAAGGGTAGGAACTGCTGATGATGTCACTAAGATCATCATGTTCCCTTGCAACAATCAGGTCTTTTAAATCAATGGCCCCGGCAAATTTTTCATTACTGTCTACTACATAGATGGTGGAGATATTGTCATGTTCGCCAGCCTGCCGGATGAGAGCACTCATTGCCTCGCGGATGGTAAGGTTGTCCGGGATGCAGATGAAGTTGTTGGTCATACAGCTTCCAATCTCATCTTCATCGTAGGAGAGAAGTCTGCGGACATCTTCTCTTGCATCATCATCCAGACGTCTGACGATCTCCTGTTTTTTGGCTTCCTGCAGATCATCTAACACATCCATGGCATCGTCGGCATCCATATAGGACATGACCTTTGCAACGCGTTCGATGGGCAGTTCGTCCAGGTATGCTTCCGCATCATCCAGATAGGAAAAGATCTCAGCGACCTTTTGCACACCCAGTATGCCATATAGGTGTTTTCTTTCGTCAGCGGTCAGTTTTGTGACGGCTTCTGCAATATCTTTTTCATGGTAATCAGACAGTTTATCACGCAGGATGGCTTCTTCTTTCGTGCTGCGGATGATCTGGACCAGTTCTGTTACATAATCTTTTTCCGGTGTTATTTTTTTTCTCACTGTTACCTCCTTCTTGCCCGAAAAAGGGCATAAAAATACATCGCCTCAGATGATTGTGATGGTAAGGATTCTCTGATGCGATGTAAGAGGACATAACAAAATAGAATGAGGCTACGTCAATTTCATGGGCAGCCACATTCTGCATTGGTATCTTCTGTTATCGCATCGACTACTTCGTCCTATACAATCGCAACTATCCATGAAAATTCACCTCCGTTTTTTAAAAATATCCTGTTGATTGTAGCAGAAAAAAATGAATTTTTCAACCCGGGTTTGCGGCAGGAACAAAAATTTGGAGATTGCGGCAACGTTTATGATGCCGACATATCCGACAGAAGAACAGTACTTTGAACTGGCTGATAAAATAATAGGATTCAGTCAGATCGACAATGATACACATCTGGAATATGGGATCTTTCTGGAAAACAATCTGATCGGAATGATCAATGACTGTGGATTTGATGATGAAACAATAGAGATTGGCTATCTGATCCATCCGGACTATAAGGGAAATGGATATGCTACAGAGGCACTTGGTGCGATATTATCTGAGGCAAAAGAAATGGGCTTTCAAAAAGCGGTTGCAGGTTTTTTTGAAGAAAATGCGGCAAGCAGAAAGGTGATGGAAAAATGTGGCATGCATTTGAAGCAGACCATTGAGGAAGAAGAGTATCGTGGGAAAGTACACAGATGCCTTTATTGTGAAATAGAGCTATAAAAAAACTGCCACTCGACAGAGTGACAGTTTTTTTACCCTCTAATCCAACTATTATGCCTGTTTACCAAATGTTGTTTTGCGGAGCACAGCATAAATAATGACTGCATACACGCCACCGATCAGGGCTGTGATCAGCTGTGTGACCGAAAACTGAAGCTGTAATGCGTGCATCATTGGCTGCATTTTTTCCGGAAGCATGTTTGGAAGAATGATAAGAGAGATCAAAATTCCCATAAACAATGCTTTAAGTACAGCACCGACTGCGATCGATACCGGAAGACCGGCAGTTTTTCCACATTTTCCACGGAGAAGTGCTACTGCAACAACAAGGATGATGTTTCCGATCATGATACATGGGAACATTGCCGGAATGGCTGCCATGATCGGGCTTCCTGTAATGAAAAAGGAAGTGATCGGGGTAATGATACTTAAAATGATGCCACAGACAGGTCCGGCATAAATGACGGTCAAGATCAGAGCGGCATTGATGATCGGTCCGGTAAGATAGACACTTAAATTTTTGAAAAACTGGCTGACAATGCAGATCGCAAGCAGAACAGCGGTTGTAGTGATTTGTTTCGTGGTTAGTTTCATAACAAAATCCTCCTTCATATTTGTACCAACGAAATGATACTCCTATATGGAAGCAAACGCAACTGCTTCTTTTTTGAATCTGCAAAGTTTTCTGATAAGAAAAAAGGAAATAGCGTTTGGACGCGGAATATTTATAATGTAAACACTGTGAGGAGACGCCTATGTCAATAAGGGAAGAAATGGAACGAATGGAGCGGGAAACGCTGAGTCCTTATGCAACCCTGAGTGAAAACTCAAGAGGAAGGGATATTCCGGAGGAGCCTTGTGATATCCGGCCGGTATTCCAGAGAGACAGGGACAGGATTTTACATTGTAAAGCGTTTCGCCGTCTGAAAAATAAAACACAGGTATTTTTAACACCGAAAGGGGATCATTACAGGACAAGACTGTCCCATACCCTCGAGGTGTCGCAGAATGCCAGAACGATTGCAAAAGCATTGCGGTTAAACGAAGATCTGGTGGAAGCGATCGCATTGGGGCATGACCTTGGACATACCCCATTTGGTCATGCCGGAGAGTATGTGCTCAATGAGATCTGTGAAGATGGCTTTCGTCATAATGAACAGAGCGTGCGTACGGTGGAAAAATTAGAAAAGGACGGTCAGGGATTGAATCTGACGTGGGAAGTCCGGGATGGTATCTTAAATCACCAGTCCAGACTGATGCCGCATACGCTTGAGGGCAAGATCGTAAGACTTTCCGACAAGATTGCCTATATCAACCACGATATCGACGATGCGATCCGTGCACAGGTGCTGACGGAGGATGATATTCCACTGGAACTGAAAAAAACACTGGGATTTTCCACCCGACAGAGACTGAATACGCTGATACATAATATCGTAATGAACAGCAGGGATAAAAACGATATCGTAATGTCTTCCGAGGTCGAAGAGGCAATGATCGAACTCCGTAAATTTATGTTTGATCATGTATACAAAAATCCGATCGCAAAAGGAGAAGAGGTCAAGGCAAAAGAAATGCTAAGACAGTTATTCTTCTTCTATATGGATCACATTAATCTGTTGTCGGAGAAGTACCTTAGAATGTTGGATGAGGGCGAAAAACAGGAGCGTGTCGTCAGCGATTATATCGCAGGCATGACAGACCAGTACGCCATCACGAAGTTCAGCGAATATTTTCTGCCACAGGCTTGGCAGGTCGACGGATATTAGTAAGCTGCAGGAGAAGCCTGTGGCATGCACAGTGCCTGGCAGGTCGACGGCTATTAATTTTATTTTACGGAGGGAAAGATGCCATATTATTCGGATGACATTGTCGAGGAAGTACGTTCCCGGAATGACATTGTAGACGTGATATCACAATATGTGCGTCTTCAGAAAAAAGGAAGTACTTACTTTGGACTGTGTCCTTTTCATAATGAAAAAACAGGCTCTTTTGCGGTATCGCCCAATAAACAGATGTACTACTGTTTTGGATGCGGTGCCGGTGGAAATGTTTTTACTTTTCTGATGGAATATGAAAATTTTACCTTTGGAGAAGCAATGGAGTCGCTGGCAGAGCGTGTGGGAGTGGAGCTGCCCAAACGCGAATATACATCTGCCCAGAGACAGGAAGCGGACAAACGCGCAAGGCTGCTTGAGATCAACAAAGAAGCAGCCAGATATTTTTATTCCCTGCTGCGGAGTGAGCGGGGAGCACATGCGCTTTCCTATTTTAAGAAACGAAATCTGACCGAGGAGACGATGCAGCGGTTCGGGCTTGGCTATTCGGATCAGTACAGTGACGATCTTTACCGGTATCTCCGCAAAAAGGGATATGAGGATGAGATCTTAAGAGAATCCGGACTTGTCACGATCGATGAGAGACGGGGCGGATATGATAAATTCTGGAATCGTGCCATGTTCCCGATCATGGATGTGCACAACAAGGTCATCGGTTTCGGAGGGCGCGTCATGGGAGATGGAGAGCCCAAATATTTAAACTCTCCTGAGACCAGGATCTTCGATAAAAGCCGTAATCTTTACGGATTAAATATCGCAAGAAGCACGAAAAAAGACCAGCTGTTACTCTGCGAGGGCTATATGGATGTGATCGCCTTACATCAGGCAGGATTTGACAATGCGGTTGCCTCGCTGGGAACGGCTTTAACAAGTGGACATGCCAATCTGTTAAAACGGTACACCAAGAATGTCTACCTGACGTATGACAGTGATGGCGCAGGTGTGAAAGCCGCACTGCGGGCGATCCCGATCTTAAAAGAAGTAGGGATCAATACGAAGGTCATCAACATGCAGCCATACAAAGATCCGGATGAATTTATCAGTGCGCTTGGCGCGGAGGAATATCAGAAACGGATCGACCAGGCAGAAAACAGTTTTCTGTTTGAGATCCGCATGCTCGAACGCAATTATGAGATGAACGATCCGGCTGGAAAATCTGCATTTTTCAAAGAGGTAGCACAGAGACTGTGCGGTTTTCCGGAAAAAGTGGAGCGAGATATTTACATCGAGGCAGTCGCGGACAAATACGGGCGGAGAGCCGAAGACATCGAGCGGATGGTCAACGAATACGGGGCAACGATCGGTGTGGCGGGAGACCCGGGCGGAGTGAGGGCACCCCGCGAGACGACAAGGTTAAAGACCGGTATCCATGAGAAGAAAAAAGAAGATGGAATGAAGCAGTCGCAAAAGCTGCTTCTGACGTGGCTCATTGAGCATGCCGGATTATTTCCTAAAATAGAAAAATATATCACACCAGAGGACTTTACAGAAGAAATCTATCGAAAAGTGGCGGAAATCCTGTTTTTACAGTTTAAAGAGACAGAAACTGTCAATCCGGCGCAGATCGTGAGCATGTTTCAGAATGAGGAGGAACAGCGGGAGATCGCAGGACTTTTCAATGCCAGACTTCAGGCTGGCGGGATAGAGGAAGAGGAGACACTCGATAAGGCATCCTTTGAAAAAGCGTTGAAGGAAACCATTTTACGGGTGAAACAAAACAGCATGGAGTATCATGCTAAAAATGCAGCTCCGGATGATATGGGAGCACTGCAGAAAATGATAACGGATAAGAAAGCGCTCGAAGAATTAGAAAAAGTGCATATTTCCGTAGATTAAGGACAAAATACTAGAAAACTTGAGAGGATGAAGCAAAATGGCAAAGAAGAAAGAAACCGGCGAAACGAATGTTGCAGCAAACGCAGCAAAGACAAAGGGTGTCGCAGCAAATGCAGCAACTCCGGAAGCAGACGCAGCCAGAGAGAAATTTCAGGAGAGATTAAAAGAACTTTTAAATTTAGCCAAAAAGAAAAAGAACATGTTAGAGTATCAGGAGATCAGTGATTTCTTTGCGGACATGCAGCTGGATGCAGAGAAATTCGAAAAGATTTTGGATTTCCTGGAGGCAAATAACATTGATGTGCTCCGTATCACGGATGATGATTCCGATGAGGACATTTTGCTTGAGGTAGACGATGAGGAAGAGATCGAGGTAGAAAAGATCGATCTGTCTGTACCGGATGGCGTATCGATCGAGGACCCGGTCCGTATGTATTTAAAAGAGATCGGTAAAGTACCGCTTTTAAGCGCAGAGGAAGAGATCGAACTCGCAAAACGTATGGAGTTAGGAGATCAGGAGGCGAAAAAACGTCTTGCAGAGGCAAACTTACGACTGGTTGTTTCCATTGCAAAACGTTATGTTGGACGAGGCATGCTGTTCCTTGACCTGATCCAGGAAGGAAACTTAGGACTGATCAAAGCAGTTGAGAAGTTCGATTACCGCAAAGGATATAAATTCTCCACCTACGCGACATGGTGGATCCGTCAGGCAATCACCAGAGCCATTGCAGATCAGGCACGTACCATCCGTATTCCGGTTCATATGGTAGAGACGATCAACAAACTGATCCGCGTCAGCAGACAGTTATTGCAGGAGTTAGGACGTGAACCGACCCCGGAAGAGATTGCAGCAGAGATGAATATGCCAGTAGAGCGTGTGCGTGAGATCTTAAAGATCTCGCAGGAGCCTGTTTCTTTAGAGACACCGATCGGTGAGGAGGAAGACAGCCATCTGGGAGATTTCATTCAGGATGATAATGTGCCGGTTCCGGCAGATGCAGCAGCATTTACCCTGTTAAAAGAGCAGCTGGAGGAAGTGCTTGGAACCCTGACCGAAAGAGAGCAGAAGGTCTTAACTTTACGTTTTGGACTGGAAGACGGACGTGCCAGAACGTTAGAGGAAGTAGGAAAAGAATTTAATGTAACGCGTGAGCGTATTCGCCAGATCGAGGCAAAGGCACTCCGCAAACTGCGTCACCCAAGCAGAAGCCGTAAGTTAAAGGATTATCTGGAGTAATGGTAAAACTGTCAAAACGGCTGACGGCTGTGGCATCTATGGTATGCCAGGATCAGATTCTTGCGGACGTAGGGACAGACCATGGATATATCCCCATTTATCTGATGGAGCAGGGCAGGATAACAGGTGCGATTGCGATGGATATCGGGAAAGGTCCCCTGGAACGTGCAAAAGAACATATAAAGATGTCAGGCATGGGTGATTACATACAGACCAGATTATCAGACGGTCTAGCTGCACTACAGGTGGGAGAAGTACAGTCCATTGTGGTAGCCGGTATGGGTGGCGGTCTGGTGATCCATATCTTAGAAGAGGGAAGAAAAGTGGCGCAGGCAGTAGAAGAACTGATCTTACAGCCACAGTCCGAACTGGAAAAAGTGCGTGATTACCTGAGAGAAAATGGCTATACGGTAGAGGCGGAGGACATGGTATTTGAGGATGGAAAATATTATCCGATGATGCGTGTCAGATACACCGGAAAGGTGACAGAAGATAAAAGGATCACCGCTTTGCGGAAGCAGATGAAAGAACAGATGCACCTTGATGAGGCACAGATAGAGGGGATTTTTGCCCGGTATGGGGCAGGACTTTTAGCAGAGAAAAACGCCACGCTTTTTGCATATCTGCAAAAAGAACAGCATACCTATCAAGTGATCCTGGAAAATTTAAAGGGACAGCCATCTTCTGCAAACATTCTGGAAAGACAAAAGGAAATGCAGGAGAAAATGCTGCAAAATGAGCAGGCAGGAAGCCTGTTTGAAAGGAATGAGGGGTGACGACCATGGGAGAAGCAATGATTACCCTGAACATTCAGGGAAAAGAAAAACAGTATCCATGTGGCATAACATTTTTAGAACTTGCAAAAGAATATCAGAAGGAATTTTCGGATGATATTGTACTGGTTTTATATAACAACCGTTTGAGAGAACTGCGCAAAAAGGCAGATAAAGACGGCAGTCTGGAATTTATCACGACTGCGGATAAGACCGGACGAAAAACGTATCGCAGAAGTGTAACGCTATTGATGCAGCGTGCAGTGCATAACCTGTGGGGAACAGATCAGGTCATTGTGCATGTGATGTATTCCATCGGACAGGGCTATTACTGTGAACTGGTCAAAGCAGGAATAAGCATACTGCCGACCGAGCAGATGTTAGCTGACTTAAAACAGGAGATGGCACATCTTGTGGAACAGGATATCCCGATCGAAAAAGAGAGCATGAACACGGATGATGCGGTCGCACTGTTCCATGAGCTTGGTATGACAGATAAAGAAAAACTGTTCCGTTACCGCCGCAGTTCAAGAGTCAATGTCTATAAGATCGGGCATTACAGAGATTATTTTTATGGTTTTATGGTGCCGTCGACCGGTTATCTTGAAACCTTTGATGTAAAAAAATACGAAGATGGCTTTATGCTGTTGTTCCCTTATAAAGAGACAAAGAAAGTGGCAGAATTTAACCCGTCAGAAAAATTGTTCCATACATTGAAAAAGTCCCGTGAATGGGGAAAAATGCTTGAGATCGATACGATCGGAGCATTAAACGATGCGATCGCACAGGGCAGGATGCAGGAAATCATCCTGACACAGGAAGCATTATTTGAAGAGCGGATCGGTCAGCTTGCAGAAACGATCGCAAACTCTTCCGGCAAGAAATTTATCATGATCGCAGGACCGTCCTCTTCCGGAAAGACAACGTTTTCACACAGACTTTCCATACAGCTTGCGGCAAAGGGATTAAAGCCACATCCGTTTCCATTGGATGATTATTATGTTGACAGGGAACTCTGTCCGCGTGATGAAAACGGCAACTTTGATTTTGAGTGTCTGGAGTCTCTGGACGTGGAATTATTTAACCATGATATGAATGAACTTCTGGCAGGGAAAAAAGTCGATCTTCCGATCTTTAATTTCAAAACCGGAAAGAGAGAATACAAAGACAAGACCATGCAGCTTGGCAAGGATGACGTATTGGTCATTGAGGGCATCCATGGTTTAAATGATAAACTGTCTTATACGCTTCCGGCAGAAAGTAAATATAAGATCTACATCAGTGCACTGACCCAGTTAAACATTGATGAGCATAACTGTCTGCCAACTACAGATGGCAGGATAATCAGACGTATTGTGCGTGATGCAAGGACCCGAGGAACTTCGGCAAAGGAGACCATTGCCATGTGGGATTCAGTACGCCGTGGAGAGGAAAAATATATTTTCCCATTCCAGGAGGGCGCGGATGTCATGTTTAACTCCGCCCTGATCTATGAACTTGCGGTATTAAAGCTTTACGCAGAGCCGCTCTTATTTGCAATCGACAAAGATTGTCCGGAATACATTGAGGCAAAGCGTTTGTTAAAATTCCTGGATTATTTTCTGCCGATGCCAAGTGATGGGATCAGCCAGAATTCCATTATCCGTGAATTTATCGGTGGCTCCTGTTTTCATGTATAGGGGTTGCAGTCTGGCAGGAAAAAGTGTATAGTAGAAAAGGTTTAAGTAGGACAAATGATCGCGGCCCGGCATTGCCGGGGTGAGGAAAGTCCGGGCTTCACAGGGCAGGATGCCGGATAACGTCCGGTAGAGGCGACTCTAAGGATAGTGCAACAGAAATATACCGCCCCATGTCTTAGACATGGAGTAAGGTTGGAAGGGCAGTGTAAGAGACTACCGCCTCTCTGGTAACAGGGAGGGCATATGTAAACCCCATCCGAAGCAAGACCGAACAAAAGCGTTGACGTGGCCCGCCAGCTTTAGGTAGGTTGCTTGAGGTGACTGGTAACAGTCATCCTAGATAGATGATCATTCCGGCTGTGTTTTCACAGCTTAGACATAACCCGGCTTATCGACCTGCTTAAATCTTTTTAAAAAGAAAATAGACACGAATTGATTTTGCTCGCAATGCGGGCAATTTATGTTATATAGGAGAAATTATTAAAAAATGGAGAGTAGCATGGGCGATATGGTGTGGTTAGAGGAATGTCTGAAACAGGCAAAACAGATGGGAGCATCCGAGGTACATCTCATCGAGGGCAGACCGGTAAGGTACCGTGTGGATGGGGAACTTCATAAAGGAATGGGAGAAAAACTTCCGGGATCCGCAATCCGTGACTGGTTAAATGATGCGCTGACAGAGACACAGAAAGCGGCATACAAAGAAAACGGAGAACTCACGTTTACCGTTACGAAAGACGGACTGTTTCGTATGAGAGTACAGGCATATCGCCAGAGTACCGGAGATGCGGCGTGCCTTCATCTTCTTCCACTCTGCCCGCCGGCGACAGAAGAACTTCTGATCCCGGAAAAGATTCGTGAACTGTTACAACAAAAACGGGGACTGTTTCTGATCGCAGGTGCATCCGGTGCCGGAAAGACGACGACGATGGCAGCTCTTACCGGGGCACTTTTAAAAGAATCCGGAAAGAAGATCACAGTTTTAGAGGAAAACACAGAATATCTGTATCATACAGAGGAGGAAAATACTTCTCTTCTGGTGCAGAGAGAAACTGCAAGTCATACCCAAACGATGGCAAACGGTATTAAAACAGCACTGTTGCAGGATTCGGATGTGATCACGGTGTCCGAACTGGGTGGAGCAGAGAGCTTAGAAGCAGCAGTCAGGGCAGTTGAGATGGGACGCCTTGTGCTTGCAATCGTGGATGCCGAGGATAGTTTTCTTGCAATCGAGACACTATTGTCTTATGTAGATGAGCGGAATGTGGCAAAAATGCAGCAGAGACTTGCAAATGCATTGATCGGAGGTATGTCACAGCAGCTTTTGCCAAGGGAAAACGGAACAGGCAGAGTGGCAGCGTATGCCTATTATACAAATACGGATGGCGTGAAAAATCTGCTCCGCGAGGGAAAGATGGGAGCGTTGGCTTCCATGTTACAGAGCGGCGAGCGTGTCGAGGGAATGAGCATGGAGGATGCGGTGTATGAGCTTTATATGCAGAGTGTGATCTCCTCCGAGATGGCGGTTTATTACGCGCCGGATCCGAAAGAGATGCAGCGGAAAGTCCGTTTGTTCTGATAAATATAATCAAAATCTAAAATGTTTCTTAAAAGACAATAGGTTGGTTGACGTTCCATTTTTTAGGGCTTACCATTAGTGTAAATACGAAAGGATGGGATGGCATGAAAGAAAAATTTCAGCGTTTTATGATAGGAAGATACGGAGCAGATCAGCTTTCAAGAGCTTATCTGATTACGGCACTGGTTCTTTGCATTGTATCGATGTTTGGTAGGACCGGCATTTTATACTGGGCTGGGATCGCCCTTTTGATCTACGCATACTGGAGGATGATGTCCAAAAACATCTCCAAACGTTATGAGGAGAATCAGAAATACCTGAACACGAGATATCAGGCAGCCGTCAAATGGAATAAGACAAAGACCCGTTTTGCGGAGAGAAAGAGTTATCGTTTTTACAAATGCCCGCAGTGCAGCCAGAGGGTGCGGGTACCAAAGGGAAAAGGAAAGATCTGTATTACCTGCCCAAAATGCAGAACAGAATTTGTAAAAAAGAGCTGATAAAGGAGATTTTTTGTGTTTGGTTATATTAATATCAATCAAAAAGAATTGTCAGAGGAAAGCAAAAAAGCATATCAGGCATATTATTGCGGGCTGTGCAGAAAGCTAAAAACAAACTGTGGTGCAAAAGGGCAGATGCTTCTGGACTATGATATGACATTCCTGATCGTTCTTCTGACTGGTCTTTATGAGTTGGAAAATGAATCATCTGAGATGGTCTGTGCACTTCATCCGACCAAAAAGCGAACCATCTGGACGAATGAGGCCACCGATTATGCGGCGGATATGAACCTGATCTTAGCATATTATAATCTGATCGATGACTGGAAGGATGACAAGTCCTATCCGAAGAAGGCATTTGCCAAAATGCTGGAAAAAGATTATAAACGTGTCCTGGATAAATATCCCAGACAGGTAAAAGCGATTGAAAGCTACATGGAGAAAACACAGGAAGCGGAGAAACGCGGCGAGAGCAATCTGGATCTTGTGGCAGGACTGACCGGTGAGATGTTGGGTGAGGTGTTCTGCTGGAAAGAGGATGAATGGGCAGGAGAACTCCGTACTCTCGGATTCTACATGGGCAAGTTCATTTATCTGATGGATGCCTACGAAGATTATGAGAGTGATGTGGAAAAGAACGCGTACAACCCATTGGTCTTTATGGATCAGGAAGAGACACAGGATCTGGATACCTGGTGCAGGCTGATCTTAACCAGTATGATGTCAGAGTGTGCAAAGTCTTTTGAGAGACTGCCGATCCTGCTCCATGCGGATATCCTGCGCAATGTACTTTATTCCGGAGTCTGGACGAAGTTCGAATATCTGCAGCTTAAAAAGAAAAAGACGAAAGAAAAAGCAAAGAAGAAATCACGAAAATAACGAGGTTTGAGATATGACAGATCCTTATCAGGTGCTTGGTGTGCCGAGAAATGCCTCGGATGACGAGATAAAAAAGGCTTACAGAGCATTAAGCCGTAAATATCATCCGGATGCGAATGTAAATAATCCAAACAAGGAACAGGCAGAAGAAAAATTCAAACAGGTGCAGCAGGCGTACGACCAGATCATGAAAGAAAAGCAGCAGGGAGGCGGCTATGGAGGCGGTTACAGCCAGAATGGAGGCTACAGTTACGGCAGCAACCGGAGCTATCAGAGAGCCGGGGATTCTGTACAGATGCAGGCTGCGGCAAATTATATCGTAAATCACTGCTATGCAGAGGCACTCAATGTCTTAAATGGCATTCCGTTTGCAGAGCGCAGCGCGAGATGGTATTACTACAGTGCGATGGCAAACCAGGGCGCAGGAAACAATATCGTGGCAAGAGAACATGCGACAAGAGCTGTCGAGATGGAACCGAGCAATCTGGAGTATCGTCAGTTCAAACAGCATCTGGATAATGGCGGTGCATGGTACAGCAGTATGGGAAGCAGCTATGAACGTCCATATGCAAGTGCAGGTAACTGGTGTCTTAGCATGCTGTTATTGAATATGATCTGTAACTGCTGTTGTTGCAGACCGTTTTAGATGAAACTTGGCGCACCAGACACAGAATTGAGAGTGATACATGAAAAAAATTAAAATGGATTTGCTTCAATTATACAATACGGTAAACACTATTCTAAATACGATTGATTTCAACGCTTTATTCAAGGGATTCCATAAGTATAGATTTGCATTATACACAAGCAAAGAAATTATCATTGACGGAAAAGTCCTTTCTTATCAGGACAGCTTCAGAGGAAATACAGCAGTATTTTACGAGGGTGAATACATTGCTATATGGAATATCGAATTCGATCCGATTGATGATCCCGAACAACTTGCATATTGTTTGATACACGAAATGTTCCATTGCCATCAGTATACGAACAATGAAACTCGTTACCCCTCTGATTTTGAACTACTTAATTATCCCGATGACGTTGAAAACTTTGTAAACAAATATAATGAAAACAAGTATCTTGCCGATGCTTATGAGCAGCGTGATATAGAATTATTGCGTAAATTTGCTTATATCCGTGAAATCCGTTATAAGATCTATCCTTCTATGGTGTGTCAGGAACTGAGGGCAGAAACATTAGAAGGAATGGCAGAATATATAGGCTTGAAAGCATTGAAGCTTATCAATGTCGAAAAATATCGTGCCATTGTTAATGATTATCTTGGAAAACTCAAAGCAGAAAGCGATCTGTTGTTTGATGTAAGAAGAATATCATATTTTACCGGATCAATCTATTTCCTGTGCCTGGAGCAATGCGGCTTTTCGGTCAACAATGTTTTCGAAAGCGAAGAAACGGCATATGAACAAAACTGCCTTGATATTACAGGCGTAACAGCGAAGATTATTCCTTACAGTTTTATTTTGAACAAATACAAACAACTCCGGCAAGAAAAAAGGGCGAAAGTCGAGGAGCATATCAGGCACTCCAAATACATAGAGAGCGATGCTTTTATTTGCGGCTATGATCCTATGAATATGTTCCGCATTGACGATGTGGTATTTTGCAGTTATTTTGTTTGTATAAACGAAAATGATGAGGTAAAGACAATCAATTCTGCGGTTGCCTTAAAATTGGCGGAAGGTTCAGACCGAAGCATTGTTGGATATTACCTTTAAGTTGCGAAGATTTTATAAAACAGGCAAGTATAGGGAAACAGAATCCCTTGATAAAAGCTCAAGCGCATCAGTTGCATCCTACAAGAACGCCAGACTGTAAGGTCTGGCGTTCTTGTAGGTCTAGCGTTTATTTGTATATTTCTCTTCGCAGTATTTGCAGCGGTATACTTCTTTTTCCGGGTCGGTCAGGATGAAGATCTGGTCTAATTCCTGCTCGATCGAAGTGATACAGCGCGGGTTTTTACACCGGATGACATTTTTGACCTGTTTTGGAAGCTGAAGTTCCTTTTTGGCAACGATCTTATTGTCCTGAATGACATTTACGGTGATATTGTGGTCGATAAAACCGAGGATATCAAGGTCAAGGGCTTCGATCGGACATTCTACTTTCAGAATATCCTTTTTGCCCATCTTGCTGCTTTTTGCATTTTTGATAATGGCAACACTGCAGTCAAGCTGGTCTAATTTCAGATCATGGTAAAGACGTAAACTCATACCAGGCTGGATGTGGTCTAATACAAATCCTTCCTGGATTCCACTGATATTTAACATAATGTAAACTCTTCCTTTCAGATAATCGGTTGCATGGATTTATACCTGGATCTCTAACAGGGTAAGGATGAGTGCCATACGGACATAGACACCATACTGTGCCTGTTTGAAGTAAGCTGCTCTCGGATCGTCATCAACTTCGACCGAGATCTCATTGACACGCGGAAGCGGATGGAGTACTAACATATCCTCCCTGGCGAGATCTAATTTTGCTTTGGTCAGTACATAGAAATCTTTTAAGCGGATGTAATCCTCTTCGTTGAAGAAACGCTCTTTCTGAACACGGGTCATATAGAGTACGTCAAGTTCCGGCATGGCATCTTCGAGGCGTTCACACTCGGTAAATGGAATGTTGTTTGCCATGAGGACATCTTCTCGGATATAGCTTGGAATACGCAGCTCTTCCGGTGAGATCAGAACAAAACGGATGCCCGGATAACGGATCAGGGCAGCAATCAGAGAGTGTACGGTACGGCCGAATTTTAAATCTCCACAGAGTCCGATCGTCATATTGCCAAGGCGTCCTTTTAAGGAACGGATCGTTAACAGATCGGTTAATGTCTGAGTGGGATGTTGATGACCGCCATCACCGGCGTTGATTACTGGAATAAGAGATTTCTGGGAAGCTACAAGAGGTGCACCTTCCTTTGGATGACGCATAGCACAGATATCTGCGTAGCAGGAAATAATACGAATCGTATCGGAGACGCTTTCTCCTTTGGCAGCGGAACTGGAATCCGCACTTGAAAAACCTAAAACAGAACCACCAAGATTTAACATGGCAGCTTCGAAACTAAGTCTGGTTCTTGTGCTTGGCTCATAGAAGCAGGTGGCGAGTTTTTTGCCGTCACATGCGTGGGCATATTTTGCCGGATGCTTCTCAATGTCGTTGGCAAGGTCTAACAGCTTGTCCAACTCTTCTACGGAGAAGTCCAACGGGTTCATTAAATGACGCATATAATCCTCCTTAAACGATATAGCCTCATTGGCATTTTTACTATCATATAATAATCATATGATAATTTCAAGAGAGCAAATTATTTACGTTATATTGACAAAATAGAAATGTATTTTCAGAAAATTTTGTCGCTTCATTCACGATCGTAGAAGGTTCACAAACATTCTGTTATTTTTGGTAATCTGCGTTTTCGTGAACGAGGATCCGCTCAAATAAAAGCCCTGCCAGCATCCAGAATGGCGCGTAATCCAGCCGGATGACACCATCGATATTTGCTTTTGCATCGCTGTAATCCCATGGGCAGAGTTCATGTTTTTTTAACAGGGAACCGCTGAGATATTCAAAGGAAAAGATGCCAAGTGCATAGATACTGCCGCGTAAAAGGATTGGTTTTTCACGTAAAAGTTTAAAGACAGGAGCAATGACAGCCGCCATACCATAGATGGGGAACATCCAAAGAGAAGTCCTTCCGATCAGCCGCTTGTCATGTTTTAAGAGGGAACCGGCAGAGGTAAACACGATCTCCATGCACCATCCGGTAAGACCACAGATACAAAAATCTTTTCCAAACATAGCAGGAATCCTTTCTTTTTTCGATAGTGGATTACATTTAGTATCTGTCAAAAAAAGAAAAACATACGAAAAGAGCGGATAACTTGTAAAAAGAGAAATTACAGCATATAATAAAACAAGTGTATTCGAAAGGTGTACAATGCAGTTAAACAAATTAATAGAGCATGTGTCCTATGAGAGCGTGCACGGCAGCCCGGCAATACAGATCACAGATCTCTGCTACGATTCGAGAAAAGCGAAACCGGGGTGTATGTTCGTCTGTATCCGGGGCACACAGTCCGATGGACATGATTATGTGTTAGATGCAGTGGAACGGGGGGCTGTGGCTGTCGTGGTCGAGAAAAAGCGTATCGTGTGCGCTGCTGCAAACCGGGTACTTTATACAAAGACGGAACGGATCTGTTTTGATACGCTGTTACATACTTATCAGGCTGCAATCCTGGTAGTACCCCGGAGCAGACTGGCACTGGCAGAATTATCGGCAGCATTTTTTGATTTCCCGGCAAAGAAGTTAAAGATGATCGGGATCACCGGGACAAAAGGAAAGACGACGACGGCTTTTTTTACAACTGCGATCCTGCGGGAAGCCGGATACAAAACCGGCATAGTCGGCACGGTATGTCTGGACGATGGAAAACAGGTAACGTCATCGGAACACACGACACCGGAGAGCTACGATCTGCAGAAAATACTGTTTCAGATGGTGGAAAACGGCTGTCAGTGCTGTGTGATGGAAGTGTCCTCACAGGGGATAAAAATGGATCGTACGGCTGGCATTTTTTTTGATATTGGTGTATTTTTGAATATAGAGCCGGATCATATCGGTGCAGCAGAGCACGCTACATTTCTGGAATATCTTTACTGCAAGAGCAGACTATTGCAGCAGTGCAGAGTTGGGATCGTAAATCAGGATGATGTCAATACCTATAAGGTGCTGCGCGGTCATACCTGCCAGCTCGAAACTTTTTCCATGCGCGAGGGCATTGCCGGAGAGGCGGACATGGTGGCAGGAGAAACCTGCTTTTATATGGAGCAGGGGGAATTGCACAGCCGGTTCCGGTTAAGAAAGGGAACGCACAGCATGCAGCTTACGATCCCGTTTCCTGGTATCTTTAATGTATACAATGCGTTGGCAGCCACGCTGATCGCCTCTCATTTTAATGTGACAGAAGAACAGGTAAAGCGGGCACTGCAGCATCAGACGATCCCCGGCAGATGCGAAAACCTGCATATTTCAGATAAATATGTGTTTCTGATCGATTATGCGCATAATGAGATGAGCCTGCGCAATCTGCTGCTTGGTTTAAAGCAGTTTAAACCGGGGCGGCTGATCGTGATATTTGGCTGCGGGGGAAACCGTTCCGGACTGCGCAGAAACCGGATGGGAGAGACCGCAGGACTTTTTGCAGACATTACGATCCTGACATCGGATAATCCAAGATGGGAGGATCCGGAGCGGATCTTAGATGATATTGAAGAGGGCATCCGTGATACCGGAGGCAGTTATGTTCGTATCACAGACCGCAGGGAGGCAGTGCGATACGCTGTTTCAATTGCAGAGGAAAACGATATCGTAGTGCTGGCAGGAAAAGGACATGAAGACTATCAGGAGATCAGAGGAGTCAGATATCCGATGACAGACCGGCAGCTTGCAAAAGAGGCAGCCGGAGAGCAACCAAAGGAGTAGAAACAGGAAATGGCAGAATATGCGAATATCATTGTAGATATTTCCCATGAAAAATTAGATAAGACGTTCCAGTACCGGGTTCCGCAGCAGTTAAAGCAGACTATCCGGGAGGGGATGCAGGTATCCATTCCTTTTGGTGCAAGAAAGATCAAGGGCTTTGTGGTAGAACTGACGGATGAACCGGCTTATGAAGTCGACAAGATCAAAGACATCTATGAGGTTGTCAAAAACGGGGTCTCGATCGAAAGCCAGATGATCGCGCTGGCAGCCTGGATGCGGAAAAATTATGGCGGAACCATGAATCAGGCATTAAAGACGGTGCTTCCGGCACGTGTTAAGACAAAGGAACTGGAGAAGAAGATCGTCCGTCTGGCACTGCATCCGCTTGAGGCGAAAAACCAGCTCGCGGAGTACGAGCGTAAACATTCTGTTGCAAGGGCAAGACTTCTTACCGCTCTCTTAGAGCAGGGAGAACTGGAGTGGAATGTCATCACGCAGAAACTGAATGTGACAACAGCGGTCATACGGGCGATGGAGGAAGCCGGCATCGTAAAGGTGCTACGGACGACTACATACAGAAATCCGGTCGGGCATCTGTCACAGAAAGGCTATGATAAAATATTAAATGAAGAACAGCAGCAGGCGGTGGATCAGATCGTATCGGACTATGAGAATAACATCCGAAAAACCTATCTGATCAAGGGTGTGACCGGAAGCGGCAAGACGGAAGTCTATATGGAACTGATCTCCCATGTGATAAAGCACGGAAAACAGGCAATCGTGCTGATCCCGGAGATCGCACTGACCTATCAGACCGTCATGCGTTTTTATCATCGGTTCGGCGACCGGGTTTCTATCTTAAATTCCAAGCTTTCCCAGGGAGAGCGGTATGACCAGAGTCTGCGCGCGCAAAACGGAGAGATCGATATTATGATCGGACCGCGTTCCGCGCTGTTTACCCCGTTCCCAGATCTCGGCCTCATTATCATAGATGAAGAACATGAGACTTCTTATAAGAGTGAGACTGTTCCAAAATATCATGCAAGGGAGACTGCAATCGAGCGGGCGCGCATGAGCGGAGCAAGCGTGGTGTTAGGTTCCGCAACACCATCCGTGGACAGTTATTACTATGCAAAACAGGGCAGATATGAGCTGATCGAGTTAAAAAAACGTGTGATGGAAAAACCGCTTCCAGCCTGCGAGATCGTCGATCTGCGCGAGGAATTAAGGAGAGGGAACCGTTCGATTTTAAGTGACAGTCTTTCAGAGAAAATGGAGGAGCGGTTAAAAAACGGGCAGCAGACCATACTTTTTATCAACCGGAGGGGAATTGCAGGCTTTGTCTCTTGCAGAGCCTGCGGTCATGTGATAAAATGTCCGCATTGCGATGTATCGTTAAGTCAGCATGCAAACGGCAGTCTACTCTGTCATTATTGTGGGCACAAAGAGCCGATGCCAAAGGCCTGTCCGGTCTGCGGATCGCGCTATATCGGAGGCTTTAAAGCAGGAACGCAAAAGATCGAGCAGGTTGTAAAAGAGCGTTTCCCAGCGGCAAGAGTACTGCGTATGGATTTCGATACGACAAGGAGCAAAGAGGGACACGAAAAGATCTTATCGGCGTTTGCCAATCAGGAAGCGGATATTTTAGTCGGTACACAGATGATCGTAAAGGGACATGATTTCCCGAATGTGACACTGGTTGGTATCCTTGCCGCAGACATGTCACTGCACAGCGGTGATTTCCATGCAGCGGAGCGGACATTTGAACTGCTGACCCAGGCGGCAGGACGTGCCGGAAGGGGAGATCTGCCCGGAGAGGTTGTCATACAGACTTATACGCCGGAGCATTACAGCATTGTGACCGCAGAGAAACAGGATTATGAAGCGTTTTACGAGCAGGAGATCGCCTATCGCAGGATGTTATCCTATCCGCCGGTTTATCATATGCTTGTTATCTTATGTACCTCAGAAGAGGAAACAAAAGCATACGAAGCGGCAAAGACGATCATGGATCATGTGGAGAGGCGGCTGCTTGAGGTATACCAGAAGGAACGGGTCATTCCGATCGGACCGGCGGATGCGGCAGTAGCAAAGGTCTCGGATGTCTACCGGAAAATTGTTTATCTGAAAGCAGAGCAGTACCAGATGCTTGTGACAATAAAAGATGAAATAGAAGAACTGATGCAGGAAAACCGTCAGTTTTCCGATGTAACCGTTCAATTTGACTTTAATCCGACAAGTGGGTTTTAACAGAAGAAATGGAGGAAAAGAAAATGGCACTTAGAACAATTCGTATTCAGGGAGATCCGGTCTTAGAGAAGGTCTGCAAGCCGGTCTCGGAGGTAACAGAAAAGATCAGGGATCTGATCGATGACATGATCGAGACCATGTATGAGGCAAATGGCGTTGGACTTGCAGCACCACAGGTCGGCATTTTAAAGAGGATCGTAGTCATTGATGTCGGGGAGGGACCGATCGTGATGATCAATCCATGCATCCTTGAGACATCCGGAGAACAGACCGGAGATGAGGGATGCTTAAGTCTTCCGGGCAAAGCAGGCGTTGTGACAAGACCAGATTATGTAAAGGCAAAGGCATACAACGAAGATATGGAAGAATATACCATCGAGGGAACGGCACTTCTGGCAAGAGCCATCTGCCATGAGTTAGATCATCTGGATGGACATATGTATACAGAAAAAGTAGAGGGACCTTTGCATGAGGTCACCTACGAGGAGGAAGAATAATATCAATGAGAGTAATTTTTATGGGAACACCGGATTTTGCGGTGGAGACATTGGAAGAAATCATAGCAGCAGGACATGAGGTCGTGCTTGTCGTTTCACAGCCGGACAAGGCAGTGGGAAGAAGCAAAGCGTTAAAATACACTCCGGTAAAGGCATGTGCGATCGAGCATGGGATTGAGGTATACCAGCCGGAGCGCATCCGTGATACCGAGTGTGTGGAGCATCTGAAAGGGTATCAGCCGGACATTATAATTGTTGAGGCCTTTGGACAGATCATCCCGAAAGTCATTCTGGACATGCCAAAGTATGGCTGTATCAATGTGCATGCATCTCTTTTGCCAAAATACCGTGGTGCCGCACCGATCCAGTGGGCAGTCATCAATGGCGATAAAGTGACCGGTGTTACCACCATGCGCATGGATGAGGGACTGGATACCGGTGATATGATCTTAAAAGAAGAGATAGAACTGGCAGAAGATGAGACAGGAGGAAGTCTGTTTGACCGCCTTTCCAAAACAGGTGCCACACTTTGTGTAAAGACCATGGAAGCGATCGAAAACGGAACCGCAGTCTATACACCACAGGACAGCAGTCTTGCCACACATACCGCCAAGATCCATAAAGAACTTGGAAGTATCGACTGGACGAAGCCAGCAAAAGAGATTGAGTGCCTGATCCGCGGACTGGATCCATGGCCAAGTGCATACACAAGACTTGGCGATAAGACCTTAAAGATCTGGAAGGCAAAAGTGCTTGACGAGAACACAAAAGCTGCACCGGGATGTCTGGCGAAGGTAACAAAAAATACCATCTGGGTACAGACCGGAGAGGGTGTGTTGTCTTTACTTGAAGTACAGTTAGAGGGAAAAAAACGAATGACGACAGAGTCGTTCTTAAACGGATATACCGTGGAAGAGGGAACCTATTTTAAAAAGGGATAATGGATCAAACAGAAAGGAAGGATTGGAATGCCATATTATTACTATTACTGGGATCCGACATATTTTCTTGTGATCATCGGAGCTGTGATCTGCATGATCGCATCGGCAAGAGTGAAAAGTACTTACAATAAATATTCACAGTACCGCAGCATGACCGGAATGACAGGAGCACAGGCGGCAGAGCGTATTTTAAATGCGGCAGGGATTTATGACGTGGAGATCCGTCATATTTCCGGAAACCTGACAGATAACTATAACCCGGCAAAAAAAACATTAAATCTTTCGGATGCCGTGTATGGAAGTACCTCGGTTGCAGCAGTGGGAGTTGCTGCCCATGAGTGCGGACATGCGATACAGCATCAACAGGGGTATGTTCCGCTCAGTCTGCGTGCAGCAATCGTTCCGGCTGCCAATCTTGGCTCTACACTGGCATGGCCGTTGATCTTGATCGGACTTTTCTTTAATGGAAATACAGCATCGTTTTTGATCAATCTTGGAATCATCTGTTTCTCATTTGCAGTGATCTTTCAGCTTGTGACCCTTCCGGTAGAATTTAATGCCTCAAGAAGAGCACTTGTTATGCTGGAAAAACAGGGAATTTTGGGAGACAGTGAATTACCGTACACGAAAAAGGTATTAAAGGCAGCCGCGCTGACCTATGTTGCGAGTGCAGCGGCGGCAATCTTACAGTTACTTCGTCTGGTAATTCTGTTTGGAGGAAGAAACCGGGATGACTGATGGAGTAAATTTAAGAGAACTGGCACTCGGTGTTTTAATGGAAGTGACCAGAGAGGGCAGCTACAGTCATCTGGTGCTGCGTGCGGTTTTGGAGAAATACCAGTATCTGGAAAAACAGGAGAGAGCCTTTTTGACAAGAGTTTCCGAGGGCACCATCCAGCGGATGATCGAACTGGATTATATCATCGATCAGTTTTCCAGAGTAAAGGTAAAAAAAATGAAACCGGTGATCCGGAATATTCTGCGGATGTCTGTCTATCAGATGTTTTATATGGATTCGGTCCCGGATCCAGCGGCGTGCAATGAAGCGGTGAAGCTGGCAAGAAAAAAGGGATTTTCTTCTTTGAGCGGATTTGTAAATGGTGTGCTCCGCAATATCAGCAGAAACAAAGAGACGATTATCTACCCGGATGAAAAGAAAGATCCGGTTTTCGCCTTATCCGTCCGCTATTCCATGCCGGAATGGATCGTAAAAGAGTGGATCGGGGCATATGGCGTGGAGCAGACAAAATTCGTGCTGGCAGCGTTTTTAGAAGAAGAACCGATCACGATCCGCACCAATCTTTTAAAGACCACACCGGAACAGTTAAAGGAACGCCTGATCGCAGAAGGAGTCACGGTACAGCCTTTAAACGATACAAAATACAAAGGGCTTTCTTATGCGTATGCAATTTCCGGTTTTGACCATCTGCGTGCCCTGCCGTCCTTTCAGGAAGGACTTTTTTATGTGCAGGATGTCAGCTCAATGATGGTTACAGAACTGGCAGAGGTAAAAGAGGGTGCGTATGTCATTGATGTGTGCGCGGCACCGGGTGGAAAAAGCATCCATCTTGCAGAAAAAATGAACGGCACCGGAATGGTGGAGGCAAGAGACTTAACCGATTACAAGGTGTCACTCATTGAGGAAAATATCGCAAGACATCAGCTTTCCAATGTAAAAGCGGTCTGCATGGACGCTACGGTCTTTCAGAAGGAGTCGGTGGAGTGCGCTGATGTCCTGATCGCGGATCTGCCCTGTTCGGGGCTTGGTATCCTGCGGAAAAAGACAGATATCAAATACCGGATGAGCAAAGAACAGCAGCAGGAACTGATCGCATTACAGCGGAAGATCTTAGATACGGTGTGCACTTATGTAAAACACGGTGGTACCTTAATCTACTCGACCTGCACGATCAATTGTGGAGAAAACGAGGAAAATGTGGCATGGTTTGTGGAAAACCATCCGGAATTTGAACTGCAAGAGGAAAGACAGCTCTTTCCGGGCGAAGGACCGGGAGACGGGTTCTTCCTGTCGAAACTGATTCGAAAATAGGTGTAAAATATGCAGCAGGAAAAAGTGGATATCAAATCCATGAATATAACGGAATTAAAACAGTATATCGAGGAACTGGGTGAGAAGGGCTTTCGTGCCAGACAGATTTATCAGTGGATCCATCAGAAACAGGTTTCTTCTTTTGCAGAGATGACCAACATTTCAGCATCCCTGATACAGAAACTGGAGGAAAACTGTTTTCTTACAGTGCTACAGAAGGAAGACGTGCAGATATCCAGACTGGATGGAACAAGAAAATATCTGTTTGGACTTTTTGATGGCAATGTCATCGAAAGCGTCCTGATGAAATATAAACATGGCAATTCCGTCTGTATTTCTTCGCAGGTAGGCTGTCGGATGGGCTGTCGGTTCTGCGCCTCCACGCTGGATGGATTGCAGAGAGGGCTGACCGCAGCGGAGATGATCGACCAGATCTATCAGATCGGGAAAGACATCGGAGAGCGTATCTCCAATGTGGTCGTGATGGGAACCGGAGAGCCGCTCGATAACTTCGAAAATTTGTTAAAGTTCATCGAACTTTTAACGGATGAGAACGGACTTCATATCAGCCAGAGAAATCTGACTGTATCAACCTGTGGCATCGTGCCAAAGATCAGGGAACTTGCAGATCACAAATTGCAGATCACACTGGCGTTGTCACTGCATGCTTCCAGTCAGGAAAAACGACTGGAACTGATGCCGGTTGCCAATAAATACGAGCTTTCTTCTGTTATAGAAGCCTGCCGTTATTATTTCGAGCAGACCGGACGGAGAGTCAGCTTTGAGTACAGTCTGGTTGCTGGGGTCAATGATACGAAGGAGGATGCAAGGGAGCTTTCCGAGCTGATCCATGGGATGAACTGCCATGTCAATCTGATCCCGGTCAATCCGATCAGGGAACGCGATTTTGTGCAGCCTGATCTGCACGCAATCAAGGCATTTCAGAGCCGGTTGGAAAAGAACGGCATTACCGTTACGATCCGCCGGGAAATGGGACGTGACATTGACGGGGCATGTGGACAGCTCAGACGAAAACATATGCAGAAACAGACAAAAGAATAGACGAAAAAACAGGAAAAAGAAGGGCAGGAGAGTGTATCTCTTGCTCTTTTTGTGCTTGTGTGTTAATATTAGAAGATGTGAAAATGTGTGGAGGCAAAAGGGATTAGAGGACAGATTTTAGAAAGGTAGGAATAAAATAGGATGAAGACGTTTTCCATGACGCATATCGGACAGCGACGGGAAATGAATCAGGATTACATGTATACGTCAGAGACTGCTGTTGGAAATCTGCCGAACCTTTTTCTGGTAGCAGATGGAATGGGCGGTCATGCAGCAGGAGAATATGCTTCCAGATTTACCGTGGAAAAGCTGGTAGAAAAGATAAAAGAATCATCACAGACAGAGCCGGTAGCACTGATGAAAGAAGCAGTGGAGCAGGTAAATGCCATGCTGCTTGCGGAGGCAAATGCAGACCGCGCAAAGGCAGGAATGGGCACAACGATCGTTGCAGCAACTGTAATAGGAGAGAGACTATATGCAGCAAATGTTGGCGACAGCAGGCTCTATGTCATTAACGAGGAGAGCATTACACAGATAACCAGAGACCACTCTCTGGTAGAAGAGATGGTACGGTTAGGAGAGATGAATAAAGAAGATGCCAAGGATCATCCGGATAAAAACATCATAACCAGAGCAATTGGAGTGATGCCGGAGGTGGCACCTGATTTTTTTGAGATCAGTTTAAAAGATCAGGATATGATATTGATGTGTTCCGACGGACTTACCAATATGATCAATGATATCGACATCAAGAAGATCGTACTGGGTCAGAGGGACATTGTGGAAAAAGCAGAAAAATTAGTGGAAACCGCAAATCAAAATGGTGGCAGGGATAATATTACGGTAGTCTTAGTAGAACCGTTTTCTGATGAGGTGAAAGTATGTTGACAGAAGGAATGTATATAGCGGATCGCTATGAGATCATAGGAAAAATTGGTGCTGGTGGTATGTCAGATGTCTATAAGGCAAAGGACCTGACACTCGGCCGTTTTGTTGCGATCAAAGTGCTCAAAAGTGAATTTTCAGATGACATCAACTTTGTAACAAAATTTCGGACAGAAGCACAGTCAGCAGCAGGATTAGAACATCCGAATATTGTAAATATCTATGATGTCGGAAGTGAAAATGGAATGCACTACATTGTAATGGAATATGTAGAGGGCATTACCTTAAAGACTTACATCGAAAAAAAGGGACAGCTGTCTTTTAAAGAGGCAGTCAGCATTGCAATACAGGTTGGCAGAGGAATCGAAGCTGCACACAATAAAAATATCATCCACAGGGATATCAAACCGCAGAATATCATGATATCCACAGAGGGAAAGGTAAAGGTAACAGATTTTGGTATCGCCCGTGCAGCAACTTCCAATACCATCAGTTCTGATGTGATGGGTTCCGTGCATTATTCATCTCCGGAACAGGCAAGAAATGGATTTGTGGATGGCAAGAGTGATATCTATTCACTGGGTATCGTGATGTATGAGATGGTAACAGGACGTGTGCCGTTTGACGGAGATACCACGGTTGCAGTAGCAATTCAGCATTTGCAGGAAGAGATGGTTCCGCCAAGTGCCTTTGCACCAAATCTTCCGATCAGCATGGAAAAGATCATTTTAAAATGTACGCAAAAAAGTGCGGATCGCAGATATGAGTCGATGACAGCTTTGCTTGCAGATTTAAGGAAAGCACTGATCAGCCCGGATGAAGATTTCGTTGTGATGGTTCCGCAGGCAAGTCAGGATAAGACCAGAGTCATCGGTGCAGATGATCTGAGCAAGATCCAGAAACAGGCAGGAAGTGTCTATTTAAAACAGGAAGAAAAACTTCCGAAGATACAGCCGGCATATGAGGAAGAGGAGCCGGATGACGATGAGGATGAATACGATGACGAAGAGGGCGAGATCAATCCGAAATTAGAGAAAGCGATCACCATTATGGGAATTGCAGCAGCAGTTGTCATTGTGATCCTGATCATTTATATTGCAGTGCATCTGTTTGGAGGTATTTCTTCCGGAAAGAAAAATACTGCAAATACAGAGACAACACAGACAGAGACACAGAAGGACAGCGGCACAACAGAAAAAGACAGCAGCATCAAAGATGGTGTTTCCGTTCCAAGCGTAGCAGGAATGAGTTTTGATGATGCCAAAGCAGAACTGGCAAAATATAACCTTGGCATCCGTCAGGCGGGAACCGTTTCTTCGGATACAGTGGACAAAGATCTTGTGGTAAGCCAGCAGCCGGAGGCAAATGAGACCGTAGAGAAAAATTCTACGATCGAGGTAACGTTAAGCAGCGGAAAGGGCAGCATTGATGTCCCCAACGTGGTTGGCAAGAGCGAAGCAGATGCAGTCGCAGCACTTGGAACCACCTTTAACTGTAATAAATCTTATGCTTACAACTCTGATGTTCAGGAGGGGTATGTTATTTCCCAGAGCCCGGAGAGTGGTACACAGGGAAAAGAGGGCGATACGGTTACTTTGGTGATCAGCCAGGGAGAGGAACTGGTGACGGTTCCAGATGTAACTACAACTTATAAGTCAGAGGAGCAGGCAAAAGCATTGCTTTCTGATTTTAACGTAAATGTTACAACAAAATACAGCCAGACCGCAGAGGGGATTGTCATCGGACAGAGTATCGATTCAGGGAAACAGGTTGCAAAGGGAACTTCTATTACGATCACTGTCAGCCTGGGAGAAGAGCCTGCAGAGGTGGTAACTACCACAACTTACAAGCTGAATATCCGCATTGAACTTCCGGCAGATTCTTCTAATATTTCCGGTGCAGATATCGTACTGTATGGAAAATCCGGTGGTGTACTGGCATCGTGGCCGGGAAAATCCGTTTCAGAGTTTGGCAGCGATGGACTGACACTGACCAAGACAGGTCTGTTAGAGGAAAGTGGTTCCATTGTGATTACCTGGATCGACCTGAATGGAAATGCATGTGGAGAGCAGACCAATAACATTACATTCCAGAAGGAATCATAAGCAGGGGAGTTATGCAGGGAAAAATCATAAAGGGAATTGCCGGTTTTTACTATGTCCATGTGGCAGAAAATGGCGTTTATGAGTGCAAGGCAAAGGGAGCCTTCCGCAATCAGAAGATAAAGCCTCTGGTCGGGGACAATGTAGAGATCGCAGTGATTGACGAACTTGGGAAAAAGGGAAATATAGAGCAGATCCTGCCACGGAAAAACGAGCTGATCCGCCCGGCAGTCGCCAATATTGATCTGGCACTTGTTATTTTTGCAGCCGCAAAACCAAAGCCAAATTTTAATCTGCTGGACCGGTTTTTGATCATGATGGAGTATCAGAAAGTGCCGGTCACGATCTGTTTCAACAAAAAAGATCTGGTGACGGAGGAAGAACTTTCATCCATCTGCCAGATTTATGCAGACTGCGGTTATGATGTCCTGACAGTGTGTGCAAAAGAAAACATCGGAATGGAAAAACTGCATGCGGTATTATCTGGAAGGACAACGGCGGTAGCAGGACCGTCGGGAGTTGGGAAATCCTCGATCATTAACCGGTTACAGCCGGAGATCGAGATGGAAACCGGAAGCATCAGTAAAAAGATCGAACGGGGACGTCATACGACACGCCATTCCGAGATCATACCGTTACAGGAAGAACACACCTATATTATGGACACGCCCGGTTTTTCCACGTTAAATGTTCCGGGATTTGAAAAGGAAGAACTGGCACAGTACTATAAAGAATTTTCACAGTATGAGCCGTATTGCAGGTTCCAGGGGTGCAGCCACATCCATGAGCCGAACTGCGGGGTCAAAGAGGCACTTGCGGAAGGAAAAATCTCACAGGTGCGGTATGAAAATTACAAATTACTGTACGAGGAACAAAAAGACAGGAAACGATACTAGAACGAAGCAACAGGAGCATGGAGGAAAAAATGAATTGTTTATCACCGTCGATTTTATCCGCTGATTTTAGCAGATTGGGAGAACAGATTAAAGAACTGGATGAGGCAGGAGCACAGTATGTCCATATTGATGTTATGGATGGTATGTTCGTGCCGAGCATTTCCTTTGGTATGCCGATAATCCGTGCAATCCGTGGATGCAGTGACCGGATCTTTGATGTGCATCTGATGATCGAAGAGCCGGGACGCTATATTGCAGATTTCGCGGAAGCCGGAGCGGATCTGATCACGGTCCATGCAGAGAGCTGCAAGCATTTAGACCGTACGATAGAGTCAATCAAGGAAAGAGGACTGTTGGCAGGGGTGGCATTGAATCCGGCAACACCGGTTTCTGCGATCTCCTGTCTGCTTGAAAAAGTGGATATGGTGCTGATCATGACAGTAAATCCGGGCTTCGGAGGTCAGAAACTGATCCCTTATACCGTAGATAAAGTACGTGAGTTAAAACAGCTGCTGGATGAAAAAGGCTTAAAGACAGATATTGAAGTGGACGGTGGTATCAACCTGTCCAATGTCAGGGAAGTCATGGAAGCGGGAGCCAATATCATTGTGGCTGGAAGTGCTGTTTTTAGCGGAAATGTGACAGAAAACACCGAGAATTTTTTAAAGATCATCAATGGTTAGGATGAGAGAGCATGAAACATTTTTTTGTTATATCCGGCGGTACGATCAAGGATGATTTTGCACTGGAATATATGGAGAGTGCAGAGGAAAAAACACTGATCGCAGCCGATTCGGGAATGGATTTTTTATATCGGAATAACAGAAAGCCGGATGTGATCGTGGGCGATTTTGACTCAGTGGAGTCTGAAGCTCTGGCATATTTTAGGACAAAAGAGGGAATCACCTGGTATCCTCTGGTGCCGGAGAAGGACGATACGGACACCGAATTTGCAGTGCGCACAGCACTTCGGATGGGAGCAGAGAAGATCACAATCTTAGGTGGAACCGGAAGCCGCCTTGATCATGTGTTTGGAAACGTGGAACTGCTCGGCATCGGGATGGAGCAGAATGTCCCGATGGAACTGGTTGACGCAAACAATCGTATCCGCATGATAAAAAGTGGGATCACGTTAGAAAAGAGCAGCCAGTTTGGAACTTATGTTTCGCTGATCCCCTATACGGAATGTGTGCAGCATCTGTACCTTACCGGGTTTAAATATCCGTTGGCGGATGTCACTTTAAAAGGATTTTGCAGTCTTGGTGTCAGCAATGAAATTGTGGAAGATACCGCAGAAATCCGGTTTAACGGAGGAATTTTGCTCGTAACAGAGTCGAGAGACTGAGAAAAGTACCCCCTGGCAGATTGCCAGGGGATTTTTTTGTTTTTTTCAATCAGGTACAGTACCGAAATGTTTTATCTGTGGCAATCCGGGCAAAGATGAGTCCTAAGGGGAGTGCCAGAATGATAAGCAGTGCGGATGCAAGCCATGAGGCAGCAACCGTCAGATTCATAATTCCAAGGTTATAAAATCCTTTATACAGATACAATCCGGGGACCATGATCACAATGGATGGAACCGTGATTGAGATCCTTGGGTATCCGGCGACTCCCTTTAAGGTGGAGGCAAGAATTCCTGCGATAAAGGCACCAATAAAGGCAGCGGCAGCCGGCGGAAATGCAGAAAGATCGATCAATTCCAAACGTATCGTATTTGATACAGCACCTATGATACCCGCAGCGGTAGCAAGCCGGATAGGACTGTTAAACATAATAGAAAATCCTAATACCCCTAAAAAGCTGGCTAACAGACGAAGGACGATCCATTGCCATAATGCCAGATTTAAAGGAAGAAATGAAATTGGTTTGAGTCCAAGCAGCATAGCAAGGATCCAGGCGGTCATAGTTGCAACTGTTATAATGAGCAGGGAATACATGAGTCTTTCCATTCCGGAACGCATATCCAGTTTGGCAAGGTCGATCCCACTCGTGATAAATGGAAAACCTGGAATGATAAACAGCATGGAACAGATATATCCGGATTCGTGCAGGAAGTTTACGGAAAATATGATCTCCAACAGCTTTAGCAATGCTGTATAGGTAAGGCAGGCGGCGGATACAGAGGAAACAATACATAAAAATAAAGTAAAGTGATGTTTGGAAAGTTTGCATCTTAAATAGTTCCCTGTTCCGGCTCCGACAAAAGCACATAACATTTCAACGATGCCGCCACCAAGGAGGAAGGTAAAAGCACCACATGCCAATGCGGCAGAAATGGCAAGTGCAGCAGGAGAATATAATCCATGGATCCGTTCAATCTCATCCAATACAGAATGTATTTTTTCACAGCTTTGGGTAAGATGACATTCTTTGAAATCGGAGATAAACTTTTCCAGACGATTCAGCTGTGAAGTGTTGACACCGGTGTTTGTCAGACACAAAGACTGACTGAAGCTGTTGTTTCCATCAAAGCAGGTGTAATTAATAGACATAAGTCCGATATCAACGGTACAGGTGATGGACATAAGTTCTGACAGTTCGTTCATTGAGCTTCGTACCCGCCAGGCACCTGTTCCACAGGCAAGCATCATGATACCTACCCGTCCTATGACAGATGCCTTTGCGGTCAGATCTGCCTCTGTGATAGGGGCAGGGTCTGTTTTATCGGCATAATCATGCCAGTGGATTTCCATATGATTTTTTTTGATGACCGGCTGATGATTGACAGTTCTCATATTGTGCTCCTTCTATTGATTATAGATCCAGGATATTGCTTCCGGCTGATTTTAGCATTTCTTCACGGCAGGATAGAACGAGTCCGTCTATGACACCAAGGTGTTGAAGCATTTTCGCTTCAAATTGATGGATGGGTAAAAGAACACCAAGTTCATCAAAGGGTTTGCCGGATCTGCAGCCAGATTCCTGACCGTAGTAAACAATGGCAGAAAATGCCTCCTTTTGTATTTCATGAAACGTAGACCAGATTACGTCATATGCCTGTGCTTCCGTCAGATTCATTTTTTTCGTGTCCGGAAGAGCATATAATACAAGGACTCCCCGTTCTTTATTTTCGGGTTGTTCGCAGATATTCATGCCGGATGTATAATACCGGATGAGATCATAACCATCTGCAAGATAAAGTTTGGAGCGTGGAGCAGCATGATGTGATTCGTAAACTTCATGAAATTTTTTATATTCATGTTTGGTAACCAGCTCTTTTTTATCCTCTAACAGATTTCCGTCTGCATCGGTTAATAAGACCGGATTCTCACCGGATTTCCCGTGAAAACGTTTTGGGATCAGATATGCTTCTTTCAGAAGATCAAACATGCTGCGATTACACAGTTCCAGTAATACCGCACTTACGTCCCCATTTTTGTACGCATTGAGCAAAACTTCTGCAAAATGATGCGGATCTGGATCAGCAGATCTGTTGTCATCGGATAAATGTTCATAAAATATTTCTGCGAGCCTTTCGCAGGATTCGTTTGAGGAAAGGATTCTTGAAAATATATTTTCAACTTCTTCTTCTCTTGGCAGTACCAAAGACATAAGATCATCTCCTTAAAAATTCTTTGAATGGATTAATTTTTAACATGTATTTCCTGATTGCAGTAAATGCATCTGTATTTTTTAGAGGCGGACATCCTGAATATGTGGTCACAGTTTCCTTCCACATTCGTGATGCAGCGTGGATTGCGACACTGAATGACATTTTTTAATTCATTTGGTGGAATAGGATGAAGTTTTTGAGTGACCACCCCATCTTTTATACAGATGAGGGTAATCCCATCATCCAGATATCCCAGAATATCCAACTGAGGGAGCGTTGATATTCCCTCAATTTTGATTAAATCTTTTTTCCCATATTTTTTACTTTTTACATATTGTAAAAGAGCAATGGACTGATGGATGGTTTCAAGGTGTAGAAGCTGATATATTTCCATGCCTCTCCCAGCAGGAATATGATCGATGACAATTCCGTTTTGGATGGACTCTACGTTTAGCATGACAGCACCTCCTCTCCGGTTATTGGGTCAGGAATGTCGAGCAGTGCCATAATAAGTGCCATTCTGACATAGACACCGTTTTGTACCTGATCAAAATAGGCTGCCCGTTTGTCCTCATCTACATCAAGAGAAATTTCATCGATCCTCGGGAGAGGATGGAGAACGGGCATATCTGGAGATGCAAGCCGGAGCTTGTCTTTGGTTAACATATAGGTTCCTTTTAACCGGATATAATCTTCTTCGTTAAAGAAACGTTCTTTTTGCACACGTGTCATATATAAGAGATCCAGTTTAGGTAAGGTATCTTCCAGACTGGTCACTTCATCGTATGCTATATTTGCAGGCTTGAGTGTATCCTCGATTAGATAATCAGGTACTCTCAATTCATCCGGAGAGATAAAATAAAAATGGTTATCTGGATATCGGACAAGACTGTTTACGAGCGAATGAACTGTACGACCGAATTTTAAATCCCCACAAAATCCAATAGAAAGGTGGTCAAATCTGCCTTTTCTCTGACGGATCGTCATCATATCAATTAAAGTCTGTGTCGGATGATTGTGACCGCCATCTCCGGCATTTATAATCGGTACGTTTGAATACATGGAAGCGCGTAGGGGGGCACCTTCTTTTGGATGTCGCATAGCAATAATGTCGGCATAACAACTGACTACGCGGGCAGTATCAGCAACGGTTTCCCCCTTGGTTGCACTGGATTGGTCTGCACCGGAAAATCCAAGAGTACGGCCACCAAGATTTAGCATGGCTGCTTCAAAAGAAAGGCGGGTTCTAGTGCTCGGCTCATAGAAAAGCGTTGCAATTTTTTTACCTTCAGCAACATGAGCGTAATCGGATGGATGTCTGGAAATCCGATCTGCCAGATCCAAAATCTGGATGGTTTCTTCTTTGGTAAGATCCAATGGATCAATTAAGTGTCTCATAGCCATTCTCCCTTTAATAAGTATTGATCGCGCTCTGCTCCTACGGAAATAAATTGTATTTCGTGATCCAGCAACTCTTCGAGATAAGTGATGTAGGATTTTGCATTGTCAGGAAGTTGAACCCAACTGTCACAGGAAGAAATATCTTTCTTCCATCCCTGCATATATTTGATCACTGGTTCGTAGGAATCCAAATTTTCCAACGGATCAAATTCATCGATGAGTTGTCCGTTTTTGCGATAGCCAACAATGACCGGTATTTCGTCCAGACTACCAAGCACATCAAGTTTTGTCAGCGCAATTTTATCTGCATTCTGACATTTTAGTCCATATCGGCTGGCAACAGCATCAAAAGGACCAACCCGACGTGGACGTCCCGTAGCTGCTCCATATTCGCCACCTGACTTTCGAAGCAGTTCCATCCATGCTTCAGGCATTGCATTTTCTGCTACAAACGGACCCGCACCAACACATGTGGAGTATGCTTTTAAAACACCAACAACATGTTCGAGCTGTTCCCCTGGGATGCCGGCTCCGATCGGACCATAGGAAGAAATTGTAGAAGAACTGGAGGTGTATGGGAAAATACCATAATCGATATCCCTCATTGCACCAAGCTGGGCCTCCAGAACGACTTTTTTCCCGGATTTAAGAGAACTTTCCAGATAGGCACCGGTATTGCAGATGTAAGGAGCAAAGATTTGGGCTTGCTTCCTGCACCAGGAAAGCAAAGCTGGATAGGACATAGGCTCCTGGTGGTAACATCCGGCAAGTTCCAGATTTTTTGCTTCTAATATGGTTTTTAGACGTGTCTGCACATTTATTTCTTCAAGATGCAAAAGATCTCCGAGCCGAATGGTTTTTTTGCGGTATTTATCGCTGTAGGCATAGGCAATGCCACGTTTGGTTGAACCAAATGCAGAGCCTGATTTAGCAAGGCGGTCTTCTTCCAGTTCGTCTTGTACACGATGCCATGGCATGGAAATGGTAGCTTTTGAGGATAACTTCAGATTGTCAGGAGTTACCTGGATTCCTTTTTCCCGGATCTGAGAAATTTCTGCTGCCAGATGTTCTAAATCTACAACCATACCATCACCTAATATGCAGATTACATTAGAGTGCAGGATACCGGAAGGAAGAAGATTCAAGACGAACTTTCCCTGTTCTGTTACGACGGTGTGTCCTGCATTATTGCCACCCTGATAGCGAACAACAATATCTGCTGTTTCGGCTAACAGATCGATCACTCTGCCTTTTCCCTCATCACCCCAGTTGATACCTGTTACTGCTGTTAGCATATTGTAGCCTCCTTTGTGTTGCTTTTTTTATCCTGATTTATTATACTGACAGTACAGAAATATGTAAAAACTATTATTGATATAGCTGTCATCAGCTTTGTTTATGCCAGGGAGACAATGTTATGAATGTAAATTTTGAATATTACAGAATATTTTATTATGTTGCAAAATATAACAATTTTACCAAGGCAGCACACGCATTGGGAAACAGTCAGCCCAATGTCACACGGGCAATGAATTGTCTGGAGAGTGCAGTTCAATGTACGCTGTTTGTCCGCACAAATCGTGGCGTGCAGCTGACCCCGGAAGGGGAACGGCTCTATACGAGAGTGGCAGCTGCAATGTCGCTGTTTCAGGCGGCAGAAGACGAAATGATGGAAAGTGCAGAGTTGAAACAGGGGAGTATAGCGATCGGAGCAAGCGAGACGGCACTTAGTATTTATCTGTTAGAAAAACTCAGGCGTTTTCATATAGAATATCCGGGCATCCGGCTTAAAATATATAATCATTCGACTCCACAGGCTGTGCTGTCAGTCAAAAGCGGTGAGATTGATTTTGCAGTTGTAACAACGCCAACGCAGGCAAATGAGCCATTGAGGGAGGTGAAATTACAGTCATTTCGAGAGGTTTTAGTGGGGGGAAGAACATTCACTGCGCTGGGAAGCCAGGAACTTAGCTTAGTGGAACTTCAGGATTATCCATTTATCTGTCTTGGAAAAGAAACGATGACATACCAGTTTTATCGTGAACTTTTCTTAAAACATGGATTAGAATTGAAACCAGATACAGAGGTAGCTACCACAGACCAGGTCCTCCCATTGGTGAAATATGAATTAGGACTGGCATTTCTTCCGGAGCCAATGGCCAGAAAGTCTATTGCACAACATGAGATTATCCCGATTACATTAAGGGAAGAGATCCCGGAAAGGGAGATCTGTATGGTATATGATTCGAAACGACCAATGAGCGTGGCTGCACAGAAATTGAAAAAAATATTAGTGGAAGAAGATATAAACGGGACCTTTGGGAAAAAAGTCTTGACTTAAAGTATACTTTAACTTGTATGATAAGGCAGCAGATGCGGTAAAAGCAGCGACAGAGATCGAATACCGGTTCATCGATACCGCACAGGCATATGAAAACAAATGCAGAGGTAGATTTTGAAATCACTGTGGAAGATATGGAGACACTTAAGAAGTTCAAGAAAATCGAGAATTATGGTGCAAACAGCGGTTTCCCAGTATATGGAGGAAAACTTTAATGGAGGAAACAAAATGTTCTTACAGGAAGACAATTCATATAACGATATAAGGCAAAAATCACTGAACCAATGGCTTGATGAAATGGAAAAACACGAGGACATTGCTGTGCGAGGCGGTGTGAAACTGACTCGTGAGTATATACAGTATTTAAATGATGAAATAAATCGTCTTAAGGAAGAAAATGCACTTAAAAATGAGTATCTGAAAAAGATGTCTAAGAGACAGTAAATGGAAAACTCTGGAAAGAAAATGCAAAATAAAATAGGATCAAGTATAAAATACGGACTTCTGGGTGAGGTCCGTATTTTTTTCTATAGAAAATACCATGTTACGTTAAAATACGAAAACTGTGATTTTTATAGAGTAAGAGGCAATATCACTAAAAATTAGAATTGTAGAAGCCCTTTCACAAAAAAAGAGGGACAAATTTTGTTACATTTTCACAAAGATAGTAAGAAATACTAGAAACTTGTAGGAATATACTTTATACTACAAGAGAAATGTTTCTGGATAAATAAGAGTTTAAGGAGAATGAGTTATGAGAAAAAAAGAAATTGCAAAAAAAATAATGGCAGCACTTATGGTGCTTGCTATGTTGGTTACAAATTTAATGGTATATCAGCCGCAGACGGTAGAAGCGGCAGCAAAGAACCGGATTGTTCTGGAAAACAAATATAAGACACTGTATGTCGGAGAAAGCTACACCATGAAAGCATCCGCTTTCTATAAGGATGGAGAGTTACAGGCATCGAAAAAGAAAAATTACGATACAAGACTTCTTGCTTATAAGTATTTCCGTTTTTCTTCCAGCAATAACAAGGTTGCAACGGTGTCAAAAAAAGGTGTGGTAAAGGCAAAGAAAAAAGGCACGGTTACCCTTACTATGACACATATCTATGATCACAGAATCAAGACATCTGTGAAGATGCAGGTAAAGGCAAAGAAAAAGGGTAAGATCACTCTGGCGCAGAAATCTGCCACGATCGGGGTTGGTAGTACCATGAAGATCTCTGTAAAGAGTGTTAAAAACATGGGTGGAAAGGCAATGAAGTACACCACAAGTGATAAGAGTATTGCAACGGTATCAGATAAGGGTGTTGTTATTGGAAAGAGTGCAGGAGAAGCAACAATCACAGTAACCTCTGTATTGAATAAGAAAAATAAAACCACATTTAAGGTAACTGTAAAATCTCAGGACTTAGTAGACACTGTAGTTGATCCAACTGGAACAGCAAAAATCATATTGGCACAGAATGAGGTAACCCTGGCACCGGCAAGCAGTTTTGATGGAGAAAGTGGACATGTAGATTGCCATTTCTGCCGTTCTGCACTGGCAAACAAAAAGAGGTATGGACAGGCACAGATCAAGGTAAGCCGGGTAAGTGGTTTATCAAGCAGTGCGGTAACTTATCAATCAAACAATACCTCTGTTGCAGAAGTATCTTCTACCGGATTTGTAACACCGAAGAGGGCAGGTGTTGCAGTGATTACGGTGGCATCTAAGAGTAATCCGGGAGTTACGGCAGAGTATAGGGTAACTGTTAAAAATTTGGCTGCATATGTGATGTATCAGGATTTTGATAAGCTGAGATTGGAGCCGGATGAAAATGATGATGTAACAAAAGAGGGATATCGTTGGACAGATCTTGGATTTGAAGTATTCCCTACATCTGCAGAAAACAGAAATTACAAAGTTGTAAGTGACAATGAAGCTGTTATCGAGGTAAAAAATACGTATGATGAGTATGGTGATTCGGTTTGTACACTTATCCTTAAGAGCAAAGGAAAGGCAACGCTTACAATCAAATCAGATGATGGATATGTCACAGAAAAATGGACGATCGAGGTATGCAATGGAGACCACTTATATGGTGTAGGTGCGTACTAGAAGGATAATGGGAGGAGATAGAAATTTTTAACAGAGAAAAAAGAAAATATAGAAACATGGGAAAAAGAGTCATGGCAGCGTGTGTATTGCTAGGTGTTACATTACTATTGGGTACTTATGTAAAAGCAGCCAATGCAGTGGTATCAAACTCAACGGCAAAAGGTCAAAAAAAGGTTGTCATGACGGACAATGGATCGAATGGTGGTATTTTTGTCGGGCGATATAAGTTTAATTATACCGGAAACTGCAACTATTATCAGGAGCTTGGAGATAACAGTGGTGTCTGGGAAATAGATAAGAGCAAGATAAAAAACACCGGAAGTACAAAGGCAAAGAAAGAAGCAAAAAGTGTTTTGGGAAGCAGTATTACCAACAGTACAACTGCAAAGTTGAAAAAAACAGGCAACAGCAATGGAAACATTAAAGCAGCCTATCTGGTATGGCAGACCAGACAGCCGGTGGGAACCGGAAAAGAAGGACAGGCGATTGCAATGGTGGATCCGAATGGGAAAGCCTATAAAGTCAGTGCGGCAGCATCTGTTGTAGATCGGCGTAAGGCAAAGGGTGCCTGGGATTATAATTCTATCTATTGTCTGTATGCGGATGTAACAAATATTGTGACCGGAAATGCCAGTGGTGGAAAAGGTAAATTTGGTACGTATACGGTCTGTAATCTTCCTATCTGGGATTTAAAGACCTCTGCGAATACAGGTGGTGGTGGTGGTTCCTTTGCCGTGTGGGAGCTTGTCGTGATCGAAGAGGGTAACGATTTTCCTATCCGAGCTTGTACTTTATCGATGACAAGTACTTTTTCATTGGATGATAATCTGGATGCGATCAGTTTACCGATAAATACATCATTAGGAAGATATGTAAAGACCAGAGCCAATGATGGAAAAGAAGTGACCGGACAGCTTTTCTTTTCCGGATCGGGAAAACAAAACAGCAAGACCAGTAAATATGAGACAACATTTTCGATGCAGAATGATAAAAAGAAAACAACTGGAACACTTACGAAAACAGGGCAGATGGGAACGGAAATTTCCGGAAGTTCTGTCTGTGTCAGTGTGACAGACTTTAGTGCAAAGAAATTTTATGATTCATCCAGTGCAACATTTGCCCTGAAGGGTCAGTCTTATGTCAATGGTGCAGGTGTGACAGTATATCCGTATGCTTCAGTTTATATGCTTGGTATGGCGGTAGACGTGGCGCAGCCGACATTTTCCGGTGGACAGGCAACCACAGTAAATGCAGACGGAACAGTAACGGTCAGTGCTGCAGATGGGAATGTCATTAAGAATACGACAACCAAACAGGGCGAAACAGGATATTATAAGGCAACATTTACAGTTGCATTGGACAGTGCATTAGAGCCGCTAGATACTAATAATTTAATTTTGACATATTATAATGCGACAAATAAAAAAACGTATCAATTTAATGGTGAGTATAATAATCACGT